>Ga0206130_10000524_pt1 | contig 64590 bp, 59 predicted proteins | sample Helgoland_Spring_9_FD_148637 | JGI IMG/M metagenome (GOLD analysis project Ga0206130, IMG submission 148637) | Pelagic subsurface seawater microbial communities from Kabeltonne, Helgoland, North Sea - Helgoland_Spring_Bloom_20160512_1 | ecosystem: Environmental > Aquatic > Marine > Epipelagic ... | reverse complement strand
CAGCCATTTCGGCACACATGTGCTTTACAGCTTGAAATGATCCTATGGCTCTACCAAATTGCTTGCGCTCTTTAGCATAGTCAACTGCCTTATCTATCATGGTTTGTGATGCCCCAAGAGAATCTGCTGCAAGCATAATCCTGCCAGCATCAATTGCTTGGTTGATTGGCTCTACAGAGTCTGAGGAATTCTCCAGCAGCTCCGCCTTTAAGTTTTTACAAATTACTTCCGCATATTGCCTGGTTTTATCAACCGTTATTAATTTAACTATTTCTAGGTTTGCAGATTTGGCATCCACAACAAATATTTGACCTTTGTCATCTGCAAGCAACAGATGCGTTGCATCATTTGCATCGAGCACAAACATAGCTCTACCATTTAATACATTGTCTGAAAAAGTTATCCCAGCATCATTTCTTTTGCCTATGAATTCGCTAAAACCTACTCCAAAACGACATTCATTGGTGGCGATTTTAGAAAGATAATTCTCATGTTGTGAGATACTGCCTGCGTGTCTAATCGCTATTGGCGCCATTACATAGGGTGCAATAAATGGAGTAGGGCCCACGCCGCCCCCTAAAGCTTCTGAAACAACAGCGGCAAAGAGTAAATCTAGACCTAGGCCACCAAACTCTTCTGGAATTAAGAGCCCATTAATACCTAAATTAAGAAGGCCTTGATGAATTTCAGCAGAAAGGTTCTTTTCATCGCCACTAGCAATATGCTTAATATTGTCTATCGTGGCATGTTCTGCTAAATATTTTCTTACATTGTCCTGAAAAAAGGATTGTTCTTCTGATAAGCCAAAATACATTTTATGCTCCCTCTACTTTTGGTTCTTTGGGCATGCCTAGACCCCGTTCTGCAATAATATTCTTTTGAATCTGGCTGGTGCCACCGCCAATAATGAGGCCCAGAAAATACATATATATGAATTGCCATGTGCCATCATTTTTAAGATGTGGGCTATCTTCATACAAGGTTCCAATTTCACCCATCACATCAATTGCAAGGCCTTCTAATTCATGCCTTAACTCTGTTCCGATAAGCTTTTGAATCATTTTGCCTATCTTTACATCAGCTCCTGGATTTAACTTAGCTGATAGCAGTCTTAATGCATGAGATTGTTGGGCTAAAACTTTACCTTGAATTTGCATCAATCGATCTCGATAAATTGGATGCTCAATTAATGGTTCGCCATCAAGTGTTTCTTCTTTCATTAAATGTATCAGCATATTCAATCTATTCATTGTTGCATCTGGTGGAGCCAAGGAGCCTCTTTCATGGCCTAAAGTTGCATTTGCAACAGCCCAGCCTTCACCTCTTTTGCCTACAATATTGCTTGCAGGAATTTTCACATCTGTAAAAAAGACTTCATTAAATCCTGCCTTCAAAGTCATATCAACAAGCGGTCTAATTTCAATGCCTGGAGTATCCATCGGTATGAGTAAATAGCTTATTCCAGCATGTTTAGGAGCATCTGGTTCAGTTCTGACAAGACAAAAACACATCTGTGAGTATTGCGCAGTGCTGGTCCATATTTTTTGACCATTAATCACCCATTCATCACCAACCAACTCTCCTTTAGTTTGTAAACTTGCCAGATCACTCCCCGCATTTGGTTCAGAGTAACCTTGGCACCAAATCATTTCTCCATGGAGTGTAGGTTTGATGTAGGCTTGCTTTTGTTCCTCGGTACCCATCTCTAATAGAGTTGGAACCAGCATATCAATCCCTTGACCACCCATTGCAGTTGGAGTGTTTGATTTGGAGAATTCTTCAGCAATAATTCTACTCTTAAGAATATCTGCTTCGCCGCCATATCCTCCGTATTCTTTTGGAACTGAACGAGCAAAATATCCATGCTCTATTAAAATTTTTTGCCATTCAGAGCGAGACATTTTTTTCTTACCTGAGCCTCCTGAGCTTTTCAATAATGGAGATGAAGCCTTATCTGTAAAAGATAAGTTTCTATATTTTTTGCAAAAGCTTTGGACTTCATTAGTAAAGTCTTGGTAATCTGATCCGAAATTTAAATCCATAATTTTTCCTTTTTATTTCCAATGAGGCTTTCTTTTTTCTAAAAATGCAGCAATACCTTCCTTAGCATCTTCACTTTCAAAACATTTAGCAATTTGTTTTTGGAGATAAGGCAGAGCCTCATCAAATTCCAAAGCATCTTGTTTCTCATATGCTTCTAGACCAAATTGCATGGTTCCTGGGGCTAGACTCGCTAGTTCTTTGGCTAGCTCGCTAACTTTTTTATCTAGTTCATCAGTCGCTACATATTCATTGATTAACCCCCATCTCTCAGCTTTATTTGCATCAATGGGCTTACCACGCATAATAAAATCAAGCCCAGCTCTTTTAGGCATCACTCTGAATAATCCAGCCATGACCATAAAAGGCCACAAGCCTCTGTGTATCTCAGGTGCTGAAAATTTAGCTGAATCAACAGCTATAGCATGAGTTGCATTTGTGACTAATAATAATGCTCCTGCCAGGACTGATCCTTGGATTTTGCATATAACTGGTTTGTGCAGTCTTCTAAGAGAGAAACTGATATCATCTGCGCCCTCTATTTTCGGGACGTTAGAATCTTCTTTAGCAAGCCTAAGATCAGCTCCGGCACAAAAAATATCTCCTTCCGCATCAATAACAACAACCCTGATTTCTCTTTCTTGTTTTGCGTATGCTAAAGCATAATTAAGCTCATTCATCATCACATTATTCAATGCGTTTTTTTTCTCAGGTCGATTTAATGTAATGGTTAAAATATTATTTTTAATATTTACTTTCGTGGCTTGAAAATCCAAACCCTCTAAAGATAATTTATCTATGCTCATATGTTTTCCTCAAATAAAGATTTAGGGATATCTGCATACTTGGCTCTTAAGTATTCCCCGAGAGATTTAGCTTGGCCATCTTTCCTAGTGTTAGAAGAAACTCCATCTTCTAATATGTCATGGATGTAAAAATTTAGCGAAAGTATGTTTGGAAGCTCATATCTGTCTATTTCAAATTCCCTTATGTCAGGCATCAATTCTTTGATTTTTTTGACAGTCAAATAATTATTTAAAAAAGAGAATGCATTTTCACTTTTTGCCCATACACCGATATTGGCACAGCCTCCTTTATCACCAGATCTAGCACCAAAAAGCTCTCCTAATGGTTTGTTGCGAGTTTCGCCTGATGGAGGAGGGGGTATTTCAATTGGTTGTTTTTGATAATAAGATTCTTCTAAATTCAGTTGATTGGTTGGCTTTACATTAATTTCTTTGCCATCAACATGAACAGTCTCTTTAATGTATTTGCTATCTATTAAAGCAGGCCAATAGACTAAGACTGGTCCTCCAGGTCTCACTCCGCCTCCTGTAAAAAATCCTGGATAATTAGCTAAAGCCAGTTCTATCATTTTTGCTGTAAACATTCTGCCAACTAGATCAGGATCTTTTGATTTAACCGAAATTCTTAGAGAGGCCATTGCTTCTTCATTAGAATTTGGATCTTTTTTGTCAGTTCTATCTAATAAAATTGAAACCTCATCAAATTGCTCTTTGCCTCCAACAGAGTTAAAAAGTGCATCAGTAATAATTTGAGCTTTTTCTTCAATGTCTATGCCTGTAAGAATGAACTCCATGCCATTTCTATAACCCCCAGCAAGATTAATACAGACTTTGTGAGTGCTGGTTGGCGAGCTTCCTCTGCAACCTGATACATAAACTCTGTCTTTGGAAACTTCCTCAATATTCAAGGTATCAAAATGAGCTATAACATCTGGGTTTAAGTATGCGGGAGTACTAATTTCATATAAAAGCTGTGCAGTTACAGTTCCAGCAGATACTAAACCGCCAGTGCCTGGATGTTTAGTAATATAAAAACTTCCATCGTTTTTGATTTCAGCTATTGGATAGCCAACATTATTAAAGCTTGGCACCTCTTTAAAAAAAGAATAGTTGCCACCAGTTGCTTGGCAACCACACTCAATAATATGACCTGCTGCTAATGCGCCAGCCAATGCATCATAATCATCTCTCTTCCAATTAAATTTCCAGGCTGCTGGACCAATTACTACTGCTGCATCCGTCACTCTTGGACATACGACAATATCAGCGCCTTCATCTAATGCCTTCTTAATTCCCCATGCTCCAAGATAAGCGTTTGCTGTGAGTATTTGGCATCCTGATTTATCAATCGGGATATTTTTATCAATGTTTAAAAATGATTCTCCTTCCTCTTTTAGGGAGTCTATTCTTGGCATCAAATCATCCCCAGTTATATATGCTACTTTGAGAGAAATATTGAGCTCTTCCAAGATTTTTTCTATTTCATTGGCCATAGAAGAGGGATTTAAGCCACCCGCATTGGTAACAATTTTAATATTTTCCTCTTTACAGGTTTTGGCCACTGCTTTGACTTGCTTTAGAAAGGTGCCCACGTATCCCTTATCCTCCCCGCGTTGCATCTTTTGATTAAAAAGAATTGTCATGGTGAGTTCAGCTAAATAGTCTCCAGTCAATACATCTATAGGCCCTCCATCTACCATTTCTTTAGCAGCAGATAATTTATCTCCGTAATAACCGCTACAATTTGCAATTTTAATAACGTTATCGCTCATGTTAGTTCCTCACTTTGATTCCATTTAAAATTATTTGAGTTATCGAGTTTGCAGACTCTTCAGGGGTGGAATCAATGAGTTTATTTTTTTCTTTAATAAATTCTTTACCAATGCCGCCAAGGAGTATTGCAAATGCTTTCGCGTCTATTTTTATAATTTCTTTTTTGTCAATTGCTTGATTCAAAAGTTTTTCTGTCATATTAGTTATAAAACTTGCATGTTGTTCAGCCATAGGTTTCAAACGATCAAACTTACCAATATCTTTCTGTATTAGAGGAAATTTTGGCCCAACTGCCTGGTTCACAATTTTGAGATATTTTTCTAATTTTTCTATTGGTGATTTGATATCAGATATTGAATCTAGAGCATGTTTACCATGTTTCCTTAGGATACTATCCATTGTCATTACTATTAATTGATCTTTACTGGGAGCAATTTCATACAAAGTTCTTAATGAAATTTTCAAAGTTGATGCTATTTGAGACATTGTCATTTTGGGAACACCTTGTTCCAGAAGATCTTCAAGGTCTGATATTATTTGACGATGTTTGTCGGTAATAGGCGCAAGTTTTTTCGAGCTTAAACTTTTAATTTTTTCTATGCTTTGCACTATTTCTATTTAATGATCATCAAAAGGGCACCATTTTCTACTTGTTCGTTTTGATTAATAAACAGTTCATCTATCACTCCATCTTGAGTTGCGATAACAGAGTGTTCCATCTTCATAGCTTCTAATATCACCAAAGTTTCCCCCTTTTTAATCTTGCTGCCTAATTTGACTTTAAGTTCGATTACTTTGCCTGGCATGGGTGCTGTTAGTCCGCCATCTGTTAGCTCTCGACTAATATTTTGAAACTTTGGCAATTTTGTAAATAAAATGTCTCCCCAGGGGCCATGAACAACCAAATCTTCATCTTGCCTGGTAACTTTAGAGAACAATCTTGAGTTATTAATCTCAAGATCTAATCCCGACTCTTTCCACTCAATGACTTTTGCAATTTGGCCTTCATTTATTTCAAAATGACCATCTCGATTTGTTTTATAAGATATTGCTATTTCTCCGAGAGCAGATTTGAACTCAATTTTTTGTCTAGGCAATCTTGAGTTTGTCCAGCCTGATTGAATCTCTTTGAGAATGGGAGCATTTTTTCTATTCTCTCCTTGAATCCAAAGAGTTGCTGCTATGGCTGCTTGCTCTAAAATTTCTTGCTCCAGTTCAATTGATCTTTTTGGCTTAGCCTTGGCAATGAAATCAGAAGTTGTATCACCTTTATGAAAATGGTCAGACCTTAAGCACTCAACTAGGAAATCTCTATTAGTTGTTACTCCTCCAATGTGAAGAGATTGTAAGGCTAATGCTAATTTATTAGCTGCATCAGTTCTATTTTCTCCCTTTGTTATTACTTTGGCTAACATTGGATCAAAATCAGTTCCCACCACTGAACCTTGCTGAACACCGCTATCCCATCTAGCATTAATCTTGTCATCAGGCTCAAATGCTATCAACCTTCCAGTAGCTGGTAAGAAATCATTTGAAGGGTCTTCTGCATAAAGCCTAGCTTCAATTGCAGATCCACTCCATTCAATATCATCTTGTTCATAGCCAAGAGCCTCACCTCTTGCAATTCTCAACTGCTCATATACCAAATCTTTTCCTGTAACTTCCTCAGTAACTGGATGCTCAACTTGCAATCGAGTATTTACTTCTAAAAACCAAAATTCACCTGTTTTGTCATCGACTAAAAACTCTACTGTACCCGCTGATTCATACTTGAGTTTTTTTGCTAATTTAATTGCTGCACCCCCCATTGCTGATCTCATTTTTGAATTTACTCTTGATGATGGAGATTCTTCAATGATCTTTTGATGTCTTCGCTGTATAGAGCACTCTCTTTCACCTAAATGCACTATGTTCCCATGCGAATCACCTAAAATTTGTATTTCAATATGCCTCGAAGATGCAACATATCTTTCAATAAATATCCGATCGTCTCCAAAACCCGCCTTAGCTTCTCTTTGGGCTCCTTTCATGGAGTTTTTTAGGTCTTTCTTTGAGTCTACAATTCGCATGCCTTTACCTCCACCTCCAGCAGCTGCTTTGATTAAAAGAGGATAGCCAACTGAATTGGCTTTAGATGGATCTGTTGTCATAGGAAGAGTAGGGACTCCAGCTTTATCTGCAATCACTTTCGCCTTTAATTTATCACCCATGGATGAAATAACCCTAGAGTTTGGTCCGACCCAAATTAGACCAGCTTTAACAACATCTCTAGAGAATTTTGCATTTTCTGATAAGAACCCATATCCCGGATGAATTGCATGTACTCCAGTATTCAGAGCAGCTTCAATAATCTCTTTGCCATTAAGGTAGCTATCACTTAACTTAATGGCTTGATCAGCCAGTCTCACAAAAGGAGATTCAGAATCAGCCTCTGTATAAACCGCAACGCATGAAATTCCCATTTCATGCGCAGTTCTAATTATTCGACAGGCTATTTCGCCTCTGTTAGCAATAAGTAATTTGTGGAATATCATAATCTGTAAACTCCATATCCTTGAGCTCCTTCTACCTTCTTGCCATTAACTACAGATAAGCAGATGCCTAAAATTGTTCTAGTATCTCTGGGATCAATTAATCCATCATCACTTATTGCTCCAGTTGCTCTTAGAGCAAGCGATCCAGCTTCTTGAACTTTTTCTGCATAAGCAACCATCTGAGCATCTTCTTTCTCATCAAATTTTTCTCCTTTTCTAGCAGCTCTTGCTCTTCTTACAATCGACATAACACCTGCTATCTGCTTTGGACCCATCACAGCAATTTTTGCTGTTGGCCATATAAATGTAAATCTATTATCAAATGCTCTGCCTGACATAGCATATGTTCCAGCACCATAACTTGCCCCTAAAATAATTGTTAGATGAGGGACCGTTGAGTTTGAGACTGAATTTAAAAATTGAGCTCCTTTTTTAATTTGACCATCTCGCTCATAATCTTTTCCAACTACAAATCCAGTAATATTTTGTAAAAAGATAATTGGAATATCAATTTGATTGCAGAGTTGAACAAAATGAGCGCCTTTTGACGCACTATCAGGAAATATAGGACCATTGTTGCCTATTATTCCAACTGTATAACCATGAATTGATGCAAAGCCGCATACCATGGTTTGACCAAACAATGGTTTGAATTCTTCAAACCTAGAGCCATCTGTAATTCTTCCAATTACTTCTCTGACATCGAATGGTTTTTTCAGGTCTGAGTCAACCAAACCGAGCAAGTCCTCTTGGTCAAGAACAGGGTCATCAGGCATTAGTTTAGGTCCTGAGCCTTCTTTCCTCCAATTTAGATGAGAAACCACTTCTCTGCCAATTCTCAAAGCGTCCATTTCATCTTCAGCCAAATAATCTGCCAAACCAGAAACCTCCGCATGCATTTGACCTCCACCCAATGATTCATCGTCAGACTCCTCACCAGTTGCCATTTTCACTAGCGGGGGTCCACCAAGAAATACTTTCGATTGTTTTTTTATAAATATATTGTAGTCAGACATTCCTGGCTGATATGCCCCCCCAGCTGTGGATGAACCGAATACTATGGATATTGTAGGTATTCCTAGTTTAGATAATTCTGTAATATCATAAAAAGTTCTTCCTGTTTCTGCGAAATGACCTGCACCTAAAATAGTCCCCCTAGAAGAGTTTTTTCCCTTTCCACCTCCCATTCTTAGATCCCCGCCAGCAGATTCCACGAATTGAATGTAAGGTATTTTATTGACTCTAGCGATCTCCATCGCGCGCGTCCATTTTTTGCCAGAATATGCATGCATTGCTCCAGCTAACACGGTTGGGTCATTGCCAAAAATCACACATTCAGTCCCAGCAATGATTCCCACGCCTGCAACAGCACCCCCTCCAACTGGGTAATCCGAGCCATATGCAGCTAGCGAGCTAATTTCTAGAAAAGGGGAATCAGGATCAATAAAGTTTGCAATTCTTGCTCTGATTGACATTTTGCCTCTAGCGGCCAATCTTTCATGATGATGCATTCCACCACCTAACTCAACAAAATCAAGCAAATCTTCAATTTGATCAAGTTTTTGAAGCATATCATTTTTATTTTTTTGATATTCTTTAGAGTTTTGATCTACATTACTTGCAATTACTTGGGCAATATTTTTTTGTTTGGTATCCATAGACTAACTTTGTTTAAACTAATGGTAATATTTTTATAATAATATTACCATTTAAATCGTATAAAAATATTGAAAGTTTATTTTGAAGCAGAAATTAAATTAATGTCTTAAAAAATTATTTTTAAGATCTTGTAGAATATTGTCTTAATTTATCAAATTATAAAATTATTATGAAAATTTATAGCTGCAATGATTCTAGAGGTGTAAGACCTATTTGGACCGCAGAGGAAATGGGATTAAGTTATGAGACCGAAATGATGCCATTTCCACCAAGGTTTTTGCACAAGGAATACATGGATGTAAATATTCTTGGAACCATCCCTTACCTTATTGATGGCGAGGTAGAAATGACAGAATCAGTGGCTATGTGCCAGTATCTAGTTGATAAATATGGCCCTACAGACTTGCGAGTAAACAGTGACGAGGCTGATTATCATCATTATTTAAATTGGCTTGCTCACTCTGATGCAACTTTAACTTTTCCTCAGACTGTAGTTCTTAGATATACCCTTCAAGAGATCGGTGTTGCCGATAAGGCAGCAGATGGGTATCGAAGATGGTTTATTGCTAGATTGAAGTTACTGGAGCAATCTTTGGGGTCTAGGGAATATCTATGTTCAGATAGATTTACCATTGCAGATATATGTGTGAGTTACGCAATCTATCTAGCTAAGTCACTTCAAATTGAGGAGGCATTTAAGCCAAATATCAAACGTTGGACTGATATGCTTTTTGATAGAGATGGATTTAAAAGAGCTACATCTATTCGATATTCGGAACCTGAATAATTAATCGCCAACAAAATTGGCCAATCTTTCATAGGCTTCAATAAAGTCTACTTTAAATTCTTGCACAACATCGCTTGCTGAGATTGTCTGATTCATTAACCCTACACCTTGACCTACCCAATAAGTTGAAAGCTTCTTTGCACCTTCATGCCCACTTTCAGCTAATTTATTTACTTTTGCTAAAGCTGGTTCAGCCACCATTGGCTGAAGAGGCAGCGGAAGAGGTTCTGGTGCTCCATCTGCTTCCCAAGCTTTTGTCCATTCTGATACAAGTTGTCTTGAATGTTTTCCAGTCCTGCTTCTTGATCTAGTTGTTTGACTGGATGTTGCAGCAACCATTTTTTCTTTTATCACAGGCGGAACTTCAGATTCAGCTGTTGTTAACCATACAGACCCACACCAAGCACCTGATGCTCCCATGCTCATCGCAGCTGCCATTTGTCTTCCAGTTGCAATTCCACCAGCAGCTAGAATTGGAACATCTCCATAGGGCTGGATTGCTTGATGAACCTCTGGGATTAAGACCATGGTTGAAACACTCCCACAATGACCCCCAGCTTCTGTGCCTGAAACAACCAAAATATCTACACCTGCTTTTACTTGATTGATAGCGTGTTGTGCTGTGCCTAAAAGAGCAGCAACTTTTACATCATTTTCTTTTCCCATTTGCACCATCCAATCAGGTGGGACGCCTAATGCATTTGCAATGATTTTTATTGGATGACTAAATGCAACATCTAGTAAAGCTTTAGCACCATCTGCCTTAGTATTTTCAGCCATGTAGGTTGCTGCTGGTTTGATTGTTCTCAGTTCATTAGCTTCTATATCATGCTGCTCTAGAATATCTGCTCTAAAATCTGCATATTCCTGAGGGATCATAGAGGTTAATTTTTCAGCATCAAATTTTTGATTTTGATCTGCCATTTTATTGGGGATCAAAACATCTACGCCGTATGGAAGTCCATCAATATTATCATCAATCCACTTAAGCTCCTCTTCAAGCTGTTCAGGAGTCATCCCGACAGCGCCTAGCACACCACACCCACCTGCCTTTGATACTGCTACAACCACATCTCTACAGTGAGTAAATGCAACAAGGGGGAATTCAATATCAAGAAGTTCACAAATTTTTGAGTTCATTATTTTTTTCCTAATAGGTAATAGACTGATTTTTATATTACCACTCAGGATACACAAAATGGAATACATCCATCATAATCATTCATGGCTAAGTAAAAAATAATGCAATATGAAAAAAATTAAAATTGACTGCTCAATGATTACTCGAGATCCAGCCGAGGCTTCAAAAGTTAGCAAAACACTTGAAGATCTTGGATACGATGGAGCATACACGTTTGAGGGTCCGCATGAGCCATTCCTTCCTCTTGCGGCTGCTGCTTTAGCAACAGAAAAATTAGAACTTTCAACTTCAATAGCTGTAGCATTTTCTAGAAATCCTATGACCTTGGCTAATCTAGGATACGATCTGCAATTGATGTCCAAAGGAAGATTCACTCTCGGTTTAGGCTCTCAAATAAAACCTCATATTGAGAAGAGATACTCCATGCCATGGTCTTCACCTGCAAAACGCATGAAAGAAATGGTCAATGGTATAAAGGCCATATGGGGATGCTGGCACGAAGGGAAAGATCTAGATTTCAGAGGTGAATTTTATAAGCATACATTAATGACCCCTTTTTTTAATCCAGGAGAAAACCCATTTGGTCTCCCAAAAATATATGTTGCAGGCGTGGGCCCATTGATGACTCAAGCTGCAGCTGAATCTGGCGATGGGTTTATTGTGCATCCTTTTCATACAACTAAGTTTTTAGATAACATTACCTTGCCATCAGTAAAAAAAGGTCTTGAATTATCCCAAACTCAAGAATTTGATTTCTCAGTAGGTGTAATGGTTGCAACCGGGACAAACGATGAAGAAATTGCTAAAGCAAGAGATGCTTGTAAGGCACAAATTGGTTTTTATGGTTCTACTCCTGCCTATAAGGTAGTTTTAGAGCAACATGGCTGGGAAAGCATTCAGCCAGAACTTAATAGTCTTACCAAAAAAGGATTATGGCAAGATATTCCAAATCTCATTTCAGATGAAATCTTAGAAAGCATCGCAGTGACTGGAACGCCAGATGAAGTTGCAAACATCATTTTTGATCGATATGGTTCCATTGCTTCAAGAATAGCTCCTTCAATTTTCTCAGGGGATCCTGAGGTAACAAAAGCATTAATTACCTCACTAAAAGAAAAATTATGAGCAAATCTTTTCTTGGGAGGCTAATGCTCGATCTGGATGGAACCTCGCTTACCCAAGAAGAAAATAAATTACTGCTTAATCCACATGTAGGGGGCGTGATTTTATTTGCAAGAAATATCTCTTCAAGAGGTCAAGTTCAAGAGTTATGTAGAGAAATAAGAGATATAAATCCAAAGCTTCTTATTGCGGTAGATCAAGAGGGGGGAAGGGTTCAGCGTTTAAAAGAAGGCTATACGATTTTGCCAACTATGCAAAAATTAGCTGCATTTTTAAATTTAGATCATGATAAAAATTTTCTCTTTGCAACTGATTTGGGTTGGTTAATGGCCTCAGAGGTTATTGCATCTGGATTAGATATAAGTTTTGCGCCTGTTTTAGATCTAGATGATTCCAGAAGTTCTGTTATTGGTGATAGATCAATAGGTGATAATCCAGATCAGGTTATTGCTATTGCAAGCGCCTTTATTAAAGGCATGAATCAAGCTGGAATGCAGGCCACTGGTAAGCATTTCCCGGGACATGGCGGTATCTTTGCTGATAGTCATCTAACTTTTTCTCAAGATACTAGACCTTTATCAGAACTTGAGAGTCATGATTTGCTTCCCTTTGATGCTTTAAAGTTTCAACTTGGTGGGATAATGACGGCTCATATATCTTTTTTGAATGTTGATAAGGAGATAGCAACTTTTTCAAAATTTTGGCTGCAAGATATTTTAAGAAACAAAATGGGATTTACTGGAGTAATCTTTAGTGATGACCTCTCAATGAAGGGCGCAGATTATGTTGGAGGCATTGAAGTTAAAGTAGGCAAAGCATTAGAGAGTGGATGTAACATGGTTTTGGTTTGCAATGATAGACCTGCAGCTATAGAGGCTATAAACTTTCTAGAGAAAGAAAAAATTTCTCAGTCACAAAAAGTCATTAGATTAAAAGCTTCGCAATCGATTTCCTGGGTAGACTTGGAAAAAGATGCAAGAAGAATAGATATAATAGATAAACTAAACACCATAGAAAAACTAAATTTATGACCTCTTTGCCAGATATGTCTGATCAATATTCCGAGCAAATCCAAATTGGTAAACTTGCATTGCAATCCTTTGGAAGCAGGCATTCAATCTCAGGAGAGATATATACAGTTTCTTGCTCAGACGATAACTCTGTGGTGAAAGAAGTTCTCTCTCGAGAAGGAAAAAATAAAGTTTTGGTTGTTGATGCCTCTGGTGTAACTCATGCCTCCATGATTGGAGACCAAATTGCAGAATCTGCAGTAAAAAATAATTGGGCAGGTATTGTTGTTAATGGCTGCGTTAGAGATGTGGAGGAGCTGAAGAATCTTCCCATAGGTATCTTTGCTAAAGGGGCGGTTGCTCAGAAAACAAATAAAAAAAACCATGGTTTTGAAAATGTTTTAATTTCCTTTGGAAGCGTGGTTATGACTTCAGGTAAATGGATTTACATTGACCAAAACGGCTGGTTAGTTGCAGATAAAAAGCTATAACTCTAAATCTTTTATTGTCTGCTCTTTCTCTAACCAAATTGCATCAACGAATGTTTTGAAGCTTTTTCTGTAATCATCTTCTTCTTCGAAAGATCTATTTTTAAGGTTTTCAGGCAACAAATATGTCTTTGCCACTACCGTTGCTTTGCTCAAGTCTCCGCATAGGAAGTCCCATGTTGATCTTTTTTCAGATGCATAAACCACAGTAAAATCAACCAAGGTATTTACTTGAGGCATTCCTGATAATGCAATAGCAAGAGCTCCCACTTTTGGTTTTAATAGATTAGCGTAGGGAGATTCTTGCTCAGCATGCTTTTGCCCTGTAAATCTAGTTCCTTCAGCGAAGCTGAATGCTGTAGAGGGGTTTCTAGAGAATCTTTTTGCAGCTATTTTTGCATTTTCAAAATCCACTTTTTTTAATTCTGGATTTGCTTGAATTTGAGCTCTTGAATGTCTATTCAAAAAAGGCATGTCCACTGTTTTATGAACTAAATAAATAATTGGTATCCACTGTAATTCTTTTTTCATAAAGAACTTTAAAAGTGGGATTTTTTTATGTCCTGCAGCCAATAAAATAAATATATCAGCCCAAGACTGATGATTGCTCATAGCAATGTACCAAGTATCAGTATTCACGTCCTCGGGTATTTGGAAATCCCATTCAAGTTTATGCAATATTCTTAAAGCTGCTGTGATGCTTGCAACAGTGGCACTACCCATCGTATTTGAGAGTGAGCCACATGAAACCTTTAAGTTTTTATTTGGAATAATTCTGGGGATATTTACGATTGTTAAGAGGGTAACCGCAAAACTTAGAATAATTAAAATTGTAAAAAAGGTAAGAATGCCTATAAAAAATCTTCTAATTTCACTCATGAGACTTTATTTTAACCCAAAATTCTTCAAGCTCGTCTGAGGTTAGATTGTCTATTTCCTGATTATCTTTGGAAATCTCTTCTTCCATCAGCCTAAAACGCTTTACAAATTTATGATTGGCTTGATTGATGGCTTCACTTGCGTCTATCTCTAAATGCCGGCTTAAGTTGATAATGGAAAATAACAAATCTCCTAATTCATCTTGAATATTTTCATTATTATTTTGTTGAATCTCAAGCTTGAGCTCTTTTAATTCTTCTTCAACTTTCTCAATAACATCGAAGCTTTCTTTCCAGTCAAAACCTTTTTTGCTAGCTTTTTTTTGTATTTTTTTTGCTTTTAAAATTGGAGGCAGTGAGGAGGGTATATCATCAAAGGTATTGAGGGTATCCTGTGAGTTTTTTTCTTGCGCCTTTATTGCATCCCATGCTTGAGTTTGCTCTTGAGCTGATAGAGGTTTGGGAGCATCTTCAAAGACATGTGGATGTCTTCTAATTAATTTTTTATTTAAGGTATCGACTATCTCATCAAAGTTAAATAACTTTAATTCATTGGCTATTTCTGCATGAAATACCACTTGAAGCAAGACATCTCCAAGCTCTTCTTTAAGATTATTATAATCTTTTCTAGCTATAGCATCTGCGACTTCATAGGCTTCTTCGACCACGCAAGGAGAGAGTGACTCAAGAGTCTGCTCAATATCCCATGGGCATCCCTTATCCTTGTCTCGAAGCATGCGCATTGTCTCGAGCAAGGTTGTTATTGAGGTCATTAGAAACCGCTTATATCTGCATACCTGGCTTGATGAAACTCTGAGGTTCCAAAGATCTGTTCAGCTACTCGTGCTCTTTTCAGATAAAAACCAATATCATACTCATCGGTTACACCTATACCTCCATGCATCTGAATTGCTTCATTGCTTACTAGGTGAAGCGTTTCACCAGCTTGGAACTTTGCCAGGCTTGAAAGTCTTTCTAATTCATTTGAATTTTCATCTGCAGCATGCATGGCAGCAATAACTGCTGATTTTGTTAATTCAATCTCACAAAACATTTTTGCAGCTCTGTGCTGAAGTGCTTGGAAGGAACCAATTTGAACACCAAATTGCTTTCTCTCTTTAAGGTAATTAATCGTTACCTCAAAAGCTTCTTCAGTGTTTCCTAACATCTCTGCTGAAATAGCTATTCGACCTAAGTCTAGAATTTTTTCAATTGTTTCTCCTGCTAAGTCTTTTTCTCCAAGCAATGCATTTTGCTCCAACTTGAGGTCAGACATCTCTAGGTTTGCATAATTGCGTGAATCCGCCGTTGAGATCTTAGACACATCTAGTCCAGCGGTCTTTTTACTTGCAACAAAAACTGAAATTCCATTAGATTCACCAGATTTACCAGAAGTTCTGGCAACTATTAAAATGGTATCAGCGCTGGAGCCATCAACAACAAACACTTTTTTTCCATTCAGGACCCAGTGATCTCCATCAAGAATAGCGGTAGTTTCTATTGCAAAAGGATCATGATGATTTCCTTCGTCTATTGCTAAAGCTGTTGTTAATTCACCGGCCACTATTTTTGGCAAATAATTCTCTTTTTGATCATCTGAGCCCAGCATATTGATAGCTGAAACTCCAAGAACGGATGTTGATAATATGGGAGAGGGAGTAAGGGTTTTACCTAATTCCTGCATGATTACACTGATACCAGCCATCCCAAATTCAGAGCCACCAAATTTTTCAGGAACAAGAATTCCAGACCAGCCTAGCTCAACCATTTCTTGCCAAACACCATCATCCCAGCATTGGCTGTTATCGCTATCTCGTAACTCTCTAAAATGAGTCACGGGAGTTTTATCTCTGGCAAAACTTTGAGCAGTATCTTTTAAAAACTGTTGTTCTTCTGTAAGTATTAATTTCATATGTTCCTTAGTTAGGGAGATCTAGAACTCTTCTAGAAATAACATTGAGCTGAACTTCAGAGGTTCCCCCCTCAATTGAATTAGCTTTAGTTCTAAGCCAAGCTTTGGTAATAGCTTGCTCATCATCTGAAAAACCTTCATTGGTCCACCCTAAGCCTTTATTTCCCATGGCAGCAATCATAAGCTCATAGCGATCTTTATTATGCTCGGTACCATAGTATTTGAACATTGATGATGCAGCTGAGGCTTTTGCACCCTCATCTCCAGAGCGCTGAAGAGTCAATCCAAATGCGTGCTCTTTCATTTTGTGTAATGTTATATTTTCTCTTTGTGCTGGATTAGCTATTTGCCCGTTAGCCTCGCCTAAATATTTCTTCGCTATGTTTACTACATCTGCTCCAGATCCAGTCCCACCTCCAGCAAGACCAAAGTTGGAAATGAAGTTTCTCTCATGTTGCAAGAGTTTCTTCGCTATAGTCCATCCAGAATTTTCTACTCCCACAAGATTTTCTTTTGGAGCTTTTACATTATCAAAAAAAGTCTCACAAAATGGCGATTTACCACTGATGAGTGTGATGGGCTTGGTGCTGACTCCTTCAGTTGCCATATCGATAAGCAAAAAACTAATTCCGTTATGCTTTGGCTCTTTTGGACCAGTTCTTACAAGGGCAAATATCCAATCTGCTTTGTCAGCATAGGAAGTCCACACTTTCTGACCATTTACTAGATAGTGATCACCCATGTCTTCTGCTTTGGTTGAGAGACTGGCCAAATCAGATCCTGAGCCAGGTTCGGAATAACCTTGACACCATCTAATTTCACCTTTGATAATTTTTGGAAGATGTTCTCTTTTTTGCTCCTCTGAACCAAATTCAATAATGCATGGTGCCAACATCCAAATGCCAAAGCTATTCAACGCAGGTCTTGCTTTAATTCTAAAGAGCTCCTGATGTAAAACTTTAGTTTGGTCTCTGTCTAAGCCTCCGCCACCATATTCTTTTGGTAAATTAGGAGCAGTCCAACCCTTTTCACCCATTCTCTCTAACCATAATTTAGATTCAGGATTCACGTATTCTGCATTTCTGCCACCCCAAACTTCTTCTTCAGGCACCAGAGGAGTTCTCATAGAAGGAGGACAATTTTCCTCTAACCAATCTCTAACCTCTTGCCTAAATTGTTCTAAATGTTCCATATTTTTTGATTGCTTGCGCTTATTTAAAGAGGGGTTATTATAATCAAGTAATTATTTTTTTGGTAATTTAAAATATGAAATCATACCAAGTTCCAGAGCCTGGAAAGCCGCTCGTAGAGGTCGAGTCTCCAACACCTGAGCCAACCGGCAGTCAGGTAATTGTTAAAACCATAGCTTGCGGTGTGTGTCACTCTGATGTACATATTCACTCGGGCGCATTTGATTTGGGCGGAGGCAATGAATTACCTGTTCCTGTACCTAATCCATTCACTTTGGGGCATGAAGTTTTTGGTGAAGTTGTCGCAGTAGGCCCAGAGGCAACCAACGTGACTGTTGGTGATAAAAGAATTGTTTATCCATGGATAGGTTGCAGCAATTGTGAAGTTTGTTCTAGTGGCGATGAGCATTTATGTAATGCAGGTCCTGTTATTGGCGTTATGCAGCCAGGCGGTTTTGGTGATCATGTTGTAGTTCCAGATTCAAAATACTTGCATGATGCAGGAGATACACCTGAACATTTAGCAGGAAGTTATGCTTGCTCAGGTCTTACAGCTTACAGCGCCCTTAAAAAAGCTGCTCCATATCGTGCTGACAATGATTTAATAATTATTGGTGTTGGAGGTGTTGGCATGATGGGGTTACAGATTGCCAAGGCAGCCTTTAACTGCAATCCAATTGTTGTAGATGTAGATGAGGAAAAACTCAAATTAGCTCTTGAGAACGGTGCTTCTGCAGCTATCAATCCGATGGACGAGGATGCCATGATGAAAATTTTTGAAATTACAGGCGGTAATGCATCCGCTGCTATTGATTTTGTTGGCTCAGAGCAGTCAACTGCTTTCGGAATAAATCTTTTAAGAAAGGGCGGTAAGTACATTATTGTTGGGCTATATGGCGGCGAGCTAAAGCTACCTTTACCATTAATTCCAATCATGGAACGAGGAATTCAGGGATCATACACTGGCAGCCCTGGAGATATGAAAGAGTTAATGGAGTTAGTTAGGTCTGGAAAAGTTGATCCAATCCCTGTAGAAAAGAGACCAGCATGTGAAGCAAATCAAACTTTAGATGATCTAAAAAATGGTAAAATTCTTGGCAGAGCTGCCTTAATGCACGACTAAAGTTCTTGCATTAATCTACCACATATATTTTTCAACTCATCGTTAATGACTATATCCGCCTTTGCGTCATAGCGTGTTTTATCTCTATTTAAAATAATAAGTTTTGACCCCGTCTGCATTGCTAAATTTGGTAGTTTTCCTGCAGGCAATACTTTTAAAGATGATCCCATGACTATCATTAAATCACTGTCCTCGACAATATTTGAGGCATGCATCATATCTATTTCATTCATAGGCTGACCAAATGAGATGGTGGCTACTTTTACAACTCCACCACAATTATTACATTTTGGTAGTGGACTATTGAGCTTAATAGCATCATGAAAATCTAATATATTTTGTTTCGCATCACACTCCAAACATGCAGCATTGATAGCGCTGCCATGAATTTCTATTATTTTATTTTCTGGGATTCCTGATTTTTGATGCAAGCCATCGATATTTTGGGTTATTAAAAAATTGTTTTTTTGCATATTAGTAATTTTTTCAACAAAAGCATGCCCTATATTTGGCAAGATTCTTTCAAGCAACGAATGAAGCTCAATATTTCTTTTCCAAGATAGCCTTTGTTTTTCCTTGCTAAGCAGAAACTCATTAAACTGAATAGGTTTATTTTTAACCCAAAAACCATCTTTGCTTCTAAAATCAGGCAGTCCAGATTCAGTGCTTATACCAGCCCCAGTAAGAATAACTGTCTGTTTGCTAGCTTTGACTAGCTTAATGATCTCAAGAAATGTACTCACAAATTTGCTTTTAAATTGATTTCAAAGAGTATAATTGCTCGCATGTTTAAAAATATAGGCATTGTTTTAAAAAAAAGCCTCTCATCTAACGAATCATCGGTAGTCAATGGGATGTTAAGTGTTCTGCTGAGCAATACTAAATCTATTTATACAACTAATCAGATTGACTTTGAAGGTGTAGAAGTTGTTGATTATAAAAAATTTAATAATTTAGTCGATTTAATTATTGTATTTGGTGGGGATGGAACATTATTAGGAGCTGCAAGAAAATTTATTGAAATTGAGATTCCAATCTTGGGGATCAATATGGGCGCTGTTGGTTTTCTTACTGATGTAAATATTGAAAATTTTGAATCAGTTATAAGCGATGTTTTTAATGGCGATTACATTCTTGAAGAAAGAAGTTTGGTAGAAGCGCAATTCTCAGATCAAGAAATTTTTGGGTTAAATGAGGTGCTAATTCATTCAGGATCTTATGCTCAGCTCATGAGATATAGATTGTTGATTGATGGCAAGACTGTATATGAGCAGCGTTCAGATGGATTGATTGTCGCTACTCCTACTGGATCAACCGCATATGCATTATCTGCTGGGGGATCAATAGTTCATCCAGAATTAAATATCTGGAATATTATTCCGATGATGTCACAGAGCCTTTCATCTAGACCTTTAATAGTTTCCAACAAGAAATCGATGGAGATTCAGTTAATTGAAGGACCTCTAGATCATGCGATGGTTTGTGTTGATGGTCAGAAAGATATTCCTGTTGAATATAATAATTCTATTCATATCTCTAAAAAAAATTCATCTTTAAAAATTATCCATCCTTCTAACAATGATTTTTATGAAGCTTGCAGAGAAAAATTGGGTTGGAGTTTGGACATTACCACCAAGAAAATCCGTTAGTCTTGAATACTCGTTCTTTGTATTTTTACATCATTTTAATTGCTGTATTACTAAGTTTTGTGACAAATTTTGGTTTTAGTAGTTTATTAGAGCCGTTTCTTTTCCTGAAAAATAATGGATCTTCTTTTTATCCATCATTTGAAAATACTTTTCTTGTCTCCATGGAATGGTGGAGACTCATCACTCCAACTTTTCTGCATTTTTCACTTACTCACCTAATATTTAATTGCTTGTGGATATACATCCTTGGTTCAAAAATTGAAATCGTTGATGGCAAAGGAATATTTTTAACCTTATTCTTGTTTGTTGGTCTTTCAAGCAATCTTGGCCAATATTTTTTGACTGGAGATTATCTCTTTGGAGGGTTGAGTGGTGCTGTATATGGTCTTTTGGGTTACTGTTTTATATTAGATTTGGATAACCGAGGTCAAAGATATGACCTACCAAATGCTTTATATATTTTTATGTTTATTTGGCTTTTAATCGGCTTCACGGGAGTATTAAAAGTTTTTGGTTTTGGTAATGTTGCTAACATCGCCCATTTAGTTGGTATGATAGCTGGGTTTTTTCTTGGCATAATAGCTAAATATACTTTGAAGATTTAACTTGAATGAAAACAATTACTAAAGCAGTATTTCCTGTCGCCGGTCTCGGCACTAGATTTTTGCCAGCTACCAAAGCTATTCCAAAAGAAATGCTGCCAATAATTGATAAGCCATTAATAGAATATGCTGTTGAAGAAGCAGTAAATGCTGGCATCACTGAGATTATTTTTATTACCAGTCATACGAAAAGAGCGATAGAAGATCATTTTGATCAAAACTTTGAACTTGAGGAAAAACTAATACATTCTGGTAAAAAAGATTTTGTTAAAAAAATTAATAGAGATATTTTTAAGGATATAAAATTTACTTATGTAAGACAAAAAACTCAAAATGGTCTGGGGGATGCTATTTTGCATGCTGAGCATTTAATCCAAGAAGAGCCCTTTGCAATTATTCTTGCAGACGATTTGATAATAAATAATCCATCTTGCATAAGCCAATTGATTGAAACTTATAAGGAGCATCAATGCTCTGTGATTGGTGTTAATGAAGTGCCAGAAAACGAAATAGAAAAATATGGTGTAATTTCTATCGATAAATCCATTTCGATAAACAATACATTTTTTTTAAAAGACATTATTGAAAAACCAAAGACCAATGCGCCATCCAATTTAGCAGTTGTTGGTAGATATGTTCTTTCCAGTAAAATCTTTAAATATTTAAATAATCTTGCCCCAAGTGTCGGAGGGGAAGTGCAGCTTACGGATGCAATTAAGCTTATGCTTGATGATGAAAAAGTTGTAGGACATATGTATGAGGGCGAACATTTTGATTGCGGATCTAGGCATGGCTATGTAAATGCTATTAAGTATCTCGCCAAAGACATGTTCAATGAGTAACGTGCATACAGAAACTTTTAAATGAAATTGGCATTATTGCTTTTAAGATTACTGCCTCCTGAAATATCTCACTTAGTAGCATTAAATGCTCTAAACTTTTTATATAAACTGAATCTTATTGGTCTGTTTTTTCCATATACAGATTCCTCCGAATCAATTGAATTGAAAGGTTTAACCTTTAGAAATAGGCTGGGGATTGCCGCAGGGCTTGATAAAAATGGAGACTTCATAGACTCTTTGGGCGCATTAGGTTTTGGTTTTATTGAAATAGGAACAATTACTCCCTTGGCTCAACCAGGAAATCCAAAACCGAGAATATTTCGTTTTCCTAGTCAAGGAGCAATTGTCAATAGGCTGGGATTCAATAATAAAGGAGTTGATTATTTGGTTGAAAAAGTAAAGCTGAGAACTTTTGAAGGCGTTCTAGGCATTAACATTGGTGCGAATAAGACATCAGAAGGCCAAAAAAGAATTGATGATTATGTTGAATGCTTTACTAAGGTCTGTCCATTTGCAGATTATATTGCAATTAATATTTCTTCACCCAATACTCCTAACTTAAGATCATTTCATCTAGAAGAAAATTTTTTACCATTATTTGAAGCCTTGAGCCTGGCTCGTAAAAAGATGCAATACGCCAACCCAATATTAATCAAACTCTCTCCTGATGAAGATGAAAAAATTATCTCTGTAATTTTATCTGCAATTCAAAGATTTGAATTTGACGGAGTTATCACCTCTAACACCACAGTTAAAAAAGAGGGATTGAAGCAATCTACAGGTAATAATCTCATTGGAGGATTATCAGGTAAACCCCTATTTACGAAATCTAATGATCTTTTAAAAATAGCCCATTCACATGACCCATGCTTATTTAAAATCGGTGTAGGCGGCGTAGATAATAAAGAGAGCTTTAATTCAAAATTAGACTTAGGAGCTTCCTTGGTGCAAATCTACACCAGCTTTATTTATCAAGGTCCCCAGATTGTAAAGAAATTGCTGGGATAAGATTTTTCATGGAATCCTTAATTATTATATTTGTTATTCTTTTTTTGGTTGGAGCAATTAGTTTTTTGAAACCATCAAAAAAAATGAAAGCCGTCAGTCTTTTGAGAATGAATGCCGCAAAAGAAGGCTTTAAAATTGGATCAACTAATGAGCTACGAAAAAAATTTAAAAATTGGAATCCTCAAGTTGCCATATATCAAATTAAAAATTTATCAGAATATAAAAATTTGCATTATATAAAGCGAGAAAATAATCTTGAGCTGTATGATCCAATTTCAGTAAAATACGAAAAAAACTTTGAAATAATTGAAGAAAAAATATCCCAATTACCATCCTCTATACTTGAAATTATTTTTTATCAGTCCAATATAGCAATCGTCTGGAATGAAATGCTTGGTATTGAAGAGCTTCTAAGAATCAAGGAAGCTATATTGAAAATATGAACTTTTAAAATTATTTAATCCATTTATGTCAAAAACTCTTGTTATAGTCGAATCGCCAGCTAAAGCTAAGACTATTTCTAAATATTTAGGATCAGACTACATAGTTAAATCCAGTGTTGGCCATATCAGAGACCTTCCCAAGGGGAAGTCTAAAAAACCATCTCAGAGGAACACCATTCCTAAAGATCTTCCAGAAGATGAAAAAAGAAGATTAAAAAAGATCAATGAGCGTAAGCGACTCATTAGAAGAATGGGAGTCGATCCTGATAATGGATGGGCTGCAAATTATGAAATCATTCCTGAAAAAGAAAAAGTTATAAAAGAATTAAAAACAGCCGCAAAATCTGTTGAATCAATTTTTCTTGCAACTGACCTTGATAGAGAAGGTGAGGCAATAGCTTGGCATCTTAAAGAGGCCCTGGGCGCAGACAAATTTAATTATTCCAGAGTTAGATTTAATCAAATTACCAAAGACGCAATTTTAGAATCTTTTCAAGATCCCAAAGAGATAGATGAAAGTCTTGTGGAGGCTCAGCAAGCAAGAAGATTTCTTGATAGGGTTGTTGGCTTTGAATTGTCCCCGCTTTTATGGACAAAAATCGCCCGTAATTTATCAGCTGGAAGAGTTCAATCTGTAGCATTAAGGCTATTGGTGGAAAGAGAGCATAGCATTCAAAAGTTTAAGCCAGATGAGTTTTGGGAGATTTCATTTAATGCAGAGAATGATAAAAATGCTGCCATTGAATTTAATCTCAATAGAAGAAAATCTGATCCATTGTTGCAAGCCACGGAGGCTAAAAAAATTGAGGAGCTTATTAAATCTTCAGATTTGCTTGTAAGCGAGGTCACTCAAAAGCCAGTTAAATCAAAACCGAAACCCCCATTTATTACATCTACATTGCAACAAGCAGCAAGCACAAAACTAGGGTTCAATGTAAAAAGAACCATGAGAACAGCGCAAAAGCTTTATGAAAATGGCCTTATCACATACATGCGAACTGATGCACCTGCTTTATCACCCGAATCAATTGCAGATGCAAGAATGTATATTCAAACCAACCTTGGGGACAAGTACATGACAAATGCTCCAAGAATATATTCCTCCAGCGAAAATGCCCAAGAAGCTCATGAGGCAATAAGACCTACGAATGCATCAACCAAATCTGAGGGTTTAATCTCTTCCTCGGATGAAGAAAAAAGATTGTATGAATTAATTTGGCAACAATTTATTGGATCACAGTTACCAGATGCAGAATATTTGGCAACTAATGCAAAAATTCAATTGGAAGAATATATTTTTTCGGCAACCGGAAGAGAAGTTATTTTTGATGGCTTTACAAGAATTGTTAAGACAAAATCTGATGATCAAGATGCCAATATTTTACCTCCCCTTCAAGTCAATCAAACATTAACTCTAAAAGACCTAGAAAATAAACAAAAGTACACCAAGCCCCCAGCAAGGTTTTCGGAAGCTGCATTAGTAAAAGAATTGGAAAAGAGGGGAATTGGAAGGCCTTCAACATATGCGAATATTATTTCTACGATACAAGATCGTGGTTACGTTGAAATTCAAAATAGAAGATTCTTTGTTAAAAAAATAGGGATGATTGTGACAGACAGGTTGGTCAGCAGCTTTGATGACATAATGGATTATAGCTTTACTGCTAATTTTGAAAATGAATTAGATAGAATTGCAAATGGTGAATTAAATTGGAAAGAAGTTTTGAATTCATATTATTCAGCTTTTCAAGACGACCTTATATCTGCAATGGACGAAGATAATGGAATGGTGCCTAACCTTCCCACGAAGACAAATATCAATTGTCCAGAATGTAAAAAAAATAATCTAACTATAAGGAATGCTAGTAATGGAGTTTTTCTTGGATGTGCCGGTTATAGCCTGCCAGGTGATGATCAATGCAAAAAAACCTTGAACCTCATTTCAGGCGATGAAGCAGTTAGCGTTGATGATCAAGAGGAAGCAGAGCATTTGGTTGCAAAACGCCGTTGTCCTAAATGTGATATGAGCATGGACAATTATCTTTTGGATGAAAATCATAAATTGCATGTTTGTTCAAATAATCCTGATTGTGATGGGTTTGAAGTGGAAGAGGGCACATTTAAAATTAAAGGATACGATGGCCCAACACTTTCTTGTCATAAGTGCGGATCTGAGATGCAACTTAAAACAGGTAGATTTGGTAAATATTTTGGCTGCATGAATGATAATTGCGGTGCAACCAGAGCCTTGCAAAGAAATGGAGAGCCTAAACCTATAGTTATGGAGCCAATTACCACAGATATTCCTTGCATGAAGTTCGAAGACAATTATTTACTGAGAGATAGCATGAAGGGGTTGTTTTTAGCAGCTAGCAAATATCCGAAGAACAGAGAAACACGCGCACCATCTGTTGAAGAGTTTAATAAAGTAGTTACCGAAGAAACATTACTTGATGCCTGCAAATATCTTGAAGATCAAGGCAAGCATACTCATCTCTTGAATGCTCCCAAACATGATATTGATGGAAATCCTTATATTATTAGATATAACAAAGTTGAGGACACGCATTATCTTGCCTCCGAAAAAGATGGTAAAAAAACTGGAAATACTGCTTCCCATAATGGAGATAAGTGGGTTGAAGTTTCCAAGTAATTTTTCCTTGATTAATCTTAATTAGTTCCCATATAAATAATGAACCCTTTCATTTATTACATGAAGGATGTTAAAGTTTAAGAATAAAAAATATGTCTAATTATCTAGAACTAACTCAACTTCCTGACGGCACCATCGTCCTTAGAAGATCCGATGATCATGAAAATCCGATAGTTAAAATTGAGTTCTCAGGTGAATCCAAGGAATTTTTAAATGGAACTGAACTTACTGTTGCCAAAGAAATGATTCGAGCTGGCATAGAAAGTGTTAGTGGCAATTCAATTGATTTTGATGATTTTTTTGATAGTGAGAAAAATAGCCTGAGAAAAAAACCAGTAGTTCTTCATTAGTGAGTTCTAATTAGGCCCACGCTCTTGCCCTCAACAAATGCTTCTTGTTCCCTTAGATCCACTTTAATTGTTGAGAAATCTTTATTTGCTGGAATTAACTCAAGATTGTGATCAGCTTTTTTGAAATATTTTAAAGTTACTTCATCTTCTAGCCTCACCACAACTAGATCACCATTTTTGACATCAGTTGTTTTTTTAATTGCCACCAAATCATCTTCATGAATGCCAGCTTCAATCATGCTCAGGCCCTTAACTTTCAAAAAATAGTCAAAAGTATCGGAAAACATATTTGGATCGCATGGAATTCTTTTTTCTATATTTTCCTCAGCAAGCGTAGGAGAGCCTGCAGCAACCAATCCAATAACGGGCATTTGATCTCCAATTTGTTCAAAAGATTGTTGGCTTTTCACAATAGAGATACCTCTTGAAGATCCACTTTGAATTGAGATGTAGCCTTTCTTTTCAAGGGCTCTTAGATGCATTTCAGCCGCATTAGGCGATTTAAAGCCTAACTCTTTACATATTTCAGCTCGAGTTGGTGGAAAACCAGTTTTATTAAGATAAACTTCAACACAAGCTAAAACTTTTGATTGTTGTTTTGTTAATTCTTTCATATTATTTATTATACTGTATATTTTTACAGTATATAAATTTTAATATATAACTGCAACCCTCTGAAAAATATGAACTCAAAATTGGTAATTGGAATTTCATCGAGAGCACTTTTTGACTTAAGTCAAAGTCATCAGATTTTTGAAAAAAATGGCATTGAGGCCTATCGCGATCATCAAATTCAAAATGAGAATGAAATTCTTGATCCAGGCGAGGCTTTTAATCTCGTGACTAAAATTCTGAAAATTAATGAGCTTTATGAGACAGCAGATAGGATTGAAGTAATTCTGTTATCAAGAAATACAGCCGATACTGGCCTTAGAGTATTTAATTCAATTGAAGCTCATAAACTAAATATAACTCGTGCGGTTTTTTGTGGTGGAGAGAGTCCATATAAATATGTAAAGGCATTTGGAGTAGATTTATTTTTGTCTAGTAGCAAAGATGACGTCAAGATGGCCATTGAAAATAATGTTCCGTCTGCAAGAATTATTCCCTCAAAAACAAAGAAAAAAGTTAAAGGCGGTGATCTCCTTAAGATAGCTTTTGATGGAGATTCAGTTATTTTTTCTGATGAATCTGAGAAAGTTTTTGAAGAAGAGGGCCTTAAAGCGTTCTTAGATAACGAGCGCAAGAAAAAATCAATGCTAAAGGCTGGGCCATTCAAGTCATTTTTAGTCGAGCTGAATAAACTTCAATCCGAACTAGATTCCGGAGCTAACCCAATTAGAACAGCGCTTGTCACTGCAAGATCAGCTCCATCTCACAAACGAGTCATTAAGACGCTTAGGAAATGGGGAGTTAGGATTGATGAGTCTCTTTTTTTAGGAGGCATGAATAAGTCAGAATTTTTAAAATCATTTGAAGCAGATATCTTCTTTGATGATCAGCAACAAAATATTACAGATGCATCTGCCAAAGTTACTTCAGCTCATGTACCATTCGGCATTAAAAATAAAAATTAATCATGGATATAGTTTGTTTTGACATGGAAGGCACCCTCACTCCTGAGATATGGGAACAGGTTGCTATAGATTCGGGCATCTCTGAGTTAAGCAAAACTACTAGAGACATACCATCATACTCAGATCTCATGGACTACAGAATTGAAATCATGGATCAGCACAATCTAAAGCTTGCTGACATAATCAATGCAACAAAGAAATTAGATTTACTTGATGGAGCTCTAGATTTCTTGAATCAGGTAAGGCAAGAATTTCAAGTGGTTATTTTGTCTGATACTTTTCATGAGATTGCATATCCATTAATGGAAAAGCTTGGTTATCCTCTTCTGCTTTGTCACACCCTTGATGTAGATGCTGAGGATAATATTCTTGGCTATAAATTAAGAGATCTACAGGCAAAAAAACAAGCCATCTTAGGATTTCAATCCATGGGTTACAGGTGCTTGGCTGCTGGAGATTCATTTAATGATTTGCAGATGTTTGAAGTTGCAGACCAGGGCTTCTTTATCAATGCGCCAGAGGCTATTGCTAATTCAATGCCTGACATACCTTCTTTTAATACATATCATGATCTATTAGACGCTTTAAAGAAATTTGATTAACAATTATGGATAATCCTTTTTCACTAAATAATTTTTCCAGACCGAAACTGGAGATGCCCGGAGATGAAAAAAAACTTTTGCTGCATAGTTGTTGTGCACCATGCGCTGGAGAGATTATGGAGGCTGTTGCAGCATCCGATATTCAGACAACCGTTTATTTTTATAATCCCAACATTCATCCACAAGAAGAATACGAGATTCGAAAAGATGAAAACAAACGATTTTGTGACAAGCTTGGATTTGATTTTGTAGATGCAGATTATGATAAAGAAAACTGGTTTGAGAGGATAAAGGGTCTAGAGAATGAACCTGAAAGGGGTAAAAGATGCACTCAATGTTTTGACATGAGATTTGAGAGGTCTGCTCTTTACGCTCATGAAAATGGTTTCAAGGTATATGGGACTACCCTTGGTATTTCTCGTTGGAAAAATATGGATCAAATCAATGAATCTGGCAATAGAGCTGCACAAAGATATGCAGATATTGATTATTGGGATTTTAATTGGCGAAAAAAAGGAGGCTCTTCCCGAATGATTGAAATTTCTAAGAGAGAAGAGTTTTATCAACAAGAATACTGTGGATGTGTCTACAGCTTAAGGGATACCAATAAATGGCGCCAAGAAAATAACAAAGATCGAATTATTAGAGGTATTAAATTCTACAATTAATTTGGGAATCATACCCTTGGCAAAGTACAATACAAACCAATGAATACTCCGGGGAAAAAATTCAGACAAGCCATAGCTGATAACAATCCTTTAATGGTTGTTGGTGCAGTCAATGCTTATTGTGCAAAAATGGCTGAAAATGCAGGTCATAAAGCACTTTATCTTTCTGGGGCTGGAGTTGCAAATGCATCTTTTGGATTGCCTGATTTAGCTATCACAACATTAAATGATGTTGCCGAAGACTCAAGAAGAATCACCCAAGCAACAAGCCTACCTCTTTTAATCGACATTGATACTGGCTTTGGGGGCGCATTTAGTATCAGCAGAACCATAAAAGAAATGATTGCCGCAGATGTTGCTGCTGTTCATATTGAAGATCAAGTTACTCAGAAAAGATGTGGCCACAGACCAAATAAAAGTCTTGTTGATAAGATTGAAATGAGTGATCGAATTAAAGCGGCTGTTGATGGCCGAACAGATGAAAGTTTTTTTATCATGGCAAGAACAGATTCTTATGCAACTGAGGGAATGGAGGGCGCGATTGACCGATGTAAGGAATATATTGAAGCTGGAGCAGATGGATTATTTTTAGAGGCAGTATCTAGCTTGGAGGATTACAAGCTATTAAAAGATGCATTAGAAGTTCCAGTTTTAGCAAATATTACCGAGTTTGGGAAAACACCTCTTTTTACTGCGAAGGAGCTTGCATCAGTTGGAGTTGATATAATGCTATTTCCATTATCGGCTTTTAGAGCAATGAATAAAGCTGCAGAGTCTGTTTATCAAGATATTGCTGAAAATGGATCACAAGCAAATTCAGTTGAGATGATGCAGACAAGAGATGAACTGTATAAGTATTTAAACTATCATTCATTTGAGCAAAAATTAGATGAATTATTTAAAAGGAAGGAGAATAAGTAAATGGTTAAGAAGTTAGAAGGCGCTGGACTTCGTGGTCAAGTTGCGGGTGAAACATCACTTTGCACTGTTGGCCAAGAAGAAGGTTTGGCTTACAGGGGACATAAAATTGAAACATTGGCTGAAAAAGGTACATTTGAGGAAGTTGCTTACCTTCTTCTGTATGGCAAATTACCCAATACATCAGAATTATCAGATTACAAATCCTTATTAAAAAGTTTAAGAGATCTTCCTGATTCATTGAAGAAGGTTCTTAGAGAAATACCAGCATCGGCTCATCCAATGGCAGTCATGGCAACTGGATGCTCTATGTTAGGAAACCTAGAGCCTGAAGAGTCAATGGATGCACAAATGGATTCTATCAATCGAATGGTTGCAACCATGCCCTCAATTGTTACCTATTGGTATAAATTTTCTCATGATGGTGAAGATATTAGTCTTGTTAATGATGAAGAAACAATGGCAGGTCATTTCTTACATATCCTTCATGGCAAGACTCCGTCAGATCTTCATAGACGCGTAATGGATGCATCCTTAGTCTTGTATGCTGAGCATGAATTTAATGCTTCTACTTTCACTGCTAGGGTTTGCGCTTCGACAATGTCAGATATTTTTTCATGTGTTGTTGCTGCAATAGGTTCTCTGAAGGGTCCTTTGCATGGAGGCGCCAATGAGGCTGCGATGGAGATGATTGAGAATTGGAAGACACGCGAAGAAGCAAAAACAAATATTTTGGATATGCTTGCTAATAAAGGCAAGATTATGGGCTTTGGCCATGCAATTTACTCGGAAAGAGATCCAAGAAATGCTGTGATAAAAGAATTTTCTAAAGAATTATCTCAAGAATATGGTGATGACTCTCTGTATCAGGTTTCTGAGGAGGTTGAGCAGGTGATGTGGGATGAGAAGAGATTATTTCCTAATGCAGATTTTTTTCATGCTTCAGCATACTTTTATTTAGGAATCCCAACAAAACTATTTACTCCAATTTTTGTAATGTCACGAGTTACAGGCTGGACTGCTCATTGCATGGAGCAAAGAGCTAATAATAGAATTATTAGACCTAGCGCAGAATATACTGGTCCTGAGACCGCTGTATGGGTTGATCTCGAAGATAGGGAGTAAATCATGTCAAATAATGTTGAGCTGAATATAAGGTCAGGTCCTGACTCTTTGCTTGTAGAAATTGCAGAGTATGTTTCAAAGCAGGACATAAACTCTGAGCTTGCACTTTCAACTGCAAGAAATTGTCTTATAGATACTATTGGATGTGGTTTATTGGCATTAACTTTTCCTGCATGCACAAAAATGCTAGGACCTATTGTTCCAGGCACTACTGTACCAAGAGGAGTGAGGGTTCCCGGAACCAACTTTCTACTTGATCCCGTAAAAGGGGCTTTTGATATTGGTTGTATTATTAGATGGCTTGATTACAACGATACCTGGTTAGCTGCTGAATGGGGTCATCCCTCAGACAATCTTGGTGCAATTCTTGCAATAGCAGATTATGTCTCCCAAGAAAAGGTTGCAGCTGGTAAAGATCCTCTAACAATGAGAGATGTTTTAGAGTGCATGATAATGGCTCACGAAATCCAAGGAGTTTTAGCTCTTACAAATAGTTTTAATAGAGTTGGTTTGGATCATGTTGTGCTTGTAAAAGTTGCATCAACAGCTGTTGTCACGAAATTGCTTGGTGGGAACACTGATCAAATCATGGATGCCGTAAGTCAAGCTTGGGTAGATGGTCAAAGTCTTAGGACATATCGTCATGCACCTAATGCTGGTTCTAGAAAAAGCTGGGCTGCCGGCGATGCAACCAGTAGAGCAGTTAGACTTGCTCTTATAACTCTTTCTGGTGAAATGGGTTATCCAAGCGTTTTATCAGCTCCAACATGGGGCTTTGAAAATGTTTCATTCAAAGGAGAAAAATTGTCTCTCAGCCAACCTTTTGGTTCATATGTGATGGAAAATGTTCTTTTTAAAATTAGCTTTCCTGCAGAATTTCATGCACAAACAGCCGTAGAGGCCGCAGTTACATTGCATCCTCAAATCAAAGACAGGCTTGATGAAATAGCTAATATAGAGGTTACAACTCATGAATCTGCAATCAGAATCATCTCTAAATCTGGGCAACTCAATAATCCAGCTGATAGAGATCACTGTTTGCAATACATGATTGCAATAGGGTTAATCCATGGAGATCTTATTGCTGAACATTATGAAGATGATGTTGCTAGCGACCCAAGAGTTGATGAGCTTAGAGAGAAGATGATAATTAAAGAAGATAAGCGATATACAGACGAGTACTTGGAAGCTGACAAAAGATCAATCGCAAATAAAATACAAATATTCTTTCATGATGGGTCTTCAACAGATGCTATTGAGGTCGAGTATCCCATAGGACATAAGCGTCGAAGAGAGGAGGGAATTCCTGTTTTAGAAAAGAAATTTGAGAATAATCTGGGTAAGATTTTTGATAATAAAAAAGTTAACGCTATTTTAGCTAAATGCCTTGATCAAGATGCACTTGAATCTATGAGTGTCTTAGATTTCCAAGAGTTATTTACTGTTGAAGAAAATTCTTTTTAAAGGCTTGTTGGAATAAACCTAAGAGCTTCTTGGCTGAATAAGAACGTTTGGTCAGAATAATGGACAGAAGACTCATTTCTAGATGATCCATAGTTGTGCATGCCGTAAATTGTTTTGCCATTGTCGTCTTCGGCGATAATAAAAAACAAACCATCACCTCCGGACATATTTAAACTCTTAGTTTTTGAATTAGGTGATCCATATACAGCTCTTAAGGTATCAACCGAGCCTTGAATTGGGTAAGTTCTTGACCCTCTAGAAATGGTATTGATTAAACCCCACTGATCAGAGGAGCTTCTTTGAATTTTCTGAAAAAGGTTATCGCATTCTTGTTTTGCTGATTTGTATAAGGGGGTAGGTTTGCTATTCATTTCTGAAATCCACTCTTGTGCCATAAAGCACATTCCTAAAGCAGCATTGGTATTCTTGATATCAGTTTTTCTATTCCAATTTTTCAATGCCAGTTCAAGGTTTGCGTCATATTGAGCAATTGATTCCAGATATTTATATTGCCTTGAATTCTTTGAGTATGAGTTATCAAATTTAATTTGAATAAATCGATCCAAATCAATGGTTTCGTTTGAGGAAAGAAGTTCATTCGCTACAAAGGATCTATTTGTCAGTCTCTGTTCAAAATGAACATTTTTTTTCATTGATTTCATTTTCAACGAATGATTTCCCATCACAGAAAATGGATTTTGATTGGTGCTTTGAATCCATCCATTAGAGGGATTGATAAACTTAGGTAGGTTATGAACCAATTTGTCGTCATCCCAAATATCATTTGAACTCGAGCTTCTTAAAATTTGTCTTGCTTTTGGAGCGTCAGCTCTGATGGGAATTCTTCCATTGTAAAAATATCCAATATTCCTATTAGAATCCATAGTTACAAAGTTAAAGCTAGGTATTTTTCTTTTTGCAAGTTGTTTTTCAAATTCATATACATTGGTTGAGTTGCCTATTTCATACCATCCCTCGATTTCATTAAAAGAATTCTGGTTTATGTGCCTAAGAGCAAAATAGCTTCCCTTCATTTCTAAGACAGGACCAAACTTTGAGTATCTAAATTTTTGCTTTGTACGTAATTTTAAAAAACCAAATAGTTTAAATGCTAAATAATCCTCTTCAATCTCAAAAGATTCCCATTTATCATCCAGCAGATATTGATTTGAATTCTCTGGATTAATTGTGAGTTCAAATATATCCATTACATCAGGGCGATTAACAGTGGCACCCCAACCAATATCTTTATTAAAGCCAACATTAATTAAAAAAGATCCAGGAAAGTTACCACCATGCCCATGCCATCCTGATTTACTTTCGATATTTAATTCATACCAACCAACTGGCCCGGACAAGGGTTGATGTGAATTAATTAGAAGGTAAGCAGCATTTGCATCTGCTTTGATTGAGTTAATGGCTATAGCATTCGAGCCGGTTGGAATTGATGTTTTATCTCTTGCAGCCATCTGCGCTAAGTCTCTATCTAAACCTGCAAAAAAAAGATGCTGAATGTATGATCCGGCAAGCACATCCTCTTGAGTAATTGGATGAAGCGAAGGGTTAACTTTTTCTGGATGTTTATTTGCATACATGTTTACACCATCTGCATATGCTTGAGCCATGGAAAGTATATTTTGAGAAAGTTGCTTCTTCCCAATATTTCTTACCTTTGAATGAACTTTTAATAACCTAACTAGGTAGTCAGTATCAATGCTATCAAGACCGTTATAAATTGCATTTTGACCTCGATATAAAGGCATCAACTCCACAAGATCCTCGTATGCATCTTCTGCATGAACCAACCCTATTCCATATGCAACATCTTGATCAGTCTGACCTTTGATATATGGAACACCCCAAAAATCTCTATTAATGTCAACATTGTATTGATTGCTAATTTCAAAAGTTGAATTCTTTTCAAGTATTGAGCAAGAACTCAGGAGCATGCTTAAGATAGCAAAGAGCAAACTAGCACTTGAAATTTTTTTTATCATCACAAATATATTGTAATAGCTTCTAGTAAAAATATTTCTTAATCATGCAAAAAAATATCTTAGTAATAGGTGGCAATTCTCTCATTGGTCAGGAAGTTATTAAGCTATCCAATGCAAAAGGTGATAACGTTATTGCAACTTCGAGATCGACAATAGATCTGCCTTTAGAGAACTTCATTCAATTAGATCCAAATGAAGATTTGTCAGGACTAGATACTTTGCCAGACTCGATTGATGCATTGCTTTATTGTCCAGGCTCTATTTCGCTTAAATCAATTCAAAGAATGGATATTTCTGATATTAGGGAAGATTTTAGAATTAATGTTGAGGGTGCTTTTAATATCATAAAAAAAGTCTTACCCAATCTAAAAAAAGATGATGGAGCCTCGGTTGTTTTTATCTCTTCTGTGGCTGCCAAGAGTGGAATGACATTTCATTCTTCCATTTCAGCATCCAAGGCCGCCCTAGAAGGCTTTGCTAGAAGTCTTGCTTCTGAGCTTGCGCCCAGAGTAGCTATAAATTGTGTGGCCCCATCCTTAACCAATACTCCATTGGCTGAACACCTTCTTAATAATGAAAAAAAATTACAATCCTCCGAAGCAAGGCATCCACTCAATACCATTGGAGATCCAGTTAAGATTGCTAAGATTATATATAACCTTTTCTCTGCCAAAGAAGATTGGATTACCGGTCAAACAATTAGCATTGATGGCGGACTATCAAGCCTTAGATAGGCTCTATTAAACTTTTTAGTCTATAATTCTGCGTATGTCAGGGAATACATTTGGAAAATTATTTCAAGTTACAACTTATGGAGAAAGCCATGGGAAGGCACTTGGGTGCATTATAGATGGTTGTCCGCCCCAATTAGAAATTTCAACTGATGACATTCAATCTGAACTAAATCTCAGAAAACCTGGTCAGTCTGATGTAACAACACAAAGAAAAGAAGATGATGTCGTGGAAATTTTGTCAGGCGTATTTGAGGGTAAGACTTTAGGAACCCCAATTAGTTTAATTATTTACAATCAAGATCAAAGATCAAAAGATTACTCGAACATCAAAGATGTTTTTCGCCCTAATCATGCTGATATAACCTATCAAGCTAAATATGGTCATCGAGACTATAGAGGCGGCGGTCGATCAAGTGCCAGGGAAACGGCAATGAGAGTAGCAGCTGGCTCAATAGCTAAAAAATATCTTAATTTACATGATATTCATGTTGATGGTTATGTTAGTCAAATAGGTTCTATATCAGCAGATGATATTAATTTATTAAATGCGAAATCTAACAAGTATTTTTTTGCAGACAAGTCTAAATTAGAAGATTTGGATGTTATGTTTGCTAAGTTGATTGAAGAGGGTGATTCAGTGGGAGCAAAACTTGGTATAAGAGTAACTAATTGTCCGATTGGTCTTGGTGAGCCTGTTTTTGACAAGTTTGACGCAGATTTAGCAAAAGCCATTATGAGTATTAATGCCGTGAAATCTGTCAGTATTGGAAATACTCATAATATGCTTGATCTTAAAGGTTCTGAGGTCCGAGATGAAATGACATCAGATGGCTTTAAATCAAATAATGCTGGAGGTATTTTGGGCGGAATCACAAATGGTGACTTGATAGAGCTTGAATTTATTATTAAGCCAACATCTAGCATCAAACCAAAAGGTCAAACAATTAATGCCGCCGGCAAAGAAGTCGAGGTTGAAGTAACTGGCAGACATGATCCTTGTGTTGGAATTAGAGCGGTTCCTATAGCCGAAGCAATGGTCAATTTAGTTGTCATGGATCATTTATTAAGAAATGAAGCACAGTGCGGAATGATTGATCAATCTTCTCCATTTAAGAAATAGCATGCCTTTTACTTTATATGACAAGCTTTGGAATGAGCACCTAGTCCAGACTGATGATGCTGATGAGTCATTAATTTATATTGATAGACACTACCTCCATGAGGTTACTTCACCACAAGCTTTCGAGGGCCTTAGGCATAAAAAGTTAAAACCATGGCGATTGGATGCAAATGTTGCTACTCCTGACCATAATGTTCCAACTGATCGAGGTAATGGTTTTGATGCTGCATCAATTAAAGATGAGGTGGCTAAAATTCAAGTAGTTGAACTTGATAAAAATTGTAACAGTTTTGGCATCCATCAATTTGATATAACCTCAAACAAACAAGGTATTGTTCATGTAATGGGTCCAGAGTTAGGTTACACATTGCCAGGAATGACAATTGTGTGTGGCGACTCTCACACTTCAACTCACGGAGCATTTGGGTGTTTAGCTATGGGAATAGGGACTTCTGAGGTTGAGCATGTTTTAGCTACTCAATGTTTGAAAATTACTAAGTTAAAAAACATGCAAGTTAATTTTAATGGCCTCCCTCAAAGAGGAGTTACCTCAAAAGACATTGTTTTACATTTAATTAAGCTAATCGGAACTGCCGGAGGAACTGGGCACGCTATAGAGTTTTCTGGCTCATATATCTCATCTGTATCAATGGAATCAAGAATGACAATTTGTAATATGGCTATTGAGGCTGGAGCAAAGGTTGGTCTCACTGAGGTTGATTCAACCACTGTTGATTATGTGAAGAAACACGCCAATCTATCAGATTCAATGTTCAATAAAGCCAGCGAATATTGGAAGACTTTAAAATCAGATCCAGATGCAAATTTTGATAAAACAATAAATATTGATGTTTCTGAGATTAAACCTCAAGTTACTTGGGGCACTTCACCTGAAATGACCATAGATTTTGATGCAGCTATCCCCACCGAAGAGGATGTTGATGATGAAAGCCATGAAAATTTATCACTTGCAAAAACTTACATGGGTCTCAATGATTCAAAAACTCTTCAAGATTTAAGTTTTGATAGGATTTTTATTGGTTCTTGCACTAACTCAAGAATTGAAGATCTACGTGATGCTGCTTCCGTCATAAAAGGTAAGAAAGTTTCAAAAGATATTACTGAAGCTATTGTGGTACCTGGCTCGGGCATGGTGAAGGCTCAAGCAGAAGAAGAGGGTTTAGATAAAATTTTTGTAGATGCAGGTTTTTTGTGGCGTGATCCAGGCTGCTCAATGTGTCTAGGTATGAATCCTGACCAGCTAAAGCCTTATGAACGTTGTGCGTCAACCTCGAATAGGAACTTTGAAGGCAGACAAGGTAATCTTGGCAGAACTCATTTGATGAGCCCACTGATGGCTGCATTAACGGCGATAAACGGTAAAATAATAGATCCATCATCATGACTCATTCAATTATCTCAGGCATCGTAGCAACTTTTGATAGAGACAATATTGATACTGATCAGATTATTCCAACTGAGTACCTCAAATCTATAAAAAAATTTGGCTTTGGAGATTTTCTTTTTGATGGCTGGAGATATTTAGATGAAGGGAGATTAGACATGACTTCAGATGATCGATCTAAAAATCATGATTTCATTCTAAATAAAGAACCTTTTACTAACTCTGAAATTCTATTAACGAGAGATAATTTTGGTTGTGGTTCAAGCAGAGAACACGCAGTATGGGCTTTAAGAGATTTTGGTTTTAAGGCAGTCATAGCAAGCTCATTTGGAGATATTTTTTACAACAACTGTTTTAAAAACTCAGTTCTTCCAATCGAGCTGACCAAAGAAGAAATTAAGCACTTATTTGAAATTTGTAGCACCTCACCGACTAGTTTTGAAATTGATTTGGTGAAAAAAAACATTAAGTTTGATGGTGAATCTTGTTATTCATTTAATGTTAAGGAAAGTCTACTTGATCGTATTATTAATAATTTAGATGACGTAGATATTACTTTAAAACATAAAAAGCATATTGAAGCCTTCGAGAAAACAAGAAGAAACCAGAGACCCTGGCTTTTTGATTACAGCAATTAAGTGCAAGAATGACAAAAAAAATATTAATTCTTCCAGGAGATGGGATCGGTCAAGAAGTCACCTCTTCAATGAATGAAGTTTTGCAGTATCTAATCGATGAGCAAAATTTAGATTTTCAGCTATCGGAAAGAAAAGTTGGCGGCTCGTCTTTTGACGAGTTTGGTAAACCTTTAACTGAAGACACATTGGATATGGCAAAAAATTCTGATGCAATTTTATTTGGTGCTGTTGGTGGGCCTCAATGGGATCATCTTGACTGGGATGTTCGACCAGAACAAGCTTTACTAGGATTGCGTAAATCTCTTGGCCTATTTGCTAATTTAAGACCTGCTTTTTTATTCAATGAGCTTGCATCTGCTTCGCCGCTGAAAAATCATATTATAGAAAATTTAGATATTCTCATAGTCCGGGAGTTGACAGGTGGAGTTTATTTTGGAGAGCCAAGAGGAATTGTCGAAAATGAAACTCCTAAATATGGCTTCAATACAATGATTTATAACGAAGATGAGATTAGAAGAATTGCTAAGGTCGCTTTTGAAGCTGCTATGAATAGAGATAAAAAGTTATGCTCTGTTGATAAAGCTAATGTACTAGAAGTATCAAAATTTTGGAGAAGTATAGTCACTGAAATGAGCGCTGAGTATCCTGAGGTCGAGCTTTCACATCAGCTTGCTGATAATACTGCTATGCAGCTAGTATTAAATCCGAATCAATATGATGTGATTGTTTCTGGAAATCTTTTTGGAGACATCCTTTCAGATATTGCAGCCACATTAAGTGGTTCAATTGGAATGCTTCCCTCTGCGTCTTTAAATAGCTCTTCTCAAGGTATGTATGAACCATGTCATGGCAGCGCACCAGATATTGCTGGTCTAGGGATTGCTAATCCAATTGCTATGATTTCTTCTCTCGCAATGGCTTTTGAATACTCACTTGGAAGAGTTGATCTTGCCAGAAGAATTGAATCAGCGATAAAAACTTTTATAAGCAAAGGCTGCAGAACAAAAGATATCTCCACCTCAAATGAATTCATGAAAACACAAGAAGTAGCTTCATCTATAATTAGTATTTTAAAGGATGAGTATGAATAAGGGAGTATCTCTTGCTTTGATCGGTGCATCTGGTGTTGTTGGAACAAAAATTATCCAATTGCTAGAAAAAAGAGCATTTCCTGTAGATAAATTTATACCCCTTGGTAATTCAACCATAGGATCATCAATTCAATTTAACAATACAAAATATCAAGTTGAATCGTTGGAAAACTTTAGCCCAGAAAAAGGACAATTTATTATATTTTCTGCTGGCTCAAGGGTTGCAGAAAAATACGCTAGAAACTTTGTTGCCCAAGGAAGTTTTGTAATTGATTTATCCTCTAATTTTAGATATGAGGATGATGTTCCTTTGATTATTCCAGAAATCAATGGAGAAATTCTTAGGAGTCTCTCAGAACCATCTCTTATAGCTAACCCAAATTGCTCGACAGCCCAATTGCTTATGGCTTTGAAACCAATCCACGATCAAGCAAAAATTAAGCTTTTAAATATAGCCACATATCAAGCAGTATCGGGTACTGGAAAGGCCGCATTAGAGGAGCTTCATAATCAAACATATTTTAGTGATTCAGCAACTCAATCACCTGTATATCCAAAACAAATAGCTTTTAATGTCATTCCGCAGTGTGATATTTTTTTAGAAAATGATTTTACCAAAGAAGAAATGAAGTTAGTTTGGGAAACTCACAAAATCCTTGATCCAAATATTCAAGTTCAGGCAACCTGTGTAAGAGTCCCAGTATTTAATGGACATTCTGAAGCAGTTTTCTTTAAGGTATCTGAAGAAATATCTAGAGAGGAAATTATTGAAGTTCTAGAAAATTCGCCTGGGATAAAAGTGCTCGATAACCCTCAAGAAGGACTATATCCAACGCCTGTTGAAAATGCATCTGATACAGAGGATGTTTATGTTGGGCGGATTCGTTCGCAGAAGCTAGATGGTGAGTCTTGGATTTCAATGTGGATAGTTGCTGATAATGTTTATGGAAAAGGTGCTGCCTTGAATGCAGTTCAGATATGCGAAGAACTTCTTAGTATCAATTCACAGAAATGAAAAAGCTTATTCTTTTTATAGTTCTGTTTAGTCACAGTCTTTATGCAAGCATTATCATTGGAAGCCCTAACGTAGAAATTAACTCAGAAGGATTATATTTAATTCAGATTAAGATCAGTTCGACAAGCAATTTAGCTGAGGATGATATTTCTATTACAAACTTTAAGTCAAATGATGAGTTATCTGATTTTTATTTTGAGTTCAAAATTTTTGAGAGTCTCGAAGATTATAAACGCCTAACCTTAGCTCTACCCAATAACCATTTAGAAGACTATATTTCTTTCCGACTTAACATCAAACAGGAATTAAAAAAAGATATTTTTATATTTCTTCCACAGAATGACATAGTTCCTAAAGCGAAATCAAAAGTTTCTTTTAAACTGCCAGCAAAAAAAATTTATGGTGAGCCGCAAAGATATGATTTAGCAAAAATATTATCTGAAGAGACCAATTACGAAGATTCTGAGCCCAATGAATCTAAAGCTTTCTCTCTTGCAAAGCCGGCTAATAATAATATTGATGAAGCTAAAGATCCTAAGAGCATTCCAAGCGATGAGGTAGAAACTATTTGGAGCGTTTCGAAATCTGTAAGTCAGAATTATGACGCTTCAATCTATCAAATCATGTGGGGTTTTTATCTTGAAAACCCAAATGCATTCATCGATGAGGATATTAATAGAGTAAGAGGGGATATTGATCTTTTTCTGCCTTCTCAAGAATTGGTTGCCTCAACCTCAGCAATTTCTGCAAAAGAATCCATTGCTTTCATGAATGCACAAAAAAATCAAACCAAAAGATCTTCAATTAAACCAATTTTAAAATTAACAGCACCAGTGGAAATTTTTGCTGATTCAGAAACGAAGAAAGATCCCATCAATAACTCCACCCCCGTGTTGCAACTAGATCCAGTTAAAGGGATTGATAATTCAGAATTAAATGCTGCCGAAATAGTGACAAAGAATACCTCAATCATTGAGTTAAAATCAGAATCTGATTTTTCTTTGCAAACAAAAACATCAAAAAATTCTCAAGCTTTTGATTTACAAGATCTTTTTTGGGTTGGTGTTTTGTCTTTGCTTTTAGGTTTCGCAATAGCTTATATGCTTATTCGATCAAGCAAGAGACCCTCATTCACAAAAGCTGCCGTGGAAGAGGATTTACAAGATGAGAGCAACACCTTCCAAACTAACTTGAGCATATCCAATGACATTGAAACTCAAGAATTAGATTTAGTGAGAACATATATTGAGATGGATGACTGGGAGAGCGCAACAAAAATTTTAGATAAGCTGATAGCGCATTCAACAAATAATCTTATTGTTTCTGAGGCTAGCTCACTTCTAAAAGCAAAGAAATAAATTGTGAGATTTGTAGGCATTTGTCAATACGATGGTTCAAATTATTCTGGATTTCAATCTCAAAAAAATGCATCCTCAATTCAAGATCAGATTGAATTAGCTATTTCTTCTATTGGGAGGCTTGATGGGCGAATTAATTACGCTGGTAGAACTGATGCAGGAGTTCATGCCTCAGGTCAGATTTTCGATTTCTCTTCAAAGGATGACAGAGAAACAAGCCAATGGCTTAAAGGTTTAAATTCGCTGCTGCCAAATGATATTTCAGTTTCCTCTATCCAAAAAGTACCAGATGAATTTCATTCAAGATTCGATGCTATTAATAGGACCTATTCCTATGTTATTTATACAGGCAAGACTCAGCCAATTTTTTTAAGAGATTATGTTTATTGGGAAAAAAATGAAATTGATATCAAAATTATGAAAGCTGAGGCTGCACATTTGATTGGGACTCATAATTTTAATTCATTCAGGGGATCAAAATGCACCGCAAAAAACCCAGTTCGCACAATTCATAGTATTGATATTCAAATAAAGGATCATTTTATAATTATCAGCATGTGCGCAAATGCTTACTTGTATAATATGGTTAGAATTATTATTGGCACCTTGCTGGATATATCCAAGGGTTTTGGAAAAGATATGAAGACTATTTTGAGCGCTCAAGACCGAAAGATTGCAGGCAAGACAGCACAAGCTCAAGGCCTATTTTTTACTGGTGCTGATTATAAAAAAATTGATTTGAGCTTAAACAATAATTCAACTAATCCCTTAAGTATTTTTATTAACCCAAGGCAATGAAATTAAAGATTTGTGGGATAAATGACATAAACATATTGCAATATGCTTGCGACATGGGTGTTGATTACGTTGGCTTCATATTGGCCAATAACAGTCCTAGAAAAATTTCTCATGACTTTTTGACTTCTCTAGAAAATTTTAATTTTAAGGATGCATCACCGGTTTTTGTTTTTGTAAATCCATCAGTTGAAGAGGTTAAAAAAGTTATAACCCAAATTAAAAATCCTATTTTGCAATTTCATGGGGATGAAGGAGATGCTTTCTGCCAGCAATTCAATCATCCATTTTGGAAAACCATCAGAGTAAAAAACTCTCAATCTCTTAAGTCTATCAATGACTTTTCATCGGCTGATGCGATACTGTTAGAAACATTTTCAGATAGTTCATATGGAGGAACTGGCAAAGTTTTTGATTGGAGCTTGCTTAATAATATCTCGCTTGAGCAGGGGTATGTGCTTGCTGGGGGAATAAACTCCGAGAATATTAAAAAAGCTGTCTCTATGAATCCTTGGTGTATTGATGTTAACTCTGGGGTAGAATCATCACTCGCACTTAAAAATAGAAATCTCATAGCTGAGATTATAAAAAAATTTAAAAATGAATAATTTAACTGATTTACCAAATTCTGATGGCTTTTTTGGTGAGTATGGAGGGAAGTTTGTTCCTGAAACGCTTATGCATGCTTTAAAAGAGCTAGATGAGACCTATGCAAAGCTTAAAAATAGCCCGAAATTTATAGAAGAAATCGATCAAGACTTAATTCAATTTGTGGGCAGACCTTCCCCTTTGTATTTCGCAAAAAGATTAACAGAGTATTATTCTGGACCACAAATATGGCTAAAAAGGGAAGATTTAAATCATACGGGCGCTCATAAGATAAATAACACAGTGGGGCAGATATTGCTTGCAAAAGCAATGGGCAAGAAAAGGATTATTGCGGAAACAGGTGCAGGGCAGCATGGAGTTGCCACAGCAACTGTTGCAGCAAGACTGGGTCTTGAGTGCCATATTTATATGGGGGCTGCAGATGTAAAAAGGCAGTCTCTGAACGTTTATAGAATCAAGCTATTGGGAGCAAAAGTTCATGCAGTAGATTCTGGAACTGCGACCCTAAAAGATGCATTGAATGAGGCTATGAGAGACTGGGTGACCAATATCGAGGATACCTATTATATTATTGGGAGTGTTACCGGGCCCCACCCGTATCCAATGATAGTTAGGGATTTTAATGCCATTGTCGGAAGAGAATTAAGAACGCAGTCCTTTGATCAATTTAATCAATATCCAGATGCAATTGTTGCATGTGTTGGCGGCGGATCAAATGCAATGGGAATTTTTTATCCTTTTCTTGAAGAGACTAATGTAGCACTAATTGGCGTTGAGGCTGCGGGCAGTGGCTTAAAGAGTGGGAAGCATGCAGCCCCTTTGAATGATGGAGAGCCAGGTATTTTGCATGGAGCAAAAAGCTATCTCATGCAAGATCAAAATGGCCAAGTTATAGATACACATTCCATTTCAGCTGGCTTAGATTATCCTGGAGTTGGCCCGGAACATTCAAATTTAAAAGATTCTGGAAGAGCAAATTATATTGCTGTTGAAGATGTTGAAGTTTTAGCTGCATTTCATTTAGTGACAAAACTTGAGGGCATTATGCCCGCTTTAGAAACGGCTCATGCGTTTGCTGCATTAGAACATATTGCAAAGAACTATGAATCGAATCACCACATAGTAATTAACGTTTCTGGAAGAGGTGATAAAGACATTAATACAGTTGCTACCGTGGATGGAATATCTCTTGACTAGATTAGATGAGAAGATTCTCTCTTTAAATAAAGCGTCTAAAAAAGCTTTGGTTGCATATCTAGTTGCTGGAGATCCTGACTTAGACATGACGCTAGAATTGATGCATGGGTTTGTCAATGCAGGGGTAGATATCCTGGAGATTGGCGTTCCTTTCACAGATCCTATTGCAGAGGGTCCAATCATTCAGGCTGCTCATGATAGAGCTTTAAAAAATAATACATCTTTAACTAAAATTTTTGAGCTTGTTAAAAAATTTCGAGAAAACAATACTGATACTCCAATCATTTTAATGGGCTATATGAATACCTTTCTAGCCAACGCAAAAGCTTTAAAGGAATCTCATCACTCTGGAACCGATGCAGTATTGATTGTTGATCTTCCGGGAGAGACTGATCTTGAGGATCTAGGAATTGCAAATAAAAATCTTGCCACTATATCGTTAATAGCTCCAACCACCAGTAAAGATAGAATTTCTAAAATATGTAATAGCAGTTCTGGCTTTATATATTACGTTACGCTTAGAGGTGTAACAGGATCCTCCCATCTAGATATAAATGAGGCTGAGAGCAATATAAAGTTTATTAGGTCGAAAACCTCACTTCCAGTTTTTGCTGGTTTTGGAATTAAAACTCCTGATGATGCTTTTAATTTAAGCAAAATCTCAGATGGAATTGTTATTGGGTCCAGTTTAGTTCAGATGATACATGACCAATCTAACCAAAAAGAATATAAAAATATATATAATTATCTTCATGAAATGTCTGAAGCAATAAATAGATGAATTGGCTTACAAGATTAATTCCATCGATTGGTTCAAATCGTGATTCGAAATTATCTAAGAGCAAGGTACCTGGCGGCCTGTGGAATAACTGCCCAGCATGTGACGCAATCTTGTATCAACCTGAGCTAGAAAAATCCCTTTTTGTTTGCCCAAAGTGTGATCATCATCTTCGTATTGGCGCCAGAACTAGAATGTCTATTTTTTTTGATGGTGGAACTTTTCAGGAGCTTGCAACCAAAATTACCACCAAAGATATTCTTAAATTTAAAGATACTAAATCATATAGCCATCGCATTAAGGAGGCAGTCTCTGGAACAGGAGAAGAAGAGGCAATTATCATTGGTAAAGGCAAACTGGATGGGTCTGAAATCGTAGTCGCAGCCTTTGAGTTTCGTTACATGGGTGGATCTATGGGTGGTGCAGTTGGAACAAAATTTGTTCAAGGAGTTGATGCGGCAATAGCAAATAAAACCCCATTAATATGCTTTTCAACAAGCGGAGGAGCCAGAATGCAAGAGTCTATGGTCTCTTTAATGCAAATGGCAAAAACAGCTGCAGCTTTAGAAAAACTTAAAGAAGCAAAATTACCATATATTTCAATAATGATTGATCCTATATATGGGGGAGTCTCAGCCAGTATTGCGATGCTGGGTGATATAAATATAGCTGAGCCAAAGGCATTGGTTGGATTTGCAGGGAGAAGGGTGATTGAGCAGACAGTGAGGGTAGATCTTCCTGAGGACTTTCAAAAATCAGAATTTTTATTAGAACATGGCGCAATAGATATGATCGTTCATAGAAAAGACTTGAGAGAAAAGGTATCAAGCATTCTATCTAAGCTATTTCCAGCCCAATGAATACTAACCGCATATTTGGTATCTTTATTGCTGTAACAATATTAATTTGGGTTCTTATTTTTGCTCTTTCTCCGCAGCCTAAATATCAACAAACTAGCAATATTAGTATTCCTGAACTTCCAGAACCTATAGTAGATCAGGACAAGCTTGAAAAAATAGAATTTAAAGAGGTGCAAGATAATTTTCTTAAAATTGATATAGCAGACACACTTCCATCTGCAAAAGAGCGAGTCGATAAAATAGATTTCAATTTATATGTTTATAAGATAGGCGCTTTTGGATCTCCAACGACTATTTCTAGTGTAGTTAAAGCATTTAATGATGCAGGTTTTCCAGCGTTTACCGAGCAAAATAAATCAAATAAAAATCTTACCAATGTTTTGGTTGGACCCTTTGCTAGTAAAAAAGATATTGAGGAAAACAAAAAAATTCTTAATCAAATTGCCGGTATAGAAGTCGGCGAGGTTATGGCTTGGAATCCATAGCCTTATCTTATTTTGATTATCTTGTAATTGGGATAATTATACTGTCTGGTTTGATGGCATTTTTTCGAGGTTTTATTCAAGAAATTTTATCGCTCTTGTTGTGGATCACAGCGTTTGCAGCAGCAATGCTTCTAAACGCTTACCTAGACCCTTATTTTATGGATTACATAGATAACCCTGAGGTTAGAAGAATCCTTACAATCATTACTGTCTTTGTGGGAATTATCTTTTTAGGAGGGCTGTTAATCAAATTGCTTCGCGGCTTAGTTCACTGGTCTGGCATGGGAGGCTTAGATAGACTTTTGGGTGTATTGTTTGGATTTATAAGAGGCATGCTTCTCATTGTGGTCATTTACCTTGTACTTCCTAATGATGTTAAGCAATCAAGCTTCATAATCAATTCTCAAAGCTCTCCTTATTTAAAAAAATATGCTCCGATGGCTGAGAAATTTTTTAAAAGCATGATCTCAGATAAAAATTCAGTTATGCTTAAGGCTAATATCAGCACAATTTACGAGACAACATAATGTGTGGAATAGTTGGCATATATTCTGAAACTCATGTAGCTAGTGCAATTTACGATTCCTTGTTAATGCTTCAACATAGAGGCCAAGATGCAGCTGGAATGGTTGTTTGTGACGAAACTGGAAGATTGAATAGTCGTAAATCTATGGGGTATGTGCGCGACGTCTTCCAACAGCGACACATGAATAAATTGCTTGGCAATTACGGGATTGGCCACGTCCGATATCCAACTGCTGGTGGTGCCGGCAAAGAGTTTGCCCAGCCTATGTATGTCAATTCTCCATATGGTATTAGTCTTGCGCATAATGGAAATTTAACGAATTCCAAAGTTTTGGCTCGTGAATTATTTCATGCTGAAATGCGCCATCTTAATACTGACTCAGATTCAGAAGTATTGCTTAATATTTTTGCCCATGAGCTTGGAAAGCAAAGAGCTATTCTCCCCTCGACAAAGCATTTTTTTAAAGCTGTAAGAAAAACTCATATCAGGTGTCAAGGAGCATATGCAGTTGTTGCTTTGATTACAGGTTTTGGATTGCTTGCATTTAGAGATCCGCGGGGCATTCGCCCATTAGTTATTGGCGTTAAAGATGGCCCAACTAAAAAAGAATATATTGTTGCCTCTGAAAATGCCTCTTTTTCTGCTTTGGGCTTTCAAACATTAAGGGATGTATATCCTGGAGAGGCTGTTTTCATAGATGTTGATGGAAATTTACACAGCGATCAGTGCTCTGACAATGCAGAGTCAACTCCTTGCATATTTGAATATGTTTATTTGGCTAGGCCTGATTCTACTCTTGATGAAATTTCTGTTTACAAAGCTAGAATGAGAATGGGGCAAAAGCTAGCTAAAAAAATTCTTAAACTTAACCCCAATCATGATATTGATGTGGTAATTCCTATTCCTGATAGCTCTACAACATCAGCATTGCAGCTTGCAGCAGCATTAAAACTTCCTTATAGACAAGGCTTCGTTAAAAACCGATATATTGGTAGAACTTTTATTATGCCTAACCAAGAGGAAAGAAAAAAATCTGTTCGAAGAAAGTTAAATATATTAGATCTTGAGTTTAAAGGAAAAAACGTGTTGTTAGTTGATGATTCAATAGTCAGAGGTACAACCAGTAAGAGAATTATTGAAATGGCTAAAGAAGCAGGTGCTAATAAAGTATATTTCTCATCTGCGGCTCCACCAGTAAAATTCCAAAATCTTTATGGGATTGATATGGCAGCAACGAATGAGTTAATTGCATCGGGAAGGACCGATGAAGAGGTTGCAAAAGAAATTGGAGCAGATTGGCTTATTTATCAAGATCTAGATGATTTAATTGCTTCTGCACAAGAAGGCAATCCAGTGATTAAAAATTTTGAAATATCAATTTTTGATGGAAATTATCCAACCTCAATAAGCTCAGATTACCTAGAAGACCTTGAGTCATCTCGAAAAGATGACCAGAAAGTTGCTAGGGAACAATCCAATTAAGCACTTACAATGTTTACTGCGGGAATATTAGCTGAGTTTGCGCTATCAACATATTGATCTATCTCATTGAAATTTAAATATCGATAGATCTCGTCAGCAAACGGATTAATTTCTTCCATGTATTTTAAGTATTCTTCTGGTGAAGGAAGCTTACCTAATACAGAGGCAATTGCAGCGAGCTCTGCCGAAGCTAAAAATACATCAGCTCCATCACCCAGTCTATTTGGAAAGTTTCTAGTAGAAGTTGAAACCACTGTAGAGTTTGCTAGTACTCTAGCTTGGTTGCCCATACAAAGTGAGCATCCTGGTATTTCTGTTCTTGCACCAGATGTCCCAAACACATTATAAATTCCTTCTTCCATTAATTGTTTTTCATCCATCTTGGTGGGTGGAACTACCCATAATCTAGCTTTTGTCCCATTATATTTTTTAAGTAAATGGCCTGCCGCTCTGAAGTGACCAATGTTTGTCATGCATGATCCAATAAAAACCTCGTCAATATTAGTTTCTGCGACTGCTGACAAAGGTTTAATGTCATCAGGATCATTTGGGCATGCAAGAAGAGGCTCTTTAATTTCATTGAGGTCAATTTCAATGATCTCGGCATATTCAGCATTCTCATCAGGTTCAAGTAATTCGGGGTTTGCAATCCATTCTTCCATTGCCTGAGCTCTTCTCTCTAAAGTTTTAGCATCACCATAACCACTTCCAATCATCCATCTAAGCATTACAATATTTGATTTTAGGTATTCTATGATTGGTTCTTTATTTAATCGAACCGTGCACCCTGAGGCAGATCTCTCAGCAGATGCATCAGATAGCTCAAATGCTTGCTCTACTTTTAGGTCTGGCAAGCCTTCGATTTCAAGGCAGCGACCAGAAAATATATTCTTCTTACCTTCCTTGGCTACAGTTAAAAGACCTTTTTGAATTGCGGCATAAGGGATAGCATTCACTAAATCTCTGAGAGTTATTCCAGGCTGCATTTCTCCTTTAAATCTTACAAGTACGGATTCCGGCATATCTAGCGGCATCACTCCTAATGCTGCAGCAAAAGCTACTAACCCTGATCCAGCTGGAAAACTAATACCTAACGGAAAGCGAGTATGGCTGTCTCCACCAGTTCCTACTCCATCTGGAAGCAGCATTCTATTTAACCAAGAATGAATAATTCCATCTCCTGGCTTTAGCGATACTCCTCCTCGATTCATAATAAAGTCTGGTAATGTATGCTGTGTATCGATGTCTACTGGTTTGGGGTATGCAGCAGTATGACAAAATGATTGCATAACAAGATCGGCTGAAAATCCTAAACAAGCTAATTCTTTTAGTTCATCTCTGGTCATTGGCCCAGTGGTATCTTGCGATCCCACTGTTGTCATTCTTGGTTCGCAATATGTCCCAGGTCTAATTCCTTTTACTCCACACGCCTTACCAACCATCTTTTGAGCCAATGTGAAGCCTTTATCTGTAGAAGCTTCAGCATCAGGCCTAGTAAAGATATCAGTTGGCTCTAGACCAAGTGCTTCTCTTGTTTTGTCTGTTAATTGCCTTCCTATAATTAATGGAATCCGGCCGTTTGCTCGAACCTCATCCAGAAGGACGGGTGTTTTGAGTTCAAACCTAGACAAAACTTCTCCGCTAGCTGCATCTAAAATTTTTCCATCAAATGGTTCAAAGATAATTTCTTGTCCCATGTTTAATTTGGAGACATCACACTCCACAGGGAATGCTCCCGAATCTTCTAATGTGTTGAAGAAGATAGGTGCAATCTTTCCGCCAAAACAAAAACCACCTTCTTTTTTATTAGGAATGCATGGAATTTCATCACCCATATGCCAAAGCACCGAGTTTGTTGCTGATTTTCTTGATGAGCCAGTTCCCACTACATCACCAACAAAAACCAATGGATTACCTTTTTTCTTTAACTCTTCTATTGTTTCAAGAGGTTTTTCTAAGCCTTCTCTCGGCATTTTAAACATTGCCAATGCATGCAAAGGAATATCTGGTCTAGACCATGCATCAGTTGCAGGAGATAAGTCATCTGTATTTATTTCACCGGGTACTTTGTAAACAGTTAATTTTATCTGTTTTGCAATTTCTTGTTTCTCTTTAAACCAAGTTCCTTCAGCCCATGCATCTATGACAGTTTTTGCATTTTTATTAGTTTCAGAAAGAGCTAGAACTTCATTAAAAGCATCAAAGATTAACAAAGTCGTGCTTAATGAAGCAGCAGCTGCTTCACCCAGATCATCATCTCCTAAGCATTTTATTAGAGGTTGAATGTTGTATCCACCAAGCATTGTTCCCAAAATCATCACTGCCTCTTTTTTAGAGATGTAAGGACTGCTTGTTTCACCTGTTGTGATGTCTGCTAAGAACCCGGCTTTTACATAAGCTGCTTGATCTACTCCTGCGGGTATTCTTTCTTTCAAAAGTTCCAGCAACAATTCTGACTCTTCATGTTCTGATTTAAGTAATTCAACTAAATCTGATGTTTGTTGAGCCGAAAGAGGTAGAGGTGGTATCCCTTGTTCTTTCCTTTCTTCACAATGTTTTTTGTAATCTTGAAGCATAATTTTCTCCCTGGGTCGTCATTTTACTGTGGTATCCCTAAATCCCCAAGCCTATTCTTTATTTCATTGTATTTCTTAAGATTAAATAATGTATTATCCAGTCTATGAAGAAAAACAAAGCTTCTACACCATGTCTTGGAATATGCTCTACAACTTATGGTGATAATGTTTGCAAGGGTTGCAAGCGTTTTGTTCATGAAGTTATTAATTGGAACAAGTTTACTGTTCCAGAAAAAGAGCTGGTTAATTCAAGGCTTGAAAGTTTTAAGTTAACCGTTTTAAAAGATCGTTTTTCTGTTACAAATGCTGAGCTATTAGCAACTCGGCTAAATGATCAAGGGATAAACTTTAATGATGCGATGGATCCAATGACTTGGATCTTTGATCTTCTTCGAGCTGCTGGCTCACAAGAATTAGATTTGCATCAGTTTGGAATTGCTTGTCATGTAGATGCGGATCTTGCTCAGCTTAAAGAGCAAATTTACTCAGAGTTTTTGGAGCTTTCTGAGGCTCATTATGACAGGTACTTTTTTACTTAGTCGTTGGTAATTCCCACCAGTTTGTTGTGTATTTGGGTGATACCATATCCTTTTGTATGGGTGATAACTTTGCAGGATACTGTGATGCATAGTAGACCTGTGTTTGAGTATCATTGAGTGCATCTATAGTTTGCATTAAGTTTGTATCTTGTTTTAAGTGCCGCTGATCTTTTGCTTCAAATAGAGATTTCTGAAGAAAGGTTGAATGTGAAAAATGACTTAGCAATATTCCTGCTTTTGCATATGGATAACCTTTCCTAAAGATTGTATTCAGTATTTTATTTGCGCCCATTAGAATGCTTCTTGTATCATCTACCGGGCAAGGAAGCTGAAAGCTATCAAATCCACGATATTGCAGTTGCTGATTAAATCTACTGGTTGAAATAAATACTGACACTTGAGAGCATTTTTGTTTTTCCTGTCTCAGCTTCTCTCCTGCCCGCACTGCAAAATTGCTAATTAGTGGTTTAAGCGCACTTAAGTTTTCAATTCTGCCTCTAAAACTTCGACTGACAACAATTTGTTTTTTTGGATCACAATGATCTTCTATTTGAATGCATGATTCTCCCCTTAATTCTCTAACTGTACGCTCTAAAACAACGCTAAATTTTTTTCTAATAAGCCTAATATCCATTTGCATTAATTCATAGGCTGAATATATGCCCAATTGATTGAGCTGTCTGGAGAGGTTGTGACCAATGCCCCAAATCTCTTTAATAGGCAAGGTTTTAAGAATACGGGCTATATCTTTTTGATCACTTAGGCAGCAGACCCCCATACCGCCACTTGTATTTTTTGCAACATGGCTTGCAACCTTGGTAAGAGTTTTTGTTGGCGCGATTCCAATTCGCACAGGAATCCCAACCCATTGTCGTATAGTGTTGCGACAGTAAATACCGAACTCATGTGCGTGATTTATATTCTGTACATGCTGTAGATCTAAAAATGCTTCATCAATGCTATAAACCTCAATCTTTTTGACCATTCCTTCAAGAATACTCATAACTCTTTTGGATAGATCGCCATACAGAGCAAAGTTAGATGAAAATACTTTACCTCCTTGCGCTAAATATGATTTTTTTACTTTGAACCAAGGAATACCCATTTTTATACCCATAGCTTTGGCTTCTTTGCTTCTGGCAATAACACAGCCATCATTGTTAGACAGCACCACGATAGGCACCTGTTTTAAATCTGGTCGAAATACCCTTTCGCATGAGGCATAGAAATTATCACAATCCACTAATGCTAAAAGTCTCATTCAAATTTATTAATGGCCGCAGTGACTGTGCCCATAATATCTAGATCTTGGCCATGCTGAATATAGATTGGTTTGTATTTTGAATTCTCTGGCAGTAAGCATAGTCGAGGTTTAAGTTGCAATCGTTTGCATACGAAATCACCGTCCAGAGAGGCAACTACAATGCTACCGTGCTTTGGTTTAAGGCTTCGATCAACTATTAAGATGGCTTGATCTGCAATATTTGCATCTAGCATTGAATCTCCGGATACTCTTACCAAGAAAGTAGCCGCTCCATTCTTAATAAGGTACTGATTTAGATCAATGGGGCTTTCCAGATAATCATTTGCAGGGCTTGGAAAGCCTACGGATACTGTCTCTACAAAAAATTTTGTAAAAGTGGCAGGCAGATCATTTGCCGATATTGAACCGAGGTAATTAATAGTCATGGGATTTAAAATACTGTATATTTATACAGTATTATTTGGCAACAAACAATAGTTTTAAAGGATAAATTCTTTTAATTCTTGCTGCTGCTCATCAAGCATTAGGCACCAACCAGTTTCATGCCAGTCCCCTAAAACAATCCGTGTGCCGGTATTGGTTTTGTGAGTTTTTGGTCTATGAGTATGGCCATGAATTAGAAGATCTATGTGATGCTCTTCAAAAAAATCCTCAATGGCAGCTTGAGTAACATCCATAATAGACACTTCCTTACTGCTATTATTTTTTTGGCTGGCATCGCGCATGTTTGATGCAATACTTAGACGTTCATCTAGAGGCTTTTGTAGGAATTCCTCTTGCCATTTTGACGATCTAACTTCTTTTTTAAATTCAATGTATTCAAGGTCTTCAGTGCAAAAATCATCTCCATGTGAGAGAGCAATTTTTAAATCAAAGAAATTCAGAAAGAACGGATCTGGAAGTAGGGTAAGATTAGAGTGCTCTGCAAAGCTTTCTCCACATAAGAAATCTCTATTGCCATGAATAAAAAATATTTCTAGTCCATTACGAGTAGCATGATTTATTTTTTGTATTACGCTAGTTGCAAGCTCGGAGTTATCATCATCTCCAACCCATGCTTCAAAAAGATCACCTAATATATATAGATGAGATAATTCTTGCGCAGCAGTTTGTAGAAATTTAAAAAAGCCCTCCGTTACAGAGGGCGTATTTTTAGATAAATGAAGATCAGATATAAAGCCTAACTTCATTCACTCACTGTCACTGAATGAATAATTGTTGGTTCAAGAGGAGCATCAGCATAACCGCCAACAGTAGAGGTTGTGCTCAGCGCGATTTGATCTACAACATCCATTCCATCAATAACTGAGCCAAAGACCGCATAACCCCAGCCTTGAGAAGTTTCAGCTGTATGGTTTAAAAATTCATTGTCTTTATGATTAATAAAAAATTGACCGGTAGCAGAATGAGGATCCATGGTTCGGGCCATTGCAATAGTGCCGCGATCATTCTTTAAGCCATTATTAGCCTCATTTTGAATTGGATCTGTGTTTGTTGGTTTGGGAGTCATATCTTCATCTAGACCACCGCCTTGCACCATAAATCCTTCAATAATTCTATGAAAAATTGTGCCTGCATAATAACCATCCTCGGCTAATTTTAAAAAGTTCGCCACGGTTATAGGCGCGTTATCAGCATCAAGCTCTAAGTGGATTTCTCCGGCTGAAGTGGAAATAGTAACAAGTGACATCTGATCCTCCTCTGGATAATATTCAGTCTGATCTTTTTGATCAATGGGTGATAGGAAGAAGATTAAAGCAACAGCGGTTACAATAATTATTAAAATAGTAATTTGTATTTTTGACATTAATAAAACCTACATTCCAGTTAAGTTCTCTATAATAAGTGATTCATATATCAAATAACAGATGACAATTAAGTTTTATAACTCCTTAACAAACCAAAAGGAAGATTTCGTGCCCATACGCGAAGGCGAGGTTGGGATGTATGTTTGCGGGATGACGGTCTATGATAACTGTCACTTGGGGCATGCAAGGGCGATGATGGCTTTTGATATTCTTGCGCGTTACCTTCGATATCAAGGCTATAAGTTAAATTTTACTCGTAACATCACTGATATAGACGACAAGATTATTGATAGAGCCAATGAAAACAAGGAAACAATAGACGCCCTGACAGATAGAACGATTGCTAGTATGCATGAAGATTTTTTAAAGCTTGGCCTAGAGCTTCCTACAAATGAGCCTCGTGCAACTGAGTATATTGAAGGAATGATTAATATGATTAGTAAACTTATTGAAAAAGGGCATGCCTATCATTCTGAGGGTGGAGATGTTTTCTTCGCAGTGCGAACATTTCCAGAATACGGAAAATTATCGAATAAAAATATTGATGATTTGAATCCAGGCTCTAGAGTTGAAGAAGATGGATCTAAAAAAGACCCATTAGATTTTGTTCTTTGGAAAAGTGCTAAGCAGAATGAGCCATCATGGGATTCTCCTTGGGGCTTAGGGAGACCAGGCTGGCATATCGAATGCTCAGTTATGTCTCTTGAAAATTTAGGTAAACATTTCGATATCCATGGTGGAGGTCCAGACCTACTGTTCCCCCATCATGAGAATGAGATAGCTCAGTCTGAATGTGCTTCTGATCATAAATTTGCAAACTATTGGATTCATTCAGGATTGCTAAAAATTAATGGGGAAAAGATGTCAAAGTCTTTGGGTAATTTTGCAATGCTAAAAGACTTATTTGCTTCCTATCACCCAGAAGTCATTCGATATTATTTAATCTCTAGCCACTATAGAAGCTCTCTAAATTTTGACAACGAATCCCTTGATCAAGCGCGATCAGCTTTAACAAGACTTTATCAGGCTGCATCACTTGTATCATTGCAGGAGTCAGATTTACATGATGATAGTGTTAAGGAATTTATAAACTCAATGAATGATGATTTAAACACCCCAGAGGCATTAAGCACTCTCTTTGGGTTGGCAAAATTAATTAATAGCAGTCAAGATACACAAGATAAGAGTATGTATGCATCGACTATGAGAGAATTGGGCAAAGTTTTAGGACTGCTTAACGAAAGTCCTGAAGCTTTTTTTCAATATGGAGCAAATTTAACTGATGAAGAGATTAGCAAGAAAATAGAGGAAAGAAATCAAGCAAGGGATGCTAAGGATTTCCAAAAGGCTGATCAAATAAGAGATGAATTATCAGCTCAAGGCATCTTATTAGATGATTCTAGCGATGGCACTACTTGGAAGAAATCTTAATCGTCTTCTTCAAGGTCATTAATTACAGATTCTATGCCAGTTGAGCCCATATTCATCCCAACAACTCTCTCAATACCCATTTTTGCATAATGCTCCGCAGCATCTTTCATCAAACCTGATTGATCTAGCGTTAACCCACCGTCCACGCACACATTAATTCCTGTAATAAATCTAGATTCGTCAGAAGCAAGAAATAATGCCGTGTAAGCAATATCAATTGGCATTCCAAAATCTTTGATTGGCTGATCTAGCTTGCTGTCTTCAATTGCTGTGGCTAAAAGAGGAGTATTAATTGTTCCAGGTGAAATAGCATTTACTCTTATTTTATATTCACCTAATTCAATTGCAGCATTTTTACAAAAATTTATTACTCCTGCTTTTGCAGCAGAATAAGCGAGCGGACCAGATCCGCCCCCCATCCCAGCAATGGAAGCTGTATTAATTATTGATCCACCAGAAAGATTTTTTTTCATAATCCTTGCTGCATATTTTGAGCCCAGAAAAACAGACTTTAGAAGTATTTGGAATGACTTATCCCACTCGTCTGCATTGATGTGAGTAATGGGACCAACTGCACCTCCAATGCCTGCATTATTAAAAAGGATATGCAAAGCACCAAAATGATCAACTGCAAGTTTGATCATATTTTCTATGTCATTTTCTGACGAAACATCGGTGATGGATATGCATGCATCTGAATCTAATTTTTTTTGCTTAATAATTTCAAAAGTCTCTTCGAGAGACTCTTTATTAATATCTGCCAACACAACCTTAGCGCCATGTTCTAAAAACAATAATGCAGTTTCTTTACCAATGCCACTTCCAGCACCCGTTATCACTGCGACTTTATCTTGTAATCTTTTCATCTAATGATTATTACCGAAAGCCTATCAAAATAAAAATAAAGTTATGCCAAAAAACATACCATGCATGAGTAGGGTAAATAGATTAAAATCGAGGATTGGCTAAAAGAATGGCTCCCTGACGTGGGATCGAACCACGGACCAATTGATTAACAGTCAACTGCTCTACCGCTGAGCTATCAGGGAACAAGTTGGGAATTATAAATTAAAATTCATAAAGTAAAACAAGATAATGACAAAAAATTTAACCGTTACATCTCCGTTTGAACCTGCAGGAAGTCAACCTCAAGCAATAGAAACTCTAGTTAATGGTTTAAATGATGGGTTATTGCATCAAGTTTTACTTGGTGTAACAGGTTCAGGCAAAACTTATACCATGGCTAAAATTATTGAATCAACTCAAAGGCCTGCGGTGGTTATGGCCCCTAACAAGACCTTAGCAGCTCAATTATATGGAGAGCTTAAAGATTTTTTTCCTCAAAACTCCGTCGAATACTTTGTTTCTTATTATGATTACTACCAGCCTGAAGCCTATGTACCTACTTCTGATACTTATATTGCTAAAGATGCATCCGTGAATGAGCATATTGAGCAAATGCGTCTTTCTGCAACCAAGGCACTACTCGAAAGGAGCGATACGATTGTTGTTGCTACTGTATCAGCGATATATGGCTTAGGCGCTCCTGAAGCCTATCTGAATATGATCCTTCATTTAGATAGAGGTGAAACAATCGATCAAAGAACTATTTTGCGTCGCTTATCTTCGATGCAATATACCCGAAATGATATTGATTTTAGGCGTGCAACTTTTAGGGTAAGAGGTGATGTGATTGATATTTATCCTGCTGATTCAGAGAGAGATGCTCTGAGAATTGAATTATTTGGAGATGAAGTAGAACGTCTATTATGGATTGATCCATTAACTGGAGAAGTCATTAATGAGACTCCTCGAGCGACGATTTATCCAAAAACACATTACGTGACACCAAAAGAGACGGTTCTAGACTGCCTTAAAACCATTCGGGAGGAGTTGAAAGAAAGAATTAAATTCTTACAAGCAAACAATAAATTGGTTGAGGCTCAAAGATTGCAAGAGAGAACAACTTACGATTTAGAAATGATGCAAGAGCTTGGTTATTGTCAAGGCATCGAAAATTATTCACGTTATCTTTCAGGTCGCAATCCTGGTGAGCCACCCCCATGTCTTTTTGATTATTTACCTAAAAATGCAATAGTCTTTATGGATGAGTCTCATGTTTCAGTTCCTCAAATTGGAGGAATGTACAAAGGCGACCGATCACGAAAGGAAACACTGGTTGATTATGGATTTAGATTGCCATCCGCTTTAGATAACCGTCCACTCAGGTTTGAAGAATGGGAGGATGTAACGCCTCAAAAAATATATGTTTCTGCCACTCCTGGTAAGTATGAATTAGAGCATTGTGACAATATGGCAGAGCTATTGGTTAGACCAACTGGATTGATTGATCCAGAGATTGAAATTAGACCTGCAACCTCTCAAATTGATGATGTAATTGGTGAATGCAATGAAAGAGCTGCTCTGAAAGAAAGGGTTTTAATAACGACTTTAACCAAACGCATGGCCGAAGATTTAACAGACTATTTAGAAGAAAATGGAATTAGAACGCGCTACATGCATTCTGATGTAGATACGGTAGAGAGAACTGAAATTATCAGAGATCTAAGGTTGGGTCATTTTGATGTTTTGGTTGGAATTAATTTATTAAGGGAAGGTTTAGATATTCCCGAGGTTAGCTTGGTTGCAATCTTAGATGCCGATAAAGAGGGCTTTTTACGATCAGAGGTTACCCTTATTCAAACCGTTGGACGAGCGGCAAGAAATATTCGTGGAAAGGCAATTTTGTATGCTGATAAGATCACAGGCTCCATGCAAAGGGCCATGGATGAAATGTCTAGAAGAAGAGACATCCAAGTCAAATACAATAAAGAGAATGGCATCACCCCAACATCAATTGTTAAAGATATCAAAGATATCATGGAGGGGGCTAGAGTCACCAAGCAGGCAAAGAAAACAAAACCTCAGCACTTTGAAAAAGAGCTGCCCTTTAAAATTAATAGTGAAACTCCAGACAAGATATCAATATCAATTACCAAGCTAGAAGAGCAGATGTATATTTATGCAAAAGAAACTGAGTATGAAAAAGCTGCATTTTGCAGGGATCAAATTAAAAATCTTAAATGGCAGCTTCTTAATTCTTGATGCTAATTTTCTTCGCAATTTTGAGCCAACAAAAGATAATAATAATCTCTAACCCTTTCTACGAAATCAACGGTTTGTTGGCCTCTGGAATAATTCTCTGAATCCATTGAGGTCTTCAAATTAAGCAAATATTCCTCTAGATCTAACCAGGTCACCTCAACAGTTTTTTTATTTATCGCATCGATAGCATTCTTTACATTGGTGGTGCCTAAATTATATGAAGCTAATACAAAAGCAATTTTGTCACCAGAGGACGTTCCAAAGTTTGTGCTAGCTTCTAGATCTGAGAGGTATTGCGCGCCTCCATATATACTTTGAATCGGGTCCAGTCTATTTGTGACGCCCACAGATGCGGCAGTAGGCAGTGTTAACATCATCATGCCTTTAACTTGCGTTGCTGAGCGTGCTTTTGGATTCCATTGAGATTCTTGAAATGCAACAGCAGCTAGGAGCTCCCATTCAATATCAAACGTTTGTGCAGCCTCAACAAAATCACCCTTGAATTTAAGAAATCTTGATTTTTTTAGCTCATCAAATTTCTTTTTCTCAAAATCACTTAGCCTTGAGAAGGAATATAATTTTTCGTTAATAAGATTGCAGTAAACTGATACCGGAGTATTTATAGGCTCCTTTGTGCAAGCATAAAGACCTGACATTAGGATGAAAATAGTTAAGTTTTTTGCAAGGAATTGCATTGTTTTTATTTTTTTAATTTTAAACATCCTTATAATTAATTATTACAATATTTTACTAGAGAGCTAGTGTCAAAAAATCTTAACTTGCTACTTCAAGGTCCCTCTAGTTTTTCGCCGTCTAAAATTTCATCTCTCAGCGCTGATATCAAGCTCATTAATAATAATTCTTCTATTGAGCTGAATAGTTTTGAATTTTACTCAGTAGATGTAAGTGAAGATTTTGATGATCATGCGAAACTATTTGAGTTATTAAGAGCAGATGAGCCTCGTGGGTTTCCCAGTTTTTTTATTGGTCCAAGGTCTGGAACTCTTAGCCCATGGGCGTCTAAGACAAGCGAAATAATTACCAATGTTGGTATTGATGGAGTCCTTAGTCTTGAAAAGTATTTTGGCTATTTTGTTGATAAAAATATCCATGTCAAAGATTTAGATTTGTCATGTTTATTTGATCGAATGACTCAAGAGGTTTTTATGAGCAAAAAGGCTATTGCATCTCTTGGCCCCGCTCCAAAAAGAAAACCTTTAATACATATTGATATTTCTATATCCGCTAGTGATGCTTTATTTAAAGCAAATCAGGATTTGGGTTTAGCATTGTCTCAAGAAGAAATTAACTACTTAGTAGATTTCTATTCATCGGCTGAGCGCAATCCCACTGACGCCGAGCTTATGATGTTTGCACAGGCCAACTCAGAGCATTGCAGACATAAAATATTTAATGCTGCTTGGGTATTAGGTTCAGCGGTTCAAGAAGAATCTTTATTTGATCTTATTAAAAAGACAAGCAAAGGCAATAAACCAGACTTGATTTCGGCCTATAAGGATAATGCTGCTGTTATTGCTGGAGTTGAGGTAATGACGCTCAATAGAAATTTAAAAAATAATTACAGCTTTTCCTCTGAAAAAATAAACTCAACTTTAAAAGTTGAAACTCATAATCATCCTACTGCCATTTCTCCATTTCCTGGAGCAGCCACTGGTTCTGGAGGAGAGATAAGAGATGAGGGAGCCACAGGCTCTGGTGCAAAACCTAAAATGGGATTGGTTGGCTTTAATGTTTCTAACCTTAGATTAAAAGACTTTCCCCGCGCCTGGGAAGGGGCTGCATATAAGCCGTCAAGAATTGCTTCACCACTCCAAATCATGACAGAGGGGCCAATTGGTGCTGCTGCATTTAACAATGAATTTGGTCGACCAAGCACCCTAGGTTACTTTAGAGTCTTTGAACAACCCTTTGCTCATAATCAAGCTTTCGGTTATCACAAACCAATTATGCTGGCTGGTGGTATTGGAGAGGTAAAAGATAGAAATAGCATTAAAAATCCTATTGAAGCTAATGATTTGGTGGTTGTTCTAGGCGGTCCCTCAATGCTCATAGGATTAGGTGGTGGAGCTGCTTCATCTATGTCATCTGGGGAAAGTGATGAAGATTTAGATTTTGCATCTGTGCAAAGAGAAAATGCTGAAATGGAAAGAAGATGTCAAGAAGTCATCAATCAATGCGCATTTGAATCTCCTAATCTTATTGAATTTATTCATGATGTTGGAGCTGGTGGACTTTCAAATGCAATTCCAGAATTAGCTAAAGATTGTAATTTAGGTGTTGCCATAGATTTGAGTCAGATACCTGTTGCTGACTCCAGCCTTTCCCCGATGGAAGTGTGGTCCAATGAGTCTCAAGAGCGTTACGTTTTAGCAATTAAAAAATCTAATAAAGATATATTTGAAAATATATGTCGACGTGAGAGATGCCCGGTTGCTTTTGTGGGGCAAACAACCTTATCTGATGCAGTAGAGGTTTATGACCCCGAAAGAGATGAATATCCTGTGCAAGTACCTTTATCGATGTTATTTGGGGATTTGCCTATTTCAACTATGGTTCTTGATAATCCAAAAATTAATCAAGCAACTGACTCTCACAATTATGATTTAGATTTACCTGAGTTAATTCAGAGAGTGCTGTCGCATCCTTCTGTAGCTTCAAAATCTTTTTTAATTACTATTGGTGATAGAACGGTTGGCGGGCTGGTAGCTCGAGATCAGTTGGTGGGCAGATATCAAGTGCCTACTTCAAATTATGCAATGTCTACTAAATCATTTCTTAGCAATGAAGGGGACGCTTTATCAATTGGAGAAAAGCCAACTCTAGCAGTTAAAAACCCAGCAGCCTCACTAAGAATGGCTTTGGCTGAAGCATTAATGAACTTAAGCTCTGTTCCGATTAAGGGTTTGGATCTTGTAAGGTTATCGGCAAATTGGATGGCTGCATGTGGAGACGAAGAAGATAATTATGCTTTACTGTTGGGTGTTGAGGCATTGTCAAACATGTGCATTCAGCTCGGCGTGGCCATACCGGTCGGCAAAGACTCTTTATCTATGAGAACCAAATGGAATGAAGGTGATGAAGAGTATGAGGTAAAAAGTCCTTTGTCTGGTGTTATTACTGCCATGGCTCCAGTTAAAGATGTCTCATTAGGAGTAACCACTGAATTCAAAGAGAGTGGTTCAAAAAATTTATACCATTTATTTTTAAATAACCAATATAGATTGGGTGGTTCAATCTTTGAAGAGGTCACTTCTTCAAGCATTCTAGAGGTTCCTGATATTGATGATGTTGAATTATTTAACAACCTCTTCCATTCAATTCAACAGTTAATTACGCGAGGTTGGATTGTTGCATTGCATGATGTTTCTGATGGAGGATTATTTACCACCATCACAGAACTATCTTTTACCAATAAGGTGGGGATAGAAATATTTATTCCAGAGAGCTCTCAAAAGAAAAGCATGATTCAATATCTCTTCGCCGAAGAAACAGGGGCAGTCATTCAGTTTCATAATGAATTTGAAATTGACGCTCTTGAGTTTTTAAAACAAAACAATATTCAATATCGAAAATGCGCTACTCGAAGATCTGATGCCCAGGTGGTAATTTCATCAAACCATAATATTGAATTTTCTCAGTCAGCAGTCAATTTAGAGAAAATCTGGAGCGAAACTTCCTACTCAATTAAGTCCAATAGAGATAATCCAGTTAGCGCCAAAGAAGAATATGATTTAATTGAAAAGTTTGATGATCAGGGGTTAGTGGCTATAGATAATTTTCAATTTTCTGATCAATTGCCAGCATTCAATAAGAATTTTAGGCCCAAGGTAGCAATTTTTAGAGAGCAAGGAGTTAATGGTCAAAATGAAATGGCTGCTGCTTTCATATTAGCTGGGTTTGAGGCTGTAGATGTTCATATGCAAGATTTGCTTGATAATCCCAACTTGTTATTAGAATTTCAGGGTTTGGCAGCCTGCGGTGGCTTCTCTTACGGCGATGTACTTGGAGCTGGAGGCGGTTGGTCTTCAAGTATCAGCTATAACAATGCAGTTAGAGAATCATTTGAACACTTTTTTAATCGAGCTGAAACCTTTACTTTTGGTGTGTGCAATGGTTGTCAAATGTTATCCAATTTAAAGGATTTAATACCTGGCGCTGAAAATTGGCCTGAGTTTCTGTGGAATGAATCAGATCAATTTGAAGCACGTTTATCTCAAGTTACTATTACCCAATCTAAGTCAGTTTTATTGGATGGTATGGAAGGATGGCAAATTCCAGTGGCTGTTGCACATGGAGAGGGTCGAGCATCATTTAAAGAAGGAGCTTTACAGAGCCTGTCGAAACATAATCAGGTAGCTGTTCAATTTACTGATAACAAGGGAGCTGTGGCTTCATCGTATCCATTGAACCCAAATGGATCTCCTGAGGGTATTACAGGTCTTACATCTAGGGATGGTAGAGCAACCATCATGATGCCTCATCCAGAAAGAGTGTTTAGATCTCAGCAGTTATCTTGGAAGCCATCAGATTGGATGGAGTATTCTCCCTGGATGCAAATCTTTTTAAATGCCTATAAATTCACCCAAGAATCATAAATTTTTTCTTAATTACCAAAGTTTTAGGGCTTCCTCTCTAAAGGGGAAGTTATCCGAATGCATGTCATCAAAATAATATTTCAATGTCTTGGTGACTGTTGGAAATGCAATTTCATCCCAAGGAATTTCTTCTTGAGTAAATAGTTTTACTTCAGAGCTTTCTGCAGTAGGACCAAATTTTTCATCGCCCAATTGAGCTAAATAAAAAAAGTGGACTTGACTGATATGAGTCAAACTAAATGCCGTATATGGGGCAATGATTTTTGGTGTTGCCTGAGTCTCTTCTTTCGTTTCTCTGAGCGCTCCCTCCTGAAGGGTTTCTGCATTCTCCATAAAACCAGCAGGCAATGTCCAACGACCAAAGCGAGGTTCTATATTTCTTTTGCATAAAAGCACTTGCTCATCTTTAATGCATATGGTCCCGACAATGAGATTGGGATTAGTATAAAAAATTGAGTCACACGCAGAGCAAACATACCGCTTTAAATTATCATCAGCTGGAACTTTAAAATCAATTTGATCGCTTCCGCATTTTGAACAATATCTCAAAAGTGCTCCTTTCCTAGAGAATTAAATGTCGTAAGAAGTTAAACTTACGCAATGATTGAAGACATCAAGTATAAACTAAATTTAAATAATTCTGAAAAGCCAAGCGGCAGACCCCAAGCCTCTGTATTAATAGCTATTTTAAATTATGATGAATTTATTGAATCCCCTGAATTAATTTATACTCAACGCTCAAGCCATCTTTCGACTCATTCTGGTGAAGTGAGTTTCCCGGGAGGCAAAGCAGATAA
>Ga0206130_10000517_pt1 | contig 64860 bp, 60 predicted proteins | sample Helgoland_Spring_9_FD_148637 | JGI IMG/M metagenome (GOLD analysis project Ga0206130, IMG submission 148637) | Pelagic subsurface seawater microbial communities from Kabeltonne, Helgoland, North Sea - Helgoland_Spring_Bloom_20160512_1 | ecosystem: Environmental > Aquatic > Marine > Epipelagic ... | reverse complement strand
CATGCCGCCAATGCTGGCATTTGCGCCCGGATCAATCGGAAAAAACAAGCCGCTATCACGAAGATGCTTGTTCAGCCCTTCGCGGGTAACGCCCGGATGTACGATCACATCAAGATCTGCCTGATGAACGGCAAGCACCGAATCAAAGCTCGACATATCAATCGAGATGCCGCCAAAAGGGGCGTTCACATGACCTTCAAGCGATGATCCCGTGCCAAAGGCAATTGCCGGACAGCCGCAGTCATGGCAGATCTTCAAAATTGACGAAACCTCGTCGGTCGTTTTGGCAAAAACCACAGCGTCAGGCGGCTGGTTGGCAATCCATGTTGTGGTATGGCCATGCTGCTCTCGAATTGATACGGATGTTGAGAGGCTATCGCCAAATAATTGTTTTAAAATGCTAATTGCTTGATTTATGTTTTGCTGCTCAAACAAGGTGATTACCCTAAAAAAGTGATTGGCCCAAAGAAGTGTTCTGCCAAAAAAAAGTGATTGGCCAGATGATGTGCAAGCATAACCCAGATGAAGGATGCGAGCATATCACGGAGTTGAAAAAGCGCAAAAGCGCAAGAGCGCGCCAAAATATTTATCGTTGCCGTCAAGGGCGATGGTCTATTTTCGAAAAAATTGGCAGGGTTCAAAAATTGGCTTAGGGTTTTTGCGGTGATCGCACTTGGCTGTTCATTTGGCCATTTCACCCCAAAATACCGTCCAGCAGATCTTGTTTGGGTCATAAATCCAGAATCGGAAATTGGAAAAACGACATGTCTTTTTTTGAGTCGCAGGGCCACCAGCTCTATTTTGAGGAACATGGCGGTGGTGAGGCCTTGGTATTTTTGCATGAATTTGGCGGCGATATTCGCAGTTGGCACCAGCAAATAGCCTTTTTTTCGGCGCATTACCGTTGCATCGCCTTGTCATGCAGGGGCTATCCACCATCGGATGTGCCGCGTGACCAAACCGATTATGGCTGGCAGAAAACGCTCGGTGATGTGGTGGCGCTTCTTGATCATCTTGGCATCGAAAAGGCCCATTTTGTCGGGCTTAGCATGGGGGCTTTCACTGGCTTGATGATATGTTTGCGCCATCCTGACCGCGTGCGATCCTTGGTTGCGGCAAGTGGGGGGTCGGGCGCGTTTCCGGCTGGGCGCGATCAATTTATCGAAAAATGTATGATGCTTGCTGATGCGGCGATGACTGCCGATTTCATGCCAGCCGATCAGATGGCCTATGGTCATAACCGTGTCCAGCTTCGTGAAAAGAATTATGCGGCTTGGTTGACTTTCTACCAACAGCTTGGCGAGCATCCGGGCATTGGCGCTGGTCTGACGCAAAAGATGGTGCAGGCGGCGCGGCCAAGCCTGCATGATTTTGAGGCTGAATTTGCCGCTGTTAAAACACCGGTTTTGCTGATGGTTGGTGATGAGGACGACCCGTGCCTTGATACGAATCTATGGCTAAAGCGGGTGATGCCGCGGGCTGGTTTGTCAATTTGGCCAAAATCGGGGCATTTGCTTAATCTCGAAGACCCGCAGCGGTTTAATGCCGAATCTGCGGCCTTTTTTGATCAGGTAAAGGCAGGTGAATGGCCGGATCGTAATGAATTGCTGGCGCGGCATGTCGCGCCCGACAAGGCTATTTCTTAACCTGTGTTGCGACAAAGGCGCGAATCCGATCAGCCAAACCGGGCTTTGCCGCCGATCGCACAAGCGCGGCAAGATCATGGTCAAGCCCGCCATCATCACGCGTTGCGGCAAGCAGGGCGGTTTTAGCATCATCGCCCAGATTGCCAGCGTCACTGGCCAGCTTGTCGATATGAGTGGCCCATTTTTCGGCTGGTTTGATATCGGTTAGAAAGCCATTCCCCAGCGCGTCATCAGCGGTAAAAATGCGTGATGTTTCCAGCAAATCAAACGCGGCGTCAGCACCAATCAGGCGCGCAAGGCGGCGGGTGCCAAGAACGATACCAAATTGGAGGCCCGGCATGCGGAAACTGGCATCAGGGGCGGCAATACGTTTCCGGCAAGATGCCACGATATCGGCAGCCGCGCCAAAACAGCGACCCTGAACAAGCGCCACACTGGTCATTGGCAATTGATAAATCATTTGCAGCAATTGTTCGACCCGAACAAACCGGTATAACAGGTCGGCATCGCTTTGTTGATCAAGCCCGCTAAGGTCAAATCCAGCCGAAAAGGCACGGCCCTCACCAGCAAAAACCACCAGATTTGAGCCACGCTCAATCGCCGCGGTCAAGCCGTCAATCAGCCCCTCAATCACGGCGGCATTAACCGCGTTCAGTCGGTCAGGCCGGTTTAGGCGAAGCCATGTAACCATATTCTTATGTTCAATAATAACAGGTTCTTGTGATATGGTTTTAGTCATATTTCTTTATCCTATTTTCCAAGCCAGTCATCAATGATTTCAGCATTATGTGCGCCAAGTGCGGGTGGTGGCCGCATGTGGCTTGTATCAACGCCGGTAATGGCAATCGGAAAGGCGATGCTGTTGGTCTTGGCCCCATTGGGAAGGTCAAGCGGTTTGACCAGCCCCATATGCTTGACATGCGGGTCGTTCAAAATTTCAGCAAAATTATTGATTGGCGCACAAGGCACGTTACGGCCATCCATTTCGTCAAGCCAGTCGGCGGCGCTGCGGCTTTTGAAAACAGGTGCCAGAATATCAACAAGTGCGGTTTGATTTTTGGCCCGATCGGCCTGCGTCAGAAACCGCGCATCACTTGCCAGTTCGTCCTTGCCAACAGCGGCGCAAACCTCATGCCATAATTTGTCATTGCCGGCGGCGATCACAAAATGCGTGTCGGCGGCTTCAAAGGCCTGATAGGGGGCGTTGCGCGGATGCGCCGAGCCAAGACGGACAGGCGGAATTTGATTGCCGAAAAACTCGCTTGTTTGCAGGGCTGACACGCCAAGCAAACTTCCCAGCATCGAGCAATCAATATGTGCGCCTTGTCCGGTCTGTTCGGCCTTGCGAAGCATGGCAAGAACACTGAAACCGGCATAAAGACCGGCACAAAAATCGCCAATTGGCACGCCGCATTTGACTGGTGGCGCATCCGGTTCGCCGGTCACGCTCATAATGCCCGCAATTGCCTGAACCGTTACATCAAAAGCGCCTTTGCTGGCATAGGGGCCGGTTTGTCCATAGCCAGAAATTGAACAATAAATCAATTTCGGATTTACCGCGTTCAAATCATCATAGCCAAGCCCAAGACGCGGCAGCACGCCCGGCCGGTAATTTTCAACCAGAATATCAGTTTTCGCGACAAGTGATTTCAGCAAGGCAATATCATCAGGGTTCTTCAGATCAAGGGCAACGCTGCGTTTGTTACGGTTTACCGAGGCAAAATTTTCGCTAAACACGCCGCCATCCTCGGTTTTGCTAAGTGGTGGCCATTGCCGCATGCCATCACCGCCATCCGGTCGTTCGATTTTCACGACATCGGCCCCCAGATCGGCCAATAGTGATGCGGTAAATGGGCCAGCTGCAATTTGACCGAGCTCAAGAACCCGAACACCTGCCAAAGGGGCGGGGGCTGATTGCGACGGATTGGGCATGAAAAACTCCTAAAAATATGTAATGCCATATTATGACAAATTGTCACTGTTTTGAGATTGTGAAAAGACAGGCGGTTCGCGCCTTAATATTCCCGAATTATACGATGATTTCCAGTCGTGATTGCCGGATGTTTGGGAAAAGTGGGTTTGCGCCGCAAAAATCATTCGGCAAATGCGCAATTGCTGGCTAAGATTTTGCCTTAGCTGTCTGCCTACTTGTCCTGCCTGGCTATGCTGTCTTTATTCAAAGCCAGCCTTTCAACGGAGATCATCGCGCGTGAATAAAACCGTTATTTTTGATCTGGATGGAACCTTGATTGACAGTCTTGGTGATATTCATGCGGCGTTGAATGGCGTTTTGCATTTGCGCAATGCGCCGCCACTTGCGCTGGCAACGGTTCGCGGCTTTATCGGCAAGGGATCGGCCAATCTGGTGATGCGCGCCCTGCAAGCGCAGGATTTAGCCGTCGATGATGCGTCCTGTTCAGCCGCCTTGGCCGATTTTCTACGGCTATATTCGGCGGATTCGGCAAAATTAACATCAATATTTGATGGCGCTATTGATGCGCTTGGCTGGCTGCAGGATCGCGGGTTTCGCCTGGGTATCTGCACAAACAAGCCGCTGGCGCCAACCAAAATTGTGCTGGATCAATTTGGCCTGACGCGGTTTTTTGATACGATTGTCGGTGGAGATCAGCTTGCCAGCCGCAAACCTGATCCGACTATGCTGTTTCACGCCATGGCATCTTTGGATGCGAAATCATGCTTGTTTGTTGGTGATAGCGAGATAGACCGCGAAACGGCCATCGCCGCTGGCCAGCCTTTTGCCCTCTTTACCAAAGGCTATCGAAACACCAGTGTTGAAATGCTAAAACCTGAATATTATTTCAATGAATATAGTGAATTAATAGATATAGTTAATGTTTTAGATAAGTGATAGATAACAGGTTTTTTTCGATTGGTTAGCCATGACTAGCCTGTCATTTAAGGAAGGGTAGTGTTTATGTCAGCTTCAAAAAACAGCTTGGATCCGGTGCAGATATTATGCCTTGATGGTGATGGTATTGGCCCCGAAATCACCGCGGCCACCCGCCGCGTTTTGCAAGCGGTTGATCATTGTTTTGATTTGAATTTGACCTTTACCACACATGATATCGGTTTTGTGTCATTGGCGGCATCGGGAACAACATTTCCGGATAAAGTGTTGGACGCAGCAAAGGCGGCTGATGGCATCGTTCTGGGGCCGGTTTCGACCATTGATTACCCGCCAGCCAGTGAGGGCGGGATCAATCCGTCTGGGTTCTTGCGCAAACAGCTAGATCTTTATGCCAATATCAGACCGGCAAAATCTTATGAAGGTTTGCCGCCGCGTGTTGGTGACAAGGTTGATCTGGTGATTGCGCGCGAAAATACCGAAGGCTTTTATTCAGACCGTTCGATGTTTTTCGGACGTGCCGAATTTATGCCAACCGAAGATATGGCCTTGTCGGTTCGGAAAATCACACGTCAGGCATCAACGCGGATTGCCCGCACCGGCTTTGAATTGGCCGCGCAGCGACGCCGGAAAGTCACCGTTGTTCATAAGGCGAATGTGTTTCATGTATCGGATGGGTTATTTCTTGAGGCGGTTCGTGCGGTTCGTGATGAATTTCCCGATTTCGAATATGAAGAGCAGATCATTGATGCGATGGCGGCTCTGTTGATCCGCGACCCTAGCCAGTTTGACGTGATCGTCACGAGCAATATGTATGGCGATATCCTGTCAGATGAGGCGTCGGAAATTGCCGGCAGCCTTGGCATGGCCGCATCATTAAATGCGGGTGACAATTTTGCCATGGCGCAGGCACAGCATGGATCGGCACCATCATTGGCGGGACAGGATCAAGCCAACCCGTCATCTTTGATCGGCTCGGCGGCGATGCTGCTTCGGTGGATTGGCGAGCGCCGCGACGCACCGCAATTTTTAGCGGCGGCTGATGCGATTGAACAGGCCATTACAAAGGCTGTTGCCACAGCCAGCACACGCACGGCAGATTTGGGCGGGCCGCTTGGCACAAAAGCCTTCACCGATGGGCTTTTGGCGATGATCAAAAAAACATAATTCACCGTCCCACCCAACTAGGCGCTGGCTTGGCAGCTCTGATGCCACTCATGTCGGGCCTGCCAAGGCCGTATTTACCTTAATCAGCAATGAAGAGTATCAAGTATGTCAAAGCCCGATCAAATGCCTCAATCCTATGTCAAGTCAGATGATGCGGTTCGTTTCGCGACCATGATCATGACCGGACAGGGGGTCAGTAATGAAGATGCTGCCATCATTGCCGAATGTCTTGTCGAGGCTGATCTTCGCGGGGTGCAAACGCATGGGCTTTCACGGTTGCCGGTCTATGTCGAACGGGTTCAGCGCGGGCTTGTAAAAGCGATGCCAAATATGAAGCTTGAAAAACCGGTGGCGGCTTGTGCGTCGCTTGATGGTGATAATGCCTTTGGCTTTCTTGTTGGGCGTAAAGCTATGCAAGAGGCCATCAATATGGCAGATAGCTGCGGTGTTGGTGTCGTTGCGGCGCGAAACAGCAATCATTTTGGGATGGCGGCAACCTATCTTTTGCAGGCGGTAAGAGCTGGTTATTTTGCCTTTGTGTTCACCAATGCGTCAAAGGCCATGCCGCCGTGGGGTGGGCGCGAAGGATTGCTTGGCACAAGCCCGTTTGGTGCGGCTGCGCCAGCAGGAAAGCTGCCGCCCTTTGTTTTGGACATGTCGCCTGCGGTGGCAGCGCGTGGTAAAATCAGGCTTGCCGAAAAGCGGGGCGAGCCGATTCCTGAGGGCTATGCGCTTGACGAAAATGGCCAAGTCACGACCGATGCAACCGCGGCGCTTCGCGGTGTTGTTTTGCCAATGGGTGGCTATAAAGGGTCGGGGCTGTCGATGCTGATGGAAATTTTGGCGGGGGTTTTTTCGGGTGCAAATTTTGGTGGCGATGTTCCGGATCAATATACCGTTTGGGATCGGCCGCAAAATGTGGGACATTTCTTTATGGCTCTGAAACCGGGGGTTTTTGTCACTGAACAGGGATTTCGAGACCGGATGGACACGCTTGTTGGCCGGATCAAAGCCAACCCGCTGGCAGACGGGTTTGACGAAATTTTGATGCCGGGTGAAATTGAATCCCGCCTTGAGGCCGAACGGCGCAAGACAGGAATTCCTTTCGCGGCATCAGATCTTGCGCTTCTTGCCAAATTAGCGTCCGATCATGGCGTGGCTGAACTGCCGCAGATAAGCCGATAACCCGACCCGATAACCAGACCCGATAACCCCCATGAGGCTTTTGACATGTTGACCTTTTACTATGCAAAAAATTCTGCAGCTTATGCGCCGCATATCCTGCTCGAAGATATCGGCGCCGATTATAACGCGGTTCGTATTGATTTCATGACAAGCGAACAACGCTCACCAGCCTATTTAGAAGTGAATCCAAAAGGGCGGGTGCCGTCACTTGTCACCGAAAAGGGGATCTTGACCGAAACACCTGCCATTCTCGCCTATCTGGCGCAGCGTTTCCCTGAACATGATCTGGCACCAAGCGACCCGTTTGAATTTGCCGTTGCGCAGGCTTTTAACAGCTATATGGCATCAACGGTGCATGTTGCGCATGCACACAAGCATCGGGGTTCACGCTGGGCAGATGATCCGGCAGCGCATGAATCAATGCGTGCCAAGGTCAAAGAAAACATGACCGAATATGCGCAGATGATCGAATCGCATTATTTCAAAGGGCCATATGTTCTTGGTGATAAATTCTCTTTTTGTGACCCCTATATGGCGCTGGTGACACGTTGGTTAAAGGATGATGGGGTTGATCTTGATCAATTCGCCAAAATCAGGGCGCATGATGCTTTGATGCGCGAACGCCCGTCAATGCAGCGCGTGCTTGTGCTTCATGCGTGATGTGCAGCTGTCTTTTGCAACGCTAGTTGGCAAAGGCAGCAAAACTGACTTCATGCTGGTAGTTGCCAGTTGGCATGATATGCTGCAAAAACGCCGAAAGGCATTTAGGAATTGAGTCTAAAAAGGTGATTTGGTGCGATGTTACTTGGCTGTATTGGTGATGATTTTACGGGGTCAAGTGACCTTGCCAACACATTGGCAAAGGCCGGAATGGCGGTTGTGCAATATAGTGGCGTGCCATCAGCACCGGCAGCATCATCGGTCGAGGCAGGGGTAATCGCGCTGAAGTCGCGCTCAATTCCTGCGGCGGAGGCGATCAAGCAGTCGCTAGTGGCTTTGAAATGGCTGCAAGATCAGGGCTGTAAACAATTTTTTTTCAAATATTGTTCAACATTTGACTCAACCGATGACGGCAATATCGGGCCGGTAGCAGAGGCGCTGGCATCTGCCTTGGCGGCTGATCAGGTCATTGTTTGTCCGGCTTTTCCCGGAACGGGACGTGCGGTTTTTCAAGGCCATCTTTTTGTCAAAGATCAATTGCTTTCAGATAGCCCGATGAAAGATCACCCGCTAACGCCAATGCGTGATGCCGATCTTCGCAATGTTCTTGGACGCCAAAGCCGCGGTGCGGTTGGGCATGTGCCAATGGCCGTTGTGGCTGCTGGCAGTGATGCTATTCGTGATACGCTTGCCGCTGAAGCGCGTCACGGCCGCCATTTAATCGTGGTTGATGCGATTCATGATGAAGATCTGATTGCGATTGGGGCTGCGGCGCGTGATCTTGTTTTGGTCACTGGCGGGTCGGGCGTGGCGATGGGGCTACCTGCAAATTTTGCCAAAACCGGCCAGATTTCGGCAATAGGGCTAGATTGGCATGGGCAGGCCGGACGATGCGCCGTTCTAAGCGGGTCATGTTCTGAAGCAACCCGAAGACAGATTGCTAGCCATGCTAAGACTGGCGCGCAATATGAAATTGATGTCGCTGGCGTGATGCGTGATGAGGTGACAGTTGATGGTCTTGTAAACTGGCTTTTGGCGCAGGACGGATTACCTGTTCTCTATTCCTCGGCATCGCCGAAAGCGGTGCAGGATGTGCAGGCAGAATTTGGGATGAAAGCGGTTGCTGACCGCCTTGATAAATTATTTGGTGATCTTGCCATTGCACTTGTTGGAGCTGGGATTGAACGGCTGGTTGTTGCTGGCGGCGAAACTTCTGGGGCGGTTGTCGAGGCCTTGCGGTTGAACGCTCTATCAATGGGGCCTGAAATTGACCCCGGTGTGCCGGCGATGCGGGCCGGGCCAAATCTGACGATTGCTCTAAAATCAGGAAATTTTGGCGGTGATGATTTTTTTGAAAAAGCCGCAGCGATTTTGGCGGGAGGCGCAAAATGACTGAAACCCAGCTTCGTGACCAGATTTGCGATTTGGCAAAATCAATGTTTGATCGCGGGCTTACCGTTGGGTCAAGCGGTAATATCTCGGTTCGCTGTGAAGATGGCGGGCTGCTTGTAACGCCAACTGACAGTTGCTTTGGCAGGCTGGATCCGGCAAGGCTAAGCCGTTTTGATGCTTCCGGAAAATTGATATCTGGTGATCCGCCAACCAAGGAAATGCCACTTCACGCCGCTTTTTATGACAGCCGGTCGCAAGCCGGGGCCATTGTCCATCTTCATGCAACCCATTCGGTGGCGCTGTCTATTTTGCCTGTTGATGATGCGGCAAATTTTCTACCGCCCCTGACCGCCTATTCGGTGATGCGGCTTGGTCGGGTTGCGCTGCTTCCTTATTTTCGGCCGGGTGATTCTGCGGTGGCCAATGCCATTAAGGGGCTTGCCGGAAAACACAGCGCGGTGATGCTTGCCAATCATGGCCCAGTCGTGGCGGGTAAAGGGCTGGAAGCCGCAGTTTATGCGATTGAAGAATTGGAAGAAACGGCAAGGCTAGCGCTTTTATTGCGCGGTTTGCCAGCACGCGGGCTTGATGACGCGCAAATTCGTGACGTCGTCACCCATTTTGATGTTGAGTGGGATTAACGCTGCTTTTGCGATGGAAAGGCAAGGGCCGCCAGATTTTGCAGATTATCCAGATTATATCGTTAGCAAAATCTTGCCGCGCTGGGTTCCCGATTCCATTAGTTCATGCGCTTTTGCCGCATCAGCCAAATCAAAGCTGGTAAAGGTGGTGGCTCGCAATTGTGCCGGTGCCGCATCGAAAAAAGGCCATGCGGTTTTTTGCAGATCTGCGGCCACTGCCGATTTAAAAGCCTCGGGACGTGATCGTAATGTTGATCCGGTAAGGGTGAGGCGTTTGAGCATTACCGGCATCAGATCAATTTCCATTTTTGATCCCAGATTGAAGGCAAGCTGGATAATCCGCGCATCGGCATGGGCTGCCTTGATATTGCGCGCCACATAATCGCCGCCAATAATATCAAGAATGATATCGGCGCCACCTGCCTCGCGCAGAATGGGAACAAAGTCATCCTGTTTGTAATTAATTGCCTGTTTCGCGCCAAGCGCTTCACAATAGGCGCAGGACTCATCCGAATCAGCGGTGGTGAAAACCTGCAATCCCATTGCCGCACCAAGCTGAATCGCCGTCGAGCCAATGCCGCCAGCACCACCATGAACAAGAAAAATACCATCTTGTTTGATTTGCTGCTGAAAGAACACATTGCTCCAGACGGTAAAATAAGTCTCGGGAAGACCAGCTGCATCCATTTCAGACATATGCGCCGGAATCGGCAGGCAATGGCTTGCCGTTACGGCAACATATTCAGCATAGCCACCGCCATTGGTTAAAGCACATACATGGTCACCTACCGCCCATTGCGTTTGCGCGGCGCCGATGGCGACAATTTCGCCCGATACTTCAAGACCCAATAGGTCAGATGCGCCTTTTGGCGGGGGGTAATGGCCGCGCCGCTGCACAAGGTCAGGCCCGTTCACGCCAGCGGCGGTAACTTTGATCAAAACCTCATCGGCACGCGGCTGCGGAACATCGCGTTTGCCAGTGACAAGAACATCGGGGCCACCAGCCTCGCGCATTTCAATAACGGTCATTTGCGTTGGTAGGGTCATGATGGGTCCTTTTTGAAGCAGGTTCTGATCAATAAAACGGGGGTTATTATTGCATTGTTTCGGCGTAATTAGGGCTTTTTGCAAAGGCCTTAAACGGCTATGTGTTAACGCAGCCGTCATTATCCGTCAATTAATGGCATGTGACGGTTTGTTTGGCGGCGCGTTGAACGAGGCACAACATGTCGGTTTCTGTATGAAAAAAATAGAAAATCAGCAATAACTTAAAACGTCAATCGCTTGGTTGCTGTAGATTTTATTTCTGGTATACCAAATAATGTATTTGACGGCGCGGGCGCGAAATGTGACACTTTTGTCGCAAATTAGGAGATTTATGTGGATACTTTTGACGGCGATATTGGGGTTTGGAAATCGGCTCCGGGAAAAGGGCGGAAAACCCCCAAAGGGCGGCAAGTTGATGATGCTGCTTTGGCTGATGTTCGGGCGCTTTTGGTTGACCGGCCGCGGCGGCGGGATTTGTTGATCGAGCACCTGCATCTGATTCAGGATCAATACGGGCATCTAAGCGTGCAGCATCTCAATGCGCTTGCTGATGAAATGCGTATGGCGCAGACCGAAGTTTACGAAGTTGCTACTTTTTACGCGCATTTCGACGTTGTTAAAGATGGTGAAGTGCCGCCACCGGCATTGACCATTCGTGTTTGTGATTCGCTGTCATGTGAATTGGCGGGAGCGCAGGCGTTAAAATCAGCGCTTGAAGATGGCCTTGACCCGGCCAAGGTACGGGTTTTGCGCGCGCCTTGCATGGGGCGCTGTGATACCGCGCCAGTTTTGGAAATCGGCCATAATCACATTGATTTTGCAACAGCTGAAAAAGTTGATGCTGCGATTGCGGCAGACGATACCCATCCGCATATGACCGATTATCAGGATTTGGCGGCTTATCGCGCGACCGGCGGCTATGACAAGCTTGAATCGCTTCGCGCCAATGGTGATTGGCAGGCTGTTCAGGATTTGGTGAATCAAAGCGGCCTTCGTGGACTTGGTGGGGCAGGCTTTCCATCAGGCAAGAAATGGGGCTTTGTGCGGGCTGCTGACGGGCCACGCTATCTTGCCGTTAATGGCGATGAGGGCGAACCGGGTACGTTTAAAGACCGCTATTACCTTGAGCGGACGCCGCATTTATTCCTTGAAGGCATGTTGATTGCGGCGTGGGCGGTTGAGGCCGATACCTGCTTTATCTATATGCGTGACGAATATCCGGTTGTGCTGAAAATTCTGGCTGATGAAATTACAAGGCTGGAAGATGCGGGTTTGGTCTCAAAAGGATATATTGATTTGCGTCGCGGTGCGGGTGCGTATATCTGCGGCGAAGAAAGCGCAATGATCGAATCGATTGAAGGCAAGCGTGGTTTGCCGCGTCACCGTCCGCCCTATGTGGCGCAGGTGGGTATCTTTAACCGGCCAACATTGGTGCATAATATCGAAACGCTGCATTGGGTCACCCGCATTTGCCGTGAAGGGCCAGAGGTGCTGTCTTCGGTTGAAAAGAACGGGCGGACAGGGCTTCGCAGCTATTCAGTTTCTGGCCGTGTGGCAAATCCGGGTGTGCATCTTTTGCCAGCCGGTTCAACCATTACCGATATTATTGAGGCAGCTGGCGGCATGGCCGAAGGTCATGTTTTCAAGGCCTATCAGCCAGGCGGGCCATCATCTGGCCTTTTGCCTGCCAGTCTGAATGACGTTCCGCTTGATTTTGATACATTGCAACCGCTTGGCACCTTTATTGGATCGGCCGCTGTGGTTGTGCTGTCGGATCATGATCGGGTGCGGGACGCGGCGCTGAATATGCTTCGCTTTTTCGAAGATGAAAGCTGTGGCCAATGTACGCCATGTCGAGCCGGCTGCAGTAAGGCTGTTCAGCTGATGCAAGCCGATAAATGGGATCAGCCTTTGTTGCAAGATCTGTGTGATGTGATGCAAGACGCGTCCATCTGCGGATTGGGACAAGCTGCCCCGAATCCTATTCGTTTGACGATGAAACATTTCTCTGAAGAAGTTAGCTGAGGCCCCCATGCTAGATTCAACGCCGCAAAAAACAGTAACCATTAAACTGGATGGCAAGGATATTTCCGTGCCAGAAGGCGCTACCATTTGGGAAGCGGCACAAGCGCAAGGAACCTTGATTCCGCATTTGTGCCACAAACCCGAGCCGGGCTATCGCTCGGACGGTAATTGCCGTGCCTGTATGGTCGAAATCGAGGGTGAGCGCGTTTTGGCCGCCTCTTGTATCCGGCCAGTACAAGATGGCATGGTGGTGAATACGGCAAGCGAGCGCGCCGAGAAATCACGCGCGCTTGTGGTTGAATTGCTGGCCGCAGATCAACCTGACCAACCGCATGATGCGTCATCACATTTTCTGGACATGGCTGCATTGAATGGCGTGTCTGAAAGCCGTTTTCCGGCGCGCGATGCCTGTCATGTCCCCCTGCTTGACGATAGTCATGTGGCGATGAGTGTGAATCTTGATGCCTGTATCCATTGTAATCTTTGCGTTCGCGCTTGTCGTGAAGTGCAGGTGAATGATGTGATTGGCATGGCCGGACGCGGACTTGATGCCCAGATCGTTTTTGATATGAATGATCCGATGGGGCAATCAACCTGTGTTGCCTGTGGTGAATGTGTTCAGGCCTGTCCAACCGGTGCCTTGATGCCTGCAAGCGTTCTTGATGATGCGCAGCACGGCGATAGCAAAGACTTTGATCGCGAAGTCCAGTCGGTTTGCCCTTATTGCGGTGTTGGCTGTCAGCTGTCCTTTAAAATCAAGGATGATGAAATCAAATATGTTGAAGGAGTGAATGGCCCGGCCAACGAAAACCGGCTTTGTGTAAAGGGCCGGTTCGGTTTTGACTATGTTCATCACGATCACCGTTTGACCAAGCCATTGATCCGCCGTGATGATGCGCCTGCAAAGGGGCTGAATATTGATCCGGCAAACCCGCTGACACATTTCCGCGAAGCCAGCTGGGAAGAAGCGCTTGATGTGGCGGCAAATGGCTTTATCCGGCATCGTGATATTTCGGGCAAGCGTATCGCCGGTTTCGGATCGGCAAAATGTTCGAATGAAGAAGCCTATCTTTTCCAAAAGATGATTCGTCAGGGCTTTGGCCATAATAACGTCGATCATTGTACGCGGCTATGCCATGCCTCATCGGTTGCGGCTTTGCTGGAAAATGTCGGTTCGGCTGCGGTAACGGCAACCTTTAACGAAATCGAAAATGCCGATGTCGCCATTGTTATTGGTGCCAACCCAACCGAAAATCATCCGGTTGCGGCAACCTATTTCAAGCAATTTGCCAAACGCGGCGGTAAATTGATTGTTATGGATCCACGCGGGCAGGGGCTAAAGCGCCATGCCGCGCACATGCTGCAATTCCGCCCGGGTGCGGATGTGTCAATGCTGAACGCGATCATGCATGTGATTGTCGAAGAACAGCTTTATGATCAGCAATATATCGAAAGCTTTACCGAAAACTGGGATGCGATGAAGGCGCATCTCAAAGAATTCTCGCCTGAAAAAATGGCTGAATTCTGTGGCATTGATGCTGAAACGCTTCGTGCTGTTGCGCGGGATTTTGCCGGTGCCAAATCAGCCATGATTTTCTGGGGAATGGGCGTATCGCAGCATATCCACGGAACCGATAATTCACGTTGTTTGATTTCGCTGGCTTTGATGTGTGGGCAAGTTGGACGTCCTGGAACTGGTTTGCATCCGCTGCGCGGCCAGAACAATGTTCAAGGTGCATCTGATGCGGGATTGATCCCGATGTTCCTTCCCGATTATCAAAGCGTCACCGACGATGGTGTGCGTTCGGCCTTTAATGAGATTTGGAATTCAGACTCGATTGCGCCAGAAAAAGGCCTCACCGTGACCGAAATCATGGATGCGATTCATGATGGTGATATCACCTCGATGTATGTTCTTGGTGAAAATCCGGCAATGTCCGATCCTGATGCCGATCATGCGCGTGCGGCGCTTGCCAAGCTGGATCATTTGGTTGTGCAGGATATCTTCCTGACTGAAACCGCCAATTATGCTGATGTGGTTTTGCCAGCATCGGCATGGGCAGAAAAAACCGGAACCGTGACCAATACAAACCGTCAGGTTCAAATGGGTCGTCCGGCAATTGCACCGCCAGGTGACGCCCGCGAAGATTGGTGGATTACGGTTGAGCTTGCCAAGCGCATTGGTCTCGATTGGGCCTATACGCATCCGCGCGAAGTGTTTGCCGAAATGAAACTATCGATGAAATCACTCGATAATATCTCATGGGATCGTTTGGCTGCCGAAAATGTTGTCACCTATCCATCACTGGATGAGACTGATCCGGGGCAGCCTATCGTGTTTGGCGATGGTTTCCCGCGGGCCGAGGGCCGGGCCAAATTCACCCCTGCCAGCATTATCGCACCAGCTGAAACACCGGATACAGATTATCCGATGATTTTGACGACGGGTCGCCAGCTAGAACATTGGCATACCGGATCAATGACGCGCCGTGCCACTGTTCTTGATGCGGTTGAACCGCAGGCGAATGCCTCACTTCATCCGCGTACGCTTCGCCGATTGGGTGTCGAGGCTGGTGACATGGTGACGATTGAAACGCGGCGCGGCTCAATTTCGATCATGGCGCGTGCCGATCGTGCGGTTGCCGAAGATATGGTCTTTGTGCCATTTGCTTATGTCGAAGCCGCAGCGAATATTTTGACCAATCCGGTTGTTGATCCATTCGGCAAGATACCCGAGTTCAAATTCGCTGCTTGCCGCGTCGCCGCCTCGGTGGGAATTGCCGCCGAATAGACGATTAGATCCATATCATCTGATATTGTTCAAAAAACAAAAAACCCGATCACACGCACTGGTGATCGGGTTTTTTGTTTGGTATTGCGCCACAGTAAAATGAAAATGTAAAAATTTTACAATTTTCATTTTTTCACTATTTTCCTTTTGATTCTTTATTTGATTCGTTAAACCTGAAAAAGGTAAGGCGGAAACCGGCCGCTATGACCATTTAAGCGTTCGGTATAATGCTAGAATGAAGGGGAGATTCGAACCATGAAAATTTTGATCCTAGGAGCCTCATATGGCTCACTTCTATCAACCAAGCTATTGATGGCTGGCCATGACGTCACGTTGATTTGTCGCAGCAAGTCAGCCGCGCTGATTAATGAAGAAGGCACTGAGGTGCGGATCAAATTGCGTGATGAAGATAGCCATCGGGCTTTTCGGTCACATGATCTTGCTGGAACGCTTGATGCGGTTACGCCGGCCGATGCGCGGCCTGAGGATTACGACATGATCAGCCTTGCCATGCAGGAGCCACAATATTCCGAGCCGCAGGTTCGTGATCTGATGCAGCGTATTGCCGCCAGCCGCAAGCCGTGTTTGTCGATCATGAATATGCCGCCTTTGCCCTTTCTGCGCCGTATCGATGCGCTAGCCAAGGCGCCGCTTGAGATGTGCTATGATGATGCGTCGGTATGGGCTGATTTCGAGCCAGGTCTGATGTCACTTTGCAGCCCTGATCCACAGGCCTTCCGCCCACCTGAAGAGGGCACCAATATTCTTCATGTTGGCCTGCCAACCAACTTCAAGGCAGCGGTTTTTGCTGATCCGGCACATAATGCAATGCTTCGGCAGCTTGAATCCGATATTGCCGCGGTTACCGTTGATGGCAAGGATGTGCCAGTAAAGCTGCGTATCTATGACAGCCTGTTTGTGCCAATGGCGAAATGGAGCATGCTTTTGACCGGCAATTACCAATGCGTACAGCGTGACGGCGTGCGGGCAATTCGCGATGCTGTTCATGGCGATCTTGCAGCGTCGGCTGATATGTATGCGTGGGTTGACGAATTGGCGCGGGCGCTTGGCGCGAATGCGGCTGATCAGGTGCCATTTGAAAAATATGCAAATGCTGCCAGCAGCCTGTTAAAGCCGTCTTCAGCCGCACGGGCGATTGATGGCGGCGCCAAGACCATTGAACGCGTCGACCTTCTTGTCCAGCGGATTGCCGCGAGCATCGGCATGCAGAATGATCTGCTTGATGAAACGGTAGCCATTGTGAATGAGCGGCTTGATGCAAACCGGTTCGAGGCGCCTTTTTTTAAGGTCGCTTAAGGGCGGTAAGGCAGCGCGCCCATCATTTATCATTCGGCAAACCAATTGGGCTGCAAAAAAAGGGGCGATGCCAACGGTATCGCCCCTTTATGCTAGTGCTGGAATGATGCTGAACTAGCCGTTCAACACATCCACAAGCGTGACGCCAAGTTTGGCAGGAGACGGTGACACGCGCACTCCTGCTTCTTCTAGCGCCGCAATTTTTTCATCAGCGCCGCCCTTGCCACCAGAAATAACGGCACCAGCATGACCCATCGTGCGGCCTGGAGGAGACGTGCGGCCAGCGATAAAGCCAACCATCGGCTTTGAACGGCCTTTTTTGGCTTCGTCGATCAGGAATTGCGCCGCATCTTCTTCGGCTGATCCACCAATCTCGCCAATCATGATGATTGATTCGGTTTGATCATCAGCAAGAAACATTTCCAATATGTCGATAAATTCAGTGCCTTTGACCGGATCACCGCCAATACCAACAGCCGAAGATTGGCCAAGGCCCGCCATTGATGTCTGGTAGACAGCCTCATAGGTCAAAGTGCCAGAACGTGACAGCACGCCAACCGAACCTTTGCGGAAAATGCTTGGCGGCATGATGCCGATTTTGCATTCGTCAGGTGTCATCAGGCCCGGGCAGTTTGGCCCAATCAAGCGTGACTTTGATTTATCCAGCTTTTCTTTTACCCGCACCATATCCTGAACCGGCACACCTTCGGTAATACAGGTAATCAGATCAATGCCGGCATCAATTGCTTCTTCAATTGCGGCCGCAGCGCCTGCTGGTGGAACATAGATAACCGAGGCATTGGCGCCAGTGGCGTCCTTGGCTTCGGCAACGGTGGCAAATAGAGGTAGGTTTTGCCCATCTGCGCTTGTCCATTGCTGGCCACCCTTTTTTGGGTGGGTTCCGGCTAGCATTTGCGTGCCATGATAGGCCAATGCCTGTTCAGTGTGAAATGTGCCGGTTTTACCGGTCAGGCCCTGCACAATGATTTTAGTGTCTTTATTAATGAGAATCGACATGTGCTTAGCCTTTCACTGCTTTGACAATTTTTTGAGCTGCATCATCCAAATCATCGGCGGCGATAACATTCAGCCCGCTGTTATTGATGATGGCTTTTCCTTCATCGACCTTGGTGCCTTCGAGGCGAACCACCAAAGGCACTTCAAGATTAATATCCTTGGCCGCTTGGACCACGCCTTCCGCAATAACATCACAGCGCATGATGCCGCCAAAAATATTGACCAAAATCCCTTTTACATTTGGATCAGCGGTAATGATTTTAAAGGCTGCGGTGACACGTTCGGTTGTTGCGCTGCCGCCAACATCAAGAAAGTTTGCTGGCTCGGCGCCATATAGCTTGATGATGTCCATTGTGGCCATCGCAAGGCCAGCGCCATTGACCATGCAGCCGATTTCACCATCAAGGGCGATATAGGCAAGGTCATGTTTGGAGGCTTCGACTTCTTTTTCATCTTCTTCAGTTACGTCGCGTAATTCCATAACATCGGGATGCCGGAACAGCGCGTTATTGTCAAAAGACACCTTGGCATCAAGCACCTGAACATCATTTGATTTGGTGACGATCAACGGATTGATTTCCAGAAGGCTCATATCCTTGCTGACAAAGGCTTCGTAAAGATTCTTGAAAAGTGCCTTGCCCTGTTCGCGGGCTGACCCTTCGAGCTTAAAGGCATCAGCAAGTGTTGCCGCGTCGGCATCAGTGCAGCCCGTGCTGGCGTTAATGCCGACCGAATGAATCAGTTCAGGCGTATCATGCGCAACCGTTTCAATATCCATGCCGCCTTCGGTTGAGGCGACGAATGACGTTTTGCCGGTTTCGCGGTCAACAAGGATCGACAGATATAATTCGCGGTCAATATCAGCGCCATCTTCAACATAAAGCTGATTGACGGCTTTTCCATTTGGGCCGGTCTGCTGTGTGACAAGCGTTTTGCCAAACATCTCGACGGCATTGGCAAGCGCTTCTTCAGCTGAAAAAGAGACGCGAACGCCGCCTTTGGCATCGGCGCCAAGTTCTTTGAATTTCCCTTTGCCGCGTCCGCCAGCATGAATCTGGCTTTTGACCACCCATACCGGGCCGGGAAGGGATGCAATGGCACCTTCGGCTTGGTCAAGGCTGGTGATTGCAACGCCAGCCGCGATGGGCGCACCGAATGTCTGTAAAATTTTCTTCGCCTGATGTTCATGGATATTCATTGTTACTATCTTTCTCCCGCTATGTGGCCTTGTGTGATAAGGCCACGAAAATTGCAACGAACGATCTGTTGTCACATATATGTACAAAAAATGCACAAAAGTTTTTACGCGCATAAAATATAGTGAAACTGGCTTGTGACTTTTCGTTTGAATCCGGTCGTTGTTTTGCCTCATATTTTTCAACATTTCTGATTTATATGGTATACCACACACCACCAATAGCAAGCGCTATCATTCAATTATCGTCCTAAAAACCGCTTGACGAGTGTTGTGTCAGGTGTAAGGTATACCAGATAAAGCGCGAAATAACGCGAAAGTCGCATCAACAAAGGCAGCAAATTGAGGGGGGAGGGAATAGATGGCAATTGATGTCAAATTAAAGCCTGTTTCGATCAATTTCACGCTAAAAGACCATATCTATGATGTGCTTCGCGAAAGCATCTTAAAAGTCGATATCTATGATGCCGATGAAGAGTTGCGCCTTGATGAGCGCCGGCTTGCCGAGCAGCTTGGTATTTCACGGACACCGATTCGAGAAGCCTTAGCGCGATTGGCACAAGACGGGCTTGTCGAGATTTTGCCACGTAAAGGGGTTTTCATTCATCGCAAAAGCCTTGAAGAAATTCTGGATATGGTTGTCACTTGGGCCGCACTGGAAAGCATGGCAGCGCATATCGCAGCCCGCATTGCGCCTGAAGCCGAAATTAAAGCATTGCGCGAATTTGCCATGCGCCACAGCGCGACATCTTCCACGGCCGAGCTTAGCGAATATTCAGATGCCAATATCAAATTTCATCAGGCAATTTTTGATCTGTCTGGCAGCCCGCTGTTGAAATCGACAACGGATGGGTTATTTGCGCATATGTTTGCGGTTCGGCGTCGGGCGATGGGCGAAAATAATCGGGCCACCCATTCAGTTGCAGATCACATGGAAATTATTGAAGCGCTTGAAGCACGCGACAGCGAATTGGCATCGCGTCTGGTGCGTGAGCACACCATGCGTTTGCATGATCATATTCGGGAAAGATGGACGCGGCTGGCTAACAAAGGCAAGGCCCGTGCTGATATCTCGAAATCTAAAGAAATATAGGTGGTCAACTGTCATAGCGAATTAGACAAATGGCAGTTCCGATCAAAAACGTAACCATTACTTTTTACATTTACTTTGAAGATACCAAGGAGACACACAAATGACTTCATCCGAGACACAGGCGCTAACCGACGGTTTTCACCTCGTTATTGACGCGCTTAAGCTCAATGATATCAACACAATTTATGGTGTTCCGGGCATTCCGATCACCGATCTTGGCCGGATTGCCCAAGCCGAAGGCATGCGGGTGATTTCATTCCGCCATGAACAGCATGCGGGCAACGCAGCATCGATTGCCGGCTATCTGACCAAAAAGCCAGGCATTTGTTTGACCGTCTCGGCACCAGGCTTTTTGAACGGCCTGACCGCGCTTGCCAATGCGACCACAAATTGTTTCCCGATGATCCTGATTAGTGGTTCATCCGAGCGTGAAATTGTTGATCTGCAGCAAGGTGACTATGAGGAAATGGACCAGTTGGCCATTGCCAAGCCGCTTTGTAAGGCGGCGTTCCGCGTTCTTCACGCTGAAGATATCGGCATTGCTGTTGCCCGTGCCATTCGCGCCGCTGTTTCAGGTCGTCCGGGCGGCGTTTATCTTGATCTGCCAGCCAAATTATTCGCCCAGGTCATGGACGCGGCTGAAGGCCAGAAATCACTTGTAAAAGTCGTTGATCCAGCGCCGCAGCAACTGCCGTCACCCGATTCGATTGCGCGTGCGCTTGATGTCTTAAAAAGCGCAAAGCGCCCATTGATCATTCTTGGTAAAGGCGCTGCCTATGCGCAAGAAGATGAAATTGTTCGCAGCTTTGTTGAAAAAAGTGGCGTTCCCTATCTGCCAATGAGCATGGCCAAAGGCTTGTTGCCTGATGATCACCCGCAATCAGCCGGTGCCGCACGTTCGCTAGTGCTAAAAGAGGCTGATGTTGTGGTCATGGTTGGGGCGCGTTTGAATTGGCTATTGTCGCATGGTAAAGGCAAAAGCTGGGGCGAGCCTGGGTCAAAACGCTTTATTCAGGTTGATATCGAGCCGCGTGAAATGGATAGCAATGTCGAGATTGCGGCGCCAGTTGTTGGTGATATTGGATCATGTTTGAGCGCTATGACCAAGGCGATGGGCGATAAATGGCCAGCCGTTCCTGCCGATTGGGTTGCCAATATCCAGACGCGCAAAGATGTAAATCTGGAAAAAATGTCAGCCAAGCTGATGAGCAATACAGTGCCAATGGATTTCCATAGTGCGCTTGGTGCGCTTCGTACGATTGTCAAGCAGCGGCCTGATGCAATCCTTGTGAATGAGGGGGCAAACACTCTTGATTTTGCGCGTAGCATTATTGATGTGTTCAAGCCGCGCAAGCGCCTTGATGTTGGTACATGGGGCATTATGGGTATTGGCATGGGGGCCGCTGTTGCCGCAGCCGTTGAGACGGGCCAGCGCGTTTTGGCGGTTGAAGGCGATAGCGCCTTTGGATTTTCCGGCATGGAAATCGAAACAATCTGCCGCTACAATTTGCCGGTCTGTGTTGTTGTGTTCAACAATAACGGCATCTATCGCGGCACCGATCAAAATCCAACAGGTGGTGAAGATGTCGCCCCGACCGTATTTGTCAAAGATGCACGCTATGACCTTATGATGGCTGCTTTTGGTGGTGTTGGCGTCTATGCGACGACACCGGATGAGCTGACACGCGCAGTGAATGAAGCAATGGACAGTGGCAAGCCAACATTGGTCAATGCTGTCATTGATGAGAATGCCGGTACGGAAAGTGGCCGTATTGGTAACCTTAACCCGCAAAGTGTGGTTTCAAAGAAATAGCATCAGAGCCAAAGCATTACGGTTTAGATATAGGATAAGATTATGAAAGCTCTTCAAGGTATTAAAGTTCTGGATTTCACCCATGTTCAGTCAGGCCCGACCTGTACCCAGCTTCTTGCTTGGTTTGGTGCTGATGTGATTAAGGTTGAGCGTCCGGGTGTCGGTGATGCAACGCGCCAGCAGCTGGTCGATGTTGAAGGGGCCGATAGCCTCTATTTCACCATGTTGAACCATAATAAACGGTCAATTGAATTGAATTCCAAAAACGAAACTGGCAAGCAGATTTTGACTCGCCTTATCGAAACTTGTGATGTTCTTGTTGAGAATTTTGCCCCGGGTGCGCTTGACCGGATGGGCTTTACCTGGGAGCGGATTCAAGAAATCAATCCACGCCTGATTATGGCTTCAATCAAAGGCTTTGGCCCCGGCAAATATCAAGATTGCAAGGTTTATGAAAATGTCGCGCAATGTGCCGGTGGTTCAGCCTCAACAACCGGTTTCCGCGATGGCCCGCCATTGGTGACTGGTGCGCAGATCGGTGATTCGGGAACCGGTCTTCATTTGTGTCTTGGTATTGTAACAGCCCTATTCCATCGTGAAAAATCAGGCCGTGGCCAGAAAGTCACAGCCGCGATGCAGGATTCGGTTCTAAACCTTGCACGCGTAAAGCTTCGTGATCAGCAGCGTCTTGCCGCTGGCCCATTGAAAGAATATTCGCAATTTGGCGAAGGTGTTCCATTTGGCGATGCCACACCGCGCGCTGGCAATGACTCAGGTGGCGGCCAGCCCGGACGAATTCTGCGTTGTAAAGGATGGGAACAAGATCCAAACGCCTATACCTATTTCATCATTCAGGCCGCAGTTTGGGAAAAGGTCTGTGATATCATTGGCGAACCTGATTGGAAAACCAAAGATGGTTATGCCAAGCCACCACAGCGCCTTGATAAATTGAACGAAATTTTTGAGCGTATTGAACAATGGACAATGACCAAGACCAAATTTGAGGTCATGGATGCGTGTAACCCGCTTGATATTCCGGTTGGCCCAATTTTGTCGATGAAAGAAATTGCCGAAGATGAAGGTCTTTATGCGACTGGAACCTTGGTAAAGGTCGATCATCCAGAGCGTGGCGAATATATTTCGGTCGGCTGTCCGGTGAAATTATCCGACAGCCCAGCTGATGTTCAGCGGTCACCATTGCTTGGTGAGCATACAACCGAAATCCTGACCGATGTTCTTGGTTATTCAGCCGAAGAGCTGGCCCAGATCATCGAATCGGGTGCGGTTGGCGCGGCCAAATAAGAATATTGTTTTGGTAAATCATTGTTTGAGATGATTTATCGTGAAAATGAGGCTTTGCACTTTAGGAGAGCAGGCAATGAGAATTGTATTACACGGACAGCAGGCCTTTGGTCAGGCTGTTTTGGAAAGACTTTTAGAACGCGGCGAAAATGTTGTTGCTGTTTGTTGTGCGCCGACAAAAGAGGGGAAACCCGAAGACCCGTTGGTCGAGCTGGCGCGTGAAAAGGGTTTGCCCGTGCATCAGCCTGCATCATGGAAAACACCTGAAGCATTGGCGTTGATGAAATCATTCAATGCTGATGTTTGTATGATGGCTTATGTGTTGTTGTTTGTGCCGCAGGACGTGCGCGATGCTCCAACATATGGCACCTTTCAGTATCATCCGTCGCTTTGCCCAGAACATCGTGGGCCATCTTCGATCAACTGGCCGATTGCAATGGGCAAGACCCGCACTGGTTTGTCTATTTTCTGGCCTGATGATGGTCTGGATGAAGGCCCGATGATGTTGCAGAAAACATGCGAAATCGGCCCTGACGAAACGCTTGGCGATGTTTATTTCAAAAAGCTGTTCCCAATGGGCGTTGATGCGATGATCGAAGGTCTTGAACTGGTCAAGGCTGGCGTCATCATCAAACATGACCAGCGTTTGGAAGATGGTTCATATGAAAGCTGGTTTGGCAAAGCCGCTGCCGAGATCGATTGGTCAAAGCCGGTGGCCGATATTTACAATATTATCCGTGCTGCCAATCCTGCGCCAGGGGCGTGGACAACGATTGCTGGTAGTGAATTGAAAATTTATGACAGTGCACGCATCGACGGCACTGGAACGGCTGGTGAAGTTGTTTCAGTTGACGAAGACGGCGTGACGGTACAGGCCGAAGGTGGACGTATTTTAATCAAACGTGTTCGGCCTGCCGATGGTGGAAAAATGGCGGCAAGCGAATGGGCTGCCGCTGCTGGAATTAACTCTGGAACAAAGTTAGGATCATAGCCGTGAGCTTCAAAACAGATATCGAAATTGCACGCGAAGCCAAGAAATTGCCAATTCAGGAAGTCGGCGCAAAGCTTGGTATTCCAAGTGCTGACCTACTCCCTTTTGGGCATGATAAGGCAAAAGTTTCTGAGAGCTTTATCAAAAGCCTGGCCAAAAAAGAAGATGGCCGCTTGATCTTGGTAACCGCGATTAATCCAACACCTGCCGGTGAAGGTAAAACCACAACAACCGTTGGTCTTGGCGACGGCTTGAACCGGATTGGCAAAAAAGCTGCCATCTGTATCCGTGAAGCATCACTTGGCCCGTGTTTTGGAATGAAGGGCGGCGCCGCTGGTGGTGGTTATGCCCAAGTCGTGCCAATGGAAGATATGAACCTGCATTTCACAGGTGATTTCCATGCCATCACATCAGCGCATAACCTGCTTGCCGCGATGCTTGATAACCATATCTATTGGGGCAATGAGCTGGATATCGATATTCGCCGTGTTGCTTTCCGCCGTGTTCTTGACATGAATGATCGTGCGCTTCGCGAAATCGTTTGTAATCTTGGCGGTGTGGCCAATGGTTTCCCTCGTGAAGCCGGATTTGACATTACCGTTGCCTCTGAAGTGATGGCGATTTTATGCCTTGCAACGGATCTTGCTGATCTTGAGCGTCGCCTTGGTGATATTATTGTTGCCTATCGCCGTGACCGGTCACCTGTCTTCTGTCGTGATATCAAGGCCGATGGCGCGATGACAGTTTTGTTGCAGCAGGCAATGCAACCAAATCTTGTGCAAACGCTCGAGAATAACCCTGCCTTTGTCCATGGTGGCCCATTTGCAAATATCGCGCATGGCTGTAACTCAGTTGTGGCAACAACAACAGCGCTAAAGCTGGCTGATTATGTTGTGACCGAAGCTGGTTTTGGAGCAGACCTTGGTGCCGAAAAGTTTCTCAATATCAAATGCCGCAAAGCAGGGCTTCGTCCTGATGCGGTTGTTATTGTTGCAACTGTTCGTGCGATGAAGATGAATGGTGGCGTTGCCAAGGCCGATCTTGGCCAAGAAAATGTTGACGCTGTTAAAAAAGGCTGTCCAAACCTTGGTCGCCATATTGAGAATATCAAGCAATTTGGCGTTCCGGCGGTCGTTGCCATCAACCATTTTGTAACTGATACCGACGCTGAGGTTGAAGCGTTGAAAGACTTTGTTGCCGCGCAAGGCAGCGAAGCTATTTTGTCAACACATTGGGCAAATGGCAGTGAAGGCACAACCGAGCTTGCCAATAAAATTGTCGCTTTGATTGAGGGCAGTCCATCACAATACGCACCGCTATATCCGTCTGAAATGCCTTTGTTCGAAAAAATCGAAACGATTGCCAAACGCATTTATCGTGCCGATGAAGTGATTGCCGATGCCAAGATTCGTGACCAGCTGAAACAGTGGGAAGCACAGGGCTATGGTGATTTGCCGGTTTGTATGGCCAAGACCCAATACAGCTTTACCACCGACCCAAACCGTCGTGGTGCGCCAACGGGTCATAGCCTGCCAATCCGTGAAGTCAGATTGTCGGCTGGGGCTGGTTTTGTTGTGGTGATTTGTGGTGATGTTATGACCATGCCGGGGCTGCCACGAGTGCCATCAGCAGAGACCATCAGAATAAATGAAAATGGTTTGATTGATGGCTTATTTTAGGCTTGATCTCACGGACAGGTATCATAAGCTTTTAATTCAGTAATATAATATTCTTGGGGGAGAGAATTCATGCTACGCAAAATTCTAGTGCCAGTCCGTGGTGATGGTAAGGGCGATAATGTCCTTGCCCATGCAGCCGCGCTGGCGCGCGGATTTAATGCGCATATTGAAATCACTCATTGCCGTGCAAAGCCGGAAAATCTGCTTCCCTTCGGGGTGCCGATTCCGGCGGCGCTTCGCGCCCAGCTTGTTGAAAGCACCAGTCAGGTGTTCGATATTGAAGAGGCCGGACTTCGCGACGAAGTGTTGGCGTTAAGCAAAACCCTCAATATCCGCATGTCTGAAAAGCCCGATGGAAAGTCAGTCACGGCAAGTTTTGTCGAAGAGGCAGGGCGTCAGATTGATGTGATTGGGCATCATGGCAGGCTTGCCGATATCATTGCCGTGGCCAAGCCGGACATTGACCGTAATCTCGGGGCGAATACCCTTAAAGCGGCTTTGTTCAATACCGGCAGGCCAGTTTTAATGTGTCCGGAACCTGCCGGCGCGATTCCCGATATTTTGGGAACCAATATCACCATCGCATGGGATGGGTCACGCGAAGCATCGCGCGCCGTCATTACCTGCTTGCCGATACTTACTGCGGCAAAAACGGTGACAATTTTGACCGTCAAGTCAAAAGAGGTCAACGTAAAGCCAGCCGAACTGCAAGCATATTTGTCAGCGCATGGCATTTCTTCGGACATTTTTGAAATCGAAACCAAGTCACGAACAGCGCAGGCGCTTTTGGATAAGTCAAAAGCGGTTGGTGCAGACCTGATGGTGCTTGGTGCCTATAGTAAACATCACGATCTAGAAAGGCTTTGGGGTGGCACTACCCAATTTATCGTGGATCACGCAACGATTCCGGTAATCATGACAAATTAGGTGTCGGTCTGACAATTTCAGGCAGTAACTTTAAAAAGCCATCGAGTTAGAAGAATGGCACGGGTGTGGGGAGGTTCTCCATGCAAAATAAACCAGAGGAGGAGACTATGAAGTCCATTAAAAGATTAGTTTTTGGTGCAGTTGGTATGGTTCTGGCAGCGACGTCAGTGTCAGGCATTGCCGTTGCCGGCGGCCATGGTTGGGAGCCTACCAAGCCGATTGACTTTATTATCATGGCAGGCAAAGGCGGCGGCGCTGACAAAATGGCCCGTTTGATGCAGGCAATTGTCGAAAAAGAAAATCTTGCCAGTAAGCCATTGGTTCCAACCAACAAATCAGGTGGTTCAGGTGCCGAGGCTTTGATTGCTGCGAGAGATGCAAATGATCCAGATCACACGATCATGGTGACATTGAACTCGTTTTACACAACGCCGCTTCGTCAGCCTGGCCTGAAAATTGACTCCTTGAGCTTTGCTCCAGTCGCTCGTATGGCCGAAGATACATTTTTGCTTTGGGTACACAAAGATAGTGGCCTGAAAACATTTGCCGATTTCCTAGCCAAGGCAAAAGCTGATGGCAATAAGTGGGTAATGGGTGGTACTGGCAAAAACTCTGAAGACAACATCATTACCGACTTCTTGAACGATAATTATGGCTTGTCAATGAAATACATCCCATATAAGGGCGGCGGAGCTGTTGCAAAGCAGGTTGCTGGTAAGCAGTTGAATTCATCAGTTAATAACCCATCAGAAGCTCTTGGTTTCTACGAGTCAGGCGATATGGTTCCATTGGTTGCCTTCACGAAATCTCGTCTACCAATGTTCCCAAATGTTCCAACATTGAGTGAAGTATTTGCGGGCGGTAAGCAGATTAGCTGGTCATATTTCATGCAACGGTCTGTTGTTGGCGCCCCTGGCATGTCTGAAAAAGCTCAAGCCTACTACACTGATCTGTTTGCGAAGGTTTACAGTTCAGCAGATTGGCAAAATTACAAGTCAAAGAAGTCACTTATGGGTGATCTCATGTCTGGTGATGAGCTGAAGGCTTACTGGGCAGACCAAATTGCCAACCATACAAAAATCTTGAAAGCATCTGGCGCAATTAAATAGCGTCGTAAAAAAATATTGAGAGGAGTTTTAGGGTATGCGTAGAGCTGAAATTGTAACGGCAGTTATCTTGGGAATCCTCTCAATATACCTTATGTGGAAATCAGGTGAGGCCCCGTCCTGGAACCCTGATATCGCCCGATTTGATAATATTTGGATGATTGAAGGTGAAGGTCCGGGTAGCGGATTCTGGCCATTCTGGTTGTCCGCAATCATGTTGATCTGTTCGATTTGGATTGGGGTCAACTGGTACCGCAGAACGTCACCGCCATCACAGTCAGAAGAAGAGTTTCTGGATGGTTATGGACGGCGCATGTTATTCGTCGTCGGTGGTGGCCTTTTGGGATTTTTGATCTTGATCGAGCTTGCCGGCTTTTACGGTGCAATCCTAGCATTCATGATTTACTACGTCCGCTTTTTGGGACGCCACAGCTGGTGGGCAACATTGTCGATTGCCATTGGCTTGGTCGTTACCAGCTTTTTCTTTTTCGACATTGCGATGCGCATTGTCCTTCCAAAGGGATTTTCAGAACCTCTGTTCATTCCTTTGTACGACATTTTTCTATAGTCACTGCGCGGATAGCTGAGGAATACAGATATGGATATTTTAGCATCGCTTTTTAATGGTATTTTGATTGCGCTTGAGCCAATCAATCTAGGCCTTGCCATCATTGGCGTTATTGTAGGCTTGTTCGTTGGTGCAATGCCCGGTTTGGGATCGGTGAATGGTGTTGCCATTTTGCTGCCATTCACTTTCGTCATTCAGGGATTTACCGGTGGCGCAACCTCGCCGATGATTTTCCTAGCCTCGATTTATTATGGGGCAATGTATGGCGGGGCGATATCATCGATCACGCTTGGCATTCCCGGGGCGTCGACCGCGGTTGCGACAACCTTTGACGGTCGCCCATTGGCATTGGCTGGCAAGGCGCATGTGGCGCTTGTGGCCGCCGCCTTGGCGTCATTTGCCGGTGGCACAGTGTCAAATGTGATGTTCACCGCCTTTGCGCCCTTATTGGCAACAGTCGCCCTGTCATTTGGTGATCCTGAAGTCTTTGCTTTGATGTTGCTTGCCTTTGCAACCTTTGTTGGTCTTGGCGGTGATGATATTCCCAAGACAATCTTTTCGATCTGTATCGGTCTTGTATTGGCAACTGTTGGTTTTGACGTTGTCTCGGGAGAGCCGCGTCTGATATTTTTTGACATTACTGGTTTTTCACATGGCATTCGCTTCCTTGTTCTTGCCATCGGTGTTTACGGTATTGGCGAGATGCTCTGGACGATCAATACCTCGCGTTACGGATCATCAATGTCGAATGTCGACGTGTCGGCGCGGGCGGTTATTGATGCCATCAAGCAGTTTAGACATGCGTGGCGTGGTACTGTTATCGGCTCGCTTCTTGGCTTTTTCGTTGGTATTCTGCCAGCCGCAGGGGCAACCCCGGGGTCATTGATGGCCTATGGTGTGGCAAAACTTACATCGCGTAACCCAAGTGAATATGGCAAAGGGTCTATCGACGGCGTTGCGGCGCCTGAAGCAGCAAATAACTCGGCGTCAACAGGGGCAATGTTGCCAATGATGACGCTCGGTATTCCGGGGTCGCCAACAACGGCTGTTCTTCTTGCCGGTATGGTGATTTGGGGATTGCAGCCGGGGCCATTGCTATTTACGAACCAGCCTGATTTCGTGTGGCCGCTAATTGGATCATTCTATATCTCAAACGTGATTGCTGTTCTGATCAATCTAGCCTTTATCCCGGTGTTCTTGTGGATGTTGCGGATGCCATTTACGATTTTGGCGCCGCTGATCTTTGTGCTGTCGCTTGTTGGAACTTATGCGGCCTATCAGGATATGTTTGACGTATGGTTGATGGTGTTTGTTGGTGTTGGCGCTTTCTTCTTGCGCTTGCTGGATTATCCAGTTGCACCCGCGGTTCTGGCGATTGTGCTTGGGCCAATTGCCGAACCCAAATTGCGGCAGTCACTTTTGTTCTCTGATGGCGATTTGATGATTTTCTTCAACCGGCCAATTGCGGGGCCGATCACGGTCATTGCGATCGTGCTGATCCTCTTGCCTTTGTTCAAGTTGATCCGTGATAAATTGAGACAAACTGCATAAACCATAAGGGGCACTTCGGTGCCCCTTATTATTTTCGGCGTTGATTGGATCGCGAAACATGGCTCAAAAACCAGTTTTACCCGATAGTGATTATCACGCATGGAACCCGGGCCTTAGTTCTAATTTGCCAACAAGGCTGTTGCCACTTATTACCTTGTTTCGGCCTGAAAATAGCGATGTTGGCTATCAGCAGGCCAAAGAAGCGGCCGATTTTGCCGGCCTCGCGGTTGAACAGCTTTGTGCCTTAAAGGTTGAACGGCTTGTTGCGCATGAGGTACTGATCCGCGTCACCGCCGATTTATCGGTTCCCGATGGGCCAAGCTATGAATTTCTGGGGTTACAGCTTCGCGGCATGGTCGATTCTATCTATCGCCATTATATGATTCCCGAAATGCCGAATATTGCCGCGGGGTTTGATCTTGTGCGGCAACGCGCCAAACATGAACTCACCATGCTTGTTGATGAAATCTGTTCTTTTGATGCCCCTCAGAAAAAGCCAAAATCAGGCTTTTTCGGATTTTTGAAACGGCAGTCCAAACTAGCAGATACATCGACAAAACCGCCGGAACTGATGGCTTTGGATCAATTGCGGCAGCGCGTGCGTCATGAAGATGATTTTCCCGCCGCCTGTATGACCGCGCTGATTAGCGTGGTGAGTGGCATTTTGGGAAAACAGGGTCGCATTGTCACTGACCGGCAATTGATTGTGGAATTGGCGCTTCGGGTGTTTTGCAATGATCAAGGCAGCGCCGAAATCGGCCATTTGATTGCGCCAATTTTCGAACATGCTGCCAAGGCCGAGGGCTACCGGTTTTTGCCAGCGCAAAGCGAACCAATTGTGATGAACACGAAAGGGGCATCGGCTGCCGGTAAAAGCACAATCCGCCCTCAACAACGGCTGCTTGCCGAACGCATGGGCGTGCCGTGGGAAGATTTTGCCCTTATCAGCCCGGATTATTGGCGCAAATATCTGCTGGATTATGACAGCCTAGGTGCCGATTACAAATATGCCGCGATGTTGACCGGTCGTGAACTTGAATTTGTTGATAAAAAGCTTGATCGCTATATGGCGCAAAAGGCGAAGACAAAAACCGTTCCGCATTTGCTGATTGACCGGTTTCGATTTGATAGTTTCAAGATCGATAGTGAAGGCGATTACAAAAGCACATTATTGAGCCGGTTTGGATCGACGGTATTCTTGTTTTTTGCGATTACGCCGCCCCCAGCAACCGTTGAGCGTGCATGGCAACGCGGGCTCACAACGGCGCGTTACAAGGCGGTGGATGATCTTCTCTATCACAATATCGAGGCTTTTACCGGCATTCCCGAATTGTTTTTTTCATGGATGTCGATCACCGATAAAAACATTTATTTTGAGTTTCTGGATAATGATGTTCCGCTTGGCGAATTGCCAAAAACAATTGCCTTTGGCCGTAACGGCTCAATGACGGTTCTCGATCCTGTGGCTTTGTCCAATATTGATCGGTTCAAAGAGGTCAATGTTGCCGCAACACGACCCGAAGATGTGTTAAATCCCGAATGGATACCAAGCTACCAATTTCTGCGGCAATGTATTGCGGCGTTGCCAAAGCTAGAATTTGCCAATCAGGACAGCGCGCAAATTTATGGGCGTATTGAAAAGGCGGGATGGGCATATAAAAATGCTGCGGCCAAACCTGATGGCGCAAATGCAGATGAATGTTTGGCTGCAATTGGATGGGGTGCGCCGCCAGCGCCAAAACGCTTGCCAATTGACGTGATTGATATGGATTTGGTTAAAACGGTCACGCTTGGCGCATGGGGGGGATCACAGCGATCAGATTCCGGCAAATAAAGGGTAAATTTTAAAGAACGCATTGCCATGAACGGATTGGCTTTATTCGCGCGGTCAAGCGTGTCATTATTGGGCAATTGCTGATATCCATTGTTGGGTTTGGCGCTCGATTTGAACTCTATTCTGCAAATGTCTTAATGAAGCATGTCTTGGCAGTGCTGCTGGTGCTGTTTGCGCTGGCTTTCTTGATTGCAGAATTCTTGGCCTGTCTTGCGCGGCGCGTGGCCTATTATGCGGCGCGCCGGGCTGTTTAATCTATTGGCTTTGTTATTGGTAAAAAGGAAATTCCAAGATGACGAATTATGTAATTGAGCCGGCACAGCAAGTAAGTTTGCCAGTTCGTGGCAGTGATGCTGTTTTTCCGGTGCGTCGAATCTATTGTATTGGCCGTAATTATGCCGATCACGCCATTGAAATGGGGCATGATCCGGATAAAGAGCCGCCGTTCTTTTTCCAGAAAAATGCAGAAAATGTTGATACCAGCGGTGAATTTCCTTATCCGCCGCAAACCAGTGACGTGCATTTCGAAATGGAAATGATTGTCGCGCTGAAAAGTGGTGGCGTTGATATTCGTGAAGATGATGCGCTTGATCATGTGTTCGGCTATGGTCTTGGGCTGGATATGACACGCCGCGATTTGCAGGGCGAGGCCAAGAAGATGGGCCGTCCTTGGGAAATCGGCAAGGCATTTGAGAGGTCTGCACCGATGAGCGAACTGGTACCAGCCAGTGACACTGGTCATCTTGATCAGGGGCGCATTGCGCTTCAGGTAAATGGCGCCGAACGTCAGGTTGGTGATTTGAACCAGATGATCTGGAAAGTGCCGGAAATGATTGCCTATCTTTCGCGCTTTTATGACATTGCTGCTGGTGATCTCATCATGTCAGGTACGCCAGCCGGTGTGGGGCCGATCGAACGCGGTGACGTGATGGTTGGCGAGGTTGAAGGCATCGGCTCATTTACCGTTACCGTTGTCTGATAAAACAGCCATTAGCTGAAACAGCCACAGATATGGGCGTGGTGCTAGTCGATTGATAGAACCGCGCCCATGCCTGATGCGGCATGTTCTAGCATATGACAATGAAACAGCCATAGACCCGGATTATCGGCTCTGAAAACAAGGCTGATACGCTCTTGTGGTTGCATAAGCCATGTGTCGCGCTGGCCTGCAGGCAGGGCAAGCGTCGGATCATCCGACATAACCCAAAAATGATGGCCATGAAGATGCATCGCATGGCGCCATGCTGTGTCGTTATAGACATCAAGCGATACAAGGTCATTTTGATCAATCTCGGCAAAAAGCGTCGAATAATCGCCAATCTGGCCATTGAAAGCCCATAGTTTTTTGTGTTTTTGTGCCAATTCCCGAAGTGACAATTCCGCACCTTCAAACATTGCTTTTTGCAAATTGCCCATTGCGCCACCCTGCATGTGAATTGGGATGCGGCGCAGTTTGTTCAAAGATGGTAACGGTGCGGGTTTTGGCGGGTTGACCGGCGTTTTGGCGAGGTTCGAGTGGCCAAGCGCGGGGTCAACAACCAGTGTTGCGGCGGGATAAGGCTCACCAGTGCTGATTTCGGCAAGCTCAATGCTGCCGCGATCCATATCCAGAATAACATCGGCACGTTGCGCGGGCGCTAAGGTGATCTTAGTCACTTGTTCCGGCTGGCAAAAAGCGCCATCAAGTGCGATCAAAGTCGCGGGCGCTTCGGTTAATTGGATTGTCATAATGCGTGCATTGGCGGCATTGATCAGGCGCAAACGGATGCGTGCCTTGTCTTTTACGCGAAATTCGGGTGCCGATTTGCCATTGACGGTAAGCCAGTTGCCAAGCCGTCCACCATGCGACCAATCATGCAGCCCACCTAATGATGCTTGGTCGATTTGCCCGTCATTATCCAGCCGCCAATCATCAATCATCAGACACAGATCATGATCAACCTCAGGGTCTTGATCATCATCAATAATCAAAGGGCCATAAAGGCCGCGTGCCACCTGTTCCCAGCCCATATTATGGGCGTGATACCAATAGGTGCCGCTGTCATTTAGCGGAAATTCATAGGCAAAGGTCTCGCCAGGTTCGATCGGTGCTTGCGTAAGATTGGCAACACCGTCCATTTCATTCAAATTACGAATGCCATGCCAGTGAATGGTTGTCGCCACATCGAGATTATTTCGAACCTCAGCGCGAAGCATTTCGCCTTTGCGATAGCGCAGCATGGGGCCTGGACACGATTGGTTATAAAGCCATAGATCAGTGTCAGGCTGGCCAGTGCCAGCAATATTTAGCCGTGTCTTGCCAGCGGTGATTTGCTGCATTGATGGTGCGGCAATCACGCTAGTCCAAGGCTTGGAGGCGGCCAATGAGCTTGTTGCACCGGCGGCGGCGAGGGTAAGAAAATGGCGTCGTTTCATGATATGTTGATAGCACCTGATGACGGCATTGACGATAGGAAATCAGTTGTATCGGCTGATTTGTCACAGGTTATGCCAGCTGGTTGCCACGTGTTTGCCAGCAATTTAAGGGGTCGCATTGGGGAAAAATAAAGGTCTGTTTTCATGCTGGAAAGTGGCAATTGCGGTTTGCCCCTTGGGAGATAATAGCCAATCTACAAAAATTCGAGATTCACCAGCCTTTATTGTCGGGCAATGGGTCTGGCTTACCAAAACAATGCCATATTGGTTAAATAATGCCGGATCACCCTGAAATAGCGGAATATGTGTGGTTTTATTTTTAAATGTCAGCCATGTTGCGCGATCGGTAAGCGCATAGGCATCAGCTTGAACGGCAAAATTAAGCGTTGCCCCCATACCAAGGCCGGTTTCAAGATACCATTTACCGCTGGCATCTTTTGGCGTTGCGCTAGCGGCCTGCCAAAACCGACGTTCGGCCTTATGCGTGCCGCTATCATCACTTCGTGACGCAAATCGGGCTTTGGCAGCGGCAATTTTCTGAAAAGCCTCGGCAGTTGTTTTGGCGGTTCCGATTTGTGCCGGATCATCCTTTGGCCCAACAAGAATGAAGTCATTATACATTAAATCATGGCGTTGACTGCCAAAGCCGTCGATCACAAATTGTTCTTCATCAATTTTTGAATGGACAATGACCAGCTCGGCATCACATTTTTTGGCATTGCGAAGCGCCTGACCCGTGCCAACGGCAACAATCCGCACAATAATATCGTTTTCAGCCTCGAATAGCGGCAATAGATGGTCATAAAGGCCGGAATTCTGGATTGATGTGGCAGATTGAACAATGATAACGGGCGAGGCGGCATGGCTCATTAGGGCAAAAAAGCTGGTAAAAAGGGCGATGCAACCTGCCATCACCAACCGTGTCAAACACGATAGGCCGCGCAGGATTGAAAAAAAGCTGAAACGAAACCGGATCATCCATATCTTTTATTGAATATTGAGAAGCGTTGCAAACCCGATGTTTTGTTTTTCATATCGCCTCGCATGTGGATAATAGGTAAGGTTAATGCGGACAGGGTTTGTTGGCGAAGGAGGTCGTTTTTGACCGCACCGAAAAAGACAAGGCATGCGCCCCAAGAACCGGGGGTGCGTACAAAATTATTCATTGCCGATGAGACCATTGGCCTTGGCAAAATCAATTTGCTGGCCTTGCTTGGCGAGGCTGGGTCGATTAGCGCGGCCGCGCGCCAGATGGGAATGAGTTATCGCCGAGCATGGTTCTTGCTTGATTCAATGCAAAGCGGGTTTCGCGACCCCTTGTTTGTGACCGAGCGCGGCGGGTCGAGCAAGGGCGGTGCTAAATTAACCCCGCTTGGTGAAGATTTGATTCGCCGCTATCGGGCGCATGTCGCGCTTGTTGATGATCAATCAGCCGATATTTTGTCATGGATGAGGGCCGTTCAGATTGGCCAAAATGATGATTAGGTGATGCTGTTTGATAAAACAGCGCTGGCAACGGGTTCATCTGTGCAGAAAAAACTGATAGAGTGACAAAATAACATCATTTAATTTAGGATTTTACCAACAATGAAATTCCCGCCATGGCATCAACGGCCTGATGAATTTGATCCGGAAACACATCGTGACGGCATTTTGGACAGCCAGTCCTTTTTGCGTGTTGCTGACCAGTTTATCTCGCTTGCAAATCAGCGAAACAAAAAGATCGAATCAACCGAATTGCAGATGGTGATGCTTTATGCTGCGGCGCGTTATGCCGCGCATGTTGGTAAAAATGTTCTTGAAATTGATGAACAGGAAGACTTTGTTCAGCATATGGTGGCGCAATATACCGATATGTTGCGCGAACATATGGCCGACCCAACAGTCTAGAAGAGGGTTTGATTATTTTGCGTTTGTTTGGTCTGTCTATCATTGCCGCATCGTTGCTTGGTGGCGTTGGTATGGGAACGTCAGCACAAGCCGGTACCGCTGTTGAACGGGGCCTCAAAGTGGTGCGCGAGCATTGCACGAGATGCCATGTTGTGCCGGGCATCAATCCTTATGGCGGTATTGGATCCACCCCATCATTTTCAGCGATGAAATGGCTTGATGATTGGGCGCATCGTTTTGAAATTTTTTATATTTTGCCGCCGCATCCATCGCTTGTACGGATCGAGGGCGTTAGCGAGGCAAGAAGTGAAGCCCTGCCTGCCTTTAGCAAAGAGATCGTCCTTACCCTTGAGGATGTTGATGATATTTTGGAATTTGTCAAAACGCTGAAAACCCCCGAATAAACAGACAGCGTTTTAACGAATACCCCCCAATTTGAAAGGCCTGATTTAACAGGCCAATATGATAGGAATGACGATGAGCAAAGAACAACGTGATGATATGACAGCCAGTGAAATGGCAATGCGGAAATTTTTAAAGCAGCTGGGCGTTACCGCACATCAAGAATTGGCTGACGCGCTTGCCAAAGCAGTTGCCGATGGCAAAATTGCGGCTGGCGCAGAATTGGCGGTAACAGCACGTGTTGAGATTGCTGATCTGCAATTCACACATGACGTTACGGCAAATTTGGTGGCACCTGAATAAATGGCCGCATTGACCCAAGACCTGATTCTGGCGGCGCTTGCTGATGTTCAGGACCCGTCGCAGGGGCGTGATATTGTTGCGCTTGGCATGGTAACCGGATTGCAAATCAAGGACAGCAATATCAGCTTTGCCCTTCAGGTGCCTGCGCATCGCGGGCCAGCAATGGAACCGGTGCGCCGTGCCGCGGAAAAGGCAGCGCTGGAAATCGAAGGTGTGACCAGCGCAACGGTGATGGTTACAGCGCATGCTGGCGATCAGGCGGGCATGAGCGTCCTGTCTGAAGATGATGGGCCAGTGACCGAAAAAATCCTTGAAAGCAAGGTGCGCCGCTTTGTTGCGGTGGCATCGGGCAAGGGCGGTGTCGGCAAATCGACAACAGCGGTAAATCTGGCCATTGCCTTGCGCCTAGAGGGGTTGCGGGTCGGTTTGCTTGATGCCGATGTCTATGGCCCGTCACAGCCGCGTATGCTTGGTGTAAGTGGTCGTCCGGCTTCGGCTGGTGGTGACATGGTAAAGCCGCTGGAAAGCTATGGCGTGCATTTGATGTCGATGGGTCTGTTGGTGCCTGATGACACCGCGATGATCTGGCGTGGGCCGATGGTGCAGTCCGCGCTAACGCAAATGCTGGATTCGGTTGCATGGGGCGTGCTTGATGTGATCATTATTGATTTGCCGCCCGGAACTGGCGATATTCAGATATCATTGGCGCAACAGGTTAATCTGGCGGGCGCGGTGATTGTGTCAACGCCGCAGGATATTGCGCTTCTTGATGTTGTCAAAGCATTGACTATGTTCGAAAAGGCAAATGTGCCGGTTCTGGGAATGGTGCAGAATATGTCGCATTGGAGCTGTCCAGATTGTGGTCGTAAAGACCATATTTTCGGTGATGGTGGCGCAGCGCGTGAGGCGAAAAAACGTGGTATTGAACTGCTTGGGGAAATTCCCCTGTCAATGGCGGTGCGGGTTGGATCAGACTCAGGAACACCGATTGTTGTCGCCGAGCCGCGATCTGAACAGGCAAAGACCTATCGCACCATTGCCAAACGTTTGATGGAGGTCGCCGACCTTCGCAATGAGGAAAGCGCATGACATTATATTACGAAGATGATCCAGCAGATCAGACAACTGTGCCGCAATTGCCGCCTTTGCTTCGGGCCGTTGAAGTGCCGGCTGGTCAGGATGTGCTGGCCAAGGCTGTTGCGGTTGCCGCAACTACCGAAGTTGGCACTGTTTTCTACGCTGAAAGGGCCGATCGGATGCAGATTGCCGTTCGGCTGGAGCCGGACGTGCCGGTTCGTCAAGCGGGCCAGATGCTGTTTGCGATGATGATCGGGCTTGGTGACTCAATCGGCGCGCTGGCGCCACCCGAAATTGCTGTCACCTATCAATTGCCGGGCTATTTGATGTTAAATCGTGGACGTGCCGGATTGGTGCGTCTGGTGATTGATCCGGCAGCCGGCGCTGATGATGTGCCTGACTGGATGATTGTCAGCGCTGACGTGCGTTTGATAGCCGAAGAACAGGATCAGGCCGAATGGTTGAAAACGGCTGGGCCGGAACAAACATCGATGGCCGAAGAAGGGGGCGGGTTTATTTCGCGCACCCGCTTGGTTGAATCAAGCTGCCGACATTTTCTGGCTTGGGTAAACCGCTGGCAAGATGACGGGTTCCGCCCGCTTTATGACAGCTGGATACAGCGGCTAGAACCAGCAGCGCCAATTGATTTTGCTGGTGGCGAACAGGCTGAATGGCTTGGTCTTGATGAGCATGGTGGCGCGTTGGTTAAGCTTGATGGAAAACCATCATCGGTCATGCCGCATGAACTCGAAGCGGTTTGTGGTATACCGGTTCTGCCATAAGGCACTGGTTTGTTGTAGATAGGAAATTGGTAAACCAGCTATGAAACTCGCAAAAACCATCCGGTTTGATCCGTCTGATCTGAATGTATTTCCGCTAGCAGCCGATGAAGGCGAGTGGGCGCTTGTTGGAACCTTCTGCTTTGCCGGTATTGGCGAGGCCGACATTAAAGGCAAAATAAAACAAGCGTTTAGCAATGGATTTCTGGGGCTGGACTCAATGGGTTTTTCAACCTTGGTTAGCATTGTCACGGTAAAGCCGGATGATCTTGGCAAGATTGAGAACCGGCTTTGTTCGATTTTTATGAATGAGTTCGGCGCCCCTGATGAAGCAACAGCGATGGCAGCGGCGACTGAAGAAATCAAATTTATGGCAGATTTATGCGCCGAACATAAAACGGGCACTTTGCTTGCGGTTCAGCGCAGCCTTGGCGATGATGGCATTCGCGAATCCTTTCGCAGCCTTGCCAAGCCTGAATCCTGCGCTGAACAGAAAATCTGGACAATGGTCGATGACGATGATGATGCCGATGCAGCAACAGCTGAAAATCATGCGCATAGTCAAGGATAATAGGGGCCAGTGATTGGGCCTTCATGGAGTTTGAGAACGTAATGAGCAATGATTTTTGGCTTACCTCTGGATGGCATCTAACTGTTCGTGATAATCATGGGCATATGGTGCCAAGCGCCGATTTTATGCGTGCCTATTTCATGCGTGAAGAAGTGGCCCCTGAAGAGGGGTCTTGTGATGCTGAAATTGCGCTTCATAAAAAATTGGTTGATGATCCGTTTGCGGCGGTAGTGCCAACGGATCTGTTTGAAATTGCTGATAAAGATGTTGTGCATAATTATCAGGCGGTTTTGCGGTTCCGTAATTTTCTGGCTGATTATCCGACTTTGGAATCGGCTTATATGGCGATGGCACGAAATGCCCAGCCAAATATCCCGCCGCTGTTTTTTGAACAGCTAGCGCAGATTATTCTTCGCAATATCCTTGATGGTGAAACCGATCCCTTGCAATTGCGGGCCGCCGAAATTCTATTCCGCAATCAGGTGGTTACGCTTGATGATGGGCGCATTATGGTTGCTGATCATGCAACCGTTCAGCTGCAATCAGGCATGCAAAAAGCGCTTGAGCCGACGACGGCAAATGATGAGGTGCAAATCGACATTCTCGCCACTGAAACGGCGGAAGAATATTGGGCGCGATCCGACCTGTTTAACACGTCGATTGATATCGCCTATACCCAGCCAGCGCTTGATGGTTTGGCGCGGATAATGGAAAAATGGATTGCACATTTTCTGCCGCTTTCGGTGCGCGTTTCTCCGATGGTTAAAATTGAAGATGAGGCCTGGTCATGGCATATCGGTCTTGATGCCGAAGCCACCAAAATTCTGAATGATCTGTACCGTGGTGACGAGGTTGATGAGCCTCGATTGCGGCGCATCCTTTGCCTTTTCAAATTGGAAAGCGATAATGGGTTTGTTGCTGAAATGGCGGGTAAACCGGTTTATCTTGGGCTGGCGATGGATGAGGCAGGAATCGTAAGAATGAAACCACAGAATTTACTTGTAAATCTTCCTGTTACTGATCCATCTTAATATAATAATTTAATATATTTAAGGCTGATATGCGGCAGATTTCGGGAGCAACCTGCCGCAGAATCAAAGGTCTGATTAATTGAGGTAATCGTCGGTTGTGCGGGGTTTTGGCCGCTCGCGCATTTCCATCATTTTATCTTTTTGTTCGAACATGGCTTCGACGCGACAATCCTCACACATTTTCAACATGTCGGTTTTGGCGCTTTCTTGGAACATGCTGTGATCGGCAAGCTTGCTAATCACCCGCTCAATTGATTTTGAACTGCCAAATGGCTTGCCGCAGGATGTGCATTCAAATGGTGTGTCTTCGATAACCAGCTCGGTTGCCATCGCGCTGTCGGCAAGATTGAATTGGGGCACAAGTGAGATCACTTTTTCAGGGCAGGTTGCAACGCAGATACCGCATTGCAGACAGGCGTCTTCGCGGAACAGCAATTGCGGTGCATCCGGGTTGTCCTGTAACGCACCAGCTGGGCAGGCGCTGACACAAGACAGGCATATCGTACAATTGTCAGTATCGATCTCAACACGGCCATAAGGCGCGCCGGCAGGCAAATCAATCACTGTTCCAGCCGTGCCATTCGCATTGGCAAGACCGCGCATGGCAAGCCGTGTCATCGACCGCGGCGCACCGATTGGGCTGAATGGCGCTGGTTTTGCGCTGCTTTTGCACGGGCTGTTATAAAAGGTTTCGGCGACCGCGTCAGGATCGGCAGCATCAACAAGGATAATACGGTTTTCGGCATCGGCCTTTACGCCGACAAGCATTGATCTTGCCAATGTCACCTGATCGACAAGCGGGGCATTTTCAACATCTTTGGCCGGATTAAGCAGCACAAAGACCTGCTGATAGCCAAGCGCAATCGCAGCCACCATTATATCATGTCCGGCGCGTCCCATTGCATGCATCGATACAGGCAGCAGGCTGGCTGGCAAACCGCGGCCAAATCGGGCGATGGTTTCAATCATTTCGGCGCCATAGGAATCGTCATGCAGCAACAAGCTAGGGGCTTTTCCGCCAGCTGTCTGATAATATTCATGAAGGTTGGCAATGCTATTTAACAGCCGGTCTGCGGGCGGATAGGCGGTTTGTGCTGCACCTGATGGGCAGACAGCGCCACAAAGGCCACAGCCGCCACAAATTGCCGGATCAATTGCAACATGATCGCCAAGGCTTTGGATGGCGCCGGCCGGACAGACATCAAGGCAGCGCGAACAACCATTAATTTTATTGCGCGAATGGGCGCAAAGATTTTCATCAAAATTCACATAGATTGGCTTTTCAAAGCCGCCAATCATTTGGGCGGCTTCGCGTTCGATGGCGGCAATCGCATTGATATCATCACCAGCGGCACGGAAATATCCGTCGCGTTTTTCCCAGCCGGTGAAAAGTGGCGTGTCACCGGTGAGATCAATCAGAATGTCGCAGCCTGTTTCAACATCATTTGCCCGGTTTTCAAATTGAAGCGTGTCACGGCTTGACGGTAACGCTGCGCCAAATTGGTCGATCACCAGATCAAAATGTGTGAAATGGCCTTTGGCGCTTTTGATTTTACCCGTTGTGAGGATGCCGCATTCCTTTGTCGGAAACAGATCGTCAGTCGGATTGGCAATCATAATGGTGACGCCCAATTGACCATTCAATTTTTGGCCAAGCGCAATGGCGGCATCGGCGCCGCCGTTTGGACGGCCCATGTCGGCATAAATCAAACAGCGCCCGTCAGAATTCAGCGCAAGGCTTCGAGATGGTGTCTGGATATCGCTTGCCTGTTTGATCAAGGCGGCGATCTTGGCTGTGCTGCCAGCTGACTCATCTGACCAGCCAGCGCGCTCACGGATATTGATGGTCGCAGGCAAGGGGCATTCAATTTCTTCGGCAATGGCGTCAAAAACTGAGGTTTCTTGTGTGCAGGCAATCAGCAATGATCGATTTGCATCACGCGCATCGCGCATAGCTGCGGCCAGATCGCCTGTTTCTGTCCGGCAAAGCGAGGTTGCGACCTTGCAGCCACCCTCGGCACCACAGGCTTTGGCCAGTTTGGTGCCGTCAAGCGCCATCGTGCCGTCGCAATTACAAATCATGACCTTTGCGTCTGATAAATTCATTGATTAAAACCTTTTGTTCGCTTTGTGGTCAGGGTTGTTTGGGTACAAGTTATTCCGCTAAACTAGCTAACATCGCGCCAAAGACAAGTAAGTTTCGCAATATACCTTGCAAAACATAGACATTCTGATGGATAGTCGGGGTCTATGATAGGAGTTTCTTTACCGTGACGAATGTAATTTCGCCAGACAGTCGGCATGTTCTTTATGCGGTTCGATTGATTATCGAACGCCAGCCGATTGATAATCAATGGCAATCGCACCGCTGGGTGATCCATGATTTGGTGCCGCTTGAGCTTAGCGCCGGTGGTGGATTGCCGCCAAGCAATGATGTTCAGTTTCAGCGTTTGCGTCAGCCATCGGGTGATGATGCTGGTGACGCGCTGTTCACAGCCGAAGCATCGCTTGATTTGCATCGTGCTGAAGCCGAGGCCTATGCGGAAAATCTGGCATCGTCTGAACCGGCGATCTATGCCGTTTTGCGGCATAATGAAGATGAAGATTACTCGGGCGATGATGATATTGATATTCATCTCGCTGAAATCAGCCTATCGCCCTATAATATCCAAGATTACGAGGATTGTGGCGAAGATCAGGTTGAAAAATTGCCGTTGCAAGGTCCGATTGCCGATTTTGTAAAAGAGTTTGTTGAAATCCATTTCAAGCCGGAACCATTCATAAAGCGCAAACGTGATAAGGCGCGCGTTGATCGTGACCAGCTTGGTGGAGCAGATCCACGCTTGCGCCGCAATGGCGATATGTTTCAAGTGCCGACTGATCGTAAGAACCGTGATGAGTATCACTAGATCTATGCTAAGGTGCGATCGCAAAAGCGGTTATATTTTCAATAGATCAAAATATGGGGTCAAGTGAATGGCGCGTCGCATGAAATATGATGTTGAGGCCAAGGAAGAAGCCAAAGACGGCGAGGGTGGTTTTTTGTCGCGCTGGTCAGCGCGCAAAAGCCAAATCGCCAAAGGCGAAGATGTGCCAGATGAGGTGCCGGCGCCTGAGATCGCCGATGATGCTGCCGTTGAAGATGATGAAGACGCCGCATTAACCGATGCTGAGCTTCTTGAAAAATATGATCTTCCTGATCCTGCGACGGTTACTGAAGAAAGCGGGCTTGAACGGTTTTTGAACGGTGAGGGTCTGCCCGGACGAGTGCGGCAAATGGCATTGCGGCGTCTATGGCGATTAAATCCTCTATTCGGCGTCATTGATGACATGGTTGAATATGGCGAGGATTATACCGACGCCGCCACCGTCATTGAAGGTATGAAAACCGCTTACACCGTCGGCAAGGGCTATGCAAAAGAGGTTGTTGAGCCAGAAGAAGCAGAAGCCCAAGAGGGTGATGCTGAGGCCCAAGAGGGTGACGCTGAGGCCCAAGAGGGTGATGCTGAAGCCCAAGAGGGTGAACAAGACGGCCAGCAGGATGAAAATGAGGTTGCCGTTGAGTCGGCCGATCAGCCAGATCAGGCAAATGCGAGCGAAATAGCCAAACCCGGTGACGCCGATGCCGCCTTGGCGCAAAATAGTGATTCTGAAACCGCCCTGATGCAGGATGATTTGCCCAAAATACTGGGTGAAAGTCAGATGGTTCTGAGTGGATTAACTGAGAATCGGGCCGAATTTGCCGGTGCCATGCCGACATCATTAGAAAAAGGCACTGCCGATATGAAGGCGTTGCAAGCGCCCGTTGGCGGCAATGTCCAAGCGCAAGGCGCCACCAACAGAGACGAAAAAACTGAGTTAAATCAGGTTCCTGCTTGGCGTCCGGCAAGGATGGATTTTCGGAAAAAATAGATTTACCAAAACCCTTGCCTAGGTTTGGTTTGCGCCCGTTTGAAGATTATTTCCAAAATAGGAAAAAAAATCATTCCAAATGGGCACTGCCGGATTGCGAGCATGGATTTGGTGTGCTAGCTTTCTTGTATACACGATTGGGAATTTTGAATGACAAACGCAGACGCAGCTCCGATTGAAATCGCCGAAGAAGATGGTCTTCGCGCCGATATGTACGACTTTATTGCCTCTTTGCTGCGCACTGAGCCAAGCGATGAATTGATCGCTCAAGTCGCGCTTTTGCAAGGCGATAAATCGCCGATTGGCAGCGCTTGTCTCACTTTGGCGCACCTTGCTAAAACACTTGATAACGGTTTGATCCGCAACGAATATGTTTCGTTATTTATCGGTGTTGGTCGTGGTGAAATCTTGCCATTTGCATCTTATTATTTAACCGGTTTCTTGAATGACAAGCCACTGGCAAATCTGCGTTCGGACATGAATGCCATTGGCATTCGTCGCGCCGAAGGGGTGAAGGAGCCAGAAGATCATATCGCCAGCCTGTTCGATATGATGTCGGGTCTGATTCGCGGTCGTTTCGGGCGACGTTTTTCAATTGCTGAGCAGGCGACGTTTTTCCGTAAACATATTGAACCATGGGCAGATTTGCTGATGCGCGACATCGAGGCCGCAAAAACCGTTGTGTTTTTTGCGCCGGTTGGTGCGATTGGCCGTGCCTTTTTAGAGATTGAAAGCCAAGCTTTCAGTATGGATGGAACAGGGTAGCGTAAGGCTCCTGTTTTATAGAGTCACACATGAGGTGTGGCACATTTTTGGAGGGAAAAATGGAAGATACAATCAAAAAAGATGCAGTTGCAGGTCGTCGTGACTTCCTCAAGGGTTCTGCAGTATCTGTTGCGGCTGTCGGTGTGGTAGCGGTTGCAGGTAAATCAGCATCAGCAGGCGAAGTTGAAGTGGCGTCAGGTTCTGGCTACCGCGAAACGGAACATGTTAAGGCGTTTTACGCTTCAGCACGGTTTTAATTGGCTTTTCTTGTTTTTTTAGGAGGATAACATGCTTAGAAAGAAGACGTCCGGGGTTGCGAGAGGCCCCCTGTCATCATCTTTCATTGGCAAGGCAGCCGAAACGGTTGTTGACCGCCGCGCATTTTTGCGTGGTTCAGGTCTTGCTATTGGAGGTTTAGCGACTGCCGCAGCATTGGTGGGGTCAAATGTGACTCCAGCGCACGCTGTTGGTGCAGGAGCAGCAGTTGAAATTAAAAAGTCAGTTTGTACGCATTGTTCGGTCGGTTGTACCGTCGTTGCTGAAGTGCAAAATGGCGTTTGGACTGGGCAAGAGCCTGGTTGGGATAGCCCAATCAATCTTGGTGCGCATTGTGCAAAAGGTGCTTCTGTGCGGGAAACCGCAAGCGGTGAGCGTCGTCTGAAATACCCAATGAAGCTGACTGGCGGAAAATGGGTACGGATGAGCTGGGATGATGCCATCAATGAGATTGGCGACCAGATGCTAGACATTCGTGAGAAGTCTGGCCCCGATTCAGTTTACTGGCTCGGATCTGCAAAGCACAGCAACGAGCAGGCCTATTTGTTCCGCAAGTTCTATGCTTATTGGGGTACCAACAACGGTGACCATCAGGCCCGTATTTGTCACTCAACCACAGTTGCCGGTGTTGCGAACACTTGGGGCTATGGTGCGATGACCAACTCTTATAATGATATGCACAATTCGAAGGCAATTTTCATTATTGGTGGTAACCCTGCCGAAGCACACCCTGTTTCATTGATGCATGTTCTCAAAGCAAAAGAGCAAAATAACGCACCTGTGATTGTTTGTGATCCACGCTTTACCCGTACAGCAGCCCATGCCGATGAGTATGTTCGCTTCCGTCCAGGTTCAGATGTTGCCCTTATTTGGGGTATCATGTGGCATATTTTTGACAACAAGTGGGAGGATAAAGAATTTATCCGCCAACGGGTTTACGGCATGGAAGATGTTGTTGCCGAAGTCAAAAAATGGGATCCAGCTGAAACTGAGCGTGTAACTGGCGTTCCGGGTGAGCAGCTCAAGCGCGTTGCCAAGATCATGGCAAACAACCGTCCAGGCACCTTTGTATGGTGTATGGGTGGCACGCAGCACACAAATGGTAACAACAACACCCGTGCCTATTGTGCATTGCAGCTTGCACTCGGAAACATGGGTACTGCCGGTGGTGGTGCTAATATTTTCCGTGGTCACTGTAACGTGCAGGGCGCAACAGACTTCTGTGTTCTTTCACACTCACTGCCGGGCTATTATGGTCTGTCAGCTGGCGCGTGGAAGCATTGGGCACGTGTCTGGGACGAGGACATTGATTGGCTGAAAGGTCGCTTTGACTCAATCAAGGGCAAAGACGGTAAGTCAAAGAGCCTGATGAACATGAAAGGCATTCCGGTTTCGCGCTGGATTGACGGTGTTCTTGAGGACAAAGACAATATCGACCAGCCAGACAATCTTCGGGCCATGGTGTTCTGGGGTCATGCTCCAAACTCACAGACCCGTTTGAAAGAAATGAAGACGGCAATGGAAAAGCTCGACTTGATGGTCGTGATTGATCCATATCCGACTGTTTCTGCTGTCTTGTCTGATCGTACCGATGGTGTTTACCTATTGCCAGCAACGACACAGTTCGAAACCTATGGTTCTGTAACTGCTTCAAACCGTTCGCTGCAGTGGCGTGAAAAAATCATCGAGCCATCATTTGACTCGTTGCCTGATCACACCATCATCTACAAGTTTGCCAAAAAGTTTGGTTTTGCTGATCGCATGTTCCGCAAGATCAAAGTCACCAATGACGAGCCATATGTTGAAGATGTGACGCGTGAATTTAATGGTGGCATGTGGACTATTGGTTACACTGGCCAGTCGCCAGAGCGAATCAAAGCGCATATGGCAAATCAGCATGTGTTCGATAGAACAACATTGCAGGCTGTTGGTGGTGAACTTGACGGTGAATATTACGGTCTGCCTTGGCCTTGCTGGGGTACTGCAGAGATGGGCCATCCAGGCACACCTTTGTTGTATGACACATCAAAGCCTGTAGCTGAAGGTGGTCTTTGTTTCCGCGCTCGCTTCGGTGTAGAGCATGAGGGCAACAATCTGTTGGCTGAAGGTTCTTATCCTGTCGGGTCTGAAATCAAGGACGGTTACCCAGAATTTACAATGGGTATGCTGAAGAAGCTTGGCTGGGACGGTGATCTTACCGCAGACGAGCGTTCGGCCATCGAAAAAGTCGCTGGTGACAAGACCAACTGGAAGGTTGACCTTTCAGGCGGTATCCAGCGGGTTGCGATCAAGCATGGTTGTGCACCATTTGGTAACGCGAAAGCACGGGTGAAGGTCTGGACATTCCCAGATCCAATTCCGCTACATCGTGAGCCTTTGTACACATCACGTCGTGATCTCGTTGCCGATTATCCAACCTATTCAGACCGTAAGCTATATCGTCTGCCGACTTTGTATAAGTCGATCCAGGATGTAGACCATACGGCTGCTTATCCGATGATTTTGACCTCTGGTCGTCTTGTCGAATATGAAGGTGGTGGTGACGAAACCCGTTCAAACCCATGGCTTGCAGAATTGCAGCAGGACATGTTTGTCGAGATGAACCCATTCGATGCCAACGGAAAGAATATCCGTAACGGCGATATGGTCTGGGTTAAGACACCTGAAGGTGCGCAGATCAAGGTAATGGCTCAGGTTACTGAGCGTGTTGCTAGGGGTGTTGCCTTCTTACCATTCCACTTTGGTGGTCATCTTGAGGGTAAAGATCTTCGTTCCAAGTATCCTGAGGGTTCCGATCCTTATGTACTTGGTGAATCAGCCAACACAGCGTTCACTTATGGTTATGACTCAGTGACATTGATGCAGGAATCGAAATGTTCGCTCTGCACAATTGAACGCGTATAAGGGAGGTACACATGGCAAGAATGAAATTTCTATGTGATGCAGAACGCTGTATCGAATGTAACGCCTGTGTTACTGCATGTAAGAACGAGCATGAGGTGCCGTGGGGTGTAAATCGTCGTCGGGTGGTTACCATCCAAGACGGTAAGCCTGGCGAACGCTCAATCTCTGTTGCATGTATGCATTGTTCGGACGCGCCTTGTATGGCCGTTTGTCCTGTCGATTGTTTTTATCAGACCGAACAAGGTGTGGTTTTGCATTCAAAGGATCTGTGCATTGGCTGTGGTTATTGCTTCTATGCATGTCCTTTCGGGGCACCGCAATATCCGCAGGCTGGTAACTATGGTTCACGTGGCAAAATGGACAAATGTACATTCTGCGCAGGTGGCCCAGAGGACGATATGAGCAGTCTGGAGTTCCAGAAATACGGACGTAATCGTCTGGCTGAAGGCAAGCTGCCAATTTGTGCAGAAATGTGTTCAACCAAGGCGTTGCTCGCAGGTGATGGAGATCAAGTCTCTAACATCTTCCGTGAGCGTATTGTTGCCCGTGGATTTGGATCTGGCGCTTGGGGATGGGGTACTGCCTATTCTATCAAGGGCTAATCAGCGATCATAAAAAAGGTGGATCCCCTATGGTGGGGGTCCACCCCTTTTTTCTATTAATTCCGCCCAAGATGCCGGGCAGCTATATGCGATCCGCTTCTGGGGTTTGTGAGGGGCAAATGATTGCAATCACTCGTAAATTTTTAGTTCTCTTCGCGCTGACTGCGGTTGCGGCTGGTCTGTCGGCTTGTGCTGAAGAAGAACAAAATCGGGTTCTCAGCTACCAAAAGGGAACCTATCTAGGTAAAGCGGATCAGCAATTGTCTGAAGATCAGCTGCGAACGCTGATCATTCGTTCAAACGCTCAACGCGTAAATTAGATGCGCGATTTAAAGCTAGGGAGACCGGAAAATATGTTACGCAAATATTTAGGTGTTTTGGCCATTCTTGCGGCGTTGTTTATCGGCGCTACCGGAACTGTTACGCCGGCAGTGGCGCAGACAAATGGTGAAGTACCGGGCACATCGCTTGGCATCAAGTCAGATACAGATTTATGGCGCTTTGTGCGGACTGGCAATGCCGGATCGACACAGATGAAAGACGAATTATCAGCCGTAATGATTCAATCAGAAGGTGATAATTGGCGGGCTTTTCGTAATGGCCCATTGTCGATTTATGGCGCTTATGGCCTAGCAGGCATCATTGGCTTGCTTGTTATTTTCTATATGGTTCGTGGCCGTATCCGGATCGATGCAGGCCCGTCAGAAGACCGGATTATGCGCTTTGGCACGATTGACCGCTTTGCCCATTGGCTGATGGCTGGATCATTCGTCGTTTTGGGGGTTACTGGGCTGAATATGCTCTATGGTCGCTATGTGCTTTTGCCGGTTATCGGCAAGGAAGGCTTTGCAACCATCACTGCATTTGGCAAATATGCGCATAATTATCTGGCCTTTGCCTTTATGCTTGGTCTGGGCCTGTCGTTCATTTTGTGGGTTCGCCATAACATCCCAAACAAGCTTGACCTCAAATGGTTGGCGATGGGTGGCGGTATCTTTGCCAAAGGTGTCCATCCACCAGCGCGTAAATTCAACGCCGGTCAGAAAATCATTTTCTGGGCCGTGATGATTGGTGGTCTTTCGGTCAGCATGTCAGGCATTGCGTTGATGTTCCCGTTCCAGACACATATGTTTGCGGAAACATTCGCCATGTTAAACAGCATTGGCTTCAGCCTGCCGACTGATTTCACCCCGCTTCAAGAACAGCAGATGAATCAGCTTTGGCATGGTGTGGTCTCACTTGGCCTTATGACAATGATTGTTGCGCATATCTATATCGGTTCAGTTGGTATGGAAGGCGCCCTTGACGCGATGAATTCAGGTATGGTTGATCGCAACTGGGCAAAAGAACACCATAATCTTTGGGTTGAAGAAGAAGATCAAAAAGCCAACCCAAAACCTGCCGAATAACCGATGTGTATTGACGCTTAGGTGATTAATGTCATCTTGCTATTCCATCTTTAAAACAGCCAGCTCATTTTTGGGCTGGCTGTTCCTATGTCTTGGTTTGTTTATTTTGATGCCAATGTCGGTATCGGCCTTTGACCGCTATACCGCGCATGGTGGCCCGGTTCGTGATTTGGCGCTTTCGCCTGATGGAAAGCATTTTGTCACGGCCAGCTTTGACTATTCGGCGGTGTTATGGTCAGCCGATGAAATTGCTGAAAAATCGACGTTAATTGGGCATGAAGCGGCGCTGAACACAGCGCAGTTTTCGCCTGATGGGAAATGGCTCGCCACCGGCGGTGATGATGGTCTTGTTCTTGTCTGGAAAGCTGATCAATTAACCGATGAAGCGGCCGAGCCAATCATTCTTCGTGGCCATCTGGGCAAAATTGTTCATTTGGCTTTTTCTGCAGATAACAGCATGCTGGCCTCGGCCAGTTGGGACGGGTCAATTGGGATTTGGCCGATGGATGCGGGGCCAGAAAAGGCCGCATCCAGCGTCCGCTTTATCACCGGACATGATGGGCCGGTTAATGCGGTGCAGTTTTCCGATGATAGTCAGTTTCTATACAGCGCCGGATATGATGGCCAAATCCGGTATTGGCGGTTGGCAAATGATGAATATCTTCGCAGCGTGGTAAAAAATGGCTGGAGCGTTTCCGTCTTTGCCGTTGATGAAGCGCGTGACATTGTCGCCTTTGGATCATCTGATGGCGTGATGAGTGTCTCGCGCTTGTCTGATCAGACTGAATTGCTGCGGGTTGGCGATGAACGCGTACCTGTATTATCAATTTTTTATCATGCTGCTGAAGGATTTTTGGGGTTTGGTAATGCCAAGGGGCGCGTGCTTCTTGCCGATACTAAAGACTGGTCGGTCATTCGTGACTTTCATGCTGCCAATGGCCCGATTTGGAGCTTGCTGGTCATGCCAGATGCGCAATCTCTGATGGTTGCAGGTCTTGATGATTTTATCACGCGTTGGCCGATTTTCGAGTTTCCGCCTGAGTTTTTGGAAAAGCCCGGCCCGGCGCGCCGGTTTCACCCAAAACAGGAAGTCAGCAATGGCGAGCGCCAATTTGCCCGCAAATGTAGTGTTTGCCATACCTTAAAAGCTGATGGTAAGCGTCGCGCGGGGCCGAGTCTGTTTGGCGTATTTGGTCGGCAGGCTGGTGGGCTTGAAGGCTATCCCTATTCTAAAGCATTGCAAACATCTGATATTGTTTGGAGTGCCGCAACCATTAACCGGCTATTTGAAGAAGGGCCTGACAAGGTTACGCCCGGAACAAAAATGCCAATCCAGCGGATGAAAAACGCCAAAGATCGTGAAGATCTTGTGACGTTCTTGCAATCTGCAACACAAAAATAGATAATCATTTTGGCGTTATGTCGCAGTGACAATGGCCATGTAGTGGAGAAGTTAACATGAAAATGTTTTTAATCAGCAGCACTGTTGCAATCATTATCGCCTTTGTTGCCTATAATGTGCTGATAAGCACTGGCATGGATACAGCATCAGTTTATTCAAGCGATAACGTGCGGCTGACAGGTAACGGCTCTTAGTCTTTGATCTTGGCCTTCGTATCCTGACGATATGGTTTGCAGGTGGCGTCAAGATGGCTATCCGATAGAAATTGCCGATAGCCTGCTGCCGATTTAGCGGGGCGTAGGCTGGCCTTGACGGCTTGCGCTAGCGCTTTCCCGTTTGGGTGGGCTGGCGTTGCTGCCTTTGCGATACAAATGACATATGCGGTTAGTTTCGGCACAGCGAAGCTACTTCCCGACATCATACGCTGGCGCGCATTGACCCCTGTTGCCAACAGGTTTTCAGCTGGCAATCCAATATCGACTGCCATACCAAAATTTGATCCTTCGGCAAGCCTGCCATCGGGCATGGTCGAGGTGACGGTGATTGCATTATCCAGCGCATTGACGGCCGGATAAATGGGCAATTCACCAAGATCAACGCCATTATTTCCTGCCGAAATGATAAATAGAATTTCGGGATGACGCGCCGCTGCGGCGAAAAAATATGTCCAATCATCGGGCGATTGGCTGCCGAGAGGCATCATCACAATGCGGGCGTTTTGCGCCGCTAACCAGTCCACCGCATCGCCCATCAAAGCCATATTCGGTCGCGGATAGCGTAATGGCAAAAGCTGGAATCCCACGCCTGATTGATGCAGAATATCAACAACATAGCTTCCGTGGCTTTGTGGGTAAAAGGGGCTTTGGTCAAGGCTGGCATCAAAGGGCAGATTGTCACCATCCCACATATCGCGGGCGACAAGGGTGCCGGTTTGATCATAGATCAGATATTGCTGAAATGCGGGACGCCGATAATCGATTCCTGAATCAATATGCCCGATCCGAAGATGTTGGTTCTGTTTTGGGCTGGAGGGGGCTGCTGGCCGAATTGGGGGCGGGTTAATCCAAACCTTATCATCAAGTTCGCCATTTTTTTGGATCATCACATATTGCATGCGGCCATCATCAAGATAGGTGATTTGCCGCTTTTCGATGATCATGCAATTGGGAGTAAAGGCCGATAATGAAAGGGGGGTTTTGCCCTGCAATATTTCACCGCGCATTCCACGCAACCTACCCGACATGAAAACAGTCCACAGCCTTGCTGTCATATTTTGATCGGTTTGAAAGATGAATTGCAGGTGGGTGGCAGGGCCGCGTTGACGAATCTCGTGACGATCAAAGCGCCATTGGCTTTTCGTGGCAAATTCAGCGGCAAATCCGGTGGCAAGATTGGCAATTTCTTCCGGATTCGCACTGAAACCGTCTTTTGCCTGCAAATCACGGCAAAATTGTGCAAAGCTATGCGCATTGGATGGCTGGCTTGCTGCGGCATTTTGGACAGGTGCAATCACAAATAGGCTGGCGGCAATGGAACCGAAAAAAAGGCGAATCATATGAAAATTGCCGATCTTGAAATGCGGCGATACATGGTTTTTTGGCTTTGATCGTTTGATGGGAACCTCGATGGTAAATCACCTGCTAGATACGAAATTTCACGGGCAAATTATCCTTGCCCTCATAGCCATTACTCTAGGCCTGTTTGGCAGTGCTGCCAAGGCAGCGCATGGTGAACAAACATGGGTGCAGGCGCAAAAATCTGTTGTGGTGGTTAACCCCGTTTGGCCAGGATATGACCGCCCGGGATTTGGCGCGCCAAAAGGAACGGCACCTGCTGGAAGCGGGGTTTATTTCAGCGTCGATGGCAAAGCAGAATCGGCCTTTATCATTACTGCTGCCCATGTTGTTGAGGCTGCTGAATCGATTGAAATTATTGATTTTTCCGGAAAAATCGCCAAGGCGGTGATTCATGCCATTGATGCAAGACGGGATATTGCCATCCTGCGAACAAAACTGATCGGCATCAGCATTTCAATTCGGCAGGATGAACCCGTGATCGGAAGCCATGTTTGCGCGCTTGGCAATAGTTTTGGTCTTGGTACGGGAATGACCTGCGGTATTGTGTCTGCGGTTCGGCGTTCCAATATAGGGTTTAACGACATCGAAGATTTTATCCAGACAGATGCGGCGGTAAATCCGGGGATGTCTGGCGGGGCCTTGGTTGACCCACAAGGCCGGTTACTTGGTTTGATTGATGGTATTTTTACCAAAGAAGCCGATATTGATGCTGGTGTGAATTTTGCCATTTCGGTGCCGCTCATTCAACAAAGCTTGGCGTCGCAATTAAAGGCAGGTGTCCAGTTTTAGCCGAAAAATTCTTGTCCGGTCTGACTAGCGTCATTGGCCAAGTCTCTCTATAGTGAAAGCCATCTGACTGATGCGACAATTTTTGGCTGATATATCATCGGCCTTGGGAACAAAGGTTACAGTGAAATTATGGATAATGTAGTGCCGCCGAAAACCCTTATCGACCCTTTTGGTCGGACGGTTGATTATATCCGTGTATCGGTTACCGATCGGTGTGATTTCCGGTGTGTCTATTGTATGGCCGAACATATGACTTTTCTGCCAAAGGCGGAATTACTGTCGTTGGAAGAGCTGGAACAGGTTTGCCGCAATTTTATGGCCCTTGGTACACGCAAAATCCGGTTAACTGGCGGTGAACCGCTGGTGCGTCGCAATATCATGCATCTGATCCGCAATCTTGGCAGCGAGGTCAAGGCGGGCAATCTTGACGAGCTGACCATCACCACAAATGGCAGTCAATTGCATAAAATGGCGGATGAACTTGTCGATGCTGGTGTTAAGCGGCTGAATATTTCAATTGATACGCTTGATCCTGATCGGTTTCGTGAAATCACCCGTTGGGGTGATCTTGATAATGTTCTTGCAGGCCTTGAGGCCGCAAAACGTGCCGGACTTGATATCAAGCTAAACGCCGTCGCGTTAAAAGGCGTCAATGAATTTGATCTTGGCAATATGGTAGCATGGGCTGGTGATCAGGGGTTCGATATGACCATCATTGAAGTCATGCCGATGGGTGATATTGGTAATGAAAACCGCGTTGATCAATATCTGCCGCTGTCACAAGTGCGTGCCGAACTGTCGAAACGGTTTACCCTGACCGATAACAATTTCCAAACGCCCGGGCCAGCGCGCTATGTGACCGTTGAAGAAACCGGCCGTCGCCTTGGTTTTATCACGCCGCTGACGCATAATTTTTGTGAATCATGCAACCGTGTCCGGGTTACCTGCACTGGTCAGCTTTATATGTGTCTTGGTCAGGATGATAATGCTGATCTTGCCAAGGCTCTTCGCAATGATGGCGAAGACGGGTTGCGCGACGCCATTATCGAAGCCATTGGCCGTAAACCAAAAGGGCATGATTTTGTCATTAGCCGGCGGGCACCAAATGCAGCAGTTGCGCGTCATATGAATGTAACCGGAGGCTAGGTAATGACTGAGGCGCGTCTTATCCGTCCCGGTCGGCATGGCGCCATATTCGGGTTTGCAGGCTGGTCTGGTTCAGGCAAAACGACGCTTGTTGAAAAAATCATCTCCCATATCAGCGCTAGCGGCGTTGATGTCGCCACGATCAAACATGCGCATCATCATTTTGATGCCGATCACCCGGGAAAAGATAGCTTTCGCCATCGCGAGGCGGGATCGCGCCAGGTTTTGGTGTCATCGGCCTATCGGTCGGCGCATTTCATTGAACATGGTGAAAGAGGCGAGCCTGATCTTTCCGTTTTGCTTGACCAATTGGCACCAGCTGATCTGGTTCTTGTTGAAGGCTTTAAAAGCTATCCCATTGAAAAAATAGAAGTTCACCGGCCATCAATTGGCAAATCGCAACTTTATCCAAATGATGGTCTGGTGATCGCATTGGCAAGTGATGAGCCAATTCCGGAATGTCCATTACCATTTTTCGACCTTGAAGATGTTGCCGGTATTGCGTCTTTTATCCTGGTGCAAACAAAGTTGAAACAGGCGAGTTAGGGCTATGTCCAACCAACGGACGGCTCCCATTCCCATTGATCTGGCGCGAAGCCAATTGCTTGCCAGTATTGATGCAATTGCGGCGACACAAACCGTGTCGCTTGACGATGCATGTGGTAGGATCGCTGCTGAAACCATTGCCAGTCTGATTGATCTGCCCCGAACGCATAATGCCGCCGTCGATGGTTATGGTGTTGATTCGGCAGAACTGGCCGCGACGCCTGATAAGCCGTTTAAAATTGTTGGTGTGGCGCGGGCTGGGCATCCTTTTGAAGGGGTGATTGGCGCTGGTGAAGCCATTGAAATTTACACAGGTGGGGTTATGCCATCCGGCCCTGATTGTGTTGCCATGCATGAAGATTGCACCCGTACCGGTGATGAGGTTGTGATTGCTGCCAAATTATCAAAGGCAAGCAATATGCGCCCACCAGGTGAAAATCTTGCCAAAGGCGAGGTCGTTATCACCAAGGGGCAGATGATTACCGCAGCCTTGGTTGGCCAGCTTGCCGCATCGGGAACGGCACAGATAGAGGTTGCGCGCCGCCTTCGCGTTGCCGTCATGTCAACAGGTGATGAGGTTGTGGCGGCTGGTACCGATGCTGCGCATGGACAAATTTTCGACGCAAACCGCCCGATGCTAAAAGCCATGTTGCAAAGCAATCAGATTGAAGTGATTGATTGTGGTATCATTCCTGATCAGTTGGATGCGCTTGCCGATGCCTATGAACAAGCTTTGCAAATGGCTGACGTTGTCATCTCGTCGGGCGGTGCGTCAGACGGTATTGAAGATCACAGCCAACAAGCCATGCGGCAAATCGGGGCCAGCTGTGCCTTTTGGCGTTTGGCAATGAAGCCCGGACGGCCAATGGCAGTGGGGCGGCGCGAAAAGCAGCTTATTTTCTGTCTTCCCGGAAATCCGGTTGCGGCTTTTGTTTGCACGCGATTATTGATCAATCCGGTTTTGACCCGCCTTTTGGGCGGTGTTGTCCAGCCGATTTTAAAGATTGGCGTTCCAGCGGGATTTACGCATCGCAAAAAACCGGGCCGTGCCGAATTTTTGCGGGTTGTTCTTGTTGATGATGGTGACGGACAATCTTTACAGCTTCATGGCCGGAAAGGGGCAGGGGTGATTTCATCATTAACGGGCGCGGATGGTCTTGTCGAAATACCGCTTGAAAATGCTGGTGTCGACAAGGGGTTGATGTTGAATTTTCTGCCATTTCATGAGCGGGGCCTTTAGGCCTGTCATTAGGTGAGGGATAGAATGAGCGTAAGAATAACTGAAGATGATTTTGATATTGCGCTTGAGCATGAAAAGCTGAAATCGCGTGATGCTGGGGCAATTGTCACCTTTACTGGAACTGTTCGCGATCTGCCAAATGGCGGCGGGCTGAATGCGATGACACTTGAACATTATCCGGGCATGACCGAATCTGAAATTGAAATGATCATTGATCAGGCAAAGGCACGCTGGCCCCTGGTCAATGTGACGGTCATTCATCGTGTTGGCCGGATGTTGCCAACGGAAAATATCGTATTTGTCGGTTGTTCGTCGGCGCATCGCGGGGCGGCGTTTGACGGCGCCAATTTCATTATGGATTTTCTAAAAACCAAAGCACCATTCTGGAAATTGGAAGACGGGCCTGACGGGGCAAAATGGGTTGATGCACGCGATTCTGACAGCAAAGCCCTCGATCGCTGGAACCTGCCGGAATAGGCCTGTTTTGCCTGTGATCTAGGCCCAGGCTGTCTTATCGCGGGATATAGTCATTTTTCCATTTCAAAACGACATTGAAAGATACCGAAATGCGCGGCATTTCTGTCATATTTGGATGTACCAAATGATGCAAAAAGGCTGGCCATAAAAATAAATCACCATTATTTGGCAAAAGCCGATATTCGGCATCGACCTGCCCATCATTGCGAATTGAGTTCATATTGGCCTGCGGGCGCGGGTCGAAAAAGCTGATTGCGCTTGGATTCAAATCAGACCGGAATGTATCGGCATCGCTTTGATCGGGCACTGAAACATAATAGGTGCCAGAAAGCCAAGAATGAGGGTGATTATGCAGATTGTGATAATCACCACGCATATTCACATTGGCCCAGCCTTGTAAAATCCATTCAAGTTCATAATCAATACCAGCATGACGCGCATAATCCAAAACCGCGCGATCACAACATTGCCGAAGCCAGATCACTGCCGGATGGTCGGTCATAAACAGATTGTCGGAAATATAATCAACCGTCATATCTTCACGCGCGACGTTCTGTTCCAACAAATGATCGGCCAGAACCGGATTTGCCGTGTCGTGACCGGGAAGGCTTAGCGACATGAATTGTGTTGGCCAGAGCTGTTTGAATTCTGGTTTCCCGGGTGTGTTTCCTGGTTGTGACATCATTTGGCTGCTCCGGATTATAATCATTCATTGACGCGACGATGGTTAATAGATGCCCAGCGTTTCAAGGCATTGAAAGGCAATTGTGCCACCAGTCCACAGGCAGAGACAAGCTGTTATCGCCGAAAACAGATTGCCAAAAATAGTGCCCTGCGCGCCAGCATGTGACAATGGCATGGCCACAATAGCGGTGAGTATTCCCATACCCACCAAGGCGCCAATACAAAATAGAATCACATAAAGGAATGAAAACGTAATGGAATGGGTTGCCGTGATTGCAAGAACCATCAAGCTGCCCGACCCGGCTGCCCCATGCGCAAGACCGACCGCAAGTGCCAGAAACGGGCTTTTGTTGGCATGATTGTGATCATGCGCCGACTCATCATGCGGTATGGCTGTTCCAGATTTAGCGTGATCATTAATATGGCTATGCATATGCAAATGACGTTTGCCATCATGCTCATGGATATGAATATGGACACGGCGGCGATACATCCGCCAGATCAATTGCATGCCGAGATATAGGATCAGCAAACTGGCGCCAAATTCCAGTAACGCCTGATTTTGAACGCTCAATGCACGCCCCGTTGATAGTAGAAGTGCGCAAAGCGCCAGAAGTGCAATACCGTGGCCAGCGCCCCAATAAAGCCCACGTCGCATTAATCCATACTTGCCGCCCTGACGGTTCCACATGGCCGAAACGGCGGCAATATGGTCTGCATCCATAGCATGTGTCATGCCCAAAAACAGACCAAGCGACATAAGGCCGAAAATTTCCATGGATTGTAATGCCTAGTCTGAAACCAATATCAAAGAACATCCCTTATCACGAATTTGAAGCGGCGTTGAACACTTAATCAATAATTTAGAGCTTTTGCGCTTCAAACTGATTTATTCATGACTTTTCACAATTATTGCCAGTTGCCAAATTTATGATTTAGCTGTCACTATGAAGGTTAAGCATTTACGGATTTTTCCGTTTTACCCTGTTTTTGTTATTTACGAGTTTTTTTATGAATGATCAGATCAGCCCCGCCTTCAAAGGGCGTGTTGAAGATATCCGTTTTGTGTCTGGCCACGGCCAGTTTACCGCAGATATTGTTCCCAAAAATGCACTTCATGCCGTGTTTTTCCGAAGCCCTGTTGCCGCTGGAATGGTCACCGGCCTTGATTGCAGTGCGGCCCGGGCTGCGGGGGGCGTTGTGGCGGTTTTGACCGCAGCTGATGCGGCGGCTGATGGTGTTGCGAATATGATATGGACAGGCGGGCCCGTTCGTGAAGATGGTGGTGTGACTGTGGATAGCCCGCGTCCATTGCTAAGCGGGGCAGAGATTCGGCATCTTGGTGAACCGCTAGCAATGATTATTGCCACGTCACGTCAGGCGGCGGCCGATGCGGCTGAATTGATTGATTTGCAAATTGAGGCGGCCGATAGTGTTGCGCTGTCCGTTGAAAATATGCTTGATGGGCCGTTGGTATGGCCCGGTACTACAGATAATATCGCGTCATTGCACCGGCAGGGAAACCGCGATGACGTTGATGCAATCCTCGCAAAATCAGCGCATGTCAGCCATTTCGAGTTTGATATTTCGAAAATCACCGCCTGCACAATGGAAATGCGAACATCAATCGGCTTTATTGACGAAAATGGGAAATCCTGCGTGACGACAAGTGCGCAAAGCCCCTATCAACTTCATGGTGAGCTTGCCCAGCTATTTGGCATCAGCACTGACGAAGTGCGGGTCATTTCGCCCGATGTTGGCGGATCATTTGGCATGAAGGGCGCGCTGTACCGCGAAGATGCTCTTGTTGTTTGGGCTGCACGTCGATTGCAAAAGCCAGTTTTTTGGGCCGCTGATCGAGGTGAATCCTTTCTAAGTGACGAACATGCCCGCGCCGTAAGCGGCACAGCCTCGCTTGGCCTTGATAAAGATGGCAATTTCACTGCACTTTGGGTCGATGCCCGAATTGATGCAGGTGCCTATCTGTCACGCCGTACCAAGGGTTTGCTCAATAATATGGGCGGCGTTGCTGGACAATATAAAACCCCCGCCATTGCAACCCAAATGTCGTTTTTCTTCACCAATACAATGCAAACATCACCCTATCGGGGATTTGGTCGGCCTGAAGCAACCTATGTCATTGAACGGCTGATTGATCAAGCGGCACGCGAAACTGGCCGTGACGCGTTGGCGCTACGTCAGAAAAATCTGGTGTCACCTGATGCGATGCCATACCAGACAGCGCTTACGTTTCTATATGATTGTGGTGATTTTCCAAGAATTGTTGCGGCGGCGGCGAAAAATGCCGATTACGCAGGGTTTTCAGCACGGCGAAAAGAGTCTGAATCGCGCGGTTTGCTTCGCGGTATCGGCATTGCCAATCCGATCGAGGTGGCTGGCGGGCCGTTAAAACAGGTGCGAAAAGACATTGCGCGGATCACCGTGCGCCCAGATGGTCACATTGTGATCACGCCCGGATTAATGTCGGTTGGGCAGGGGCATGAAACCGCCCTGTCGCGAATGGCGTCAAGCCGTCTTGGTGTTGATATGGACGATATCATCTATGAGCAAGGCGATACCGATCTTTTACCATCTGGACGGGGCAGCGGTGGATCGGCTGCAACCGTGATTGGTGGGGCGGCGGTTCATGTTGCGTTGAATGAATTTGTGGCGGCTGCAAAGTCCATTGCCGCAGGGGTTTTGGGATGTGAGGCTGATCATGTTGCTTTTGATGCAGGCCTGTTCAGCAACCCAACAGATGGCGCGCAAAAGCCAATGAGCTGGACTGATATTGCCGCGCATAGTAATGCGGCGGGTGGCATGTCGGTCCTTGGCGAGTTTTTACCCCCTGATGTCACCTATCCGAATGGGTGTCATATTTGTGAGGTCGAAATTGATCCGGCAACAGGCAAGGTCAGTTTTGCCGATTATGTCGTCGTCGAAGATGTGGGAACAGTTCTGAACGCCGATCTTGTCGAAGGCCAGATGCATGGCGGTATCGCACAAGGCATTGGCCAAGCCCTTGGTGAAATTTTGAAATTTGATGATATGGGGCAATTGATCAGCGGTTCATTTATGGATTATCAGATGCCAATCGCCGCTGATTTCCCGAATTTCAGGGTTTCGACCATTTCTGTCCCAACAAAGATTAACCCGCTTGGCGCCAAAGGCGTTGGCGAGGCGGGAACGGTTGGTGCGCTGGCGGCAACGATGAATGCTGTTGTTGATGCAATGGCATCGGCTGGGGTGCGTGCATTTGAAATGCCAGCAACGCCGCATCGGGTTTGGCAGGCATTGCAAGAAGCCAAGCAATAACCGTGTGTTAGGGTTGGATTTCCGCGTCGCGCGCCGATCTGGAACGGCTAAGCATACCGTCAATTTCACGCTGTAATTTGGCTTTTTCGATCGGGTGCAAAAATGCGCCAATCTCGGTTTCGACGCCATGGCTGGATAAAATCACACGCTGGTGATAGCGGGCTGCCGGTTCGGGGGCGACTGGCGGGCTTAGTTGGACGCGAAGCCAGCCCAGTGGATATTTGGACACGGCTGCTTTGCCATGTTGATCTTTATGTTCGACTGTTAAGGTTTCTGTTGTTGTCTCAATGGTTTCACGAACCTTTGCCGCGCGGTAATTCAGCTTGAACGCGCCCCAGACGACAAGCAGTTCCAGCCCCAAAAACCCAATAACCGGCCAAGCGCCTGCCAGAAAAAACCCCAAACCAATGGCAAATAGCAATCCTGCCAGAACGCCAATCACAATCGCGAATCCTTTTGGCGACAGTGACCGGTGCGGCCAGATGGTCAACCGTTCAAGCGGTTGTGATTCGGTTTGGTTTTCACTCATTGAATAAGAAGATGGTGATATTGAGCCGCTTCGTCAAGATGAGGCATGGCATTAGCGAGAGGATTGCTTTTTGCTAGATTGATCTTTAGGCCTTGATAGGCAGCCTAACAAACAGGTTTGCTTTGAAATTTTGAGGAATGAAATGAGCAATATTTATAAAATTTGTGATGCTGATTTGTGGGATTCGGCGGAAAAATCAGGCCGGTTTACTGGCGCGGAAATTGATTTGAAAGACGGCTTTATCCATTTTTCTACCGCTGATCAATTGGCCGAAACCTTGCGGTTGCATTTTGCCGGACGCAAGGGGTTGCGCCTGATTACCGTCGATGCCAGCGTTCTGGATATTCGATGGGAGCCAGCCAGAAGCGGTGATTTGTTTCCGCATCTTTACGCCGATTTGCCCTTATCGGCGGTTCGGTCGGTTAAGCCATTGCCCCTTGGCAATGACGGTCTTCATCAATTGCCAAGCCAGCTTTGAATCGATTCGAGACGGGCGGCCCTGGTTGGAGCCCCCAGCGGTTCGGCCTTGCCATGTCCCCAGACCGGTTTTGGCCAGGCAGCGTCACCGACATGCCGCGCAATGATGTGAAAATGCAATTGCGGCACCATATTGCCAATGGCCGCGCTATTAATCTTGTCAGCATCGCAATGCGCCTTTAGCGCCTGACCAAGACGCCGCACCAATGCCCATAAGGATTGGGCGGTTTTTTCATCAAGATCATGAAGTTCGGTTGCGGTGGTTTCCGGCACGATCACCAGCCAGAAAAAGCGCGCATCATCAACCAGCCTGACCTGCAATGGCCCCACCCGTGCAGCCAGAACGGTGTCTTTGGCAAGGGTGGGGTGCAAAGTGAAACCCATTTGGTCGGCTTATCCAGCAACAATCTTGGCGATGCCAGTGCCGCAAGTGACGGTATCAGCTTTGCCGCCAAGATCGCCGGTGCGTAATTCTGGTGTTGAAAGGGCGGTGTCGATGGCATCAGTGATACATTTTGCGGCCTCGGCAAAGCCAAGATGTTCAAGCATCATGGCACCAGCCCAGATTTGTCCAACCGGATTGGCAATGCCCTTGCCCGCAATATCAGGCGCCGAGCCGTGAACTGGCTCAAATAATGACGGAAATAGGCGTTCGGGGTTAATATTGCCTGATGGGGCAACACCAATGGTTCCGGTACAGGCAGGGCCGAGATCTGACAAGATATCGCCAAACAGGTTAGATGCTACCACGACGTCAAACCAATCGGGGTGAAGCACGAAATTGGCAGTCAAAATGTCGATATGATATTTATCCCAGCTAACATCGCCATAAGATTTTGCAACTTCTTCAACGCGCTCATCCCAATAGGGCATTGTAATTGAAATGCCATTTGATTTGGTTGCTGATGTCAGATGCTTGCGGGGGCGGCTTTGCGCCAGATCAAAAGCAAATTTCAGCACGCGATCAACACCAATACGGGTCATAACGCTTTGTTGGGTTACAAATTCACGCTCGGTACCGGGGAACATGCGCCCACCAACCGATGAATATTCGCCCTCGGTGTTTTCGCGGACAATCATCATATCAACATCACCAGGGCCACGATTGGCCAAAGGTGACGGCACGCCAGGCAATAGCTTGACCGGCCGCAAATTGACATATTGATCAAATTCGCGCCGGAATAGGATTAACGATCCCCACAAAGAAACATGGTCGGGAATGCCGTCAGGCCATCCAACTGCGCCAAAATAGATTGCATCATGATTGCCAATTTGCGCTTTCCAATCATCAGGCATCATTTGCCCATGTTTGGCATAGTGATCATAGCTGGCAAAATCGAAATGATCGAAATTCAGATTAATATCGAATCGTTCCATTGCGGCCTGTAAGACGCGCAGGCCTTCGGGAATGACCTCCTTACCAATCCCGTCACCGGGGATAACTGCAATATTTAATCTGTTCTTCGCCATGATTGTTTCCATTTGAGTGAGTTATGCCAATGAATGGCTTGAAATGCGTAACTAGAATGGTCGTTTACCGGCCAGTCTACAAGATGTTTTTCCCGAATTGACTGGCTTTGACGTCAAAAGGGCATCGGGAATTGTCGGTAGGCAAGGGCGATTTCTTCCATGATTTGCGAGCCAAGCGTTATATCAGCCGCACCCAATGCGACATCAAGCTGGTCAAGATTGGTTGCGCCAAAAATCGCCGAGGTCATAAAGGGGCGTGTCATGGCCCATGCCAGCGCCATCTGGGCGGGGTTTAGATCATGTTTTGCTGCAATTTCCATATAGGCATCAAGCGCTGGCCACATCGTGTCGCAAATGCGCCCGCCAAGATTGGCAACATGGCTTCGCCGCGACCCTTTTGGCGTGGTGTCGCCTTGGTATTTTCCTGATAATAATCCGGCTGCAAGTGGGGAAAATGCCAGTAAGCCTACTTTTTCGTGATGCGCCACTTCAGCCATATCAAGGTCAAAATGACGGCAAAGCAGGCTATATTCATTCTGCACGCTAACCATGCGGGGCAGGCCTTGGGCGGCCGCAATCGACAGCCACCGCATTGTTCCCCATGCACTTTCATTCGATAGGCCAACATGGCGGATTTTGCCGTCATCACGGCATTTTTCAAGATGCTGAAGAACCTCGATCATATGATCAAGCACCTCGTCGCTATCTTGGCCGCTGGCATCATATGTCCAGTTTTGCCGAAACATATAAGACCCACGATTAGGCCAATGCAGCTGATAAAGGTCAATATAGTCGGTTTTTAGCGCGCGAAGCGAGGCGTCAAGCGCGAGGTCAATGCTGGCAGGCGTTATCGGCGCACCGTCACGGACATTCATATAGCCTTTGCCCGATACTTTGGTGGCCAAAATGATATCCTGCCGTCGTCCTGATGCGCCAATCCATTCACCAAGAATACGTTCGGTGTTTCCTTGTGTTTCCTTGGCAAGCGGGTTGACCGGATACATTTCAGCCGTATCGATGAAATTGACACCGCGATCAAGCGCCATATCAATTTGCGCA
>Ga0206130_10000515_pt1 | contig 65061 bp, 42 predicted proteins | sample Helgoland_Spring_9_FD_148637 | JGI IMG/M metagenome (GOLD analysis project Ga0206130, IMG submission 148637) | Pelagic subsurface seawater microbial communities from Kabeltonne, Helgoland, North Sea - Helgoland_Spring_Bloom_20160512_1 | ecosystem: Environmental > Aquatic > Marine > Epipelagic ... | reverse complement strand
CATTCACCCTCGATATTGGAGTACACCCAGGGGTAGTTATCAAACCACATCCATCCCTTGGTTGTCGGAAGTTCTTCCGGGGTGAAATCTGAGATGCTAAAAGTTCCAGTTGCTGATTCCTGATATACAAGTTCCCCGTTTGCCGGTTCGTAAAATTTTAAGGTAAAAGTACCAGTTTCTTCAGATTCAAAATTCAATTCACCAGTGACTACTCGACCGTCGGAGTTTGTGATGGAGGAGGATACTTGATTATTGCCAGATTCCGACCAGGTGTAGGACTCCTCATCCCAAAATGCATCTTCAGTGCCAGCCAAATAATGAACCTTTACTGTATCATCATCTACGAAATAATTGTAATTGGTTCCTGATGATCCCGATTCTGTTTTATAAGTAATAGTCATTTTTTTATTCTGTAAAGATGATGGGATAGAAATAGGTAAATCTTCGCTGACCCCAAACTCTTCGAAACCAAGATCGCCAGACTGCAGAAATAAAAATGAAGCTTCCCCATTGCTGTTTCTTATTGAAGGTAACTGAAAATCCATCATGGGCGAGCCATAGGCTTCTTCGTAGGTGACCCAATTGGCAATCTGGGAAGTGCTAGTTTGACCTGAAAGAATATCGGTCTCCGAGTATTCGCCTGTTTCCCAGTTTAATTCATGAACAGTATTCCAATTACCATCCAGTAAATATTGGGAGCTTATCTTTTTTTCGGATGCTGAGTTGATGATCTTAAACTTACTTGCACCAATCGCTGATCCTGAATTTTTCTGCATTTGTCTATTTTTGCCTGGTCGGGCACTTGTGTTGATTTCGGAGAAAATTCCCTCTTCAGAAAAACCAATGGATAGCTCAAACTCTTCGCTTCCGTCTTTTATTTGGAAATCTACCCCAACTGCGGATTGGAAAGAAAGGCTTTCATTTTTACTTAAGTCTGCAATGGGTGTTCCATGGATGACCCAATCTTTTTGTATGGAAAGTATGGAATGGGCGTTCACATCATGATTTTGGTGGCTAGGGTCTGATATTGTGCCACTAAGAGAAAATGCATTCTCATATAGATGGTTTGTGATGCCGTTATGGGTATGGATGGGCCAATTTATTTCGCTCGAAGAAGATGAGGAAAAATTATCCAAAAAGTAGCGATCGACAGGAAGATCCTCATTGTCGATTGGTTCGGTAGTGAAGTCACCGTAACCATCTGCAACCTTTACTAGCGGGTTGGTGCCCTCACTGTCCCAGTATTCAAATGTGTAAGTTCCGCTGGATGGACTATCAAAAGTAATAACGCCCTCTCGGTAACTATTATTTCGAGTGCCAATAAAATTCTCAGCTTGGTCATGTCCAGTTTTTGTATATTCAACTCCTGCCGGGTACCATTGACCATTTCCATCCTCATCTTTGTCCCAGTATGTTCCTTCGGCATCAATCCAACCAATTCGGGTTTCAGTCCCAACTCCATCAATGGTTAGGTTGGATGTGATTTTTACTCCGTTTAAGGATGAAGGAGCAATGTCGGAAACTGGAGATCCTTCCGTGATTGAAAAGCTTTTAAAACCAAGATCACCCTCCGAAAGAGGGAAAATTTCAACTTGGTCATTTCCATGATTCATGTTGGGTGTAACGACATCCAGCATGGGTGCAACAAATCCATTTCCGTTAGATGACCAGTTGGAAAACTGATGATTCACATCCGCACCGGAGTAGGTATTTTTTTCAGTCAAAATGCCAGTTTCCCAATTAAATTCATAGATTGTTTTCCAGGTATTCTGTGCGTTGCTCAAAGACCAGTATTGAAGTATCACTATTTTGTCATTTGGAGAGTTGAAAATGCGGAAAGTCCCCTCGGAGGCAGATTCTCTAGGTGTAGATTTATACTGAGAAGGTTCATCCTCGTAACCATGAATATAACATTCTGCGAAAATATTGCCTCCTGGTCCAACTCCGATGGACATATCGGCAAGACTACCCTCATCAAAACCTACATAAATACCTATGCCGGCAAGAAAATTGTATGATTCATCTAAAGTCGCGAAGGAGCTTGTTTCAACTATCCAATCATTATTTAGGGAAAGAATCGAATTGGCACCTGCTTCAAACCACCTTTCTTCCGGATCCGTCAAAGTACCTGAAAACAGAAGTTTTCCGTCCTGAATAGTTCGACTAATTCCATGTTTTGTTGAGAGGTTCCAATGTTGGTCCGAAAAAGAGTCGCTATCGAAGTTGTCGAAGAAAAATTTGTCATAAGGAATTTCTGATTGGTTGAAGTTCGATGTGATGAATGTGCCTTCTCCTGAACTCAAGACTTGCGAGACACCATTTGAGTCCTTCTCTGAATAATCGTAACTGAAGGTTCCATTAGATTGATTATTAAAAGTCAGAATGAGTTCAATTTTACCAGTGAATGGAAAACTAATGGTAAGGTATCCAGTGCTGTTGCTTTTGGAATAAGAGGTTTCCATAGGTTGCCAGATTCCATCCTCTAGCACATAACCTGAAGAGTCTAAGTTTATGTAGACTCCACGATCTTGATCTTCAAATGTAGCCTGGATTTTGTTTCCACCTAAAGAAGTCGGTGCAGTTGCATATATTTGAGAGCCCCAAAAAAGGTAAAAAAACTGGGCCAATACAAGTGTGAAAAATTTATTGTTCAAATTCATATACTGTACTATATGAATTTAAAATTAGCCTAATTCAATTTTATTAATTAAGGGTGGGGAACTGAAACTGCATTAATTTCAAGTGGTAATGCCAGCAACGCCGATACCTAAATTTCGAGATTCTTTCAAAACTTGATGCTTGTCTAAAAGCAAGACGGAACCGGATTCTAAGGCAACATTTCCGATGTTGGCATCTTGCATCGCTTGCAAAGTTTGTAGTCCAAATACGGGGACATCAAATCGGGTATCTTGTTTAGGTTTTCCAAGTTTTACAAACAAGCAATTCTTAGCACCGAAGTTCCCAGCTCGATTAAGCATGTTATTGGTTCCTTCAAAGGCCTCCACCGCAAGCACGGTTCCCCGGCTGACGACTACGCCCTGACCGACATCGAGGCGGGCATTTTCGCGGGCGATTTCAATGCCGTGATTCAAATGCTCTGGTGCTATCTTTTCCTTTCCTTTGACGATGACTCCTTCTTCTGCCAGGTCTTCATCCATAAAGACGCGGGCATCGAGAAGGTGCACACCGACCTTTTCAATTTCATCGCCAATGGCCCCAAAGATAGTCTCTGCATTTTTACGGTCGAGCCCGGCAAGCATGCGGATGGCCTTGAGGTCCGGGTGTAATCCTTTGAAGAGTTTGCCTGGAGTGACCTGTCCTGCCATTACCGCATATCCGGCATCAAATCTCTTGAGTTCCTTGAGGAGTTTGCCAACTTGCCCAACTTTGACTGCAGATCGTTCATCATCTGAAAAAGAGGAAATAAGTTCGGGTGCAGTTTCTCCGCCCAATTCGATCAATATTAATGATATTCCTGCCTGCCTAGCTCTTTTAGCAAGCAAGATAGGGTATTGTCCCTGTCCGGCAATCAGAGCGAGCCGGCGGCTCGCATCAAAATTTTCGGGAAGGAAGCGGGACATGGTATCTTTTAGCCTTTTGCAGCAAGGTTGACCAGTTTCCCTGGCACATAAATTTCTTTAACAATTTCTTTACCTTCTAAAAAGGACTGGACCTTTGTGTCAGCCTTGGCCGCGGAAATAATGGTATCTTTATCCACATCCTTGGGAAACTGGCCCTGCCCACGAAGCTTTCCATTTACCTGGAATACAATGGTGATCTCTTCTGCTACCAATAGTTCCTTGCGGGCCTGCGGCCAGGGTTGGTGGACGATGGAGGGTTGCCCGCCCAAAGATTCCCACATTTCCTCAGCGAGGTGAGGGGCGAACGGTGCGAGGAGTTTGAGCAAAGCCTTCAGGCTGTCTTGCGAATAACTCTCAGCTTTTTGCAACTGATTGATCAAAATCATCATCTGGGAGATGGCCACATTGAAGCGCAAATTCTCGATTGCCTCGGTCACCTTGAGGATGGTCTCGTGAAGAACCTTGAGGGTGTCCTTATTGTTCTCTTCCCCGGATAAATGCTTCTCGGTCCGAAGGCATTCGCGGTGGACTTTGCGGAGGAATCGATGAACCCCTTCAATTCCTTTCTCACTCCAAGGCTTGACTGCTTCCAAGGGTCCTAGAAACATTTCAAAGAGCCGGAGGGAGTCGGCCCCATAGGCATCGATCACTACATCCGGGCTGACCACATTGCCCACGCTCTTGGACATCTTATTACCGTCTTCCCCGAGAATCAGACCCTGGTGGAAAAGTTTTTTGTAAGGTTCTGGGTTTTGCAGCACTCCCTCGTCGTGTAAAAAACGGTGCCAGAACCGTGCATAGAGTAGATGCAGCACAGCGTGCTCTGCACCACCGATATAGAAATCCGGGCTTCCCCAATAGGCTTCTTTCTGGGGGTCGACTAGATGATCTGAATTGGTCGGATCCAAATAACGTAAGTGATACCAGCAGGAACCAGCCCATTGGGGCATGGTGTTGGTCTCACGGGTAGCGGATACCCAGTTCTCTCCATCCGGTTTTGGCTCAGTTCTGGAAACGGATTGGCCGGACTCCAAGTCAAACCAAATATCCAACCAATCAGTAATGGTTGCCAACGGGCTCTCTCCGGTACCGGCAGGTTGATAGTTTTCCACTTTTGGAAGTGTAAGGGGAAGCTCGGAGGGGGGAAGGGGAAGGGCGTAAAAAATTTCCCCTTCCTTGTCAGAGGTTACTTCATTTTCAGGTAACAAATCTTTGATGATTCCCACTGTGGCTTTAGCTTTTTCAAAATCCGCATGGTTTACCCAGACCAGAGGAATGGGTTCTCCCCAGTAGCGTTGGCGGGAAAAAATCCAATCCCGAAGCTTATAATTGGTGGCACCTTTTCCGTTCCCTTTGGACTCGAGGTCAGCAATGATCTGATTTTTACAACTATTTGTGTCGAGGCCGTTGTAGGCACCGGAATTGACCATGTTGCCCATCCCGGAATATGGGAGTTTTCCTTTTTCCTCATCTCCTCCCGGGTGTGCAATGACACGCCTGATGGGAATGTTGAATTTCTCCGCAAATTCATGATCCCGCTTATCATGGGCAGGGACGGCCATAATCGCACCCGTTCCGTAGCTGATCAACACATAGTCGGCTACCCAGACAGGAATCTTTTCTCCGTTGATTGGATTAATACAATAACTGCCGGTGAAAACACCTGATTTGTCTTTGGCTAGATCCGTCCGATCCAGGTCACTCTTTTTAGCTGCCGTATTGATGTAGGCTTTTACTTCGTCGGCTTTTTCTTGAACGACTAAATTTCTAAGCAAGGGATGCTCCGGTGCGACCACCATGTAAGTTGCCCCAAATAAAGTATCTGGTCGGGTAGTGTAGACCGTAAGTTTTTTATCGCTTTCATCTATAGAGAATTCAACCTCTGCACCTTCGGACTTCCCAATCCAAGCCTTTTGCTGGCGCTTGGTCGAGTCTGGCCAGTCCAGTTCATCCAATCCTTCGAGCAGTTTTTCTGCATAAGCGGTAATGCGGAGCACAACCTGTCTAAGGTTCCGTCTCTCGACAGGATGATTTCCGACTTCTGATTTTCCATTGACCACTTCCTCATTGGCGAGAACCGCTTTTAAATTGGGGCACCACCAGACTGGTTTTTCATCTACATAAGCCAAACCGCGCTGGAAAAGTTTAAGAAAGATCCATTGAGTCCATTGGTAGTAGCCTGGGTCAGTGGTGTTGATTTCCCGATCCCAGTCTATCGCAAATCCAATGCTCTTAATTTGCCTGCGAAAATTAGCAACATTTGCCTTGGTGGTTACTGAGGGATGTGTGCCGGTCTTGATAGCATACTGTTCAGCAGGTAACCCGAATGCATCCCATCCCATCGGGTGCAATACATTAAAACCACAAGATTTCTTGTAGCGAGCAAGGATGTCTGAAGCCACGTAGCCTTCGGGGTGACCTATATGCAAACCTGCACCAGATGGGTAGGGGAACATATCCAAAGCATAGTACTTTGGTTTTTCTGCTTGATCATCCGCAAGGAAGGTTTTTTCGCGTTCCCAATACTCTTGCCATCTTTTTTCGATGGAAGAGAAGTCATATTTGATATCGTCTTCAGCCATTTTTTATTGATCTACAATGAATGTTTTTCAACATTTGGCAAAAGGAAAGGTGGACTAAAATTTGACTATTATTCACTTAGGTCATTACCAAGAGTTTTTAGATATACGATTCTTTGTTTTGCCTCTTTTTTTGATCCCCCTGTTCTGCTTGCCCAAAGATAGAAAAAGCTGAATTGAAGTATTCATTCGATAGTCAAAGTTTACTTCATGTCAGGAAACGTGATCTTAGTTGTCGGTTAAAAAAAGGGGGTGAGATGCGTGGGAATTCCCCGGTATCAGAAAACATACAGGAAACATTTTGAGTTATAATATCCATGGTTATGGTTGTGATTGTTTCTGCTTAATTGAAGAAATGAGCAGATCAAAGCATCTAAGAAGCTTTACTTAAAGAAATAGAAAAAATGCTTGTTTTTGTTCAGGATTTTTTATCCTCGAGCATTTTTTTAATTATATCCATTTCTTTGGAAATTTTTCCCAATTTTACTTGAAGGTCATGAATCCCATCGCGAAGGGGTTCCGGATTTGATTTTCTTTTTAAAAGTTCCTGCTTGATCGCCATTTCTGCGTTTGATTCTTCCATGCTGTTCATGATCACCCCGATTACCAAATTGAGAACGATCATGGTGCCAATGAGGACAAAACTGACAAAAAAAAGTGCAGCGCCTGTAGGAGATGCAGTGGATACTGGATTCCATGTGATTAAATCTACATCTGAATATCCGTAATGATTGGAGCCATACATGTTTATATACATTACATCTGTCCAATCTTCTAAAGTTACGACACGAAACAAAGAAAGAATAGAAGTTTGTAAATTACGAAAGTGAATTGGATCATTCTCGCCATAGAAAAAGACTGCCATTGTTCCGTAGATGTAAAATAATAAAAATAACAAAATACTCACATAGAACATAGAAGGGAGACTTTTGAGCAGGCATGTCACCAAAAGTTGGAGTTTGGGAATAGCGGTAACCAAACGAAGGACACGCAGTATTCTTGCAAGTCGAAGTACGGGTAAAAAAGTACCACCTACCTGAATAAATGGCTCAACGAGACAAGCGGTAACGATGATGAAATCAAAGACATTCCAAGGGTTCTTAAAATAACGAAAAGGACGATTACCTTCCGCGATTATTTTAATCAGGGCTTCAATGACAAATATTGTCAATATAGCCTGGTCGAGCAGACGCAGTAGTTCTTGATTTCGGAGTGCAAATTCCTTGTAGGTTTGGGCTCCCACTACTACCCCAGCAAGTAAAATAGTGGCGATGATGAAACGCTGGAAAAAAAGACCCTTGGATAATGATTTACAAAAATTACTCATTTTCTATAAACCCGTTTTAACACAATAAAGGATCACTGTCCATGACAGCTGTACCCAAAAGGGGAACTGAATGCCGTTACAGGACTAGGGTAGGAAGTGATCCTAATAGTTTAGAGCAAGCCTTGGAAACTAATTCAATGATTTGCTCATAGTGCTCGTCTACATCGGTATCTTCTCCTCGCTCGTAAGGATCTTGTATGTGTGGCTCACAGCCAGGTGAAAGAAATACACCCAATGGCCGCACTTGACCGCGAATAGCGTGTTTGTGGATCTTTACAAAGTCTTCACTGTCAGCATCCATAGTAACGATTAGGGATGCGTTTGCGAGTTCGGGAACAGTTGCAAATTTAGAAGTGCTGTGAAGAATTAGCCCAAGTTTGGAGGAATAGGTCTGCATTCTTCCATCGACTGAACAGTCATTGTAAGCAATGTTTACTCCTCTGGAAGAAACACGAACGCGACCAAAGTAAGAAGATTTCTGAATGAGATCTCTCATTATCTCTTGTGCGAGAGGGGACCTGGACATGCCTCTTTTGCTTAGAAATAGAATCGTGGGTAAATCATTAGACTGGTAGGTCCTAGCCGGGGCATTACCAAGAAGAGACATACCGGGGTGGCCAACCTTGGGAGTGTGATTCGGATCACAATTAGTTTTATCTTTACCAGATGAAAATGGATTGTGTCTTTTGAGTGCTGATTTGAATTTGTTTGTGTTTGTCATTTTTCCGCCAAAAATTTGATTATGTCAGGTGTTATATTACTAATCAATTCGAAACCCAAGTTTAGGACACCAAAATAAGACTTAAGTAAAGTTTAATTAACATAAAACAATTGATTGCACCTACCATGCCAAAAATAATTTTAAGGCACAGATGTTAAAAAAAATTCAATTTTGAAGATGTAGAACAATGAATGCTAAACACTCTGAGGGGGCTTAGCTACTCTTGTGCTTTAAGCGACTTGGTATTTGGGCCCACAATCTCAACAAAGTTACCATCTGGATCTTTGAGCATGAGGAGGCAAAGATCTTGTGGGAATCCTGGAGGCAGGATTCGGGGACTTTGTGCGTAAGGCTTGAGCCCTTTTTTTTCAGCATTATGTACAACTTTATCCACATCGTTTACAAATACAGTGATGTAAGAAAAACCCGTAATAGTATGGATAAAGGGTTGGCTGATCTCCTTCGCTTCCTTTTTAGAATTAACCTGCATCACTTTGAGCTTTGTTGCGGTTTCAGCATCTCCTAGTACTAAAACTTTGATATCAAGAGCTGCACCATCGGTAAGCCCAACGGCTTTGGGAAATGTGCCTTTCACTTCGAAACCCTCGATTTCCCTAAAGCCCACGACTTCTTTGTAAAAACCCAGTGATTGATTGAGGTCTGAAACCACAATACCCAGGTCTACAGTTTGTTTTGGGAAATTGGTCTCTCCTGCAAGGGTGAAGCCAAAGAGGCAAGAAATGAAAGGAGCCGACTTATGAATCAGATTACATATCATAGGTAATCATGATTAACTTGTGGGATAATTTATTCAACGATGAATTAATCGTCTTGGCCAATAAAAATAAAAATGATCACTATAAGAGGTTGCCATTTTCAAAAATATCTTCATCCGAAGAATTATGAGACTGTTACCATATATTTTATATTTTGCTTTTTCCCTGACAAACTTATGGTGCGAAATAAAGCCTAATTTTATACTTATATTTACGGATGACCAAGGGTATGGTGACTTAAGTTGTTTTGGCTCAACTACAATTAAAACACCAAATATTGACCGAATTGCCAGAGAGGGCCGAAAGTTTACCAGTTTCATGGTTGCTTCACCGGTTTGTACACCATCGCGGGCTGCCTTGCTAACTGGATGCTACCCCAAAAGGGTTGGGATGCATCAACATGTTCTTTTTCCAAGTTCAAAAAAGGGATTACATCCAAAGGAATACACCATGGCAGACCATTTCAAGTCTCTCGGGTATGCCACGGCATGTTTTGGGAAATGGCACCTTGGCCATCACCAGCAGGTTCTACCTACCTCCAATGGATTCGATACTTATTTTGGGATCCCATATTCCAATGACATGAACCATCCGGACAACAAGGGAAGACCACCAGGTGGACATGCTGGCATGGATGTCCTTTGGACTGATCCTGAATCCACGCTTACAAAATGGAAAACTCCGCTTTATGAGAACGAAAAGATTATCGAATTGCCCGTGGATCAACGCACCATTACCCGTCGTTGCACTCAGAAATCAATTGATTTTATCAAGGCAAATCATAAAAAACCATTTTTTATCTATATTCCTCACTCAATGCCCCATATCCCTCTTTATGTTCCGGACGAAGTTCGTGACCCTGATCCCAGAAACGCTTATTTTAATACTATTGAGCATATTGATTCTGAAGTGGGTAGGTTACTGGATACATTGGATAAGCTTAAATTGACCGGTAAAACTTATGTAATCTACACAACGGACAACGGACCATGGCTATCTTTTCGTCATCATGGTGGATCAGCCGGGCTTTTAAGAGATGGTAAGGGCACTACTTTTGAGGGGGGCCAACGGGTGCCCTGTGTCATGCGTGGTCCTGGAATAATGGCTGGTACAGAATGTGACCAGTTAATGGGTACGATTGATCTGTTACCTACTTTTGCCTCTATCACTGAAAAGGCGTTGCCACAGGGAAAGAAAATTGACGGCGTAGATGCAAGCGGTCTGCTTACAGGTAAAGGGAGTCCTCCGAGGTCTGAATTTATTCATTACTCCTCTAGGGGAATGGTAGAGGGTATCCGCCAAGGAAATTGGAAACTATTAATTAAAAAAAAGAAGGGTAAATCTGCTATCACCAATGAGGTTTTACTATTCGACCTAAAGAATGATTTGGGAGAAACAAACAATCTTGCTTCCCAAAAACCTGGCATTGTCGAGAAACTGACAAAAAGAATGATCTTGGTGGATGATGAAATTACTGCAAACTCTCGTTCTCCTTGGATTATGCCATAAGCAAATATTTTACGGTGTACCCAAAAGTTCAGCTTAAAATAGAAACGGATTTTTTAACCGCATTTGCGAAGCGTTCGGCTTCTTCGGTAGTATTGTAGAAGGCAAACGATGCCCGGGCAGTAGCCTCAACACCAAGGGTTTTCATCAGTGGCTGACAACAATGATGACCAGTTCGAATCGCAATGCCTTCAGCATCCAATATTGAGGCCAAGTCGTGGGGGTGAACCGAATCTATTGTAAAAGATATGACAGCAGCTTTATCCACAGTTGTTCCGTATTCTTTAAAGCCGTCAATTTGATGAAGCTGTTCCTGGGCTACCTTTAAAAGGTTTTGTTCGTGCATATGAACCTCATTCATATCGAGTTGATCGAGGTAATGAATGGCTCTACCTAAACCAATTGCTCCAGCCACATTTGGAGTTCCTGCTTCAAACCTTTGCGGTGATGGTGCGAAAGTGGTTCCTTCAAAACTAACTTGATCAATCATGTCACCCCCGCCTTGATAAGGAGGCAGGTCATCTAGCACCGAGGCTTTTCCAAATACGACTCCAATGCCCATGGGACCAAATACTTTATGACCAGAAAAAACAAAAAAGTCACATCCACATTCAGAAAGATCTATTTTTTCATGGGGCATGCTTTGAGCTCCATCTACCACGACATAAGTGCCGTGCTTGTGTGCCTCCTTCGTAATTTCTTTGATCGGATTGACCGTGCCCAAAGTGTTAGAAGTGGCACAAAGGGATAATACTCGAACCTTTTCAATAGATAAATAATCGAAGAGTTTTTCTAGATCCAACGACCCGTCTGGTAAAACAGGAACAACTTTAATGGTAGCTCCAATTTGTTCACAAATCATTTGCCAAGGAACGATATTTGCGTGGTGTTCCATTTCGGTAAGGATCACAATATCACCCTGTTTTAATACCGAGCGTCCCAGCGTATTTGCTATAAGATTTAAGCCTTCTGTGGCACCTCTTACAAAAATGATTTCATTCTGCTTCACGGACAAAGAGTCCGCGATACATTTTCTAGCATTGGTGTAGAGGGATTCAGCCTCTTCAGCTAGCTCATAAATTCCCCGGTGTACATTAGAATTGAATCGTCGGTAGTAGTCCGAAAGGGCATCTATTACGCAATTTGGTTTTTGTGATGATGCTGCATTATCTAAATATGCAATGGGTTTGCCCCGATTCAGCCTATCTAAGATAGGGAAATCATTTCTTGTGTCTTTTAATTTCAAGGGTGTTCTTATTTACGGGTAATCTAAGGAATAATAGTCCTGTTATATCAGATGTATCACCGAAGGACAACCTCTGCGGAATAGGTTGTTTCTACTTTTTAGAGTAAAACAAATAGAGGTTTGAGGGGGAGTTAGAAAATTATTTTAGCCTCAGGTAAAGCCTGTCTCAGTTTCTCCACCCCTGATTCAGTAACCTTAGAATTCCAGAGATATATCTCATTGAGAGACTTAATTGAAGCTAAATCCCTCATACCTTTGTCTGATACTTGAGTCCCTGAAAGATTAACATACTGTAAAAATTTTAATTTAGATAAAGATTTGAGTCCACCGTCTGATACTTTGGTGTTTCTTGCATTAATCCAAGTTAGGTTTGGATAACCTCCTGCAACATTCAAGGTTTTATTGGTAATCTTAGTGCGAGAAACATCAAGGTGGGAGATGTTGTTTTTGATCCCACTGAAGGCCCCAAGATTGGAGTCTTGAACTTCACTTGAAAAGGAAGAAAATTCAGCTCTGACTAATGGGCTCTTTTCTGAAATTTGACGCACAAGAGCCCCCGTTTTTTCAGCTGCTGTTAATGATGACCTGGAAGGACTGCTCAGTCTTTTGGCAATGATATCCAAGATAGAAGACTTGCTATCAGTGGTAGCCAGGACAGGTTCAGCTTTTTTAACCTTGGGCTTGGCATTCGGGTCTGCCGCGATTGCTGCCGGTTGTTCGGATGCACCTTCAAGAATCCATCTTTTCACCATGGTAATTTCATCTTCGGATAAAGGCCCACCCTTGGGAGGCATGATTTCAGGATCTTCTTTGTCGAGAGTGATCACTCGGTGCAAGGTGCTATCAGTATGATCCCCGGGCGTAACGATTATGCCGTCAAGGTTTCCTTTGAGCACCCATTCATGAGTGTCTAATCGCAAACCTGCCCTAGGTTTAATAGTACGACTATTTTTAACATAGGGAGCGCCATGACATTCTAGGCATTTTTTTTCAAAGAGTGGTAAAATATGATGATTGAAACTGACCGGTTCGTCAGGAGCAGGTATCCCACCTTTTGTTGCAGACATATTGTTTTTCGACGGCTTGGCCCCTTCGGATATCCATCTTTTGATAATATCGATTTTCTCAGCATCGACTGGACCACCTTTGGGGGGCATGAATAAATCATCATCTTCAGGAAGATTAAGGACAGAATAAAGCCGACTTTTTTCTAGATCATTAGCGACAACAACAGGACCGTCTAAATTTCCTTTCATAACCTCGGCAAAGCTATCAAATCTTAGGCTTGCTTTGGGGTTGACCAATCGTCCTGATCGGTCGAAGGGGGCGTGATGGCAGTCATTACAACGCTCTTCGAGAATAGGTAGAACATGCCGGTCAAAATCAATGGGTTCTCCAGGTTTCGGTTTGGCTCCAACTGCTTTTGCCATGGCTTCTTCTGGACTCACTCCTAATAAGACGGGAATATGGGAGAAAAAAGAACCGGGTCGAAAAGTAACTTCCTTAGGTGGGGGTGGCTTACGGATCTCATTAAGATCAGTAGTTTCCTCAGTCGTTGTTGAGGTAGCAACTGAAACAACTTTTCCGGACGGTTTTTCTGTGGCACCTTCAAGTATCCAACGGCGAATAAGATTAATCTGCTCTGAGTTCAAAGGATCCCCTTTAGGTGGCATAATCATATCATCATCGGGAGGAAGGGTAACCACTTCCAACAATAGGCTTCCTTTGTCATCCCCGGGAATGATAACAGGGTCATCTCCAAAACCCTTCATAAGCATTTCATAATTATCAAACCGAAGCCCTGCTTTTGGCTTCATAGTACGACCATTTTTTTCGTAGGGTGCTTGGTGGCATTCATTACAATTTTGAGTCAGGATCGGCATGATTTGGGAGTGGAAATCTATGCCTTTGGCTGCCCCTGCAGTCGTGACACTCGGTTGAGCACTTGCAGGTGAAGAGGGGGTAGACGGATTTGGCATCCCCTTGGGGATACGATTTAACCTTGCTCCACTAATTAAGTAAGTTTGATCACCTTTAGATAGTGCTTTGAGGGGGACTTTGAAAAGCTTCCCACTTTTATTAGAAAGAATAAAGGTTTGTCCTTCATACCCTACAGCCCGGCCTTCAAATGACTGACCTTGCGGAGTTTTATAAATACGATAAGGTTCAGCTCCGTAGGCAAAAAAGGTGGGAAAACAGGATACAATTAAGAGTAGGAGGATGGTCTTAATCATTAATCAATGCTTCCGAAAGAATTAGGCAATGACATCAAACAACGGTTCACCTTTGTGTGCGACGGTAAAAGGTCTGCCCGAAGGAGAGTATTGAACATCATTGAGCGGTAATCCTAAAAGGTATGCTATGGTTGCGTTCAGGTCTTCTGGCTTGATCGGCTTTCCTTCCGTAGGTAAACGACCTCTGTCGTCAGTTTCCCCGTAGCTTGTGCCACCCTTGACTCCACCACCGGCCATAAATGCGGTGAAGCAGTAAGGCCAGTGATCCCGACCATCGCGACCGTTAATATTTGGAGTGCGGCCAAATTCAGAAGTGAGTACAACTAAAGTTTCCTGAAGTAATCCTCTCATTTCTAAATCCATGAGTAATGCTCCTAGTGCCTTGTCCACATCTGCACAATTATTAGCTACGGCTTCAAAATTGTTACCGTGGGTATCCCAACCCCCACGAGAAACTTCAATGTAACGGACTTTATTTTCTACTAACCTGCGGGCTAAAAGGCAACCTTGGCCAAAATTGGAAGTGCCATACAGATCATGCATCGCTTTTGGTTCTTTGGTGATGTCAAAAGCATTAAGGTCTTCGCTGTTCATCAGCTTGATCGCATCTTTATACAGATTAGAATAAGCTCGAACTTGTTTCTGTTTGTACTCGGCAGTAAAGTTAACATTAAGTTTTTCCGCCATGGTGATACGGTTACCAAATGTCTGCTGGTCCAGATAAGAAGCCATCGAGCTATTCGCAAGGCCTGACTTTGGATTTCCTATGGGCAGGGCACCGTGCTCGGCTTCGAGGAAACCAGCTCCACCGCCACCACCACCAATCCTTACATTTCGAGGAATTGTGCGATTAATAGGCCCTGAAAGTTTCGATACCCAACTGCCGAATGTTGGATGTACTATCGTTCCACGCTTGAGATAACTCGTGTGCATTAGGTAACTGGCTTGCATGTGGGCTCCTTGGCTTGTGACCATGGTTTTTATCAAAGCCGAGTTGTGCATGTGCTGAGCGGTGAGTGGAAGATTTTCCGATAAAATAACACCGTCTGCACTGGTCGCAATTGATTTAACAGGCCCTTGAATGTCAGGGTTATTTGGCTTTGGCCCAAAGGTGTCGAGGTGAGACATTGCACCTGACATATTCAAATAAATGACATGTCTTGCCGCAGCTGGTCTTGCTCCAGGGGTCAGTGCTTTGACACTGTTGTGAATGTAAGATCCAGCCATGGGCATAAGGCCAACTCCGAGGCAAGCTTTTGCAGCGTTTGCAATAAATTCACGACGGCCGAGTTCGTCAATGGTGTTGGGTGATAAGTTCATGTAATATATCCTTGATTAGTATTTATAAATGGTTGGGTTTTCAAATTATTGCACAAAGAGGAATTCGTGACTATTGACCAAGACCCAAATTAGGTCTTTTTCTGGGTGAGGACTTTCGCGCACCGCATCCTTAAAGGTTCGAACTTCTGAACTGCTCGGTTCACGATTTAAAACAGCAAGAAAAGCATTTTCGATTTTAGTGTCTATCGTTTTGCCTTTTTGAATGATTTCAAGGATTTTCACCTTATCATTTTTAAGTAATTGATTTTCGACATAACCGTTCAACAGGTTAAGAACTTGTGTGACTGATGCCTGTTTGTGGCTCCCTTCAATTTGGTCTCTGTTAGAGGCCCCGAATTCACTGATTAAGTGACCAGCTGGTGCTGGAGACCCAACTTCGGAAGCCCGAATAGTACTGCGGTCCTTAACATAATTACCATAGTCATGTGCAGGTTTTGCGTAAGATTTTGTGACCTCTGGCGGAGCATTTTGTTTCTGTTTAAACTGATTCAAGCAAGAACGGCAGCAAAACGCGACCGTATCGCCATCATCATTAAAGGCAAGAAGAGAAGGATCTATGGGACGACCAGGTTTGATCGGGCAATCTGAATTGATGGGATCACCAAACTTCATCGCTGTTGTTTTCGATGCTGTTGAGCTTGCTGGGCTTGGTTGGCTTTCTTTGAATCGGTTCAGGCAGGAACGACAGCAAAACCCTATGGTTTCACCTTTATCATTGAGTGCTTTCAGGGATGGATCAATGGCACGACCAGGTTTAAGAGGACATTCAGCATTAATGGGATCGCCAAGTTTTGCAGCCATCTCTTTCATTTCTTTTTTGGGAGCTGCTACAGCACCAGGCTGAAGTCCAGCTCGTTTCATCATTAAGGCAAATAATTCTTCACCCGACATTTCCAGGTAACTTTCGTAGGTACTGTAATCATCCCGTCTTTTGAGCTGTCGGGTATCCACATCTGAAAAATTTAAGGCCACAAGAGAATCCCAAAGCTGCTCGCCAGACATTCTTTCCATAAGTGGGCCCTGATAAAAATAGGGAATACTTCCACGAGTTGGGGTTTGTACATTTGGACCGGCAAGCACCCACTTGACTTCAGGTGGCATGATAGTATCCTTAGCATCACGAGCCATCATATCAGGTTTGGGAGCCTCGCGTTGAAATGCTTGGGTGTTATAAATAATGCGTTGAAATTCTTTAATATCGTAATTAAGAGCCACCATAACTTTTTCAAGATGGAGTTGGAGTGTTGGATCCGTCGGCATAGTATCATCAATCATGTTATCCAATGGTTCGATAAATGCTAAACCGAAGGCTTCTTTCCATAGTCGGTTCACAATAACTGCGGTAAACCTAGGGTTAGATTCAGAGGCAACCCAATTAGCATAAGAAGATCTTGAACCGGTAACCTCAAGATTTTCATCAAGCTCAGCAGCGAGACCGAAAATTGTGGAAGCTTTTATCTCTTGGTTAGGGTTGGCGTTATCATACTGATAGTCTCCAGGAAGCTTAATCTTTCCATTGCCCATGCTTGCCAAACCGATGCCCATTATGTCGTTAAAATTCAAACTCGCTCTTCGAATTTTTTCGGATGCATTGACATTATCCTCCCTGTTCATCCTGTTGCGTTCCGCTCTTACAAGTTTATTAAAAGTATCCATGTTCTCTCCGGTTCTGTAACGGGAATTACCGGCCCCTTCAGTAAAGGCTGCCATCTCATAGAATTGTTTTTGAGACCAGCGGTCGAAAGGGTGGTCATGGCACTGTGCGCATTCCAAACTTGTTCCAAGGAAGATACGAACTGTATTGGACATGTTATCCAATTGCATTCCTCGATCACGAATAAAATAACCAACTGCACCGTTTCCGCGTTCCCACATCGGACCAGAAGCAGATAACATTTCTTTGACCCAAACATCATAGAGTTTATTGGTGGCGATCGATTCACGAATATAATCGATATAAGGCCTTCCGGAAACTCGGTTCCCGAGATTTTCTTTAGCACGGAGAATATCTGCCCAAAAGTTAAACCAATGACTCACATACCCATGACTACCTAAAAGTTTATCGATAAGCGCAGATTTTTTGATGGATCTGTCTCGGTTTTCTAAAAATTCAGTGGACTCTTCGTATGTGGGAATTCTACCAATTATTTTCAGATAAGCTCTTCTAAGAAAGACTTCTTCACTTGCAGATTTGTTGGGACGAAGCTTGTAAGATTGAAGTTTTTTTTCGATGAGGCTGTCTATGTAGCGGGAGTTTGCTTTCAGTACAGATGATGAAAGTGGCCTTTGGAACTCGGGTAGGGCGTCATGATTGGGAGCAAAGTTATTTTTGACAAATGCTTGGTCATCTTCAGTGAAAATGTCTAAACTGATTCGAAAAAGTTGATTGTCTTTACTACGCCGGAGAAGAATGTCTCCGTCTTCAAAAAACTTTTCCACAGAACCCTTGATCTTTTGCCCATTTTTGGAATGAAAATCTCTTTCGGCTGATCCATACGAGGAAAAAGGCAAAAGTGCAAAAAATGAAATAAAAGCGAGAAAGTTATACATAATTTTAAATCTGATCCGATTGAACTTTTATGGCAAGATTTTTTTAGCGTTTTACAGGTTCGTAATGAGTAAGAAAACTCTTTGTTATTTTATTCCAAAACACTTCTAAATCTTTTGTTTTTTTTAAGGATTATTTCATTTTGCGAAATTTTGCGTGGAATCGTCTTGAATATCATCAGATTTTGCTTGTTTGCTTTAAGTTCAAAAGAAGTGATCCGTCCTCAGTTTTGGCAAGATTTCTTAATAAATATCAATGAGTGAATTCGCTCTATTAATGAAGTTCAACCGGATTGCTCAATTTTAAGTAAATAAATATGATGTATGGCTTTGAGAAGTGGATGTGATTTATGTTAAAAAAGTGACAGATTATCTGTTGGTCGTTGCTTTAAAGCTATTTTTCGAAATAAAGAGATAAATTGTAATGACATCTTCTTTTAAGATAATCCTTATCAACATCACATTGTGGGTTTGCGTTTCGTGCGAAAAGAAACAGGCAACTGCCACAGAAGGGAGTTTCACAAATACTGACAAGCAACTCTACAGGTTAGACGATCATGTCGGTTCAAAAACCTGTGCGGAATGTCACCAGGAGGCTCATGGAAAATGGAAAGAATCTCATCATTTCCATGCAATGGAATTACCGAATGATCAAACTGTAAGGGCAGATTTCAATAATTCGCTTTTTGAAAATTATGGAGTGACCACCAAATTTTTTAGGAAAGACGAAAAATATTTGGTAGAAACTGAAAATCAAGCAGGTGAAATGGAGGTGTTTGAAGTCGCCTACACGTTTGGGTGGGAGCCTTTACAACAGTATTTGGTGAAATTCCCAGACGGTCGCATGCAAGTGCTCCCAACCTGTTGGGATGTGGAGAAAAAAGAATGGTATCATCTGTATCCAAATGAAAAAATTGCTCCATCGGATCCTCTTTTTTGGACTCGATCTCTTCAAAACTGGGATCATATGTGTGCCGATTGTCATTCCACGAATCTGAGGAAAAAATTTGATGAGGCATCCCAAACCTTTTCTACTGCTTATTCTGAAATTAACGTTTCATGCGAATCATGTCATGGTCCAGGGCGAGAGCATGTTGAGCTGGCAAGGTTAGGAACTGATTTTAAAGAAATGCCAGATTTTGCACTGGCTGATGTAAATAGCACCAATATTGCTCAAATTGAAACTTGTGCAAAGTGTCACGCGAGGAGGGGCTTTGTTCATCCTGGGCATCATGCAGGCAGTTCTTTTTTGGATCATTTTTTGCCTGAAGTCGTACAACCATGGTCACCAGACATGCAAGTTCCTACTTATCATGTTGATGGTCAGATTGACGATGAAGTTTATGTCTATGGATCTTATGTTCAAAGCAAAATGTTCCACCAGGGAGTCAAGTGCGTTGATTGTCATGATCCTCATACGGTGAAGTTACATACTTATGATAATCAGCTTTGTACGCGTTGTCATGTCCCCAATGATAAGAATCCGCTCGGTTTCGATACACCTTCGCATCATTTTCACCCCATGGGTACAGAAGGAGCAAAATGTGTGGAATGTCATATGCCCCATAAAACCTACATGGGTATAGATGATCGCCGGGATCACAGCATCCGTATTCCCCGACCTGATCTTTCTGTACGGTTTGGTTCTCCAAATGCATGCAACCAATGCCATCAAGACAAAAATGCTCAATGGGCAGCAGATGCGATTACTAAACTTAAAGGACCAGATCGCCCGAAAGAGGCCAGGCACCCCGAAGCCTTTCATGCTTTTCGAACCGGTGGGCCCAACGCGGAAAAGCTGTTACTTGAAACCTGTCGGGATGTAGAATCGCCAGCATTTACCCGTGCTGGAGCTATGCTTGCTTTGCGACGATTTATAAGTGATGTTAGCTTTGAAGAGGCGAAGAGAAACCTAGATTCTAATCAGTCGGTCGTTCGGGTGGCGGCTCTATCTAAATTAGAGGGTATGCCAGTTTCGGAAGCTTACCCTGAGCTGGTAAAAATGCTCAACGATCCCATCCGCTCAGTACGTACTGAAGCCGCTCGCCTACTTTCCCGTGCTCCACATTCTTTATTTTCCCCTTCAGACTTTAGACTTTTCCAGGAAGTTTTTGAAGAGCTCAAGCTTCGCTATACCAGTAATCTTGACAGGCCTGAATCATATCTTTCACTCGGAATTCTAGCAGAAAATCAAAACCTTCCCCTTGATGCAGAGAAGTATTACCGGCAGGGTATTCGTCGAGAGGATACATATGTGCCCGCCCGGATGAATCTGGCAACTTTATTGAGCAGAAGAGGGAAAAATCAGGAGGCGGAAAAATTTTTAAGAGAAGCAGTTCGGTTGCAACCAACTTGGGGGCAGGTTCACTATTCCTTGGGCTTACTATTGGCTGAGGATGAGAAGCGCATCTCCGAAGCCATTCGTTCTCTAGAGAGAGCTTCCGCATATTGGCAGGAAAATCCCCGTGTTTTCAATAACCTAGCGATTGCTTACTGGAAGAGCGAAAAATATGAAGATGCAATCATTTCTTTTCGTCAAGCCTCTAGGTTACAACCAGACAATCCTGAGTTTTTGCAAAACCTTGTACAGTTATTGTTGCAACAACAAAGATGGAATGAGGCTTTGCCAATTGTTGAGAAAATAGTCGAACTTTTGCCGAATAACCCCCAATACATTTCATTGCTGTCCGAAATTAAAGGGGAAGTAATGCGAGTGCGTAATTCGAAATAAAATGGAGCCACCTGTCAGAGTCGAACTGACGACATCCTCATTACAAGTGAGGCGCTCTACCAACTGAGCTAAGGTGGCGAAATCCAATTTTCAATAGCTTAGTAAATGGTTTTTGAAAATGCAATCGGATAGTCGTGTTCTTATTTATTTTATTTCAACAGAGTCGCAAAGAAACAGTTTTTCTTTGGGGATGTGAGAGAGTAAGAGCGATCGGCAGGTGGAAATCCTTTCCCTTTCAATCTCGGCACGATAAGAAATGCTTCCATCTTTCTTTTCTAATTTACCAGAAAATAATGGTTCCTTTGGATAAAGTTTTTGTATGCTTCTGAAAAAGCCTGTGGGCATACGGAAGGCACCTAAACTAACGGAGTGAAGGGAGTGCGCGGGCAGTGCCGCAATTAATTGATTAAAAAGTTTGGCGTAGCGGGCGTCGAAGTCGACACAATCAATGATGGGGTCAATACGGAGACCTATCTTCCATCCGAGTGCAGCCAGTTTTTCCATCGCTTTAATACGGGACTGAACAGAGGGAACCTTGTGCTCTAGTTGCTGGCTAATTTCCTCCGGGGTAAAACTAAATGCAACCACTGCATTATCTAATGGGTCTGTTCTTTCCAACACTTGGCTAGCAATACTCTTGGTTCGAAGCTCAAGCCATGAATTTGGTAATTCCCGAAAGAATGGAATAAATTCTTGGGCAAACCCCGTGAGCGATTCTAGCGCTAAACTATCACAGTCATAACCTGAAAAAAACCAACTGGGTTCCTCCCCTAATTCATCATGCTTTTTTTTAATCTCTGCTTTAAAATCCTCAAAGTTTACGAACAGAACATAGTGAGCGGATGGAAACATACCTTGCAAAAAACAATACCTGCAATCATAGAGGCAGTTAAGAAGATGGGAGAAATAAAAGTTTTGAGACCCACCGATGCCATAGCTTGCGGGAATCGGATGAATTTTTTTCCCATTTTGTTTTGCCAGGATGAGTGCGGGGTTCTTCTTTTGCAGCCTGAAACTTTGCCCCCTGGGGTTAAATACCTCTTTGTAGTGCTTACAGGGAATCTTTGTCGCCTTCGGGAATCGACGAAAAAACTCTTGAGTCCGAGGGTGTTCTTCGATGTCTTCCTCGAAATAAATATATTCGATCATGATAGAATTCGATAAGGTTCGATCAAATGAGCAAGGGAGTTTAAGCTAGATTTTGCATTATTTTCATTCCGCAAAGATTGCAGGATTTTAGCTTCTTCTATCTTGAAGGATTTGGATTGATTAAGCAGTTGAAAGAGTAGGTGGGTTTGGGTTTCTGTAAAGTTTTGAGAGAGTAAAGCTTCTTTTTTAAAGGCTACAGTCTCACTATCAGGAAAAATTTCATTGGCTAGCATCTCCAAGCTTTCCACAAAACCAAGGATTACGGGGAGATTTTTATCAATCACTTCTGATACGATCTTGGGATTAAAAGTATTGAGCGGTTGCCTCAAGTTGTCCGACACAACTTTAACAACTTGGACTAATTCTCGGGTTACACTTTTGGAGGCTATGGTATAAAACCCGTGGGCTTCCATATCATATCCACTTTCTCTCTCGTAATCAGTGTTGGGCCGATCACAAGTTTGAAGGGGGGATCTTACGATTCCAGAATCTATAATTTGAGGAGGATAATAGGTGGAGGAACAATCTTCCAAGAAGATACGATCTGCAATAAATAGAGACCCTATGTCCAGGGATCTATGTCCGGCGATGCCGAGGTTTAAAAATGAAGACGGCCGATCTTGGCTGGGGCTTTTCCCAAGTAAAAAACCAGTTGCTCCAGCAGATGCAACTTTGCCAATGCCCGAGACCACAAGTTGATGATTTTTATTTTGAAAGGTTGGAAAGGGAAGGGGACCAGGTACCTTTTTCAACTTCAGTGCATCAATAAGGGGCTTGGCTTCTGCTTCTAAGGCAATGATGAAATTCATTTAGTTAAACTCTGTTTAAAGTACGCAATAAGTTTTGATATTTTAAGGATTGTTGAAAGTACAGCTCAGACTCTTTGTTTTTATCATGCTTTCTAAATCCTTCGGCTAAAATTTTACATTTTTGAACGAGAATGGACAAGATAGCTTCTTGTTTACTGTTTGAAAACCCAGCCTTCTCAACAAGTTTTTCTAAAGACCTGACCCGAAAACGATCCATGCCCCAATTCTGTCTGGATAATTGGTCAGAATGCCCACCATGTTTGACCACAAGTTTTTCATCGATGTATCCAAAGGATTCTTCTAACAAAACCCGCAACCATAAGTCATAGTCTTCGCAAACGGGTAGATCATTATCAAAGCCTCCAAACTTTTCAAAGATAGAATGGTGAAGGAGAACAGAGGATGGGCAGATTAAGCATCTCTCAAGTGATCTTTTAAAAAGCTCTTCGGGTGTCTTGTTGAGGTATTTGGGAGGTAACACTTGGTTGCCGTTTCTAATCCATACTTCATCGGTGTGAGATGCAAGGATAGTTGGATGGCTTTTGTGGAACCTAATTTGCCTTTCTAATTTCTCTGGTTGCCATTCATCGTCCGAGTCTAAAAAGGCAACCCAGGGGCAGTGGGCTTTTTGGATGCCAAGGTTTCTGGCTGAGGACACCCCTTGGTTTTCTTGCCGATACCATACCGTTCGAGGGAATTCAGTGCCTAGTTCTTTTTCTAGAGGCGATATGGATCCGTCATCAATTACAATGACTTCAGTTGGGCTAAGCCTTTGCTTAGAAACTGAAACTAGGGCACGCCTGAGAAAATTAACCCGGTTGTAGCAAGGAATAATGACAGAGGTGTCAAAAGCGTACGCTTGGGCGGACGCATTCACTCCGCAAATCCTCGAGGTCGAGGTGTTAAAATACTTTTACAGGAACTTCAACTGGCTCGTAGCCAGAAGCGGTTATAATCATTTTCCCTTCTCCAGGATCTCCTCCCCGAACGGGAATATTTACTGTTTTGTCACCTTCTGAAATTAATGCCACTGGCATCACTAGTGATTTAGGAACATTGGTTTTAATATCTATGGGGATACCTCCACTCGGGGCTTCGTAATCAATTTTAAACAAAATCGTTGCGGAATCTCCTGACTGAATCTCCAGGGAATTGGGGACAACACTGAGCACGCTTTCATCTACCCGGAAATTGCCTATATCCAATGCACCATGTGGGCCGCCTATCAATTGGACTTGGTAATCGACCCCGGCAGGTAAGGAAGGAACTGTGAACCTAAGCTCGTTTTCCGAAAGGTAACGGGTGCTGGCTTTTTCCTCCCCTATGGTAATGGAGTCATATTTTGTAAGACCACGACCTTGGACAGCGATTTCAACCCCAACGGGTCCACGGTAAGATGCGAGGTTTCCAACATATCGGTTTTCCAAGCGAAAAACCTGAAGGTCACTTTTTAATGATCTTTGCGACTGTGCCCCATTATCTTTTTCTTTTATGTAAGAAGCCTCAAAGTAATAAGTCGCTTCATCAAAACCGGCAGGTAATTTATAGTCACAACTCCAAAGAAATGGATTAAGCGGGTCTTGGACCATGGGAACATTCTCTCCACCAACCACAAGAGTAACTTGAATCGATTCCGACAAAACTTTTCTGTCTTGAAGATCTACCTCAGTTTGCAGGGTGTAGATGCCGGATGGATTTTGGCTGATATTAGAAGAGGTCAGGTTGATGAAACTCGGCCTTTTGCAACTCGATAAAATGAACAAGCTTAGTGACAAGCTGATAAAAGAGATTAGTTTGATTTTTAATTTCATGATTTATTTACAGATGACAATGCCAAGTTTACACAATGCTCAAAAAAAGTAAAGAGACAGGACAACTTTCGAGCCTGGGTATGTATGTGCATGTTCCATTTTGTTCTACCACATGTGACTTTTGCGCATTTTACCAAGAGAGACCAAGCAAAAAGGGATTTGAATTATTTTTTAGTGGGTTAAAGCGTGAGATGGATCACTTTTCACCGCCTCACTCATTTTCCACGGTTTTTATTGGTGGCGGAACACCGGGGCTCCTTGGTCCTGAGCAAATAGTACGGTTGGGTGAAATTATTCATACTCAAAATATAGAAAATTTGATTGAATGGAGTGTGGAGATTGCACCCTCTGAAATCACTCCAGATAAATTAAAAAATTTTAAAGAAATTGGGGTGACTCGAATATCTTTAGGGGTTCAGACATTCAATCCCCAATTAATGAAAGAGTTGGGGCGGGTCCATGAAGTAGATCGGGCTCTAAGTGCCTATTCTCTGATTCGAGAGGCTGGTTTTTCCTCAGTAAATATTGACTTACTCTTTGGTGCCCCTGGGCAGAGTCTAGAAATGTGGGAAGAGGATTTAAAGCGAGCGGTGCAACTCGACCCCGACCATATTTCCACTTATTGCCTTACTTTTGAGGAAGATACCGCTCTTTTTGTAAAACTCTCGGAGGGAAAAGTGAAAATTAATCCTGAAAAAGAGGCCACATTCTACGAAAAAGCGTGGGAGTTTTTACCTCAACACGGTTATCCACAGTATGAGATCTCCAATTATGCCAAGCCTGGTAAGACTTGTTTGCATAACATTAATACTTGGGCGATGAATGATTGGATTGGGTATGGACCATCGGCGGCTACGCAATATCAAGGGGTACGGCGAAAGAATCTTGCCAATGTGGAAGAGTGGGCAAAGCAATGGGAGCAATCAGAAGAGGGGGGCTTTGCCGAGTTTGAAGAACTTCAACCCCATGACTTGGCGAATGATGCGGTCCTCTTTGGACTTCGTATGAATCAAGGAATAGACTTGGATGAAATTGGGCAAAAGTTTAAAATTGATGAGTTATATTTTGCTGAGATTGAAAGTTTTTTCCATAAGCTTCAGGCAGCAGGGATGATGGAGAAAGCGAACACCTGGAAATTAACAGGCAAAGGTAGGATCTTAGCGGATGCGATTGCGAAAGAATTACCTACTGAAGATAATTTCTCTAGGTAGCTTTTAGGGCATCTGTCAAAAGCATACTGCTCTCTTCAAGCCCGCCTGGTCTTGCCTTCTGCATCCAGTTGTTTTCAAAACGCTTCACGATCTCTTTTGCATTATATTGAGGGGAGGAAAAGGAGGTCATCAGAGAAATCCCTTTTTGTAGACTTAGTAAACTTAACTCTATGCCCAGCGAGATCTCTTTTTGGAACTCATCTTTTCCTTCAAAATTATTGATTCCTTTCAAATCGTGGTGCAGTGATTTGAGATATTCAATGCCTTGGTTTAGCTTGTTGGTTGTGAAATTTTCTTTAAGGAAAGCAGGCATTTTCTCAGGTTGTGGGCTGAACAAAATATTCCATGCAAGGCTTGCATTTGGAATCTTAGAGTCGAGGATTTGATCTAATGTGCCGAGCTCCATGAGTATCCCTGCAGGATCCGAAGAAGCGGTGGACCAAAGGGTCGAGTTGATTTCTTTTGCAAGAGCTTGATCATCAATTTCCTGATTCCGCCATCCCCACTGAGCGGCAAGAAAAATGGAGGGGTAAAAAATTGGCCATGGTTGATGGTTTCCACAATCTCCCCAACTCGTGAGGAGGATACCCTCGGCATGATGTTTAAACGCATTGTTAAAAGCATTGGAAAGGTTTTGCCTGGCTGTTGGCCATCTCCCTGAAAAACTTCGCCACGTCGCAGTTCCGGGAGCCAAGCAGAAAGATAAATCACAGGAAGAGATGATTTCAGCCTGTTGGTCAAAGGGATGGTCTGCTTCATAGCCCCAAATTATTGGTTTGGCTGATGGAGGAAGGAGCTTTGCATTTTCCGGTTCTTCGAGCAGAACATCCGCCCAAAATTGCATGTGTTTTCCATATTTTTCCACCAAGGCCCGGATGCCATCAAGGTGATTAAGGTACACTTTGGCTTTGCCATGAGTCTTTACCTTATCTGCACTCCACCCTTGACCAAGTTCCCAAGGTTCATCCATGCCAACATTGAAGTTTGACGAGCTGAAGTTGGGTAAATATTCTCGGTAAAGGAGGTTCATAAAATCCAAGCTTCCTTGGTTTGGCTTCAGAGTGCTCCCGTGATCTCTTTCCATGAAGGGCTCATCTCTGCGAAAGCCATTGGGGCACTCGGCGAGGTCATGGTAAGCATCATGCTTAAGCCACCTCTCGAAGTGTCCAAATGAGTTGAGATTGGGAACGAGTTCAATGAATTTCTTTTTACAATATCCGTCTATTTGCCTGATCTCATCGCCAGTCAAGGGAGATGCCTCTTTCCATACGATGGGGTGTTCAGCGAAGGCAAATGTATGCTCCACATAAAGTTGTAACTCATTGTAACCAAGCTTGGCTAACAGATCGATAAGTTCCCAAATACTTTTCATAGTTGGCACTTTTCCTCGGCTTACATCGAGCATGAACCCCCGGCGCTTAAAAATTGGATAATCTTCAATTTTCGTGCAAGGGAGTTGGTTTGGGGCGTCACTATTTTGGACAATTTTCGCCAGGGTATTAAGTGCCCGAAAAACTCCTTCCTGACCTGAGGCATGGATGCACACCTGGTCTGTGTTTATCTCTAAGCTATATCCCCCGTTTTTTTTGTGTGGCCCTTTCCCCACGAGGAGCGTTGGGTGTGAGTTTCCAGTGGAAAAGTTTTGCTTACCACTTTTTAAAGTCTCGTGGACCACTTTTTCAAATTTGGATTCAAGGACTTGAATTTCCCAGTTTTTGGTTTTGGTGAAAAAGCCTGATGAGAAAGAAATTTTATGAGGCCTTGGGAAAATCTGAAGCTGCTCGTTCAAATTAACTTTTCTTTCGGGGTATTAAAATTCCCATTCCCCAGGTTATAAAAACAGTAAGAGGCCAGGCCCAAACTGTATTGATAAGTATTCCAAGCTTACCATGATTATCTTTGAGAAAGCTCCATTCCAACGCATCTTGGAGTGTGATGATATTGTAATTAATCAGGATTTGATAAAAGTCTGGACGGAGGCTTGCGACCAAAAAGAAGGAGAGAAAGAATCCAATTGATAGCCCTCTTGCACTCGCTTTGGGGGTCAGTAACGAGGCTAGAAACATTCCCAGCATAGGCCCTGTAGTGTAAGAAATCATTCCAAATGCCAACTTAACCACATCTACATTACCTCGAAGCGAATCGAGTTCTATGGCAAAGGCAGACAATAAAATTCCCCAAAAGAGAACCAATAGTCTGGAAAAACGTAGTTTTTTCTTCTCTTCATTTTTTGCAAACCTGTCCTTAAATAAGCTCAGGGTGGTCTGAGATAGCGCTGCGAGTATAGAATCAAGACTGGAGATCGCGGCTGCAAAAACACCGGCGAGAATAAGTCCTCTCAACCCCACCGGTAACTCAGTCACAATCCAAACAGGATAGATAGCATCTGAATCTTTAGCGAAAATCTGAGGCTCTGTCCCAGACATTCTCATTGGTTCATAATAAGCAAAGAGAGCAGCCCCCACAAAAAGCATCAGTAGTGTGAGGATAAGGGCTCCGGAGCTTGCAATCATTGCTTTGCGGGCATCTTTTTCATTTCGGCAGCAAAACATTCGCTGAGCGTTTAGTTGATCGACCCCAAAGGCACTTAAATTTTGGAAGGGGACAGCGATAATTGCTACCCAAAGGGTAAAGCCAACTGCTGGATCGCTAGATAGATTAAGAAGGGTAAACTTATCAGCAGAGCTTCCAATCTCAATCATTTCCTTCCAACCGCCATCCAAGGTTGAAAGAATCCAAAAGAGAGAGAACAGGCCGGCACTTACAAAGAGAAAAAATTGCATAACATCCGTCCAAATTACGGTTCTCATACCTCCCATTAATGTCCAACCAATAGCAAAGAAGCCAATAATCCAGATACATTGGTCGAATTCTAGGGGAGTGACGACCTTGAGTGCGAGAGCGGCCACTAACACCCGCACACTTTGTCCAAGAATACCTCCAATTTGAAAGATGAGAGTAGCCAGCCGTTTCGCTCCTTCTCCTAATCGGTTTCCCATGTAGTCGTAAGGGCTAAAAATTTCTCTTTCATAGAAAACTTTGACAAAGAAAATACCCACTAAAATTCGGGCAATAATCGATCCAATTCCCCATTGAAGGTAAGTAAAGTTTCCACCTGCCGCGTAAACCATGCCGGGCACTCCTATAAAAGTAACACCACTTATCTCTGTGGCGATAATCGAGCCTGATACCGCGAGCCAGGGTAAAGATCTACCCCCAAGAAAGAAGTCTTTGATTGTAGACTGCTTGCCCTTCAATTGGTGACCCACCCAAGTGGTAAGGGCTAAGTAAGCACCTACCACTATCCAGTCAATACTCGTAAATAACTCGTGATAATCCATCCAATCATTATCAAAGTATTTTCAGGTCCAAGTGGAAACGGAAAAAATCATTTCGTGAATAAATAATACTCTTGGGAATAAGTTCTTGTTTTCAGTCTATGATTTATCTGAGAAAAAGAAGTATGAAACCATTTACTTTGGTTATTGGCGCAACCGCGCTTTTTATAGCTGGTTGTGCTGCTTACTTTAGCGTTCGGGGTATTGCTCTTACCTTCGGTGCTGTTAGTTCCTTTACCATTCCGATCATTATAATGGCATCCAGCTTGGAGATTGGGAAGTTGGTCGCTGCATCTTTCCTCTATCGGCATTGGAAAACCTGTAACCAAACTCTACGAACATATTTGCTGATCGCGGTTGTTTTACTGATTGGTATCACCTCCGCTGGAATTTACGGGTACCTTTCTCAAGCTTTTGAGGAAACTCTTAGCCAAGTGGAAGGATATGAAAAAGAGATTGTAAGTTTACAAAGGCAGCAAGGGGAGTTTGACCGTCTTATCCAAGCTTATCAAACTTCCGGTCAAAGAGGGTCCTTACTTCGAGAAGAAAAGCAAGGTGAGGAGAGAATTCGTCTTGAAAAATATATCGGGGAAAGAAGGAAAGATATTGTCTCCGCTGAACAATCAAAAGCACGTCTGGCGGATGAGACTGATCAAATAATAGTCGGCGAACGACAAAAACGAGAAGAAGAAAAAAAGAGACTGGAAGAGGTTATAAAAATTCGCCGTTCAGACATTTCCAAGTTGGAAGATAATCGGAAAGAGGTGAAGTCTGAAATCGACCAGAGGATTACGAAAGAACTAGCTAAGGAAGAAAAAATTAACCAAAGACTTGAGGAATTGGATGCCGCAGTAAAAGTCTACCGAGATCAAGGACCGGGAGGTTTTTTGAAAGAAAATGGTTTTAAAAAAGCGTCCGAATTACTTAAGACCCAGGCAGAGGAGAGAGAGGGTTTACGCGGATCCCTCACCGAAATTAATGGTGCCGTTGAAAAAGCCCGAGATGATTTAAATATTAGGTATGGGGCATTGGATGTAAGGATTGAATCGATCCAATTGGAAGTCTCTGATGCAAACCAAAAAATAACTGAGTTAACCACTGGAAGTGCGGAGCAAGCAGATAATGTGAAAACGGCCTTGGAAAACTTGCAGAAGGCAAGATCTTCCGTGGATGATAGAATTAAGTCTTTGGAGTCTGAAATTGCAGAAGCGAGCAAGAAAATCACTATTATGAGTGAAACTACCTCGGCCTTTGGCCCCGATAGCTCCGCTGAACTAGAAGAGAAAAAAAGTGGACTGCAGAATAAAAAAGAGGAGGCAGAAAAAAGAATTTTAGAATTAGAAGGAAAAATTCGGGCCACTGATATTGGATCTTTCAAGTTTGTGGCTCGGGCATTTGATCCAGACGTGGCAGCCGCGGAAGCCACCGAGAATCCAGTGCTGATTGAGGAAGCAATGAACCAGGCAGTTAACCGGGTGGTTAAGTGGTTTATCTTGATCTTAGTTCTGGTATTCGACCCCTTGGCCGTGACCTTGGTGATTGCCTTTAATGCTTCTCTTATTCGTAAAAATGCTGATGTTTTCGCCCAAGAGAATTCAAAAAAAGAAACTTCTTCAGCGAAAGCGAAATCATCAGGCCCCAGTCCTTTTATTATACTTCTGATCGTAGGAGCATTAATTTACGGGGTCTATCATGCCTTGCCAGACGGGAGGACTCCTGTCGCACCCCCCGGGGGATTAACGAAATCTGTCATCATAGATGATTTGGCGTCGAGTAAACTGGATGATCGTGCTTTGGCATATGTGCCCGAAAAAGCATTTGGTGTATGCAGTTTTTCAAGCCTTCGGATGGTCGAGGAAGTTGGTGTTCCCAAAATATTACCAATGGAATTACTTTCTCGAATCCCATTTTTTAAAAATATGCTCTGGGATCCTCAATCCTGTGGCATCCAACCAAATGGGCGAGTGCTTTATTTTATGCAATTACCTGGTGGCTTTTACAAAGAAAAGCGACCGGGTGATGTTCTGTTTGGCTTGGTTTTGCCGATCGGAGATAATGCTAAGGCGAAAAACTTTATTCTCAATCAATTAGATTTAAAATCCCAAAATCCCAGTTGGAAGGTTCATGAAAATATGCTTCCGGATTTTCATTCTATTCATCATGAATCCGCTCATATTTCGATGGGTATGGACCAAAACTGTTTGGTGCTACTTACTTCTTGGTGGTCCGATCAACCTGATTCCAACTTCTTGGAAAAAGAAATGAAAGAAATTTTCCAATATGGACAGGTTTCAAATCGTCTCCACCCTAAACTAGTTTCTTCTTTGCGGGGAAATGATTATGATATTGCCGCTTTCCTCTTTGCTGAAAATTTCTTTTCTCCATTCCAAAAAACAGTGGAAGAAACAGAATTATTGAACACTTTTCGTGAGTTCTTATCTTTTGATGTTACGATTAAAGCAAAAGCCAGTTTAGAGGGCGTTTCTTTTACAGGGGAATATGATTATGGAAAAGCAATGCTGGATGCTAGCTATGGATTTAAAATAGCGAGCCTGTTGGAAAAATTTCGGGAAAGCCCAAACTCTTCAGGTTTATCCAGTGTTTATGGTGAATTTGTGGAAATTTTTCTTCAGAGATTAGACTACCAAAGCGTAGTTCGTTTGCTAGAGAGAATTGATTTAGGCCAATCACTTGGCTTTGAATCTTTCACTTCTTTGGAGTGCAGTAGTGGAATGCAAGGGAGTCGAAAGGGAACATTTGCAGTGACTATTAATTCCAGTGAACCAGGCGGTGAAACTTTAAGACTAGCCATGGATTTATTTGTTGAAGCATTGAACCCTTTCAGTATTCAAAATAAAGAAAAATTCCGCTAATGCCTTTTGGAGTACGGAATATTTTCATACTCAGTTGTTTGAGCCTGCTCTGGTCCAATTGTGCCCAAAATGGCATTGACTTCAATGACCCTCAAAATACCCCTAAGGCAGCTATCACTAGCTCTTTGTCTCCAACTGTTCTATCGAACCCTCAATCGAAGGAACCCGCAAAGCCATTATCTGGGGAATCAAGGAAAGCAGAAAATGCGAAGGTTAAACCTGGAGATCGGAAGGGCGTAATTTTTACAAATGAAAAACGAAAAGATTTAAAGGGTAACAAAAAGAAAGGTAAGGAAATACGGGAGCCTAAAGAATCTAAAGTATTCGCGAACAAAAAACCATTTTTGATGAAGAAAAAATCAAATGTTCATTCATTGCCGAGTACCAAGCATTCAATTCCTCCCCTTGATTCTTCTACCCAAGTTCCTGAAGATGTAAGCGGTTTCTCAAATTCTGCTCATACAACCCTAAAGCCGAAATCAAAAAAGCAAATTCAAACAGAGTCCAAAATGTTAACTACCATCGACAAGCCCGATATTTCTAGGGAGAAAAGAAAGTCACCAGACCAAAAAGTTACAAAAAATGCTTCAAGCTATCCCGTAAGAAAAAAAAATATTTTGCCACTACCTTCAAAATCCGAAGCTGAAAAATTACATTCTCAGAAAAAAGAAGTCTCTAAGAAAGTTGTAAGCGGAAAGAATGATTTGACCAAATCAATTTCTTTGATTCAGGGTGAGCCGATTCCCGGAAAGGGTGGAGAGCCAAAGCAAAGTATAGGTAAACCTGAAAAGGTACATCCACTTTCAGTTATTCAAAATCTGGACAAGCAACCAAAAGGAGTTGCTGCATCTGATTCAAGCTCAGGACGTCCCATCTCTTTGGTACATTCCAACTATAGACCAGAGTCAGTGGAGGAAATAAAGGGGAGCATGCCGGATGTGAGTCTGTTGGGTAACCAAGTAGAGCTAAATGCTACTGAAAGGGCAGGGGTTGCCCTAGGTTGGAAAGCTGAACTGCTGAGATCGGAGGCGAAAGATAAAGACAAGTCTAAGTTTAAAAATCAATCATTCCCTGAGGGGAAAGGGAACACTCAGGGGTTTAGCCAAGCAAAAAGCTACCTTAACCGTTCGACTAAGACCTCTGAAATAGACATGGATTCTAAAAGAAATCTCAACTCTCTGGAAAATAGTAAGGATTGGAACCAAGGACGAGGAAGAAGAGCGATTAAATTATCTGAGCAAAACCTAGATGGTCCAAGATTTGAGGAAGCTTTAAGGTGGATACAGCAAAAAGGTAAATAGGCAGAAAAAGGCTGACTGTTACGTGAAAAACTCTTTCTCTAAGCCCGTCTTTGTTATTTTCATGGTTGCCTTGGTATGCTTATTTCTTGGGCAGTTGGGATCTCTACTGCATGAAATGTTTTCTTTTTTCGACTTTATTCCCAGAGGACTCAGGAATTAGTCGAGATGTCTATTTGAATAAATAGACTAAGCGAATGTAATACTTTATATCCATCTCCTCTTTTGATTCTACTGGAGTTGAATTGTAGGTCCCGACCAAGCCAGACCGTAGATTCCAATTTATTTCTTTTGTGAGCGGAAAGACCACAGCGGTGTCGCTTGAAAACAAGAATTTTTCTAGGTTACTCAAACTGGGGATGAAAGTGAGGTCACTTTCCAGAGCAAGGTAATCTTTGATATCGTGAGAGTATTCCAAACCTAAGTCGATAGCTGGATCATTTTGATTCTTGGTATCAGATGAACCTGATTTTTCGTACCTAAATGCCAAACCAGAACGAAGCGCGATTTTGTAATCCTGTTCTTCAATCCAGTTATATTTTAAACCCAGTGCAGTCGTTGCCCTCAGGTCAATTTCTTCCAGTTTGTCATTTTCAAGATCAGCCTTGGCATACCAAGAGAGGGTGTCATAAAAGCGAGAATCATACTCGGCTCCAATTTTTGTTTCATCCTCTACAACCGTGCTGTCATTCTCCGCCTTGTTATATGAGAGGTAAATGTCGTACCCTCTAAATTGATTGCTGAATGAACTATCCAAGCGAATACCAAGCCCAAAATTATCAACATTTCCAGAAGAACCGGTGAGGTCCAAGCCAAGTGCATGGATCCAGTTTAAAAGTAAGGCCTCGGCTTTTTGTTGGGCAGTAAGAATAAGCGGGTCGTCCGCATCTTCCTGCCAAAGGTGGCGAACCATTGGAAGAGAGAAAATTTCATTTTGATTCTCTAAAGAGAAATTCCCATTTTCCGAGAAATCTATTTTTCCCCGAAAAGTGCGGTTATCTTCGGTTCTTACCGATAATTCTCGAGTGCTTGAGATAGCAGAGATTTGATCTTCAGGAATCTTTAAGGTTCCAGCATATACAGTTTCAATGCTTACATTTCCATCAACCATACCAAGGATGTCACCTTGAAGAATGGATCCGTCCAAAGTTTTTATTTGGTCAGACCAAGCATGAGCCTGAAAGAAAAAGCCAATTATGAAAAATATTTTATTCATGCGAGAATTTTTATCATCACCCAGGAGGCCAATCGAGTTTTCTGCCTCCCAGTAAATGAACATGCAGGTGAGGAACACTTTCCCCGCCGTCGATCCCGTTATTGATCACAATCCGAAAACCATTTTCTAAGTTTTCTGCCTTGGCGATCTTTTGCGCGTTAAGTAAAAGCTGGCCAAGAATGAATTGGTCATCTGCTTCTGCGAGTGCAATTCGCGGAATTAGCTTTTTAGGTATGATTAAAATATGAACCGGTGCTTGGGGTGCAATATCTGGAATCGCAATACAGGTTTCGTCTTCAAAAAGAATATCAGACGGAATTTCTCTGTTTATTATTTTTTCAAAAATTGTGCTCATGATAAAAAAAGTGAAAATTTATTTAGCAGACCAAATACGCAGGGAGGAAAGATAAAAATCTTCCAAGGCGGCCTCATCCTTCAGATTAACTTCCAGTAATCCAGTATTTTTTTCCAAGTTATTGATTACCTTGGCAAACCGGTTGCTGAGCTTACCCATTTCTTCTGGAGTTTGCCCGAGCTTTACAACCACGGATCTAGTAACCTCTGAGACTTCTCGGAGGAATTGAGAGCGAATACTTTTACGGACCCCAGTTTCAAAAGCGTCTTTTTCTTTGTCTTCCATTTCTGTGGTAAGAGTTTTTACCGCCGCTTTACATTCGGCTTCTGATTTTTCACGAATGATCTTTAATAAATCGGCCGTAAGCCCGTAAGCAGCAAAAATTGGAGTAATTCGATCCTTTGCCAAAGCGGCACGGTCTAAGAGGGATATGATCCATTGTTCGTACTTGTTTTTCCAGGCAAGCCAATCCTCATCTCTCCTGGCTTGATACTCGGTGCCCAAGCGAACGGACAGACAACGGCTTCTAATGGTGGGAAGCATGGAATTAGGCCGAGTTGTAAGAAGGATTAAGTAGGTGTCAGGGGGAGGCTCCTCCAGGGTTTTAAGAAAGGCATTGGCAGCTTCTTTTCTCATCCTGTCAGCTTCGTGGATCAGGGCAACTTTGGCACCGCCTTGGTTGGATGTTCTGTAAAGCTCTGATAGTAAAGCCCGCGTTTTCTCAACCGTAATAATTCTCATTTTACCAGTTGGTCGAAGGTGAAATAAATCAGGATGTTCTTGTCTACCTTCAGCCATACATAAGATGACTGATGACAGGTCAAGGGCTTGGGTTTCAACCAAGGCAATGGGGTCACCTTGAAAAATTAAGCCATGGTGCAATTCTCCAGCAGAGAATCTTTCGAGTAGTGCAGCCTTCGGACTTTTATGTTGATCCTGCTGCACAACCTTCAGTCTTCGTTGAAGAATCGGGAATGGATTTCATTCCAGATGAGAATTTCAATATCATCAATATCTCCAAGCCCATCGACAACGAAGAAGCGGTCAGGCAGGCTTCTTGCCAAATGCAAATACCCTTCTCTGACTTTACCATAAAATTCGACATTTTCTTGTTCCATTCGGTCTGGCATGTCGGAAACTCTGTGCTTTATACGTTCAAGGCCTACCTCGGGGGGGATATCAAGTACCACGGTTAAGTCAGGAACGACATCCCCAACTGCAAAGGCATTGATTTGAGTTACAGGGTCATCTGCAATTTGCCTCGCCACTCCCTGGTAGACAGTTGTCGAGTCCAGGAAACGGTCGCAAAGAACAATTTTCCCATCTTGAACGGATGGGTAAATGACTTCGCGTACAAGTTGAGCCCGACTTGCGGCAAAAAGGAGAAGTTCTGTTTCCGGGAAAATGTTTTTGGAAGAATCTGCATGCATTAAAAGGTGTCGAATATCCTCTCCTATGACTGTCCCACCGGGCTCACGGGTGACGACAACATCACGGTGGTCTTCATCTTCTAAGCGATCAGCTAATCGTCGAATTTGCGTTGATTTACCACACCCTTCGGAACCTTCGAAGGAAATTAGAATGCCAGTTTCATGACTCATAAATTATAAAATAGTTGCTTGTTTTAAAAGTTCGATCACTTGGCCAGTGCTAGGACTTTGGGCCGTTCGAACATAATGACCGGATGTACAGGTAGCCATCGCGAGGGAAGTGAGGGGCGAAAAACCGCATAGACGGGCGGTGGAAAACCCCGCATTAAAGTGATCACCGGCACCTGTTGTAATCTTCGGGTCTTCGGTATAGGGACCTTCAGACCACCACTCTCCATCCTTAGTTGCACAGGCAGCGGAGTCAACCGGATGGACCACCACGCAGGAAATTTCTAATTTTCTTCTGATCTCTTTGGCCATTTTCTTCAGGGAATCTTCACTCTTGTCCCCTCCGTTAAGTCCCAGTGTTTCGCAAACCTGTAAGGCTTCGTTGTAGTTGAGGCCAAGGGTGGCTTCAGCATGAGCTTGGAAACGGCTGATAACCTCTAAAACTTCAAAAATGTCTTCAGTGGATCTCTTGGCCGGATCAGTAAGGTCAAAAAAGAAAGAGCGGGTATCACGAGGTGGAAGGTTCGGGAGGATACGGTCGACAAGTTCCACTAAAATGGATGTCATTTTTGGAATCATTGTCCAGTTGACGACAGCAACCACATCAGCGTTTGCCATCATTTCAATGAATTTTCCTTCCTCGCAACACTCAATAATTCTTGAAAAGTCAATTTCTTCCAAGCTGCGGGTATTGCCAAGCATGAGTTTACCATCTTTAAATTCCAATGCGGTTGTAATGCCAGGCTCTGCAAGAGAAACTGCATTGGTTTTTTGGGCAAATTCTTCAAAAACGCTGTGAATAGCAGGGTGGCCTAAGGCTCCAATGTAGCGAACAGAAAGACCGAGGGATAGCATGGCATTAGCCATAATCGGACCATTTCCTCCTAATTTTTCAAACCGGGGGAAAAGTTCAAGGTTGGCACTTTTCCCAGCTGCCGCTGAAATTCTTTCTCCTAAATCAGCGATCGTTTCAATCGCATCAAAATTTTCAGCTTGGCCATGCCTCTTATCAACAGGGGTAACAATCTTGTCTACAAAGCCGTCCAACCCTACGACCGATGACTTTCCAGCGGTGGAGAAAGGTTTTTGATTAATTTCGGAGATAATTTTTTGAGAAATCCTCATGTTTGCTTGCCTAAATTTGTTTGCTGCATGGGGCAAACTTAATCGCTCATGATTGTTGAAACTCTAAGAGAGACATAATTTTTAATTGATTAAAAGACGGGAAATAGTGAGAAAAGGGTAGTGGTGTTTTAAAAAAAGAAAGAATATGAACATGGGTATGGAATCGGACTTAGTAAATATAGTTTTTTTAGCGGATACAGGACTGCTCGACTATTTTGTGGACTCGAATATGGCAGGAAAGGTCGTCATCATTCTGTTAGGAGTCATGAATTGTTATGCCTTGAGCCTGATGCTCTCCAAGTACACTGAGCTTAAAAAAGCAGCTATCAACAATGCAAGAGATCAAAAGAGAATTAACGACCTTCCCTCTATATTTGACTATGATGATGCCTTGTTTGCTGGCGAGGGCAGTCCCTACCTGATCCTTTGCTCGCGGGCAATGGACGCGGCCCGTAGGACAAAAGCCACGGGCGAGGTACGTATGAATTATGTGGAAAATGCAATTCGTCGTGCACTTGCTGAGGTTGGAGACCGCTATGAAGGAAAAATGTTTTGGCTAGCTACCATCGTTTCGGGTGCGCCTTTTCTTGGTCTTCTGGGCACAGTGTGGGGAGTGATGGACGCTTTTGGTACCATGGAGAGTGGAGGCGCTACGATTGAGCATTTAGCTCCCGGTGTGTCTGGTGCCTTACTTACCACAGTTGCAGCCCTTTGTGTCGCCATACCCATTGTGTTCGCATACAATGGTCTTTTAGGGAAAGCAAGAGGTGAAATGACCAAGCTTGAGAATTTTGCAAGCAACCTCGCTGACCGAATTGAATTAGAAAAGAACGCTTAATTTTTTTCATGGCTAGAGACTTTAAGAGAGCCAATAAATTGGCGGTTATATCTGACCTCAATGTCACCCCTCTCATTGACCTGGCTTTCTCGCTCCTGATTATTTTTATGATTACCACCCCGGTGATCGAGCAGTACAATCGAATTGATCTGCCAGACCAATCATCGAATGATACCCAACCACCCCCGAAATTAGATGATCAATTTATTACCATCGATGCAGAAGGTATGTATCATTGGGGGCAGGATCCAATTAGCAAGGCTGAGCTCGAAGTCCGCTTGGACGAGGTAGCGATCAGAGAAGGTGAAAAACCTGTGATCCACATTCGGGGTGACCGTTCCTTGAGGTACCAAAAGATTTTTGATGTGATCAACATGCTGAAAGCTCGAAATCTCACTAAATTAAGTTTAGATACCAAAGCCATCTGATCCTTTGATTGGCATAAAGCTCCATTGATCATAGTATAGTCTCATCTTTATTGTGAATTTACCCAATCTATCTGAAGCGACAACTATCTTAAAGGAACAGCTTGGGGATATCGTAAAAGTAAGCTCTGATGAATTGTTTTCAGCCTCTTATGATGGTTTAAAAGTAGCCGGAGAAGTTGCTGCTTGTGTGCAGGTTGAAAAACCTGAAGAGGTTGGTGATGTGCTCAAACTAGCAAGTCGATTTGAAATACCTGTGACCACCAAAGGTTCTGGTTCCAGCTTGACCGGTGGTGCGACGCCAATTTGCGGAGGGTGGGTATTGGACTTACATAAGCTCGACTCTCTCGAAGTAGACGAAAATAATCGGGTTGCCCGTTGCGGAGCTGGTGTAATTGTATCAAATCTTCAGAAACAAGCACAGGAAGTTGGCCTTTTTTATCCACCTGATCCATCGTCCAAAGATTTTTGCACCATTGGAGGAAATATTGCCTGCAATGCTGGAGGCTTAAGATGTGTGAAGTATGGTGTAACCAGGGATTACGTTTTGGCACTTTCTGGTTTTCTTGCATCCGGTGAAAAAGTTTCTTGGGGAAGGGCAACCCGTAAGTTTGCTACGGCTTACAATGTTCGTGATCTTTGGATCGGTAGCGAAGGCACTCTCGGGGTGGTAACGGAGGTAACTCTTCGTTTAATTGAGTACCCCAGTAATCGATCTACTTTTTTGGCGGCTTTTGGAAATGACCAGACTGCTTTATCTGCCCCGCTTGCCTTGTCGAGGTTGAATCTTCGACCTTCTATTCTTGAGTACATGGACAAGTGGACAATTAATTGTCTACAAGATTATGTGGGAGAAAAAGTATTTGAAGGCGTACCTGCCTCCCCAATGCTATTGATCGAGCTCGATGGAGAAGAATCAGAAGTCCACCGCCAATCCAAGCTGCTCCAATCATGGATGAAGGAAAATGCGTTAGCTTATCGATCCGCAGAATCAGTGGGAGAGGCGGAAAGATTATGGGCGGTTCGGCGTCAGGGATCATCCGCGATGAAGAAACTGGCAACAACCAAGTTAAATGAAGATATTGTCGTGCCTCTGGCTAAGCAGATTGAACTTGTGGCATTTGTGGAAGAACTGCGACTTGAATTTGATCTAAAAATAGGAGTATTTGGGCACTGTGGGGACGGAAACCTTCATGTGAATTTCATGTATAATGAGGAGGATACTGAAGAAACCGAACGGTCGGTTAAAGCGCTCACTAAATTAATGAGCACGGTGATTTCCCTTGGTGGGGCAATTAGCGGTGAACATGGGGTTGGGCTGGCTAAGACCCCTTTTGTAAAAGAACAGTTCAACCAAGCCGAGTGGGATGCTATGCTTTCGATCAAGAAATGCCTCGACCCGAAAGGTATTTTGAATCCAGGTAAAATTTTTGAAGTTTTCAAGCCTTGGGAAACAAAAAAACTAAAGGTTGACCTTCACTGGGAGAAATAACAAAAATTTATTATTACTATGAATGTACTAAACAAATGCTTCGCTCTTTCCTTGATTTTTGTAATTGGCCATCTTGGGCTATTCGCTCAAGCGATTCATTCATGGACTGATACTCAGGGACGCACCTTACAGGCATCTTTTATAAAGCTTGAGGGGACGCTTCTCACCATTCGTATGAACGGTAAAGATTTCCCCTTAGACCTTTCATACTTTAGCCCTCAATCTCAAAGCCTAGCACGGCAGCTTGCTGCTTCGGTTGTACCAGCACCAGTAGCGACACCGGCACCACCCCAAGTACAACCTGCTCCCGCTCCAGTCGCCCCCAAGCCAGTGGTGAAACCGGCACTACCAAAAATATTATCCGATGATTCGGCCTTGGCAGCAGAATATGAATGGAAGAGTGTTGATGATCGAACTCTGTACGCAACCTTTTCATCCTTGGACGGACAAGATCTCAATATAAGAATGAAAGGGTCACGGGCAGAGCAGACCATTCCATTAAGCCTTCTTTCAAATAAATCAGTTGCTCTAGCTAAAAAGCTTCATGGCCTAGTTCTTAAAAAAAGGAAAGCCCAGGGGGAACTGGCAAAGCAAAGAAAGAATGTAAAGATTCCAGAACTCAAGCCCGAAGACCTTAAAAGCTTTTTGGATTGGACAAGTTCTGATGGTAACAAAATTGAAGCAGCTTTTGTTGATTCCAGTGAAAATGCTGTGACTGTGCTGATGAAAAGGAGTCCTGACCGACCTATTGAGATTCCCTGGGAAAGACTGAGTGTTGAATCTCAAGCTATGGCCGAAGGGCTAAAAAGATTGAAAGTGAAGTTAACACCCAAAGCTCCCAGACTAGGTGCCTATGTGGAGGGCAAAATGGATGATGAAGGTTTATTGAAGTCCTCGGCTGTTTTACCACGATACCTAGACGGAAAATGGAAAAATTATAATACAGTATTGGAGAGTGCTGTTTATGATGTGGCCTTAAGTTCGAATGGTAAGGATGTTAGGATTTGGTTGAAAAACGCATCGGCAGTGGAAGATTCAGCCGAAGGGGAGCGAGCGAAGCGTCGCCCTCTTTCTGTCCACTTTCGTACCTGGTATGATGCCTCACCAGATGATAAAACAACTGGCTGGAGAGACCGGAGGGTTGCCTCCTTTAAATCTCCTCCCCAAGTCTCGATGGAACGAGATAAAACAACGGTGAACGGTACCTTGGATAACGGAGCCACCTTTGAGTTTAATATGGATATTTCCCATCGCGGGTTAAGCTTTTGGGGCAAAGTGAAGGAAAAAAGATCGGAAAAATACCCTACGACTCTGACCATTTCTTTTTATTCTCCTAACTTTATCCCCAATGTTACAAATATGGCTATGAAAGATATTGAGCCATTGGTCGGGAATGGAGTGATGTACCTGGATCCACTTGAGTCCAAGAGACAAAAAATTGATATGATGAAAAAATGGACCGATATTATGAATAACGCGAAAGGTACAGACTGGAATCCTATCAAGTCCGCTGAGTTTGCCGGCACTCCATTTGGGGCCCACAAAATAAAGATAACGCCAGCTAGTACCCGCGGTATGTACTTAACCTGGGGGAAGGGCTACAGCGGGGTTTTCCCTTTCCAAGGCATTCACCTTTCCCACCGGACAGAAGACGCCTACAATGCCCGTAGGTCTGGAGATTTTGATGAGTACAAAGATAGGTTGACGATATCCAAAAGCAATCGCCTCCAAGTCAATATTTCTCGTGGTCGAGGGTAGAAAAGTTTTTCTTTCTTTATTCTTTGGGTTTCTTCTTTCTGCCTGCCTTGCAGAGGCATATACTCTGCGGGTTGCTTCGGTCAATGTAGAAAACTACCTGCTAATGGATAGGTGGGTAGATGGAAAGTGGAGAAGGGATTATCCCAAGCCATCGAAAGAAAAGCGTGCACTCCGCTCGATGATTAACCAAGTGAATCCCGATATTCTCGTAATCCAGGAGATAGGGGATGAACCGTTTTTGAATGAGTTATGGATGGATTTAAATGTGACACAAGGAACTCAATTTTTATATTCTTCGTGGATGCATGGCTCTTATGAGGAGGAAGAAAGACATCTTGCTATTCTTTCTAAAGTCCCTTTCCAATCAGTACGAAAGCATGAGGATATATCCTTTACTTATTTTGGTGAAAGAAAGAAACCGAGTCGTGGACTCATGGAGATTAATTTCAAAACGAATGGGCAAAGCTGGACGATCTTTAATTTGCATTTAAAAAGTAAGTGGACGGAAAGAAAAGATGACCCGGAAGCTAACATTCGGAGAGAAAAAGAAGCCAGAACTATGCGGGATTTTATTCGGGGTCAATATCCCCCAGCCTCCAATCCACGTTATATCGTTGCCGGTGATTTTAATGATCATAAAAATTCGCAAGCTTTGAGGCGATTTACTGAAGTTAGCGAAACCAAGCTTTCTTCTATGCTTCCCTGTCAGGACCAAAATCGTCATTTTTGGACTCATTACTATGCCAAGGAGGACAGCTATGCTAGGTTGGACTATCTTTTGGTATCTCCAAGTATGCAAAAGCAATACAAGACTGATTCAGCTAAAATTTATGATGGTTACCATACCTTAATGGCTTCTGACCATCGTATGGTTTATGCAGATTTCAGGTTTTAATAACAGTGTAAGTCCGTAGTAGTTACTCCCTTGCGGCACGGTCCAATACTTTGAAAACGAACAACTTTGTTAGCCTTTGTAGTTTTACAAATTTTTGGATATCTCCAGGAATCGTCGACTAGAATAAATCCTTGCGAATTGATCCAATCTTCCGCTCTTTCAAAGCATGTTTCCCTTGAGGACCATTTTAAATCAGGACCAAAGGCATCTTCTCCGTCAATGACAATAAAGTTAAAATTTTCAGATAAAGCCTTGAAGTAATCACATTCTCTAAACTGTTGTTCGTTGGTGAGGTTCAGTGTTTTTTTTACAAGATTAACATTGTTAATTTTTTTTGATTCTAACTTTTTTTTGGTTTTTTCTAACCATTCCTCATTATTCTCAACAGAAGTAAGTTGCTGACAATATTTGGAAAGAAACACGGTGGACCCACCTGAACCCCATTCAAAGATCTTACCTTGAGGCTTTATATGCTTTTTGACCCAGTCGATAGCTTCATATGACCACCAAGGTAAACTATTATCTAAAGGGCTTTTTCCAAAGTAACAATCTCTTACATATCGAACTATATTGGCAGGATTTCGAATTAAATAGTCTAAAACTAAATGTACTCTCTTAGGATTACTCAAATACATGACGAGTGTATTTTAGCTCGACCAGAGCCCCTTGCTTTCAATCATTGCGACCACCGAGTCAGGCAGGCTCTCCGTCCAACCTTCACCTCGTGTCCTAACTCGCTCTAATATATCTCTGGAAAAAAGCTGCATGTTTTTACGATCACAATCTTCGATTGATATCAGGAATCCATTTTCTCTGACATATTTATAGAGATTTCTTAAGTTGGGGGCGACGAGGAGATTATCAATGGTAACAAGCCCGTCGTCATTGACTTCGGTTTCAACATTGTCTCCCCGACCTATTTGTTTGCGATAGCGTTCAAAATTTCCGTGTTCAATTGGGTAGGAGTAAATTTTTACATTTTCTTTAAAAAGCACCCCGAAAGCTTCTAGAATCCCACCATCTAATTTTGCATAATATTCTTCTTTAAAAATATCGGCGAGGTTATTTAACCCCATAACCATGCCAATTGGATTTTTCACATGCCTGCGGAGATAGGCAGATAAGCGGAAGTATTCAAAATAGTTGGATACCAATACCCCATAGCCACATGCATTAATTACCTCAATGCGGGCGAGGAAGTCTTCCGGATCAATATCTCCTTCCGTGAGTAAATTACCCAAGGTAAGTTCCATGAACACTTCAACTTTTTCTTCTTCCACATCATCGCGGGAAACAAATTGAGTTTTAGCTTTTTCAAGCATATCCAGATTGACCTGGGTAACTGGTCTGAAGCTCCCACGTTCTATAAGGCATGACTTTTTGTAGAGCTCTTCCGCTGCCTGAACTATGAAACCTTCCCGGTTGAACATAATGGCGTTGGACAACCCGCGTTCAACGAGATTTAAGCACAGAATCCGATTATCAAATTTCTCAAAATTCGGCCCATTGAATTCAATCATATCAACTTCGATTCTCTCTTCCCCGATATCATCAATCAGGCTGGTGATGAAGTTCTTCGGGTTTCCAGCAAGATGAAAGGCACCATATACAAGGTTTACGCCGAGCATACCAATCGCTTCTTGCTGCAGGCGATTCTCGCGGTCTAACATTCTTACATGCAGGATGATATCATGAAATGGACCATGGGGCTCGATTTGAAAGCGTATACCCATCCAACCATGGCATTCGTTTGTTTTATGATAATTCAGTGCTGAAACCGTTGTGGCAAAAGCAAAAAAGTAAGTTTCATCCCCCCGGGCATCTGAAAGGCGTTTTTCAAGCAGACCGTATTCATGGCTCATCATTTGTACAAGCCGTTTACGCGAGACATACCTACCAGCTTCCCCATAAATTGCATCGCTGAACTTCATGTCGTAGGCAGACATGGTTTTGGCAACTGTACCCGCTGCCCCTCCAGCCTGGAAAAAATGACGGGCTACCTCCTGGCCGGCACCAATTTCTGCAAAAGTACCGTATTTACTCGAATCAAGATTAATTCGTAGGGCTTTTCTTTCGACAGTTAATTCTTCTTCATTCATCAGGAGCTAACTTGCGCTCTTTTTAAAGGCAGGCAAAGTTTTTCTTCGACGAATCGCGAAAATAAAGGTTTTGTAAGAGTCTGTATGAAATCATTTTTTAAGGATATTCTTAAGCGCATGGCGGTCACTCTGGTTTCCAGTATTCTCTTCGCCATCTTTTCTCTTTTTTTACTTAGTGCGTTGATTGCTTCTCTTGTGGATGATGGAAAAGTTGAGCACCAACCTGATTCAATTCTTACTTTGAACCTTACGATGAACCTAACTGATCGCCCCGGTGGTTTTGGGTTTGAAGAATTGACAAGGCAGGCACTCACAGATGAACAGGAACCTCCACAGATGCACCTTTGGGAAGTGCTCCAGGCTTTACAAAAAGCAAAATCGGATCCCAAGGTAAAGGCCCTGTATATCAAAGGTGGCTTTATGCCATCCGGATATGGGTGTGGATATGCCACTATACAAGAGCTGTTACAAGGCATTGCTGATTTTAAAAAATCAAAAAAGCCAGTCATTGGATATATGCGCAATCCTTCTCAACTCGACTATCTGGTCTATTCAACTTGCGACCAGTTATCCATGGATCCAAGCGGTAGTTTACTGCTTAAAGGTTTGTCCAGTGAGGCTATGTTTTTCGGGGAAGCCTTTGAGAAATATGGTGTGGGTATACAAGTTGTTCGAACCGGAGATTTTAAAGGAGCCGTTGAGCCATTTATCTCGACTCAATTTAGTGATGAAAACCGCGTGCAAATAAATCGCCTTCTTCGATTGAGATGGAACGATTATGTCGCCACCATTTCGAAGAATCGCTCGCTAACCCCAAAAGTAATCCGACAAAAACTTGCAAAAGACTATCTTTTTAAGCCAGAGGATGCTTTGTCACAAAACCTTGTAGATTCAATTATTCCGTATGATCAAATGGTTGACCATCTTATCGAACTTGGTTCGTTTGATGATAAGTTTAGTTTTACTGAGATCGATTTCATTGACTATCTTGATCGGCCAGACTCCCAAGAAAAGCTTACCCATGAAACAGGAGTGGAGTCCCCAGAAATCAAAATCATTTATGTGGAAGGTGCCATTATTGATGGCTGGGGGGATGATGGGGAAGTCGTTGGAGGGCATCAAATTGCAAAGCGCCTTCGGGAAGCACGTGCTGATGGAAATTGCCGAGCGATTGTCTTACGGATCAATAGTCCGGGTGGCAGTGTTTCGGGGTCAGATGCCATTCTTCAAGAACTCCGCCGGGTACGAAAGGACGGGATTCCGATTATCGTATCAATGGGCTCAGTGTCAGCATCCGGAGGGTATTGGATTGCGACCGAGTGCGACCGCCTGCTGGCATCCAAGCAAACCATAACCGGATCGATCGGTGTCTTTGGCTTATTGCCAAACCTAAAGAATATAGCAGCTGGGTACGGTTTATACTGGGATGCGGTCAAGACCCATGACCATTCAGATATTATGTCTGTATCGAGGCCCAAATCACCTCAAGAACTGACTGTTATTCAAGAGCATGTTGAATCACTTTATGCGAAATTTATTCACTTAGTGGCAACGGCAAGAAATATGGAAGTAGAAGAAGTTCAAGTGATTGCAGAGGGGAGAGTATGGACAGGGATAGATGCAAAAGCCGCGGGATTGGTTGATGATTTTGGAGGAATTAAGGCAGCGGTTCTTGAAGCAGCCAAGCTTGCAGAACTTAGAGATGATTACGAAGTTGTTGAAATTCCAGGCGTTGAAACTCCTTTGCAGGCTTTCGAGGAAATGTTTGAAGTATCATCCTCTACATCTACAGAATACTTTCCTACAAAATCGGATTCGGTAACCAAAATAACAAACGAGATTCAGCATTACCTTTCTTTCCTGCAAAGCCTTAATGATCCGAGGCAAGCTTATGGTGTTTTACCATGGTACCGTAGAGGGTTTGGCTTTATTGACTGATCCCTATTGTCAGGTAACTATAGATAAATTTATTATGATCAAAGAAATTACTCTTCAAAAAAATTGCGTTGCCACGATCATTCCTGCGGGAGATGAAATTACCTTGGCTGAGGGAGCCACTTTCTCGATTGCCCAGTCACTGGGAGGTTCCATTACGCTCCGTGATGCCAGTGGTATGTATAGGGTGGGGCAAGAGGGCCTGGATGCGTTGGGGGAAGAAGTGAAGCAACAGGTTCTATCGACGAAAGAGCCTGCAAAAGACCAAGGCCCTTTTAGTGAAGATCAGGTATGGGAAGCGATGCGTGGGTGTTATGATCCTGAGATTCCAGTCAATATTGTAGATCTCGGCCTTATTTATGATATGCAGGTTGAAGAAGGAGAGAAAGGGAAGCAAATATCGGTGAAGATGACCCTGACTGCTCAAGGATGTGGCATGGGGCCCGTCATTGCCGATGATGCCAAGCAACGTATCCTCGCCTTGCCCGAAGTTGATTCTGCGGAAGTCGAAATTGTCTGGGATCCTGTATGGAACCCCCGCATGATTTCCGAGGAAGGCAAAAAAGTGCTGGGACTGGGATAATCTTTTACCTGCTTATATCGTAGCAGTGCAGCAGTTCCTGGTCACGCAGGTACAGCTTACCGTTTGAGATCACTGGATGTGTCCAGATTTTACCCCTTGTACTTCGTCTCTTAGTTTGAGGAGTAATGGTGAATTCTCCCCGTGCTTTCCACCCAACTGGGTTGGCTTCAATAAGTACAATATTCCCTTCTCTTTCGCTTAGGCAATAAAACCGATTATCGGCATAAGCGATCGCCCCCTTACCCAATGCTTTTTTCTCATTCCATTGGAGTTCTCCTTTTTTGAAATTCAAGCATACCCAACCGTATCCGTCAGAGTAGCCATAGAGAAAGTCTTTATGTTTAATCACGCCGCCATGGTGGTTTTTCATGAATTTATTTTCATAAACATCCTTTGCATCTCCAGTTTCAATGTTTACTAATTTACAGCCCACTCCATAGCCTGTGGTTATAAACACATGGCCATCATCATGAATCGGTGTGGGAATAACTGCAGTCCTTCCAGACCAAGGCGATTTCCAAAGTAATTTCCCGGAATTTGCTTCGATACCGACCAGGTTTTTCATCACCAATTGAATGTACTGTCTTTTTCCTTTGTGGGTTATTGCAATGGGGGAGGAATATTGAGCTTCATCAGTGAACTCTGTACTCCTCCATAAAAGGTTTCCGGTTTTGGCATCAAGAGCGGCAATGGTTCCTCGCTTCCCACCCGGTGTACAGATAACCCGGTCATGATCAATCAAAACGGATTCAGTGTACCCCCAACCAGGTACTTTACCCCCTAAATCTTTAACCAAGTGAACCTGCCAAATTCTTTTGCCGGATTTGACATCTGCACATAACAGACTCCCTTTACCTCCCAAAGCGTAGACTTTTCCATCCGCAACGCTTGGGGTCATCCTGGGGCCATCTCCCCAACTGTTGGTTAATAATTCGCCAACCGGAAGCGACCACAATTTTTCCCCTGTATTGGCATTAAACGCAAGAAGTTGCTCTTCCTTTCCAAAAGCTCCAAGTGTGAAAAGTGATCCATTCGAAATCGAAAAGCCGGAGTATCCCAGTCCTGCTTGGTCAGTTGTCCATCTCTTTGGGGGACCGCCTATTTGCCATTCCTGTAATAATCCGGTCTCTTTTGACAGTCCATCCCTGTTGGTTCCGCGCCAATTGGGCCAATCACTTCCATAGGAGAATGAAAAAAGAATAGAGAAAGAGAATAAGAAGTGAAAAGATAATTTCATCTTAAAAATCTTTTTTTAATCATAAAAAAGAGCAAGACTAATCATACATGGTAGGGGCATAAAAAAGCCGGAGCAGAGCCCCGGCTTTTTAAATAAATGTAATCCGACTTTTCTAGCTTTATTTTGCTTTGGAACGGATCTTACCCACTTTTTTCCAGCGACCTGTTTTTGCCGAGTCTAAAACCGCCTCACAGATGTACTGGGTCTCTAATGCATCCCGGAAGTCGGGGCGTAATGGGCGTTTCTTACGGGAACCATACCCAGCAACAAAGTCAGCAAATTGATTGATGAAACTGTGCTCATACCCGATGTTAAGGCCTGGCACCCACCATTTATCCATGTAGGGGTGTTCACCTCCGTTGTCTGAAACATGAATCGATCTCCACCCACGAGTCTTTGGATCTTCCTTGTCGTAGTCGTAGTACTCAAGTCTGTGAAGATCATGTAGATCCCAAGCTAGAGAACCATCTGCTCCATTAATTTCTAGGGTGTATAACGCCTTGTGTCCGCGGGCATAGCGCGTGGATTCAAATATAGCCAAAGAACCATTGGCAAATTTGGCTAGGAATGCGCAGGCATCATCAATCGTGACTTTTGCTTTCTTACCAGTCTTGGCATGGACCCGTTCTTTGACAAAAGTTTCGGTCATGGCACTGACTTCGACGATGGGGCCGTTCAACCAGATTGCGGTGTCGATACAATGGGCAAGTAAATCGCCCGTTACTCCACTTCCGGCAATCTTGGCATCCAGACGCCATAGACCTTCTCCTCCTTGCGGTAAGTCTGTATTGATCGTCCAGTCTTGTAGAAAGTTTGCCCGATAATGATAGATTTTACCCAAACGGCCTTCATCAATCATTTCCTTGGCCATAGTCACAGCCGGGACGCGGCGGTAGTTGTACCAAACCATATTGGGTACACCTGCTTTTTCCACTTCGCGTACCATTTCCTCTCCCTCTTTGCAGTTTAACGCGAGGGGTTTTTCACAAAGTATTGCTTTGCCTGCTTTGGCTGCAGCGATAGCGATTTCGTGGTGAACATTATTAGGTGCGGCAATATCGATGACATCGATGTCATCCCGGGCGATGAGTTTTTTCCAGTCAGTCTCTACTGACTCATAACCCCATTGTTCTGCAAAGTCTTCAGCTCGTTCTTTATTTCGAGCACAAACAGCAGCAAGTTCAGGTTTGTACTTCAGGTCAGGGAAGAAGTTAGGAACCTTACGGAAGGCGTTGGAGTGGGTACGCCCCATAAAGCCGTATCCAATTAATCCGATGCGCAATGGTTTTTTAGTAGCCATAATTTATTCTTTGATGGGTTATATTTAATTTAAGTCTGATTGAGGAAGTTGTGTAATTACAAAAAAACCACATCCCAAAGGATATGGCTTTTTTTGTAAAGTTAATAAAAGTAACTTTTATATCTCGACTGGCTTGTATCCGCCTCTACCCTTGAAGTAGAAAATAAGAGCGAGGTAGCAGGCGAGCATAAAGACCGGAAAAATAGCGACACTTGCAAGTGATCCTTGCTTTCCACTTTGTATGCTTTCTTTGACTTCTTTCTGTTCTGTATCAGGGAGACCAGCCACCTTGCTTGCATCTACTGCAGTGTAGTCACCAAGGAAGTAGGTGCTGTCATTGGATATTGATTTGTAGGTGTCTGCTGAAGTTGATGCTTCCACGGAAGCTTTGATAGAATCTTCGGTCATTTTACCGATGACGGGACCACCCAAGATACCAACCGCAAGCATTCCAATACCTGCAATCGCATTGAGGGTAAGGGCTCCACCCTTGGGGCACTGTTCAGATACAACTCCGAGAGTGGTGGGCCAGAAAAAGGTCTTACCAAAACCATAAAGGGTGGCAAAAACAAAAATCATGGTCAGTCCAGTTGCAGAACTTAATAGATAAAGCCCGGCGATGGCGAGAACCGCTGAGGTAGCCAAGAGCCCCAAAGGTCCAAGCTTGGCAACGATTGGCCCAGCGAACCAAAAGCGTAACACCATCATGATTGCTGATGTATAAATAAGCACCCATAAGCCGTTATATCCAGCAGCTTTCATAGGTTCTTCCATCAATCCTGATATCGCTCCATCTGTCCCCAACTCTGTTGTGGCCAGGGGAATCATAATGATGCACATAAAAATCAAGAGGGGACGCCCCAGGGATTTACAGTAAAGGAAGTAGGCTATGGTCGACACGGCGGTGAGGATATATACAACATTATCTTCCCAACCGAAAACCATGCCAAGCTGTCTGTAGATTAAATAACCTGCGATGAGGGCGCCAATGGCACCAAATTCCGCGAGCATTTCTTTGTAGGATGTACCAGACTCCACACGCTCATTGACAGGGAACTTTGCTTTCATAAGCATGAGCAGGTAAACAACGGCAGGTATTGCGATGAGATAGATCAAAATTCTCCAGTCTTCGGCTGCTTGTGCACCTAAAAGAATGGTAAGGATCCCACCAATCACCAAACCACCCGGCCATCCAGCGTGCAGAATGTTGAGCCATTTGGTTTTGTCCTTTTTGAACATGGTCGCAACCACTGGGTTAATAAAAGCTTCCACGGTTCCGTTTCCAAGGCCAAGAATAACAGAACCCCAATACAGGCGGTCGTAAGCGAGGCCTTGGGCAGCTTTTAACTCCTCCCCGGCTAGTCCTTCTGCCATGACAATACCGTAGGCTTGGAACGCAAGAAATGCGTAACCGGCATAACAGATAAAACTGAAAACCATTGCTGCCCGATAACCAATGTTATCAATGATCAGGCTGAATACGATGATACTGATCGCGAACGGCCATATCCCGGCACCAAAGAGTTCTTGTGCTTGGACTTGGTCCAAACCAAAAGTGCTAGGCCAGAAAGGTTCTGCGTTTACAAGGAAAGCTCTCGTAATGAAAGCAAAGGCCGTGGTGATGAGGGCGATAAAACACCCCCAAAACAATTTCATATCCGGTTCAGATTCTTTATTACTCATATATTATTTGGGCTGTGTGATTGATACTTTTGGGGTAACAATAATGGTTAAATGATCTCAAATGGACTGCCAATGGCAAGCATGAATCTGCCGGTTTTATTATAGTTCTGTTTACTTTTTTGACTTTTTAGCCCAACTGTCGCGCATCGCAACGCTACGATTCAGGATAAGCGTACCATCTTCAGTTGATTCCGGGTCGATGCAAAAGTATCCAATTCTTTCAAGTTGAAAGGGTTGGCCAACCGATAATTCTTGTACACTCGGTTCAACCAGAGCATCCTCATGAATTGTCAGTGATTCTGGATTGAGGTGGTCGATAAAATCTTTGCCTTCCTCGCCATCATCTGGATTGGGGACCGAAAAAAGACGGTCATATAGATGAGTGCGGCAAGAAATCGCGGATTTTGCATCCACCCACTGAATGGTTCCCTTCACTTTTCTTCCATCCGCTGTGTCGCCTCCGCGACTTTCAGGGTCATAGGAGCAAATAAGTTCCACGATTTCCCCTTGGCTATCTTTGATAACTTGTTTGCAAGTTATATAGAAGGCATATTTCAGTCTCACTTCTTTTCCGGGAGCCAGGCGGAAATACTTCTTGGGAGGTTCTTCCATGAAGTCATTACGATCAATAAAGATTTGCTTGGAAAATGAAATAGGTCGCATACCAGCCTCTGGGTCTTCTGGATTGTTGACCGCGTCTACTTGGTCAGAATGATCTTCAGGGTAATTATCGATGGTTACTTTTAAGGGATTTAAGACACCGAGCCTTCGGACTGCTTGTTTATTGAGGTCATCCCGCAAGCAATATTCAAGAAGTTCCATTTCAATCACATTTTCTCTTTTAGCCAACCCCACACGGTCACAAAAATTACGAATGGAGCGGGCAGTGAAACCCCGTCGACGCATCCCGCTCAGGGTGGGCATGCGTGGGTCATCCCAACTGCGTACATGTCCTTCTTCGACCAAGCGTAACATTTTACGCTTACTCATAACGGTGTAATTTAAGTTTAACCGTGCGAATTCAATTTGCTGGGGATGGTGAATATTCAGGTTTTGGCAAAACCAGTCATAAAGAGGGCGGTGGTGTTCAAATTCTAAAGTACACAGAGAGTGGGTGATTCCTTCCAGGGAGTCTGATTGTCCGTGGGCAAAATCATAGGATGGGTAGATTTTCCAATGATCACCAGTTTTTGGATGGGTTTGGCCTATTATACGGTACAATACGGGGTCGCGAAGATTGAGGTTAGGTGAAGACATATCTATCTTAGCCCGCAGGGTTTTAGTGCCTTCAGGGAATTCTCCCTTTTTCATTTTTTCAAGAAGACTGAGGTTCTCCTCCACGGATCGATTGCGGCAAGGGCTTGCTTTACCTGGCTCAGTAAGATTTCCCCGGTGAGCCCTCATCTCTTCAAAATTGAGATCACAAACATAAGCTTTGCCTTTATCGATGAGTTGTATGGCCCATTCATAAAATTGTTCAAAATAATCTGAGGCATGAAAAAGGCGATCTTCCCAGTCAAAGCCCAGCCAGCGAACATCTTTCATGATCGCTTCGGCATATTCGGTCTTTTCTGCAGTTGGATTGGTGTCATCCAAGCGTAAGTTGCACACCCCGTTGAATTCCTTGGCTATGCCAAAATTTAAACAAATACTCTTCGCATGCCCAAGATGCAGGTACCCATTGGGCTCAGGTGGAAAACGAGTGTGGACCCGCCGATCATTTTTCCCACTTGCCTGATCTTGTTTGATCTTCGCGCGTATAAAATCCAGGGGTTTTTCTTCGGAACATTCTTCTGTATCTGAGACCATGATAGTGATTTCTTTACTTAATCAATACGGTTGCCGTAGGCTGACCGGTATTCTTTTTCTAAACTTTTTAAACCTTTTTTGCTCAAGCCTGTTCCCATTTCGCTTAGTTTATGCAACGCATTTCGCAAGCGAACCCTGCTTAAATCAGGACCAAGGAGTGCCATGCTATCAAAAAGAGGGAGCGAGACTGCACTGCCGGAAATTGCAAAAAAGAAGGGCCGTAATAAATCTTTTAGCTTCATATCCTCGGTCCTGGCCATCTGTTGAAAAAGTTCGGCTAATGCATCCCGGTTCCAATCGCTAATTTTCTCCAACTGCCATTCGGCAATTTTGAGCAGTCGTGTAACAAGCTGAGCTTCTTGCTTACCAATCAATTCTTCAGTTGAATACGATGGGCATTCCTCGAACATATGGTGAGCAAGAGGAAAGAAATCAGAAAAGGTTTCCAGTCTTGGCAGTGCGAGTTCTAAAATTTGGGAAAACTTTTCTTGGTTTGCTTTCCAGTCAACCAAACGGTTTACCACCTCATTGGGTTCCAACTTTTCTCTCAGGTATCGCCCATTTAACCATTTTAATTTAGCAAGGTCAAAAATTGGACCACCCAGGCTCATTCTTTTAATTTCAAAGCTTTCGCTTAATTCACCCAGCGAAAATATTTCTCGTTGGTCGGGCAGGGTGTAGCCCATCATACCCAAGTAATTTAACATGACTTCAGGTAAAAATCCGGCATCCCGGTAGTAAAAGATACCGGTCGGGTTTTTTCGTTTAGATAATTTTGACTTATCCGGATTTCGAAGCAGGGGTAGGTGGGCAAACACCGGAGCTTCCCATCCAAGTTGCTGGTAAAGTAAAACATGTTTCGGGGTACTGCTTATCCACTCTTCCCCCCGAATCACATGGGATATTTTCATCATGTGATCATCGACAACATTAGCCAAATGGTAAGTCGGGTACCCATCCGATTTCTGCAAGACTTGGTGATCGATTTGCTTCCAATCGATTCGAACCTCTCCGCGTAACTCATCGGTAAATACGCATTCGCCTTCTGTTGGAACCTTCATCCTTATAACGAAAGGAGCCCCCTGTTCTTTTTTCTTTTCTATTTCTTCATCGCTCAGGTTGAGACAATGTCCGTCATAGCGGGGCGTTTCTTTATTCGCCATCTGTTCCTTCCGGGCTTGGTCCAATCGTTCGGGGGTACAGAAACAGGGATAAGCATCTCCTTGCTCCACTAAGCGCTTAACTTCAGCTTGATGAAATTCCAAGCGTTCGCTTTGCCGGTATGGTCCATGATTACCGCCACAGTCTGGACCTTCATTCCACTCAATACCCAACCACTGTAAGGCATCTAGAATTGACTGCTCAGATTGGGGGCTAGATCGTTGGCGATCGGTATCTTCGATCCGCAGGATCATTTGTCCACCATGCTTGCGGGCAAAGGCAAGGTTGAAGAGAGCCATGTAGGCAGTCCCCACATGGGGAGCTCCTGTTGGAGAGGGGGCAATTCGGGTACGTACAGTAGAGGTCATGAATTCAAGAGCATATCCTTATAGGTTTTTAATCAAAGAAGGACGAACAAAATCTGAGATTCTGCCTTGTTCCTGTCAGCAAATGATTTTCTTTCTTACAAATAAAGGAAGATGCAGAAATCAGTGATGCCAGGTACAGTGATTTCAAAGATTTCAAAGGGAGAGAATAATGAAGGAAACGATTCAGGTTTGCCCGCAATTTTTGATCGTGGAATCTTCCAGTCTCCATGAAAAAGAGCTATGCCTTGCTATTCCCAGCAGTTGGTCGTACTACAAAAGGATGAAGGTATTAATTGCTGGGGCAAATGGGAAAGTAGGAACAATATTGAGTGGAAAGCTTTGGGCTGCCCATGGCTTTTCCCCCATTGCTTTAATTCGTAATGCCCAGCAGCAAATGAAATTTACAGCACTTGGGGTGCCTGCAGTTACCGGAGATTTAGAGGAAGGGGTAGGGAAGTATTTGCCTGGGTTGGATGCCGTTGTTTTTACCGCTGGTTCTGGAGGGCATACCGGTCCGGAAAAAACCACCGATGTTGACCAAAATGCAGCGATTCGGTTGATGAAAGATTGTCAGAAGGAGGGAGTGCAAAGATTTGTCATGGTCAGTGCGATTGGAGCAGACCCAGCGAGTGAGTCCCCCCGTATCCAGCATTATTTGAGAGCTAAGGGAGTGGCTGACGGGTATTTACGCTCCACCAGCTTAGACTCTACAATTCTTGCACCCGGTACTTTGTTGGAGGAAAGAGGGACGGGGCGAATACAAGCTTCAGAAAAACTTGGATTTCATGGCTATTTACCGAGGGAAGATTTAGTTGATTGTATTATCGAAACCCTTCGGAATGTCTTCACTTTTGACAAAACGATCGAACTCGTAAGTGGAGGAGATAAGATCAAAGATGCAATCGTGAAGGTTGCAGGTGGAGGGGATCTTCCCCCCATTGCCTAAACTTTTGCTTCACCCTTCGAATGAAAAAGAAGGAAATTTTGGTTAAAATGTTCGAATGAAATTGATTCGGATGCCTAAAAGAGATTTAAAGGTTTTCGGTTTCCTCGCCTAAACTTGAATGTATTGATTTTTCCGCATGCCTAAACGTAACGACATCGAGCATATTTTAATTATTGGTTCAGGTCCGATCATTATCGGGCAAGCCTGTGAATTTGACTACAGTGGGGCCCAAGCCTGTAAAGCTTTGCGGGAGGAGGGATTCAGGGTATCTCTGGTCAACAGTAACCCTGCAACCATCATGACGGACCCAGAGTTTGCCGATGCCACCTATGTGGAACCGCTTACGGTGGAGAGCGTGACCGCAATTATTGAGAAAGAAAGACCTGATGCTTTGCTTCCCACCCTTGGTGGGCAAACCGGGCTCAATTTATCTTTGGAGCTGCATGCGGCCGGGATTTTAGAAAAATATGGGGTCGAAATGATTGGGGCCAAGCCTGCGGCCATCAAGAAAGGTGAGGACAGGGAACTCTTTAAGCAGGCCATGCTCGAGATCGGCTTGGATGTGGCCCTTTCTTTTTCGGTGAACACCCTGGAGCAAGCTCATTCCCATCTCGATGAACTTGGAGATTTTCCGATCATTTTGCGCCCTGCCTTCACACTTGGGGGAACAGGTGGAGGTATTGCCTACAATCGTGAAGAATTTGACGTCATGATGAGACAGGGGCTGGATGCTTCCCCGATTAGTCAAGTTCTGATGGAAGAATGTTTGCTTGGTTGGAAAGAATATGAAATGGAGGTCATGCGTGATTACAAAGACCAGTGCGTGGTCATTTGTTCCATTGAGAATTTTGACCCCATGGGTGTGCACACGGGTGACTCTATAACCGTCGCACCTGCCATGACTCTGTCGGATAAAGAATACCAGTTAATGAGGGATGCCTCTTTTGCCTGTATCCGTGAAATTGGAGTGGAGACCGGAGGGAGTAATATTCAGTTTGCCACCAACCCAGAAAATGGCCGGATGGTTGTGATTGAAATGAACCCCCGGGTGTCCCGGAGTTCTGCCCTCGCTTCCAAAGCTACTGGTTTTCCCATCGCCAAGTTTGCAGCCAAATTGGCTGTTGGTTATTCATTGGATGAGTTACAAAACGATGTAACCAAAGAGACACCCGCCTGTTTTGAGCCATCGATTGATTATGTGGTGACCAAAATGCCCCGTTTTACTTTTGAAAAATTCCCCGACGCCGACTCCACCCTTACTTCAGCCATGAAATCGGTCGGAGAAGCCATGGCCATCGGGCGGACATTCAAGGAATCTTTTCAAAAGGCGATGCGGTCCTTGGAGATTGGCCTCAATGGCTTTGAAGCGGGAAAATTGGCTGACCAAGATCTTGATAAATCTGCAATCAAGGCTGGTGTGAAACGCCCGTCAGCGGAAAGGCCCACTTATTTATATAAAGCCTTTGAAATAGGCATGGATGCCGAACAAATTTCTGAACAGTCCGGGATTGATTTTTGGTTTACCACTCAACTTCAACAAATTTTTGAATTGGAGCAGCAAATAAAATCAACCTCCCTGGATTCCGTTGATCCTGAGTTTTTTCGACAAGCCAAGGAAGCCGGTTTTTCAGACCGTCAACTCGCGGACTATTGGAATTGTGAACCAGCGGATGCCCGAACCAAGCGTATCTCAATGGGCTTAGAGACAACTTTCCGCCTGGTCGATACCTGTGCTGCGGAGTTTGAGGCCTTTACCCCTTATTATTACTCCTCTTACGGAGATGAAAACGAGATCAATAAATCGGATAAGAAAAAGATTATGATTCTCGGTGGCGGACCCAACCGGATTGGCCAGGGTATTGAATTTGATTACTGCTGCGTTCATGCATCTTTCGCCCTTCGTGATGCGGGCTACGAGACCGTGATGGTGAATTCCAACCCTGAGACCGTCTCTACTGACTATGACACCTCCGACCGTCTCTATTTTGAGCCCTTAACTTTGGAGGATGTACTGGAGATTTATCATCAAGAGGAATGCGACGGGGCCATTGTCCAGTATGGTGGGCAGACCCCACTTAATTTAGCCACTGGCTTACAGGAAGCTGGGGTCAATGTGATTGGAACTTCTCCAGAAAGCATTGACCTGGCGGAGGACCGGGAGAAATTTAAACGTATCTTAGAAGAAATTGGGCTTAAACAACCTCAAAATGAAACGGCGATGCACCCGGATGAAGCCGCTGAAAAAGCAGCCCGAATCGGATACCCCATTCTATTGCGCCCATCCTTTGTATTGGGAGGCCGGGGCATGTTTATCGTATATGACGAAGATGAATTAAATGGGGTTGTCAAAGAAGCCTTTGCGGTCGCTCCAGGAAAACCTGTTTTGTTGGATAAATTTTTGGAAGAAGCAATCGAGCTTGATGTGGATTGTATTTCGGATGGTGAAACTTCGGTGGTCGGTGGTATGCTTCAGCATATTGAATTTGCCGGTGTTCACAGTGGAGATGCGGCTATGGTTATGCCACCGCATGATTTATCCAAGGAAATGCTGGATGAAGTAAGACAGGCATCTTACGATCTGGCCAAAGCATTAAAAGTAATTGGGCTGATGAATGTCCAGTACGCAATCAAGGACGGCGATCTGTTTTTGATCGAGGTAAACCCTCGCGCTTCCCGTACAGTTCCCTTTGTCAGTAAAGCAATTGGAGTTCCGCTCGCTAAGTTGGGTGCCCGGGTCATGGCGGGAACCAAGCTTAAAGACCTCGGCTTTACCGAAGAAATTACACCCAAGCATTGGGCAATCAAGGAAGCTGTTTTTCCCTTTAACAAATTCCCCGGTTCCCCGATTGTACTCACACCAGAGATGCGCTCCACCGGAGAAGTCATGGGGCAGGATGAAGATTTCGGCATGGCTTATGCCAAAACTCAAATGGCCGCGAAGCCATCTTTGCCCCTCGAAGGGAATGTGTTTTTAAGCGTTAAAGACTCAGATAAACCCAGAGCACTGGAAGTGGCCAAGGGCCTGGCAGAACTCGGTTTTTCTTTCACTTCCACTGAAGGCACGGCAAAATTTCTTAATGAAAATGGAATTCCGGCTGGGACTACCTTGCGTATAAGTGAGGGACGCCCAAATGTGGCTGACCTGATCAAAAATGGGAAGGTTCAGTTGGTGATTAACACCCCACTTGGCTTAATTCCACGCCGGGATGAGAATGGTATTAGGAGTGAAGCGGTATTAAATAGCGTGCCCGTGATCACCACACTAGGTTCTGCCTTCGCCGCTCTGGATGGAATACGTTCGCTGAAAGACCGGAAGTTTTCGGTTAAGTCTCTGCAGGACTACGCCCGATAATGTAATGTTCATTCACTCATGAACCCCTCGGTTATCGCTCTACTCCACGGTCCAGATAAACCGGGAATTGTGGCGAAGGTGTCCACATGGATTCATCAGCGTGGAGGTAATGTTTTACACGCTGATCAGCACCTGGACCGTCAGGAAAATGTATTTTTTCAAAGGGTGGAGTGGGAGGTTTCTGCAACCCATGAGCCAAGGCAGGAATCAGATGATTTTGTATCCTTTGTTCAAAATGAACTGGATATGCAGGTTCGGATTGGGTTAAGTAATGATCGGCCCAAGGTGGCCATCATGGTATCCAAAGCGGATCATTGTTTTCACGACTTAGTTCTACGGGTTAGGGCAGGGGAGTGGATGGCAGATTTTGCCGGGGTGATTTCAAATCATGATCACTTACAATCTGTTTCCGAATCTTACGGTTTACCCTTTTACCATCTTCCCGTGACACAGGAAACCAAGCAGGATGTCGAAGACAAACAAGTTGCATGGTTACAGGATCAAGGCGTTCAATTGGTCATCCTTGCCCGCTACATGCAAATATTAAGTCCTTCTTTTTTGCAAAATGTTGGATGCCCTGTGATTAATATTCACCATTCATTTCTTCCTTCTTTTGCTGGAGCACGTCCCTATCACCAAGCTTACCAGCGCGGAGTTAAATTAATCGGGGCCACTGCCCACTATGTAACTGAAGATCTCGACGAAGGTCCCATAATCGAACAGGATGTTGCCCGGGTAAGTCACCGTCATGGCCCCAAAGACCTTATCGAAAAAGGGCGAGATCTTGAGAAATTGGTTCTCTCCACCGCGGTTCGTAGGCACTTGCAAAACCGGGTATTGGATTACCAAAACAAAACCGTAGTCTTCGATTGATATTTCCTGATGACTTTTAATATGGAGGCAACCCTCTGGTATCTTCTTGTTGCCGATTGTGCCTTTGCCAATGTGGTTGCCTGGTTTTGTCCAGATTGGTACGACAAATCATACCCAAGTATTTCCAAACTTTTTCCAGCCACAAAACCTTGGTGTGTGGTTTACCTTCTCCTAACCCTATGGTTGGGCATTGCTTTAAAGCGATCCGGTATCTTGCCTTGGTAGGTTTTATCCGTTCAAAGAGGCTAATCTTTTGTATTCTCTCATTTGGGAAATGACGGAAGAAAATCGGTTGAAGTTTGGAGGAGAGCTGCCGGGGTTGCTTTTGGCCAAGTTACTTTTTAATCTGTCAGCTCATTGGTTTTGGGTAAGCCGGCTAACTACTTGGGTATTGTGAAACTATCGAGTTTTAGGAAGAGAGAATTGGTAAATTTAACGAAGTGCCCTGCTGTTATGAAACTTGGGCGGAACTAGAAGAATTGTCAGAATCTTAGGATTTTAAACAATACTTAGGTGCTTAAAGATTGTTATCTTTATGGATCTATTTCTCTGGATGAATCAACGGACCTAAGTCATCCTCTTGATTGGTGAACTCTAGGGACTTTTTGGAGTAGTTGTAAAACATTGGGATGCCATCGATATTCTTTATTAGATATAACCATTCACTGGTCTCATGTTTCCATAAGTAAGGCCAGACTTCCTCTTTGGTCCATAGCCATTCATAGCCCTCCAACCACAACCATAGCCCACCACTAAGATCTGGTTGAGCATGTACCCAATGCAGGGTTTCATGAAAGAGCCAACCGTTGTCGTAGGGTCTGAAACTTCCAAACCAATCAGATGTTCGCCATCCACCTTGGGATTTCTTGACTTCGATGACAATGGGCTGCTTGTGTTGGTAACCGAATCGGTCCTCGACTACAACTTCCCCCCAATGCTCCCAGGAATCGCCCTCCAGCCAAAAGGGGATAGCCAATTCATATAACGTCCGTATGTAGCCATTTTCATCGATCTCAAAGTGGTCAAATATTCCTTCTGCAGGTCTGAACATCAGATCGTCATCTCCCTGCAACTCTTCGTTTTCATAAAGAAACCAAAAGCTAGATCCTTGTGAAACACCATCCAAGGGGACGATTTGGGCTACAATACTGCCTGCAGGCAATCCTTCGGAGATTGAAATTCTGTTGGAGAAAAAACCATATGGATTCGCTTCCCTGTTATAGAGATTCATGATGTCCTTTTCGGATAAAGCCCGATCATACACCCTCATTTCATCGATAGAGCCATTGAAGAATTCATCGTTTCGATTCAAGGAGTTCGAGCCAATTACCAAGGGCATGGAGCCATCCGTATTAAATTCCGTGTAATAAGAACCGAGGCTTTCCTTATTCAAATAAACATTTCCATGATTTCCATCATAGGTCACGACAAGTTGATTCCAGTTATTATACAAATTATTCGACCTAAAAACGAAATCGTTTCTCTCACCTATAAGGGCTACTTGGTCTTTTCCTTTTCCATTCATTAAAAGGGAAAATCGTGCATTTCGAGATCTTCCGTTTCCAAAGGTAAACAGATTGCCAAAATGGCTAGGAGAATTGAACCAAACGGAAACCGTACGAGGAGAGGATCCACTGGGCCAAGGACCATCGGCGACTATCTTGGATGATCCTTGGAAGTCAAAAGCACTCTCATTCTTTCCGAATCGATCGGTTATAAAACCTGCTCCTCTTCCATAGTGAATTTTTCCTGCATATTCGCTGGTGACTTTATTAGAAATAAATTCCGAGCGAGATAGTTCATCTCCGTTTGTGCCTTCAAAGTCATACCAGGCTAAAAGACCCATATTTTCACGGGATGAATTGTGATTATTGGGATCGGTTCCCAAAAGAAGTTCTTCTGTATTTGAGTATCCATCTCCATCCGAATCATTGGAAGCCGAGAACCTATATCCTTCAATATTATCACGAATCGAGATATAAACAGTCTGAGTACCTTCCATAGCTCCTAAAATAAGATCCGTGTCTGCCGAAGGAGGATAGCCAAAATAATGAACTTGTAGTTCAAAGTGGTTAGGATCACTTTCAAAATCCAAAGCTTTACTAGTTCGAATATTACCGTCTTGATCGATATAAAAGAACTCCGAGTCAGTCAGCAAAGATACATCGAGCCAATCTTCATACCAATTCGAGAGGGCTCCAACAATGGTATTAGCCGGTTGGTTTTCAAGGACATGAAACTCGGGTTCCTGGTCTGTTACGAAGATGTAAAAACTCATCGTGTAATCGATTGGTTGAAGAATCAATCCCTCCGGACCATCGGGAACACCCCAGAAATGAACTTGTAGTTCAAAGTGTTGGGGATCACTTTCAAAATCCAGAGGCTCATTGGTTCGAATGTTACCGTCTTGATCGATGTAAAAGAACTCATTGTACTCCTCCGAAAAGAGAGAGACATCCAGCCAGTCGGGTTTGGTTCCAAACTGGTCTTTGACGGCAGAGCCGACAAGAGTATCAGCAGGGTCATTCTCCGATACTTTGAATTCCTCTACATCTTCGAGTTGAATTGAAAAGGCCTTCTCAATAGTCGCGTTATATTTATCCTTGGCTTGTATTAGAATATAATAAGAAGAAGCGTTGGATTCGTAGTCCAAAGAAGCTTCTGTTTTCAAGACTCCATCCGGGGATACTGTAAAAAGATTGTTATCTCGATCAGTTGGAGCCAGACCTTCCAAGTAGAAAACCTTTCCGGGATAAGAGAAGCCTAGCGGGCCAGAACCGGATGCGGAGAGAACAGAATTTTGTGCGTTTACGGCTTCTACGATTTTACCAACTGGATCAACTGCATCATCAGCAAAAAATCCTTTCGGAACCCAGATGGTTAAATCCGTATCCGAATACCATTTGGGTTTCACATAAGACTGCTGAAAGTATCGAATATGAATAGAGTAATTCATGTCGGAATCTGTTTCGAATCTCACTCCGCCTGCTTGGAGAACAGCTTTTGCAGAGTTCTCTGTTAGAGAGTAAGTAAGAATATCCCCATCGGGATCGGATGCACTAAATTGACCAACAATTGTCCCAATTGGTTGGTTTTCTTGGATGGTGTTATTGGAAAGAGCAAAGTCATTTGATCCGTAATTTCTTTGATACACAACCCGAAGAACCACCGAGCCAACTGCCCCTAGCCCCTCGTCTGGGAAAGAAACCACTACCTTATTTTCATTTTGTACATAGTTGGCAGGCACACGAATAATCTTACAAGTTGCGTAGTCCTGCCCGTTATCCAATCGGATGGCTACATCTTCGTAAGGGACATTCAGTTCATTACCATTTAAGCTAATGTTAACGGCACGGCCTGTACCACTCTCTTTGGAGACTCCTACCCTTAACTCCGCGTACTCAATCAGCTTCAGGTCAGGTACTGAAACCGTAATTTCGCTCGTGCCCTCCACCGGTACCCGAATAGAATCACCGTAGTGTGGGATTTCATCTATCTCTTGGTCAAATTTCAGGCCTTCGTAACCAAGAACCAACACGATTGATTCTCTACCCTTTATCTGCAGCGCATTTAGGTCACCCGCATCTTCCTCCAAGAAATAAGGAGTAAAGTCCAAATTTCTACCAAATCGCCTAGCCGTTTTAGTCGTGGGAGTAGGAATGGAAAGACTAAGGTTGTGAGTCGTATTGGAAAGATTGTTCAGCAAGACATATACTTTATTTCTATTTGCAAAGCCCTGAATCTGTATATCTGGGTCAGGGGAATGAACTGAGATTCTTTCCCCACTGACATCTCTCATCAACTTGTAAAAGTAAATTTGCTTGGTTTCCACCCAATCATTTTTATCAGTAAAATTTCTCGGCACATATAGTGTGGCATAGTAGTGAGGATCCCAGTCCATACTATCCATCAGGATGAATGGAGTCGCCTTTTTAACTACATGGGGATGATCCATAAAAACCATGGTGTTGGCAATCACACCGCTGACCATATTGAAGTCAATAATGCTTCTCTTTTTCATTTCCCACTCAAATCCCTCACCTGGAAAGTGCTTATTGGCCAATTCTTCCGCCAGTTCGACGGTCCCGTAGGCACCGTGCTCACTCAACACTACATCCACCTCTTTCCCGTATTGGTTTGTGGTGTAGTTGGAAACCAAGTCCAAGACCGACTCCAGAGGCATACCGCTGGTTATTCTACCAGGGTTGGAAGGGTCATCACCCCCATCGAAACCACCATTACCCCTACGTAAAAAGTCGTATGCGTGGAAGGAGTAAAAATCCAGCTCGGCATTGGTACCATCAATAAATGACTTCAATCCATCAAAGGCACCGTATTGGCTGTTATAATAATATGCGACGGACAAACACGGCCCACCCACAGCCACATTCAGACCCATTGCCTGAACTGCCTGATGTGTCTTGGTATGCCACTGCTGGAAAAGTGGTTGATTCCAAAATGACCAATGAGGTTCATTTACCGGCTCATAGTAGGCGGGGCGGTCAAAATCATTATATTTCCACTTAAGGGTATTTACGGATAGTTCCGCAGCCGCATCAATATTTGTAGGATAGTAATCATCTTCACCCGAATAATCGGTAAAACTCTTACCCATAAATTCGGGAAACGCACTCTTGTGCCCATGAGCAGCAATATCCAACCGTCCGCCGAAATCGATTTTGAATGCTTCGCCCGGCTCCTCTGGCACTCCTTTGTCCTTAAGTACCTGTTTTAAGTATTCAATATCTGCAAATCCGGGCCGAGCTGTGTCTTCGCGAACTGCGTTGTCCCAACGAATCAACGGTTCAACAACTCCAAGTCTTCTTCCTGGAGTAATACCCAATTCCTTAACCAGGTAATCATACCTTTCCTGAGACTTCACTCTTTGGTCAAATTTTGTGCCAGCATCGCAAATACTAAAGTAAGCTTCCCTCC
>Ga0206130_10000513_pt1 | contig 65108 bp, 56 predicted proteins | sample Helgoland_Spring_9_FD_148637 | JGI IMG/M metagenome (GOLD analysis project Ga0206130, IMG submission 148637) | Pelagic subsurface seawater microbial communities from Kabeltonne, Helgoland, North Sea - Helgoland_Spring_Bloom_20160512_1 | ecosystem: Environmental > Aquatic > Marine > Epipelagic ... | reverse complement strand
GTGCTGATACTGAATCAGTCCCTGTGCCATGTGCGGTCTTGTTCAAGTCCGCAAGCAATTCGTCATTCAGCATGGAACGGGTGATGGCACCGGGGCTTACCCGTTCCGATACTTTTGCCATCTTGGCCCACTCCGCCACCAGGGCACGGGGGGTGGCAGTAATCACCTGGTCAGGGGCAAGGTGCTGAAGCTCATCCCCTTCCTCGAATTTAAACTCCACCCGCAAATAAAGCTCCTCATGCTCCAAAAATAACTCAGGCGGGAGAGGAGTCATCCCCTGCCCTCCCAGTAACACATGATAGCGGCCATTGCGGATCGGCACCTGGATGGTGTCACCCGATCCTTCCCCGTTTTGCCAATAAGTGGTGCCCTGCCCATCGTACAGAGAAAAACGAAACTGGGCTTCCCCAAAATAGTTCACCCCGCGTACCGAAATCTTACCGGTGTAAGGAACCGGGGCGACCGCCTTCAATAAGACCGAAAACAGGAACGAGAAAAGAAAAAAGAAAAAGGCAGGTTTCATAGGTTATGAGTGAAAGAACTTTCCCCGATGAGTCAACTCCTAGAAATTCGCCGGTTAAGGTGCGAGAGAATGACTCGGGTGACTTAAAACTTTCTTTGCATGGTTAAGGGTATGACTCCAACTCCAAGCACTACCCCTTTCGCCATCACAAGGTTGACAGGAGACAATCCATAAAGCACGACGGTATAATCCAAAGGAGGCTTATCAAGCTGAAGGTCCACGGGAAATAAACATTGTCCTAAAAATTTGACTTTTTGATATTTGGCTTTTGTTTTATATATCAAATTATGTCATCATCCGCTGAAAAATATAATGTGCCCGGTTTGGACAGAGCCCTGTCTGTTGTGGAACTATTAAACAGCCATGCCAACGGTCTTTCCGTCAATGAGGTGGCCGCCACGCTCAGCCTGCCGGTCAACAGTGTCTACCGAATCATGACGACCTTGGAGAGAAGGCGGTATATCAGGAAAAAAAAGGAAGGTACCGGCTATGTCCTGACCGAGAAATTACTGAGCTTGGCCACGCCGGTAACGGGGGATCCCTCCTTTATCGAATCCTCCATGCCCTACCTCTACAAGCTACGAGACCAGACCATGGAGAGCGTGCTCATTGGCACAATTGCGGGCAAGGAAGGCATCGTACTGGAACAGATTGAAGGCTTACACCCTTTCAGCTTCCGGGTAAAACCCGGTCTTCGTTTCCCCCTGCACACCTCCGCTCCGGGAAAAGCGTATCTGGCCAACTTAAGTGAACCCAGGCGAAACAAGCTGATACCCACTTTGGAACTCAAACGGTTTACCCAAAACACCATCACCGACCCGAAAAAACTGCTTAAGGAGTGCGTTTCCATTGGCAAAAACGGCTACGCGGTGGACCGGGAAGAGGAAATGGAAGGTCAGGTTTGCATAGGAAGCGTTGTGAAAAATGGAAAAAACAACCTGGCGGGTGCCATCTGGCTGGTCGCCCCCACCAACCGGATAAACCAGGAAAAGATCAAGGAATTTGGTTCCCTAATCCGCCAGGCGACTGATGCCATTTCCACAGACCTGGGCTATCTCTCTTTTAAAGCTGCGTAGACCTATTGCTTCATGAATGTCTTCAAATATCTGTTTCTGACTGCCTCCGGGCTTTCCGCTGCCGCCCTTTTTGCGGAGCGGGAATACACCGATGAACAGGTTGCATTCTGGGAGGATGATGCATTTCCTGTTCTGGAGGAAAACTGTTGGAGTTGCCACGGGGTTTCAAAAAAAATCCGGGGCGGGCTGGTTTTAACCACCTTAGAGGGTGTCCTCAAAGGCGGAGAGTTTGGCCCGGCCGTCGATTTAAAGAACCCAGCAAGCAGCCTCCTTCTGAAGATGACTTCCCACCAGGATAAGGATCATGAGATGCCACCCGACGGCAAGATGGCGGACGAGGATATTGCCGTGCTTGCCAAATGGATCGAGCTGGGTGTTCCCTTCCCTGAGGCCGATGAGGTGAAACCAAAGGGGCAAGTGGTACACCACGGAGCGGACTATGAAAAGGGGAAGCAGCATTGGGGTTTCAAAAAAGCCGATAAGCCTGCCCTGCCAGATCAATCCCTGGGCTCCCATCCCATTGACCGCTTTATAAACCATCGCCTTAAGAACGCTCAACTCCAGGCCAATTCCAAAGCTGTGGATCCTGTTTTGATCCGCAGGGTTTATTATGACCTAACTGGACTTCCGCCCAGTCCCACCGAAGTGGAAGCTTATGTGAAAGACCAAAGTGGGGATAAATTCAGTAAGCTGATCGACCGCCTGCTTACCTCTCCACACTACGGGGAAAAATGGGGCAGGCACTGGCTCGACCTGGTGCGCTATGCGGAAACCAACGGGTATGAACGCGATGGGAATAAGCCGGAAATCTGGCGGTACCGGGACTATGTGATAGATGCCTTTAACCAGAATAAGCCCTATGACCGCCTCGTTCTTGAGCACATTGCCGGGGATGAACTGCCCGATGCCGATGCCGCAACCATCACCGCCACCGGATATCAGCGCCTCGGCGTCTGGGATGATGAACCTGCCGACCGTACCCTCGCGAAATTTGATTACCTGGATGATATCGTCCGTACCTCGGGGGAGGTCTTTCTGGGTATGACCATCGGGTGTGCCCGTTGCCACGACCACAAGATCGACCCGATCTCGGCAAAGGATTATTACTCCATGCTCTCTTTTTTTGCCGATGTTACACCGCACCGCCAGGCCCAGGCCAATCTGGTTCAGGTGGATTCTAAAAATCCCGATCCTCAGGCTCTGCAAACTCGTAGAAATTGGGAAAACCGAAGGAACCAGCTCCAGAAAAGTGTGCAATCTTTGAAAAGCGAATTCTTTGCGAAATTGGACACGAAGTATCTTCCTTCCCCCATTCTCAACCTAACCGATGCCCGAGCGGGTGGACTTGACTGGAAGTACTCTTTGAAGAATCCGGGGGATGCCTGGGAGACCAACGGGTTTGGAGATGCTGATTGGCAAGTTGGGAAGTCCGGCTTTGGTTTGAGAGGCACCCCAGGCTCGATCGTTACTACCGAGTGGAAAACCAAGGATATTTGGTTACGCCACAAATTCGGCTTGGCCGAGTTGCCCAAATCACTCTTTCTCTCCTTTCATCACGACGAGGATATTACCGTATTTCTGAATGGGCGGCAGGTGTTGCACCGAACAGGATACTCCACCTACTACCAGACTGAGGATGTTACCAAGTCTGCGATTTCTGCTTTGCAGACCGGTCAGAATGTACTGGCGGTACATGTGAAGCAAACCATTGGCGGCCAGTTTTTTGATCTTTCTCTCCGTGGGTTTTCCAAGCCTATAAATTTGGACCATCTTCTAAATAAGCATGGAGCCGAAGTTTTGACTGGCAGGCGGTTTGACCTTTATAAAAAAGACACAGGTACACTTGCCAAGCATCTGAAAACAGAGCCGTCAGCTTCTCAATACCCAGTACTGGCGGTGGCAGAAAGTGGCAACCACCCCATTCATGTTCTCCGCCGCGGTAACCCCGCATTGCCCGGCCCCCTGGTTTCTCCCGCTTTCCCCAGTATTCTGGATGATACCACCGCCGAAGTTCCTCCATCCTACAAAACCAACAAGTCGAGTGGGCGCCGCCGGGTGCTTGCCGAGTGGTTGGCCTCAGCCGACAACCCCATGACCGCCCGGGTCATGGTCAACCGGATCTGGCAGTATCACTTTGGCCGCGGTATCGTGCGTTCCTCCAATGATTTTGGCCTTCAGGGAGACGACCCCACCCACCCGGACCTGCTCAACTGGCTGGCTCACCAATTCATGGAATCCGGCTGGGATATCAAGGCGATGCACCGACTGATTATGTCATCGGATGCCTACCGGCGTTCCTCCGCTCCACAGGATCAGGCCCTGGCCAAGGACCCGTTAAATGACCTGTTCTGGCGCTTTGATATGCGCCGCTTGCAGGCGGAGGAGGTACGCGACTCTATCCTTGCCGCCCGGGGAAGCCTTAATTTGCAGATGGGTGGCCCCAGTGTTACCCCGCCCCTGCCTGCGATTGTCCTGGCTACCTCATCTCAACCGAGTAAGGCATGGGGCAAATCCACTCCCGCACAGGCAAACCGAAGGAGTGTCTATGTAAAAGTAAAGCGCTCTTTACAGGACCCCATTTTACTGAGCCACGACGCCGCAGACACGGATACCACCTGTCCGGTTCGCTTCACCACAACGGTACCGACGCAGGCACTGACCATGATCAATGGGGCATTTGTAAATGACTCGGCCCTTACCTTTGCCGAACGCATCCGCAGGCAGGCAGGCGATTCCCTGCAGGATCAAATCAGGCATGGGTTGTCGGTTGTTTTTTCCCGCACTCCACGACCCGAAGAGGTGAAGGCCGGAGTGAGGATGGTGGAGGAGGTAAAAACCGCGGGAAATCTTTCCGACAAGGATGCCCTGGACCGCTTTGCCTTGCTCGCCCTTAACCTCAATGAATTTATCTACCTGGACTGAATATGAAAACAAACAAACCAAACTTCTGTAACCAGTTAAACCGCAGGGAATTTCTAAAAGATATCGGGGGAGGCTTTGCCGCCCTGGGCCTCACCGGCATGCTCGCCCAGGATGGTTTTTTTGCTTCCAAGGCGATGGCCGGGGTTACCGACTTTGTTAATCCGCTCGCTCCCAAACCAGCCCCGCTTCCCGCCAAGGCAAAATCGGTGATCTTTTTATTCATGTATGGGGGGCCCAGCCACATGGATACCTTTGATTATAAACCCGACTTGTATCCCCTCGATGGCAAGACCATCCAGGTAAAAACTTTTGGCCGGGGCGGGCACCGCAATGAAAGCCGGGTCGTAGGCCCAAAATGGAAATTTAAACCGTATGGGCAGTGCGGGAAATATGTGTCTGATCTGTTCCCCCATGTGGGAGAATGTGTGGATGATATTGCGTTTCTTCATTCGATGACCGCGGATTCCCCCATTCATGGCTCCGCCATGCTGATGATGAATTCAGGCAACTTGCTTTCCGGTCACCCATCGATTGGCTCCTGGGTAAATTACGGTCTCGGAAGTGTAAATGAAAACCTGCCGGGTTTTGTGGTCATGCTCGATAAACTGGGAGGTCCCATAAGCGGTGCCAAAAACTGGTCCAGCGGCTATATGCCCGCCAGCTACCAGGGCACGGTTCTTCGCTCACAGGGTACTCCGATCCTTGATCTCCAAAACTCCAAGGATATTACCAGTGCCCAGCAGCGCACCCTGCTGGATCACTTACGGATGATGAACGAGGATCACCTTTCCACCCGCTATGACAACACCAACCTGGCCGCCCGGGTGGCCTCCTACGAGCTTGCATACAAAATGCAGTCCTCCGCACCGGAGGCTGTGGATATCGACAAGGAACCAGCCCATATCAAGGAACTCTACGGGGTGGATGGTTCACGCACCGATGATTTTGGGCGTAAATGCCTCCTTGCCCGCCGGATGGTGGAGCGTGGGGTGCGTTTTATCCAGGTCTACTCGGGGGGCCATCACAACGATGCCAACTGGGATGCCCATGGGGACCTGGTCAAAAACCACGAGCTTCATGCCGGGAACACCGACAAGCCAATTGCCGGATTGCTCAAAGACTTAAAACAACAGGGCCTGCTCGATGAAACCCTGGTGGTCTGGGGGGGTGAGTTTGGTCGCCAGCCCACGGCTGAGTACAAGGAAGGGACCGGAAGGGATCATAACTCCTACGGGTTCACTATGTGGATGGCAGGCGGCGGAATCAAAGGCGGAGTATCCGTTGGCTCCACTGATGAACTCGGGAGCCGGGCGGTGGAGGACAAATTTCATGTAAGGCGTCTTCACGCCACCATTCTCAACCAGCTCGGCCTCGACCCCAATAACCTTTCCTTCTTTCATGGAGGGTTGGATAAAAGCCTGGTTGGGGTGGAGGGAGCCGAGCCCATCAGCCAGGTAATTGCCTAAGTCCTGCCAGGGTAATCATTTCGGCACCGTATACATTTATCGGGATGAATAGCGATTAACCTCCCGAAGGGTTTGGTGGCGGGAGAAGGTTGTCGATTGCCAAAAACGGCAGAACCCCCTATTTCTTGGTCTATTCAACAATGAAACTAACCAAGCCCCTACTGATCGACTCTCCCCCTGAAAAATGGAATTTTGAGGACCTGCCATCCTACAGGGTTTCCCAGATCCAGCAATGGGTTTTTGAAAAAGGAACACTTCACTTTGAGGAGATGAGTAACCTCCCCGCCAACCTGAGACAACGACTCCAGGAAGAGTACGACCTGAACCCGATGGAAATAGCCCGGGAGCAAGGCTCGGTGGATACCACCCAGAAATTTCTCTGGAAGCTGCGGGACCATCAATTTATAGAGAGTGTATTAATCCCCGCCACCGAGGGAACCAAGGGGGTGCGAGCCTCCCGCCTGACCCTCTGTGTTTCCACTCAGGTGGGGTGTGCTTTGGGGTGCAAATTCTGTGCCAGCGGACTGGATGGGCTGAAAAGAAACCTCTCCACTGGTGAAATCCTTGGCCAAATTATACTGGCACGAAAAAAAGCGGGTCGCAGAATCGACAACCTGGTCTTCATGGGCATGGGTGAACCCCTGGCAAACCTGCCCGCCCTGCTCCCCGCTCTCGATCAGATTCTTTCCCCGGATGGGTTGGGTATCGGGGCCCGGCATATTACACTTTCCACAAGTGGGCTGGTTCCGAAAATCCTTGAACTGGCGAACTATCCTGCCCAGATCAGGCTGGCGATCTCACTGCATGGAGGGGATGATGAAACGCGGAGAAAAATCATGCCGATCAATGACCGCTACCCCATGGATGAACTTCTGAAGGCTTGTGAAAAATTCATCGAAATGCGCAAAAAGATGATCACTCTTGAATACATCTTAATCAAAGACATTAATGATGATGTCAGGCAGGCAAAGTTACTCGCTGAGCATGCCAGGAGATTAAATGCAAAAGTGAATTTGATCCCTTACAATAAAGTGGAGGGACTGGAATGGGAGAGACCGAGCCAGGAGAAGATTCTCGCTTTTAAGAAGACAGTGGCCGAAGGCAACCCGCCCCGAGTTACCCTGCGTATGGAAAAAGGGCACGATATAGATGCAGCCTGTGGCCAGTTACGGCTACGGGAGACAAAGAGCGAAGAACCGAGCACATCCTAGCCTCGGGGCCTCCGGTGACCGGGGCGGTAAAACGCCAAGAGCTTTTACTATTGTTGAATGATTTGGATGCCTACTTAGCCGCCGATTTTTCCTTGATGGCTTGGGCTTCCTCTTCATTGACCCACATAAAAATATGGGACTTCTCAACAGTTAAAACATAATTCCTGTTCAGAGAAAAACCATAGGTCTTAAACATTAACTGGTTGTTTTCATTAAGCTTATTTTGCAGGGACTCCAACTGACCTTCCAGCTTCTTGATCTCTTTTTTGTCTTTGGTTTCGCTTAACTTGGTAAGAACCTGGGCGGCAAGGGCTCTTTGCTGCTGCACGAGCTGGACATTTTTCTGAAATTCCTTGTTGGCATCGATGGTATTAAGTGTCGCAACTTTCACAAGCTGGAGCTTGCTTTTGGATTCCTTATCGGTCTGAGCAAAGAGTGCGTTAAAGCCAAATAAACAGAGTAAGGCAAGGATGGAGACTTTTAAATTTTTCATGAGTCTCTTATACGGTCAAACCTCCCCAGGTTCAATCTATTTAAAGATTAGAGATTTTTTCGAAGTACGATATTTTTAAACTCACCCGTGGTGCCATAGGTGGTGATTCCCAAAGGGACAGACATTTCAATCTCTCCCACTCTCATAGCTACCTTTTTACCGGCAACATCGGCATCAATCACGGTTTCCCCATTGATAAAGACTTTCAATTTAGAACCTGTAACCTGAAGCCTGATATCATACCATTGGTTTTCTTCAAAAATGTATGCATCTCCGGTTTCATTCTCGGAAGCATCAAAATCATCGATACTTGAGATCCCGATCAATGAACCACCCCATCCGCCTAGAATCAAAGTGGCATGGGCATCTTTATAGGGAAAAGTGAGGCCACAAAAAAAGTCACTCCCCATTGTCCTACGTGCCTGTAATGAGATCTCATAATTTTCCATTGGCAGGGCCGGTCCTTTCCAGTGAATACCTGAAAGAGTTGCCCCCATTTCAATCACAAGAGTTTGGTTTTCTTTGATAAATATTCCTTCTCGTCCAGCATAATCTGTTTTTACCCAGTCTTCCAAGCTAGAGCCATCAAAGAGTATTACTTCCATCGATGAACTCTTTTGCTCTAAAGCAAGCTTGGACGGTGTGCAGCCCAAGAAAAGGAAAGTAACGAGATATGTTAAAAAAAGATAAAAGTGGAATGTAGTCATTCTTTTCATAAATTTAAATCGTCCAACGATCGCAAAATTTCTGCAACAACCAAATCAATAGATTGTTTAATATTAACGGTAAAGCTCGGTTCTTCTACATCTAAGGCTGCAAGGTGAAAGAGCTGATCACTAAGTAAAAAAGATTAAAAATTGATTATGTCCCTGCAGAAGCCGTTTTTTAATTTTAGAATAAGCACTATCTAAATGGACAAAACTATTTGATTTAGTGATTTACTTAATACTGAACGGTACCTTTTAGGCTGAGCAGCAAAGGATTGCGTCACCATCGTTCCTAAACTGCTTACGGGCGGTGGTAATTGTGGCCAACCACTGTAAACGATCTATATCCGAGAGTGGGACAGCCTGGTTATTTTTCGATTACCTCAATCTCGTACCCTTCAGGAGCATCAACAAAAGCAAAAGTGGAACCAGAAGAACTCTTTGTTGGACCATCGCTCAACTTATATCCGACTGCATCCAAGTGTTTTTGAAAATCATCCATACTTTCGACTTCGAAAGCCAAGTGCATGAGATCTTCTTGTACTTCAACCTGACCAGATGCGGGAAAGTAAGTAATTTCAATCTCTTCTTCGCTATTGGGGACTGCAAGAAAAGCTAGCTTTGAACCGCGGGGTGATTCATGCCTGCGTGTAATTTCGAAGCCAAAGACCTTGTTATAGAATTCTAGAGTTTTCTCTAAGTCGTTTACACGCATACGCGTGTGTAAAAATTTTTTAACAATGGCAGTCATATTTCTACTGTGGCCGGGGCCAAAGAAAGATTATTGAAAGGAAAAGGTTACTTTATTAACCCCAGCGGATGAGCAGGCATTCAGTACACTGATCGATGTCTGATGCAAAGCAAGGGTGGAAGATTCAATCTGTACTTTCAGCTCCGCTTCGGCTTTGGTTTTAGCTCCACTACTGATCAATTGGTCACGCATGCCTTTTTGAGTCTTTAAATTGGCAATCAAATCTGGCATTTCCAAATCATAACCATCTTCAATTTCAGAACCGTTTAGGTATACTTGGCCTTCTTCACCAATACGCACATTGAGCAGCTCCATGGGGGTGACATCACTGCTTTGAGGTTTACCTGGTAACTGAATGGAAAGCTCTGCTTCAGGTTGTTTTAGCATGGTTGTAACCATGAAGTAAATGAGTAGAAGAAAGGTGACATCAATCATGGGGGTAAGATCAACCTCATCGATATCATCTAAAATTTTCTTAAGTGCGTTCATGGTATAATTACCCTGCAGCTACCTGCCAAGTACCGAAAATAACATCAGCTTGCCCAGCATTTCCAATTTCTCTCATCACATCCTGTACAACCGAATGTTGAACATCTGGATGAACACGGAGGAAAACCTTCCAGTCAGAATTTTTTTTGATGCAGTATGGGATTTGAGTAAGGTCAATCTCAGCTTCACCCCAATAAAACTTTTGCCCTTCTGGGGTTTCATCAATACTTATAATTGTCCGAGAAGGTGGGCTTTCTTTTACCACTGAATTGCTGGCAACTGCCAATTTTGAAAGTTCGATATATTGTTCCGACATTTGTTGGGCCACCACCATAAAGAATACAATCAAGAGGAAAACCACATCAATCATAGGGGTCAGATCAGGTGAGTCATTTGACTCGGGTGCCTTATACTTTGCCATTTCTTTCTGTTATGAAAAAAGTAAGCTACAATTTACAAATTAAGCAGTAGGGGGAGATGGCGGCAAGTCAGGGGATGGAGGAAGTCCTTCCACAACAGGAGCGGCTTCTTCTTCATAATATTCTTCTTCCACTTCCTCACCCTCTTCTCCATCAAAACCACCGCGGGCTGCACGGACTAAGGTAAACACCATTTCTCCAGCCACTTGATTTACTTCGGCTACAATGTTGCCAAATTTTGTCTTGTAAAGAAAGTAAGCTATCAAAGTAGGGATGGCCACTACAAGACCAGCAGCGGTTGTCCAAAGTGCACTACCAATATTTCCTGCCATTTTTTGACTGGATTCGCCGCCCATTCCTGACTCGGTTAATACATTAAACGCACCGATCATACCGGTTACAGTACCGAGAAGACCAATCATCGGTGCAATGGAGCCAATGGTATTAAGCATGTTGATCCAAGTAAAAGGTTTGGATAACGCAATCCCAGAAGACTCTTCCAAGCCTTTCTCGATCTGCTCAATGTCGAGCTCATCATCCTGAATACGAGAAAGACCACCCTTAAGAACAGAAGTAACCGGGATTTTGTACTGATCACACAGGGAAAGAGCACCGGGTATATTGAGGTTTTGCACTTCCTGCATGATTGGAGCCACCACATCATCTTTGATAAAAGCTTTTTTCCGAATGGCGATACCGTTGTAAATAATCAACGTAAAGCCACCGACCACCATAATGATGAATGGATAAAGGAAAATGCCAAGGGCCGCCACCATCTTCCCACCAAACGTTGTAGGGGGTGCGTCTTGAGCAACCGCAACGGACACTAGCATCTCGGGATACAGGACGGTGAATGTCAGCGCTAAAACAAAGAGGAGTCTGGTAAATCCAAATTTCATAATAATTGTAAGTTTTGGTTATTTAGAAAGTATTTTGGTGTGGGGTCAATGCAGGATTACAAAGCTTCCATTCTCTTCCTGCTTACAGTTTCCCACTTTGAACCTGGAAAAAATCGGGTGACTTGTTCATAAACATTCTTGGCTGCTTCTACTTGCTCAAGTTTTTCATAAGCATCTCCGGCCATGAGGAGAGATTCGGGCAACCAATCCAAACCCACCCGGGCCGAGACAATTCCTTCCGTTACCTCAACCACAGACTGCCGATAATATTTATCTGCATTGACCTTGTCTCCTCCAGCTTCATATCTCCTGGCAAACTGAACACGGACCAAAGCCCTCACTAATTTATAAAGAGAATATTCATTCGTTTGGCGAGACGGGGGGGTTTTATCTAAAGTTTCAATTCCCTGTTTTGCTGCATTGAAATATTGGGATGCATACGGTGCATAGCGTTTGTCTCGGGCCGCATAAGCGGAGTAGAGCTCATAGTTTTTAATATAACAATATATGGGCCAAATCTTAAGAATGGTTTTAAATGGGCTTTTCGCAGACTTCTGAACCACTGGACTTAACCGAGCATATTCATCAATCGCTTCTTTATAGAGGCCTTGTTGACGGAGGGAATTGGCAAGTCGCAAGTAAGCTTCATGATCTCCACTGTCATCACGTATATTCACTCTCTTAAGTAAAGCTAAAGATACCCTGGCCGACTTTGGGTTTGCTTGAATCATTTTCCCTGCCAAGTCCAAAGCTGAATCGGAAAACTCCCTGTACCCGAAGTCATCAAGCTGGCTTAAATTTAAACGGGAGAGAACATAAAAAGCTTCTGAATATTGCTCCAGTTCAACGAGGGCTTTTACAAAGGTAAGGCAGGGTCCATGGATGAGAAATGTATCCGGGGACATCGGTAAGAATAACATTAGTTTGTAAATTGTCGGACGTACTGCGTCAATCACAGGCATATTATACTGCTCATTTTCCAGGGATTGCATTAAGCGGGCCAAGGTTATTTTATCCCTTTTCTGAACTTTTGCGGAAGCAAGTTGTTCTTTGGAAAGGAGCGGGTTGGTAATACTTTGCTGAAACCCAGTAAATTCAAAGCCTTTTATATTTTGCTTGGCAAGACCACGAAGTTCTAGCTCCATACCTAGAAATTTACCATCCATTTTAATAGCCCCATAGATAATACCTTTGGAAGCATCGACTCCCCTCAAAGAAATCTCTTTGGGGTTTACGCCAGTTAAATAATGAACTTTCCCGGGAATAGGCCCTGCATACTTACGAAAGAAATCCTCTTGCTGCCCCAAAAGGCAACTAAGTGAGCTCAGCCAAAAAAATAGAATTCTGAAAATAGGAGTACTCATTTTAAAAATTTCCTCTGCCAGTCCATGTATTGTTTTTCCACCCTACTGACTTGGTCCGACGCTCCTGCCTGCTCGTAGCATGTGATGGCTTTTTCGTATGATTTAGGTGTCCATTTTAGAGAGCCTGCAAAATTAAGAGTGGTCTCGAGGAATAGAAAAGCTGCTCCTGCGTAATCTTTTTGTGCCCGTTTACACTCCCCCATCATGAATGCAGATTCCGCCCTTTCATCCAAACCTGCGTCAGAATCAGCTCGGACTTCCTTAAAGCTACTACTCGCTTTGTCCAAGTATGATGAGTCCTTTGAAATGGCAGCCACTTCAAAAAGAGTAGTCCCCAAACGCATACGGGCTGTATTTGCGAGTGGATGCCAGGAGGAATTAGTTAAGGCATTTTCATAACTTACCGCCGCTGCCTGATAATCACGGTTTTTCTCATTTGCCTGACCTAAAATAAAGTTTGCATCGAAGAGAAAATCACCCCCATTGCTTCCATAAATTTGAAGAAGTTGATCCATTGCAGCGATTGCATCTTCAGTTGAATTTTGGGCGAGCATAGTTTTAGCCATCCACACTAAAACCCCTGGGCTGGCCGCTGGAAAATCTCTTCTTTCTGGGTTATAGCTTCCACCGGCTTTTGAGCCAACCGAGGCAAGGCCGGCTCGCATACGCAATTCAAGTGACTTACTTCCGGCGTCAATCGCCTCAGTCAAAAGCCTGGCGTATGCTTTCGCAGGGGATAGATCGGTTGGAAACGAGTCATTTAACTTTTTATATTTGGTGTGGTAACCTTTAAATTTCGAAGTGTAGGTAGGATTTACATAAATCGCTCCCTTAAGCTTCGCTACTTCTCGGTAAATGTCCTGGTCCATCCCTTTGTATTCTGAAGCAAGATAAGGTAAAAGCTTTCTTCGGTCATTTAAAATTTCTTTGACCGTTCCTGTAATGGTATCCTCAATTCCTTTTCGGTTTCTGAATGTGAACGAGATTACTTCTTCTGGGTTCTGGATTTTTTCTAAGAGATCGAGAGTCTTGCCATATAAAGTTTCATACTGGTTGTACTTTTCTGTGTACTTGGCAAGGATACCGTCAACTCCGACACGCGATGGATCATTTCCAAATTTTTTAATATCTTCAAAGTACATCGTGAGCATTTCAGAGGGCCGACCTTGTTTTTCACAGGCAAACCCAATTTTTTGAGTAGCCTCGGAAATTCTCGCTCCTGCAGTGGAAGCAAATTTTTCGTTGTACATGCGATACAGGGTTTCAAGTTCGGCGTAAGAGAACATAATGGCCAGTTCTGCAATTTCTCCAAAATCCAAGGACTTATCTCCGCTGAGATCGTACTCCGAAAACGGTTTGGCTCCCTTCAATCCGATGGCATTAAATTCACCTAAGCTGAGGGCATCATTTTTGTCCTTATCGAAAGTAAAATAGAAATCAATCACTCCTTCCGGGTTTTCTGCCGCCCGTTCCAACACACCCCCTTCATTAAAGGTAGCATCTGAAATAAGGCTTATGTCCTGTGTGGATTCGCGCACCAAGGCGTAATTCTTCCTCGCCTCCGAAAATTGTTCGTAGGTCGGCTGCTCGTCTGGCTTAACTTCACTCAACACAATATCTCCCAAGCTGAGATAAGATGCCGCCACATTTTTATCTTCGGGAAATTCCCGAATAAATTGTTTGAATAAACGGGCTGCATTCTTGTTATCCTGAGAACCTTGGTAAGCAACGGCCAAACGGAACAAAGCATCTTTGGCGTATTGATCGTCTGGGTAATGGCGCACTTTTCCTCCCTTGGACCATTCTTCGTTAATGTCAGCTTTTCCCGAGGCAATCAGGTTACCACCGCCGGTACGGTCAGTGATCCTCCAGGCAGACCCATTGTACCACATAGTAAACCCATCTGCATTGGCATATACAGGCTTTCCATTTTTGCTTTCACCTGATGGTAAATAAACACCATTGGGGTCGGGAACCTTTACTTCTTCTTTGCTTGGTACAGGAGGAGCGATGTCTTCTGGTTCATCTATCTGTTCGGCCGCAGGCTCTGGTAAATTAGTATCGACTTTCTTGGTTGTCGTTTCCTGAACAGGAACGTCCTCATCACCGCCACAAGATAGTAGAAGACTGGAAAAAGAAAGAATGAAGACCCAGGCAATAATCTTATTCATCGGCCCCTCCCCTATCCTGAGACATTTGAGAAAGGGTACTATCTGCTAAGGGTAAACCTTGGACATAAACCCCGACTATTGGGGCAAGTAAAGGTTTTGCATCATCAAATTTCCCGCTTGCAAGTAAACCTATGCCGCTAAGGTACAAGGCAGAAGGCATCGCAGGACCTTTGGAGAATTCCTTATCGTTGATATAGCCTTTTTTGTCATTGGGAACTCCAGCCTCGTAGCCGGCAAACTTTTCAAGTAATTGATCAAACTGTCTCTGCTTAAAATAAACAGCCCCCATCATATTTATAAAACTTGTTGCGTATTTGTCCCCGGGTTGTTTTTCCAAAAACTGATTACAAAGCTCAAAAAAGCGCTGATATTTTTCTTGGGAACTCTGCTTGGCAGTTGCCCCCCGTTCCTTATCAAGGGTTGACATTGCAGTTTGCAGGCTCTCGGCGATGGATGCCTGGACTTCCGCTTCCTTTCGATAGGCATTGGCCATTATGTTGGTAACATCGGCACGGTATTTATCCCACTTGTCACTTGCCAAGTATTGCTCACCAAGCTCGATCGATTTATCTGCAAATTTGACTGTATTCGCAGAAGCAAAGGCCGCGTAGATAAAGTCTTCAGCTGATTCATTTTCCGGATCATCTTTAAAAAGCCAATAAAATCCCCAGAATGACTCCCAAAACCTCTTAGTGTCCTGAAAGTTACTGGCCTTCCTCCATCGCAAAATGGCTGTAAAGGATGCGGTTTTGGTGGCCACCGCTAAATGGCTTTTCGCTGTGATTAATTTCATCGCAAGTTGATTGTCCCGGTCTCGCAGAATTTCCAATCTTCTTTGAGGCATGCCCGGTTTCTTCAAAAATAAAGCTAACCGATTTCTTTCGTTCTCTAATCGAGAAGCTCTTTCATTGTAATAATTTTTAATTTCCTCAGCTGTCATGGTCAGGGCGTACAGAAGAGAGGCTTCCACATACCTTTCAGCATCTTGCAGCTGATTACCGCCTTGCATTAAGTTTACATTAAGTCTCAAGTCATACCGTGCCGGAGTATCTCCAGATAAGCGGGGAAGCATGGGAAATACCTCATCGACTCTCTTCGTCTGAACAAACATTTCCGTGAGACATGAGATCGCATAAGCTGCCCGATCCTCGTCTTTGGCCGCATCGGCAAACTTTAAAAGTTCCCGAAATGCAGGCTCGCCCTTGGCCCAATCCTGAAGCATGTGGTAACATTGGGCTTTCCCGTAGTATAAGTTTAATAATTCACTTCTTTTTACAATCTGCTTTCTAAAAGGTTGATTGGAATCCAAAAGCTTGGTGATTACATCAGCCGCTTCATTCCATTTTTGATCGGATCGTAAGCAATCCGTCCTTTTTTGAAGGGCTGTTACTGCTTTGGGGTCCTTGGGAAACTTTTCTGCGAAAACTCCGAAGGCATGTGCGGCTTTGGACAAATAATCTATTTCTCCGGTTTCAGCGTAACTCTGCAAATATCCAACCCCGCGAACAAAGCCAAATTGCTGTAAAATAATTTCAACCTTCGGGTCTTTTTCGTCTTGGAAGCGGATCTCCAATTCATCGAGATAGGGGGAGGCTCCAGCAAAATCACCTTGGCCAACGAGAGTTTGGGCCTCGGAAATAACTTGGCGAAGGGGCATGGCTCCCGGGTCTTGGCTCCATGCGAAGCAACTGAAGCAGAGGCTGAGGGCTAAAGAACCAATGGTTCGATTTAAAAAAGGGAACATATAAAATCTGGTAGGGTAAAGTGACTAGTTAAAAGAGGAGTGTGAACTTCCCGCAAGCCTTTTTTAGTTTCATAAATGCACACAACAGGGACAAGCGAGGACCCAATGCCCTGCCCCAACTTTTTCCATCTTAAGTTCTTGGTCTACACTCGTAAGATAGTTAGGGGAATTCATTCGATTCCCAAAAGCACAGCCTTTAGGTGGATTAATGGGAGAAGGCACATCTCCAGGGATCAAGATTCTTTTCTTTTTCGCACTGGGATCGGGAATAGGAATAGAAGAAAGCAATGCCTTGGTGTACGCATGCACAGGGTTGGCATAAATATCTTTTGCGGGCCCAACTTCCACAATTTTACCTAAATACATAACCGCAATCACATCAGAAATATGCCTCACCACTGCTAAGTCATGAGCGATCAAAAAATAAGTCAGACCTAATTGATCCTGAAGATCCATCAGTAAGTTCAACACTTGGCTTTGTACAGAAACATCCAAGGCAGAGACGGGTTCATCTAAAACCAGTAATTCTGGCTCAAGAGCGAGTGCACGAGCCACCCCTATTCGCTGTCTTTGTCCACCAGAAAATTCAAAAGGATAGCGTTTGGCTGCACTCTCGGGCAGGCCAACTTGTTTCAATAGTTTTGCCACCCGCTTACTTCGCTCATGTTTTCCACATAAACGATGAATGACCAGAGGCTCTTCGAGGATGGCACCCACGGTCATTCTTGCATTGAGAGACTCAAACGGGTCTTGGAAGACCATCTGCACCGACTTTCGGTATTCCGGAGTTAAAAGATTGGAATTTAGTTCATTACCTTGAAAAAAAATGGATCCACTTGTTGGGGTCACCAAGCCTACAATTGATTTAGCCAAAGTTGATTTCCCGCATCCTGATTCTCCGACCAAGCCAAAAGTCTGCCCGCGCTTAATCGATAAACTAACTCCATCCACCGCCCGACAAGACCCAATCGCTCGCCGAAAAACTCCCCCCCTAACAGGAAAATGAACACAAAGCTGATCGAGCTTTAAAACTTCTTTTTCCTGTTTCATATTTTCGTGCAGACAGGGCATGCCTCCACCCAGTGCCCGGAGGCAACTTCCTTGAAAGGAGGACGGCGCTGTAACGAATTGACTGGATGAGACAGTCCACTGCGCGGGGCAAAGCGGCAACCCTGATCAAGCTGGGATAAAGCGGGAACAATGCCGGGGATAGTCATTAATTTATTCTTGGGAATCCCATCCATCCTTGGGATGGAAGCCATAAGTCCACGGGTGTAGGCATGGATTGGATTTTTAAACAAGGTTTGCACGGATGCCCGCTCAACAATTCGACCCGCATACATCACACAGACCTGGTCACAGTTCTCGGCGATAACCCCAAGGTCATGGGTAATGAGTAAAATAGAAGAACCGTTCTTTTTTTGAAGATTCTGCAGTAAATCCAAAATCTGAGCCTGCACAGTCACATCTAGGGCAGTTGTTGGCTCGTCCGCAATGATGAGTTTGGGTTTACAGGCAAGGGCCATGGCAATAACAACTCTTTGCCTCATACCTCCAGATAATTGATGGGGGTACTCCAATGCCCGATTTGCCGGATCCGAGATACCAACTTCGTCCAGCATCCCGATTGCCAAATCCAATGCTTGGCGATGAGAAACACCTTGATGTAACAAGAAGACTTCAGCAATCTGCTCGCCAATTTTCTTTACGGGATTCAGGGCATTCATCGGTTCTTGAAAAATCATTCCAATCTCCTTCCCTCTAATCTTTCTTATTTCCTCCTTGGTTAAAGTAAGCAAATCCTTGGAATCCAAAAGTATTTTTCCATTGGTTATCCTACCCATTGGCCTCGGTAATAAACGCATGACCGAAAAAGCACTCACACTTTTTCCGCATCCAGACTCTCCAACAAGACCGAGAATCTCTCCTCGTGCGATATCAAAGCTTACACGGTCTAAAGCCTCAACTTCCCCTTCGTCGGTGGTAAATGAAACGGAAAGATCCCTGACTTTTAGCAAAGCCTGACTGGCCTGTTTATCTCTCATCTCGAAAGTAAATTATTTCGCAAGATAACGGTCATAGATTTTCACACTTGGCTCGGTTGCAATGGGTTTATCTTCCTTCTTGGCATTGATGATCCGCTGCTTTTCCTTGGGCTCTATCCAAAAAACATGAAATTCTTCATAATTCCTTGATTCTTTTGGTCCCCAGTTTTCAGGGAATTTAATCCAATTCCAATACCCGAGTCTAAGCCACGGCTTTTTCCAGCCAGGCACCCAAACCGCATGGTCATGTATTTTTTCAATGAGCTGATGGGACATCTCTGTGATCCTGGCCAAATTTTCTTCTTCCCGGTACAAATCTATAAGTTTATCAATTTCTTGAACTGCAGTTTGGGTGAAATTATTTGTGCTTACTTTTGTTGTTACACCTTCTTTAAGCGAACCATCATCAGTGTATTTGGAATTACCTACTTCTTTATAGGCATTATCAGAATGAAAAGGTTCCCAAAACCTTGGAAACAATTCCACGGAGGAATTAAAAGCTGAGAAAAATACTTGGTGGTTTTTTTCATTAGCCGCTTTCCAGGCTGCTGTTGGTTCCAAAATTTTTAATTTGATTTCCAGCCCAGTTTTTTTGGCCTGCTCTTTGAGCACGACGAGTACATCTTCAAAATGCTTATATCCAGTTAATACTTCTACGGATAATTTTTGACCCAAGGCGTTGAGCAATATCCCATCAGGCCCAAGCTTCGAGTATCCTGCTTTAGCAAAAAAACTCTTGGCCTTTTTCACAGAAAACTCCCGAGCCTGAATCGAAGGGTGAGATCGGGTACCATACCCATCGGCTACCGAATTCATTCGTACAAAATCACCCCTGAACACTTTCTTCAGGACAAGGTCAAAATTAATAGCATGATGGAATCCTTTCCGAGTATTCAAATCGTCCATGGGGGGCTGCCGGGAATTTATCCTTAAGGCATAAGATGGAGGAGGAGTTTGATTATAAAATGTAGCCTTGGTCAGGTATCCCTTTGCCACCAAAGGATGCTCATGAGGCAGCTTCCCATACCAAAACTCGGCTTTGGATAAACCAAACATATCCAAGTCTCCCTTCAGAAAGACTTCAAATGCTTTGTTGTAATCTCGGATAACACTGACTTTGATTTGGTTTGGGTTAAAGCGATAACGAAAGAATTTTTTTTGATCAGCCCACCAATCTTTTTGGCGGACCAAGGTAACTGATTTTCCCTTGTCCACATTACGGGGGTAAACCACATAGGGCCCAGTAGTAGGTTCAGGTTTCCACTGGTATTTCGTTAAAAACTCGCCATCCAATTCAGAATAAAAATGCTCGGGCTTTGGGCGAATAGATGCCCGCTCCACAATGTCAGGCTTGGCTTTATAAAAAGTAATAGACAGGGTATTCTGATTATAAATTGTAACTTTTTTAAATTTATCTTTGCCGTAAAAGTCATTGTACCAAGGGGCTTGTACATGCTTGTTTCTCATAAAGTACAGGAAGAAAAAATAATCACTTGCCCGTACTTGCTTACCATCACTATACCGGGCATTAGGGTCGAGGCGGTAGAAAACCGTCGCACCATCTTCGCCAACTGCCCATGATGTCGCCAAACCTGGATAGTACCCATCTGTATTAGGGTGGGAGTGAACAAGACCCAATGCATTATGATCAAGAAGATAACTACGAAAGGCACCATTGGCATCGGGGCCAATGGTCCGAAAGGTACGAGGAAAGTCCCGCATATAAGCTTGCCAGGTCCCTCCTTTCTTTGCGGATGGAGAAGAGAACTCTTTTTCCTTGGAGCCATTCAACCAGATAAGCCCAGCAGGGATATCGGCACCGGTAGCCATGGTAAAGCAATCCGCATGTTTCTTGTAGTACTCTAAAACATCTTCAGCACAGTGGGAGAGCAAAGGATGAGGGCGGCCGTCATTATCAACAATACCTGAATGAGTGAAGTCAGGTTTCTTTCCAGGTTTAACTGCGGTCGGTAAAGCAAAGGAAGAATTTGACTCCTTTAGGTGGCGGACAAATTCCTGAGCAAATTCCTGAGCAAATTCTCTTGCCAGTTCTCTTGCTGATTCCCGGTCGGTGAGAAAGTTTTTTTCCGATTCCCTTTTCTCGGGCGATGGAGGCATATCCCGTGGAGGTTTCAACTGGTTATTATCACACCCGGTTAATATAAAAAGGGAAAGGAACAGAGGAAGAATAGAAAACGTTTTTAGTTTATGTTTTTGCATATTATTCATAGGTAGAAAATTTCTTGGGGTCGAACGCCTCACGGACTGCTTCCCCGACAAAGGTGACCAGGGTCAAGGTAACCACAAGGGCTGTAACCGTAGAGATTACAATCCAGGGAGCGATTCGTAAATTGTTCACCCCTTGCTTTAAAAGCTCACCCCAGCTGGGGGTGGGAGGAGGCAGGCCATACCCGAGGAAATCTAGGGCCGTCACCGAAGATATCGCAGCCGCAATCGTAAAAGGGGCAAAAGTGACGAGAGTGGAAATGACATTTGGGAGAAGATGGCGAAAAATAATTCTTGTCGGACTGGCTCCAATTACTTGTGCAGCCGAAATATATTCCCGAGCCTTTTCCTTGTATATGGAAGCTCTCACATAATAAGCCATTCCTGTCCAAGAAAAGAGGACCATGATCAATAACAGGGAAGATACTTGCCAGCCAACTCCCCACCATCCCGGCATTACCGACACCAAAATTATAACCATATAAAGAAAAGGTACATTAGCCCAGATTTCGACAAAGCGAAGGCCGATCATGTCCGCCTTTCCCCCCGCATATCCCATGAGACTTCCTGCACCCATAGCGATCAGGTAAGTGAGCAGGAGGTAGGCTATGGCAAAAGTCATGGCTATCCGGAATCCGTAAAGTAAACGTGCAAGCACATCTCTTTCAGTCTTATCGGTACCCAGAAAGTGTCTCTTTTCAAAATTCGGAGGAGACAGCCCAGTTGCGTTTTCATCTTGGTAATCCATTTCATAAGGATCATAAGGCACTATCGGCAAAAGCACCCAATTTCCACGATTACTTTCTTTAAACTGCTTTTTTAACTCTCGATAGTTCGTTTCGTATGAATAATCCAAACCAAAACGGTCACCCCCTATTTGATCAGCATAAGTGGGGAAGTAAAGGTCGCCCTCATAAAAAACAACCAAGGCTTTGTTGTTTACAAAAAGTTCTGCTCCCAAACTAAGGCCATAGATAAAGAGCAAAAAAATAAAAGACCAATATCCACGCCTGATAGATCGAAACCGGGAAAGTTTTTTACGGGCCAGTGGATTTAGCTTCAACCGAATCATTCCTCCTTTACTCAAAGCGCACTCTTGGATCCACCCAAGCAACCAGTGCATCCGAAAGAACATTCCCCACCAGCATCAAAAACGCAGACAAGGTTAACACCCCCATTACAACGGGATAATCGCGGTCAATGACAGAGTTAAAACCGAGCAATCCAAAGCCATCAATATCAAAGATAGTCTCGACTAAAAAAGAACCCGATACAAATAATGTAACCTGATGCCCCACATTTGTAGCGATGGGTACCAAAGAATTTCGTAAAGCGTGAAATTTTACCGCATTCCCAAACGATACGCCTTTGGCCATCGCAGTCCTCACATAATCCGCAGCTAGATTATCCATCAGGTGATTTTTCATCAGCATTGTAAGAAAAGCAAAACCGCCCACCAAGTAACAGCAGAGGGGCTGAAAGGTGTGAGCGGCCAAATCCAAAATTTGCTCCCATGCTGTAAGTTGCTCAAAACCATCGCTGGTCATACCCCCCATAGGCAGCCAATCAAGGCGAACTGAAAAGAAAAGAAGTAAGAGGGAACCCAAGGCATATCCTGGAACAGCATACCCAAAAAATATAATAATCGAACTCAGGTCATCAGATAAGCTATTGTGCCTTACTGCTTTGAAGACTCCCAAAGGAATACACACCGCATAGGTGATAATAAAAGTTAAAAGGCCAAAATACGATGAAACGGGCAGGCGTTCTGTAATAACCTGAACAACTGGTTCCCCGTAGCGAGTAGAAACACCAAAGTTTCCTTGTATGACACCGTCGTGTTTCGTCATGAAAAGCTCGGCCACAGGCTTAGCATTTTCAGCCCCATCGGGCATCTTCCGCATACGAATCTGCCAATTCCCAAGCAAGTCAGATAAGTTTACAATGCGAACCTTATGACCCTCTTCTCTCTGCAGGATAACTTTTTCACGGGCATCGCCTATCCAAGCAGAGGGTTGGCTTGCTTCGACCGCATCAATTTCTCCGTCTCCATTACGATCAAATGCAGCAAAGGAAAAATAGGTGAAAAGGTGATCCGGGAACTCATTTTCCTGCAAATATCCATCTTCATTCCAATCCAATTCAGAAATGTGAAATTTCGGTAAACTCACTCGCTCTGTCAGTTGGGTTTCATTTTGCAGAAAACGAATTTGCCTAAATTCTGTTTCGCGGGGCTGGATACCCAGCCAGATCAAGTAGGCCTTCCAGTGGGGTTTATCAAAACCGTAAAGTCTTTTCATTTGATCTAACTGATCTTGAGATAAGGCTTGATTTCCCTGTGCATTCCCACCACCACCTGCACCCTCCGATACTTGCTGCATTTGCATCATAGCTTGTTCAAGCGGACCACCCGGTGCCAGCCTGGTAATAGCAAAGACCATAACACTTATCCCGAACAATGTCGGTGGTATCAACAGGAACCTTCGTAGAAAATAATCTCGCATCAATCCCATTCTTTGTAAGGACTTCCCTGCAGGTAGCAAAGAAAAGAAATTCAAAAAAGTCATTTTGTTTATCCTTTTACTTGCCAAGTTCCCCACCCTGTTCAATTTCGGAATAGTTTACAACTCGATGGCTTTTATAAGAAAAAAAAGATCTCTGCTCCTTACTTGCTCTTTGGCATTTGGCTTTCTTGCCTCTTGCTCAGCCCCATCCAATGTAGAAAAGGCCATCGATGAACAAATTTTACACTTCGGCCTCGGTGCTGAACCTCAACATCTTGACCCCCACTTAGCCACCAGTGTTGCGGCGCATAATATCCTCTCTGCTTTAGTAGAAGGATTGATAGGAGAAGACCCCAAGACATTAAAACCCGTACCGGGTGTTGCTGAAAGGTGGAATGTCTCGGATGACAAAAAAACCTACACTTTTTATTTTCGTAAAAATGCAAAGTGGCACAATGGGGACCCGGTCACAGCCCATGACTTTGTCTACTCCTACAGACGGATATTGAATCCATCCTTGGGAGCCCAATACGCCTCGATGCTTCATGTTCTGAAAAATGCCAAGGAATTCCACTCAGGAGCGAAAACCTGGGAGAAAGCAAATGTCGGAGTTCTGGCCATTGATGACCTCACCCTTGAACTGGTTCTCGAAAATAAAACACCTTATTTCCTCGAACTTCTCAACCATTATTCATGGTTCCCGGTACACCCGCCGACTATCGAGAAATTTGGGGCTTTTGAGCAGATAGGAACGCCATGGACCAAGCCCGGAAACTTTGTGGGGAATGGACCTTTCAGCCTTTCAGGGCACCGGATCAACTCCGTCATAGAAGTTCAGGCCAACCCCCATTACTGGGATGCAAACCAAACCAAACTTTCTGGAATCAGGTTTTATCCAATCGAAACTTCGGATACAGAGGAAAGGGCCTTCCGTACAGGCTTTTTACATGTTACCCAGTCCGTCTCCTCAGACCGGATAGAATACCTGCAATCCAAGCATCCTGAGTGGATTCACTCTGAGCCGTACCTTGGAACATATTATTATCGGTTTAATGTTAAAATGCCGCCATTTGATGATCTCCGTGTGAGAAAAGCTCTGAGTTTGTCTGTAAATCGTAAATTACTGGTAGAGAAGGTTCTTAAAGGTGGCCAACAGCCCGCTTATTGCTTTACCCCACCTGATACAGGAGGATTTACTGCCAAAGAGGGCTACAGTTACAACCCTGAGGAGGCGAAAGTATTGCTTGCTTCTTATTTGAAAGAAAAAGGTCTTCTTACACTGCCACCCATCGAACTAAATTATAATACATCGGAAGCTCACAAGAAAGTTGCGGAAGCTCTCCAGGCAATGTGGAAAACAACTTTGGGTATTGAAATTCAATTGTTAAACATGGAATGGAAAGTCTTCTTATCCTCAATATCTAAAGGTGACTATTCCTTGGCCCGTGCCGGATGGATTGGGGATTATGTAGATGCGAACACCTTCCTTCATCTTTGGAGAAGTAATGATGGTAACAACCTGACTGGCTGGTCCAATCGAGCATACGACCAATCACTTTCGCTCGCAGAACAATCACTTACCCCTCAGGAACGGTTTACTCATTTTCAAAAATGTGAAGATCTTCTAGCCCAAGAAATTCCCATTTTACCCCTATACTTTTATGTTCATGTTTCCCTGCGGCATCCAACAGTTCAGGGATGGTACCCGACTCTTTTAGACCATCACCCTTATAAACATGTTTATTTAGAAGGGAAGATTACGGAGTGAGAACTTTTTTTATCTCGAGATTGCTCCAAGCCATCCCCACCCTTTTTGTGATCGCAACTTTAACCTTCTTTATGACCCGGTTTGCTCCCGGAGGCCCTTTTGACTCCGACAAAGCAATCCCTGATGAAATTAAGATTAAGTTACAAAGTCATTTTGGCCTAAACCTTCCCCTCTTCGACCAATACCTGCTCTACATGAAAAATTTACTCGCGGGTGATCTTGGTCCTTCCTTCAAATATGTTGGGTGGGATGTATCTGAGCTCATTAGCCTTGCTTTTCCTGTTTCCCTCAGCCTTGGCATTTCCGCCCTTTTAATTGCCCTGCTCATTGGTTTGCCAGCAGGTATGCTGGCGGCCCTGCGAAAAAACACTCTTTGGGACTATTTACCAATGGGCATTGCTATGGTTGGGGTCTGCCTCCCCTCCTTCGTCCTCGGGCCAATTTTGATTATGGTTTTTGCCACAGAACTCAAATGGCTTCCGGCTTTGGGATGGTACTCATGGACGGACCTCATTTTACCCTCCCTTACTCTGGGTTTATTTTATGCTGCTTATGTGGCCCGCCTTACTAGAGCCGGGATGCTGGAAACCCTGAAACAGGATTATATCCGAACCGCTCGTGCCAAGGGGGCATCACCGAGTAGAGTAATCCTAAGACATGCGATCCGAGGGGGTCTCTTACCCGTGGTCACCTACTTGGGCCCCGCCTTTGCCGGGCTTGTAAGTGGTTCTTTTATTATTGAAAGTATTTTCTTTATTCCCGGACTTGGTAAGTTTTTTGTAACTGCAGCTTTTAATAGAGATTATACCGTGGTCTTGGGTACAGTCCTGTTTTACGCAACCCTGATCATCATTCTTAACCTGTTTGTAGATTTTCTTCAGGCTTGGTTGGACCCGAAAGCGAGGGAGCAGCAATGAGTGAAGCCCAAGGTGCTTCTTTGGCTAAAGATGCTTGGATACGGTTACGCTCAAACCGGATGGCATTGGTTAGTTTAATTATTTTAGCGATCATTGTCAGCTTCTCTTTCATCGGGCCTTTCTTCTGTGAATATAAATATGATGAGCAAAACTTGGATGAGCAATTTTTGGGACCCAATCAACAACACTGGTTTGGTACCGACAGCTTAGGCAGAGATTTATTTGCCCGAACAAGTTATGGGGGAAGAATTTCTCTGGCGGTTGGATTTTTGGCTACCACGGTTTCCTTGCTCATCGGCGTCAGCTATGGAATGGTTGCCGGCTATGTCGGAGGGAAAACAGATGCCATTTTAATGCGTATCGTGGATATACTTTATTCCCTCCCTTTCACCATTTTTGTTATCTTACTAATGGTACTTTTTGGAAGAAATTTCCTCCTTCTTTTTCTTGCAATTGGAGCGGTGGAATGGCTGACCATGGCTCGGATAACCCGGGCTCAAACCTTAAATTTAAAACGGGCAGAGTTTATTGAAGCAGCCAGGGCACTCGGTTTTTCTCATTCCCGAATACTTTTTCATCACATTCTCCCGAATCTGCTCGGACCAATTATTGTCTACGCCACCCTCACAGTTCCTGCAGTCATGCTTCTCGAAGCAGCCCTCAGCTTCCTTGGTCTTGGCGTGCAAGCACCCATGGCCTCTTGGGGCAGCCTCATCAAAGAAGGCGCCGAGAAAATGGATGTGGCTCCATGGCTCATCACCTTTCCTGGTATATTCTTTTGCCTCAGCTTATTTTGTCTTAATTTTATCGGGGACGGATTGAGGGATGCCCTGGACCCCAAAAGTTCCAAAGATTAATGAATGATGTAAAGGTCCATGGGCTGAAAACTTTTTTCCATACCCGCGAGGGAGTGGTCAAAGCAGTAAATGATATAAATTTTACGATTCCTTCCGGGGAAGTAGTCGGCTTAGTTGGCGAATCGGGGTCTGGGAAATCTGTAACCTGCCATTCCCTGTTACAATTACTTCCAACCCCACCAGCCAAAGTTGAAGGTGGTGAGATTATTTTTCAAGGAGAAGATCTTTTACGGGCGAGCGACCAGAAAATGAGAACCCTCCGGGGGAAATCTATTTCCATGATCTTTCAGGATCCCATGAGTTGCCTCAACCCCTATATGACTGTAATCGAGCAAGTAGCTGAACCGTTACTTATTCACGGCATGGTTAGTCAAGATAAAGCAAAGGAAGAGGCCATGGATATGCTTTTACGGGTAGGTGTTGATAAAATTAAAGACCGAATGAATGCCTACCCCCATGAATTCTCTGGGGGCATGCGGCAGCGGGCAATGATTGCCATGGCTTTGATCACCAAGCCTGACCTGCTCCTTGCAGATGAACCAACAACCGCACTGGATGTCACAGTGCAAGCCAAGATTTTAAAACTTCTCAAGCAACTTTGTGCAGAAATTGGAAGCAGTATTTTATTCGTTAGCCATGACTTGGGAGTAGTGGCTGAAATCGCCGACCGAGTGGTGGTGATGTATCGCGGTAAGGTTGTCGAACAAAACACCACTCAAGAGTTGTTTCGTTCCCCCACCCATCCCTATGTAAAGGCCCTGATCGCGTGCAGGCCAACTTTTGAGGGAAATTTTGAGATTCTTCCCACGGTGGAAGATTTTATGGAAAGCCAATCCTACATACCTCAAAAAAAGAAGTTAAAAGAGCAGAGCAATCCCATTACAGAAAAAGATAAAAACTGGCTAAAGGTTGAAGAATTATCTGTTCATTTTCAGCAGGCAAATCATGGAAAGACGGTGAAAGCCGTTGATCGAGTGACCCTCTCCATTCCTAAAGGTAAAACGCTTGGAATCGTCGGTGAGTCAGGTTCGGGAAAGACAACCCTAGGCCGAGCAATCCTTAGGCTGACCCCGATTACATCGGGAAAAGTACGATGGCAGGATCAGGATATTGCTTTGGATAAGGAAAATGGCCTGATGAACTTCCGTAAAAAGATGCAGATTATCTTCCAGGACCCCTACGCCTCCTTAAACCCAAGGCTTACGATTGAACAAACCCTGCTCGAACCCATGCTGGTACATAAAATCGGGGGAAACCACAAGGAACGACTAGATCGAGTTGTTTCCTTACTGGAAGAAGTGGGGCTAGAATCTTCCCACCTGAGAAGGTATCCCCATGAATTCTCAGGGGGTCAACGACAACGGATTTGTGTGGCTCGCGCCCTTTCAACTGAGCCCGAATTCATCGTTTGCGATGAATGTGTAAGTGCCATGGATGTTTCGGTACAGGCACAGGTGTTAAATTTACTCCATCAATTGCAGAAGGCTCGAAATCTAACTTACCTTTTTATTTCCCATGACCTCTGTGTTGTGAAACACATTGCAGATGAGATTGCAGTTATGCGTGCCGGGCAAATCGAAGAATTTGGAAAAGCAGAAAATATATGCCTAAACCCACAAACATCTTATACTCAGGAATTAATGGATTCTATTCCAAGGACTAGTATTACCGGTACCTTTTAATCCGCAGGATTATCTAACCTTTTTGAGACCACAATACCCCTCATACTTTCTGGTATTTTCACAAACTAGGTATCAGTTACGAAAGCAACATCCCCATTCCTAAGAAAAGGTATTTTCAATACCTTTCAACGAACTCTCTTAGAAATCAGGCACCCTCTGCCGATTAAAGTAAAAAGAGTGAATGAAATTTTTTATCCCTTACGCCAGCCTACAAAAGCCTGAGGCGTTCAGATGAGAAAAAGAATTGTTGGGCCAACCCAGCAAGATTCCCGAAATGCAGACGAGCGAAAGAAAGTTTCTGCTTTAAGCTCCAATCTTCCAGGTGATACCTTTGGGTTAACACTTTATCAATCCATGTATCGATCGGGAAAGCCTCGAGCATACCGCCACCAAATAAAAGAACACAATCAGCAATCTTACCACCAACTCCGGGTAATTTCATAATCTCGGTCCGGGCTTCATTATATGATAATTGCTTAAGACTGCCTAACCAATTTGGGTGGCTTTTGATAAACTGAGCAGTACCAGCTACATTTTTAGCCCGGTACCCCATTTTTAAATCTCTAAACTCTTTTTCTGAAACTTCCGCTAATTTTGACCAACCCGGAAACCCATGCTTGCCGCAACCCAATGAAGGACCAAAGATTTGAGAAACCTTTCCACCAGTCTCTTTAATTTGTGGGATACTTTTTACAGGGCTTAACAGGAAATAAAATAAAATCTCATCTAATGGCTGCCTTAGGATCCTAAGACCCGGTAAAGAGTCCATACACTTTGCTAAGATTAGATCTGAACGCCAGGGTAATGTATCGATCGCTTCTTGATAAGTTGTATCTATCCATAAGTAATGAAGCAGATCTTTTTTTGAAAAACGAAGGGGGGTATTTGTTTGCCACTCCAATCGGCTACCATCGATTCGAAGCCTAACAATGACTTGATTGATCACACCGTGCCAAATACCGGCTACATCTTGGTCCCAAACAAAAGACTGACCTCCGCCTAAGGTTTCAGCCAGGCTCAGATTAGTAAACCCATGGCCTTCCAGTGAATCCCAGGCTTGAGGGCTTGTTTTGTCTACTCCTTGTGCGACCAAAGATAACTCTGGTTATTGGTCAAAATTGACTCGTCTTTCGCTTCGACAGAAATGTGCCAAGCCATAATTTTTTTCTTGGGCGTGGGCCAATCCTTTCCAGTAAGGCCTAACCAAACTTCACCTTTGGCAACCGCTTGCTCAGAAAGCAAAAAAGAGTAAGTAACAGGATCTAAAGATTGGGAATCCAAAATCTGTAATTGTAACTTGTGAGGTCTTGACTGAACTCCGGATAATTTTTCTTTTAAACCAAGATCTATCAATAAGTAAAGTCCGTCTCTTTTTCCTTCATGAGACCTTAAAATAACTCGTCCACTGGTGTTTTCTTTTCCAGTGAAGTACTCACTCACCCGGACAAAATCGTAGTGAGAAAAAAAGGAGTGGGTAACGAGATCAACCCGAGTGTCACCCCATAACGACCAGGGCAAAAAAAAGGAAAAGGAAAATAGAAATTGAATGGGAGAAATCACAGATTCACCCCCAGCTTAATTCACTTTTCAGCAGACGCCGCAGGCTTTTCTTCAGCTGGGGCTTTCGCTGCCGCTTCATCAGGGCCTAGTACATCATCTGGCTTCGCTTTTTCTGCCACTTCTTCTTTCGCTACCTTGGGAGCGGGTTTAGTGGCTGCTTTAGTGGCTGCTTTTTTTCGGGTCGTAGTCTTGGCTTTGGCAGCCGGAGATTTGACTGCCTTCTTACCAGCACTGGCTTTCTGTGTTAGCAATGCAGCTTTTTGGCGAGCCAAATAAGCAGTGCGGCGTCTTCTTTTAATTCGTTTGTTATATTGTTTGCCCATAGGATAAGGAGAATATGATGCTAAATCTGTGACTTCTTGCAAGCCTCAAGCGATATCAACGGGTCGACCTGTATTAGCAGATTCGTATGTAGCGTCTATAATTCTCATGAGTTTGAGGGCTTGATCAGGAGTATTCAAGGGGCTTTCTTCCCCATTGATCGAACGCACAAAATTTTCTGCAGACCTTATTCGCCCCATATCTTCACTTTCATCGGTTACGATCGATCGGTTGACAGACCTGCCATGTTCCTGGACATATAGTTCACAATCGTCTATGGCAGTTTCATCGAGCCCATCTGATCCAAACAAACGACGAATCATTCCCCCTGCTTTTTGTCCCTGGAAGGTAACTGAAACTTCTTCTCTTTTGTTCATCTCCGCCCACGATACTTGGAAATTTAAAACTTGGCCGGTTTCAAAACGCACAAAACCATGAGCAGCACTTTCCACATCTGTGATTCCATCTTGAACATCAGGTATCCCCCAAGGACCTTTAAATCCTTTGTCTTCAATGAAATCATTGAAGGTTTGGGCAAGTACACAGGCAGGCTGTGGGTAGTCCATGTAAAACATTGCAAGATCCACCATGTGTAAAAGATCAATTAAAGGACCTCCTCCGGAGAGTTCTTTATTGGTAAACCATCCACCGAAACCCGGAATGCCTGTTCGGCGGATCCATTTGGCTTGGGCAGAATTAATACGACCCACTTCACCGGCTTCTATATAATCTCGGAGTGCATAGGATTCAGGGCGTGCCCGGTTATTGAAATTAAACATCAAAATCTTACCGGACTCTTCGGCTGCCTCTTTCATCTCTGAAACTTCAGAAGCTGAAAGTGCTGGCGGTTTTTCGCAAAAAACATGCTTTCCCGCATTCAAAACCTGAATAGCTAAAGGCTTGTGCGTACGATTAGGGGTGATGATGCTTACGGCATCAAGATCACTAAGTTCATCCAACATCTTCTGCAAATCAGAATAAACATGTGGGATTTCATAAAGATCCGCGGCTGCTTGGGCAGACGCTTGATTCATGTCACAAACCGCGAGCAATTCTGCACCGGCTGCCTTAAAACCTGCCGCGTGATATTGAAGCATACCCCCGGCACCAACGATTCCTACTTTAATACTCATAAAAATTACTTGGAAATGGATGGAAACTTAGTCCACTTTTCTTTGGAGTTTGAACTCTTAACAACCGTCTCAATAAAAGCCATGCCAATCATACCATCCCGAATGTCGGGAAAATCATAACCTGACTTCCTTGGGTATTTCCCAGCAAGCTGATCACGAATCGCTACCGAAGCACAATTGTAGACATTAGCAAAAGCTTCAATAAAACCCTCGGGGTGCCCAAAAGGAATGCGGGTATTGTCGGCCGCCGCTCCAGTCACATAACTATTTCCTCGTCGATACACTTGCCTTGGACTACGAGCGTCTTTTAAGAGCAAATCATTGGGGTCTTCTTGGTGCCATTCAATAGACTTTTTGGTCCCATAAATTCGAATGTTCAAATCATTTTCATCTCCATTGGATACTTGGGATGCATAAATAATTCCCCGAGCACCTCCTTTAAAACGAATGAGGACATTGCCATCATCATCAAGTTTACGGCCCGGAATATTTACAGAAAGATCCGCACACATTTTATCAATTTCTAAGCCAGTAATGTAATGAACAAGGTTCTCGGCATGAGTGCCAATATCGCCCATGCAATTGGAAATCCCCGCAATTTCTGGGTTGGCCCGCCAATTGGATATGGCTTTATCCTCTCCGGTCAACGCAGTTATCGCGTACCCCTGCGGGTACTCGCACACAACCTTGATGATCTTTCCAAGCTCACCTTTTCGAACCATTTGCTTGGCAAGCTTTACCATGGGGTAACCAGTATAATTATGGGTTAAAGCAAAAACTTTTTTCGACTTATTTATAATTTTCCGGAGTTCTCTTGCCTGAGCCAAGTCATAAGTAACTGGTTTATCACAAATAACATTAAATCCAGCTTCCAAGAAAGTTTTGGCCACCTCAAAATGCAAATAGTTTTGGACGACAATGGTGACGAAATCAATTCTTTCTCCCTCTGGCAAAGCCTTCTCTTTTTCCGCCATTTCTTGATAGGACCCATACACCCTCGAGGAATTTAAATAAAAGTCCTTGCCAGAAAGTGCAGATTTTTTGGGATCCGAAGAAAATGCACCAGCAACCAATTCAATATTTCCATCCAAGGCCGCAGCCCTGCGATGTACTCCTCCTATAAATGCACCTCGGCCTCCACCGACCATGCCCATGCGTAACTTTCTTTTCATATCTTTATTGGTTCTCTTTATCAAAAGCCGAATCAAAAGCGATTTGGTTAGACTCGAAGTCTAGGGCTTTTACGAATTCACAGGATTCTGTTGCCCCATGTAAACGATCCATGCGACTATCTTCCCATTCTACAGAAAGAGGTCCACGATACCCAATGTCATTCAAAGCTACGATAATTTCTTCAAAATCCACATCTCCCCTACCAACCGAGCGAAAATCCCATTGGCGTCGTGGATCCGCGAAAGTAGTGTGCCCCCCAAATACTCCCACAGTTCCATCCCCGTGGCCCCACCATGCATCTTTCATATGAGCATGATAAATACGATCTGAAAAAGTCCGGATGAATTTAACATAATCGACACCTTGGTAACCAAGATGCGAGGGATCATAGTTAAAACCAAATCTTTTATGACCCTTGACTGCAGCTAAGGCACGTTCGGCACTGGCGATATCAAAGGCAATTTCTGTAGGATGAACCTCCAGGGCAAAATTGACATTCTGCTTTTCAAACTCTTCAAGAATGGGCCCAAATCTTTTAGCAAAATCTGCATACCCTTTATCCCAATATGCTTGATCCGTGGGAGGGAAGGCATAAATGGAGTGCCATATACTTGATCCTGTAAATCCATTCACTACCGCGGGGAAATCATCTTTTTTTCCACGCCCTGGCTTAGCATTAATAAAATTTCTGCAAGCTTTTGCGGTTTTCGCGAGCTTTCGGGCGGCACGCTTACGGACTTTTTCTGGGTCTCCCTCACCCCATACATCGGGGGGCAAAATAGATTTGTGCCTTTCATCAATCAAATCACAAACTGCCTGACCAACCAAATGGCTGGAAATGGAAAAGGCAGTCAACCCATGGTCCGAAAGAATTTCCCAGCGCTCTTGGCAATATTTTTTTGAGATTGCTGCCTTATCGACATCGAAATGATCTCCCCAGCAGGCAAGCTCGAGTCCATCATATCCCATTGTGGAGGCTTTAGCAGCAAGATCAGGAAGAGATAAATCAGCCCACTGGCCGGTGAATAGAGTAACGGATCTTGACATAATTATGTAATAACAGGGTTGGTTATAGTAAGGCTATGAGAAATTCAATTTTTTGGTAAACAATATAAAGAGTGCAAGATTTTTTGAAAAATATAATCCATAATTTAGATTTCCTACACGACAAGTATTTTCTCCGCTGAACGAAAACCCATGGAAAATGGCTCATTACCTTCAATCTTTAAGGTGATTACATCTGCCAATTTTTCCGACCTTATTACAGAAACTGCTTTGCCGGGTAATAATTCTTTCTCGCGGGCAAATTTCAGGAAATCACTTTCCTGGTCCAGGATCGATTCGACCCGCACGGTCACACCGGTATCACAGTTTTGTAGTGTTTGCGAACTTGGGCGCTGGATGGTTCCTCTCTTGCTGGGTATGGGATGACCATGAGGGTCATACCTGGGTCTGCCTAAAAACTCATCTAGTTTCTCCAGGACTTTTTCCGAAATTGCGTGCTCCAATTCTTCGGCTTCAATATGGATTTCACTCCAATCAAAGCCTAATGTTTCAACCAGAAAAGTCTCCAGTAAGCGATGGCGACGAAGCATGTTCATTGCAACCTTTCTTCCCTTTCGTGTTAAAGAAACTCCCTGGCGGGGGTAATATTTCAACCATCCATCACGTTCCATATTTTTGACCATTGAAGTGGCTGTCCCAGGGGTTACTGCCAATTCAGTCGCAACTTTACCCATCGCCACCCTGGATCCATTTTCTTCCAAGGTCACCATAAGGATCTGTTTTAAATAGTTTTCAACGGTTGGAGTGGGCACATTCTGATTTGTAGGTTTATCGAAAGTTGACACAAGACAAATCTAAGATACTATTTTGATTCATCAAAGTAATCATTTTGCTAAATCAATGAAAAAAATTTCTGCCCACCCTGCCCTGAACATAAATGTGCTGCTTGCCACCTGGTTAATTGCGTTGTGTGGCTGTAGTGAAAAAGAGAAGCAGAGCCCTGAGCAAAATGTGCCACGCCAGCTTATGGTTGTTACCACAACCACTCAAATCACTGATTTGGTTAATCAACTTGTCGGGGACCGATGCAAGGTCTACCCCATGATGGGCCCGGGGGTTGATCCTCACCTATACAAACCAACCGCCCGGGATATTATGTCTTTGAGCTCAGCTGATGCGATTATTTATCATGGCCTCAATTTAGAGGGGAAATTGTCATCTGCTTTCGATAAGGCCGGGTTAACACAAGGCAAAACTTACGCAATTCATTCTGTCATTGACCAAAAATTTCTTTTGCCTGTTGAACAGAATCTTGGGTACTTCGACCCTCATTTATGGTTTGATCCGATATTATGGACTGAATGCCTGCATGGCCTTTCCAAGCATCTCAGCCTTTTGTTGCCAAATGACTCCGAGTTGATTGAAGCAAGGGCAAAACAGGTCACATTAAAATATCAAATTGTTCAAAAGTTTGCCACAACTGCCTTAGCAAAAATTCCAGTAAAGCAAAGAAAACTTATAACAAGTCACGACGCGTTTCAATATTTAGGAGAATACTTTGGGCTCGAAGTCATTGCCCTGCAAGGAGTCTCAACATCATCAGAAGCAGGGCTTGGTGACCGTGCAAATCTTGTGGATTTCATCCAAGACCATCAAGTTCCCTGCATATTTATTGAAAGCAGTGTGAACCCTAAAGCAATCCAGGAAGTTGCCCGCGAAGCCAAGGTCACAATTGGTAAGCCATTATTTTCCGATGCCCTTGGCTCACCCTCGGATACAATTATCGGGCCTGATGGAGAGGTACATTCGCTCGCATCTTGGTCGGGTATGATGATTTATAATGTAAGGGCGATCATAGAAGGCTTAAGCCAAATCGATTAATGAAATCCCCCTTTTACCCAATCGAGGTCCATGATCTCACCGTTTCCTATCAACGAAAGCCCGTATTATATGGGGTGGATCTGGAAATTGAGGAAGGGTCACTTGTTGGAGTGATTGGCCCAAATGGGGCGGGCAAATCAACCTTAATTAAAACCATCATGAATATGGTTTCGCCAAATGGAGGGTTTGTGAAAATTTTCGGTAAAAATCCAAAAGCTGGAACCAAGCATATAGGGTATATTCCTCAAAAAGAATCAGTTGACTGGGACTTTCCTGTAACAGTTATGGATGTTGTACTAATGGGAAGGTATGGTCGCCTTGGGTGGTTTGGGCGAATCAGCAAAGATGACAGAAGAATGGCCCATGAGTGCCTGGAAAAAGTGGATATGCTGCCCTATGCAAACCGTCAAATTGGAAACCTTTCCGGCGGTCAACAGCAGCGCGTTTTTCTAGCTCGGGCTCTTGCCCAGGAAAGCTCAATCTATTTAATGGACGAACCTTTCGCCGGTGTAGATGCGGTAAGTGAAAAAGCAATTGTATCTATTCTCAAAAGTATGCAACAGGATGGGAAAACTCTGGTGATCGTCCACCATGACCTCGCAACGGCCAAAGAATACTTTGATCATTTGCTCCTTCTGAATATGAGAAAGATTGCATATGGACCCATACAAAAAGTATTTACGCAAGATCTACTCCAAAAAACATACGGCGGTCGACTGACTATTTTTTCTGAGATGGCATCTCAGGCAGCCAGACAACCTGAGATTGAAATGGAAAAATCCATCAGCTAACAAAAAAGTCCAAAAACTTTTAAAAAACCCATGCCAGTCATTCTAAGAATTTGGCCCTGCCTTGTATTTCTTTTCACCCCGCTTTGCTCTATGGTACCCACATTGGATGCCAAGCAAGTCGAGATGCTTGAGGATGATCAGGTTTGGGGACGAGTCACTCGGTTTTTTCTACTTCAGGATACTTCCGTGCAAATTGTTGCCCTGGGATCAGCTTTAATTGGAATTACCTGTGGTTTGATTGGAAGCTATGTAGTTACCCGCAGACTTTCGCTCTTTGGGGACACCCTCTCCCATGCTGTTTTGCCCGGTATTGCTGTTGGCTTTATTTGGGCTGAATCAAAAGATAATATTGCCTTACTTATTGGAGCCACGGCCGCTGGTTTTCTCGGTGTTTCTTGCCTAACCTTTTTACAAAAATACACCCATATTCGACAGGACAGTGCTTTAGGTATTGTGCTTTCTGGGTTTTATGCAGTGGGCATTTGCCTCCTTACACGCATCCAAAAGATGGAATTTGGTAGCCAGTCAGGACTAGATTCTTTTTTATTTGGACAAGCCTCTGCTCTATCCATTGAAGACCTTTGGGGTATCGGGTGCACCCTTCTCATGGTTGGCTTATTTATTCTTTTTGCGTATAAAAAATTACTGATTACCGGGTTTGATCATTCTTTTTCTCGCTCTATTGGTATTCCTGCTGATTTTTTACAGTATGTACTTTGGTTACTTCTTGCATTCTGTGTTATCAGCTCCCTACAAATTATTGGGGTTATCCTTGCCTCCGCACTTCTGATCATTCCTGCGGTCACCGCTTCACTACTCGTCAAGCGCATGCATACTTACCTCCTGGTTTCTGCTGCACTGGGTGCAGCTGCGGGCTTAGCTGGAAGCTTCCTTTCCTTTCTTGGGCAAGGTATGCCAACTGGTCCCTTAATCGTCCTCATTTCTACCGGAATTTTTATTTCTGTATTATGCTTAAGACCGACCAATGGTTTACTTACCCAATGGTACTTTTCGCGAAAAAATACTTTGAGGATTCAAAGGGAAAATACCCTGAAGGCAGTGTATCAAATTCTTGAAAGTCATAATTTTCAAAACCAGACAATTAGAACCCAAGAATTGATGTCCAAAAGGGGGGTAGATATCGTACATTGTGAGATGGAAATCCAACAACTTGTAAGAACAGGACTTGTAACCCAGGCACCGACGGTGCCCTCACCGTCTCTACCAGGGCAGTCGACTCTCTCCCTTACCCCCAAGGGCTGGGAGTATGCCTGTAAAATTGTCAGAAACCACAGATTATGGGAATTGTACCTGACAAATGAAGCCAAGTATGCACCGGACCATGTCCACGAAGATGCAGAAAAAATTGAGCATGTTCTCGGAGAAGACACGATACGGCAACTCGAGCGCATTCTTTCAAATCCAAGAAAAGATCCCCATGGAAAATTGATCCCCAGCCTAACTGACATGGAAATGGGTAACATTCAAAACATTTGATCTCTGATTCTTTTTTCTGAATTCAAAACCTGCTAGAAAATGCCCTTAATTCCAACTTTTGATTTTTACCAGATTTTTCTCCAACCATGGAGCACACCACAACTCGTCTCGTGGAACCTGCAGATCATTATAATGGGTATCTTGGTTTGCTGGACATGCGGTCTAGTGGGTTCATTTATTGTGGTTCGCCGGATGGCATTAATGGGAGATGCCATTAGCCATGGAATTCTTCCGGGGCTCGCCCTTGCTTTTATCATCAGTGGAAGCCTGGGAATAGGCGCAATGTTCATCGGTGCCTGCCTTGCCGGACTGGCATGCAATTTTTGCATTGAGTGGTTACATTCCAATACCAAGATTCGTGAAGATGCAGCCATGGGGTTGGTCTTTACTTCATTTTTTGCACTCGGGGTTACCCTTATTAGCGGTCATACTGGAAATATTGATTTAGATCCAAGTTGTATACTTTACGGGGAAATCGGACTTGTACCGCTTGCAGAAAAGGTTGAAATGAGTGGTATCTTTCTTGGCAATCGTGCTATTTGGGTCATGGGAGTCGTCTTTATGTGCATAGGAACTGGTACCTTCATATTTTACCGTCAACTCCTTGTTTCCAGCTTTGATATAACCCTCGCGAAATCTATCGGTATTCCTGTAAAAGCTGTTCATATATGCTTGATGCTAGCACTCGCATTGGCCACGGTCGCTAGCCTGGAAGCAGTGGGGGTTATTTTAGTGGTTGCCATGTTTGTATTTCCTTCGGTCACCGCCTCTTTCTTCTTTAATCGATTGCTTTATGTCCTACTTTTTTCCTTTCCCCTCGGTGTTCTTTACACTCTTGGCGGGTTTCATTTAGCTCATTGGCTGGACTGCTCCATAGCGGGAGCAATTGCGGTGACCGCGACCTTATTATTTATCCCTGCCTGCTTACTTGGACCCAAGGGCGGGGTTTGCTCGCGGTTTATAAAAAGTTAGCCATTTTACCTATATTCGCCAAAAAAAAGGCCCTCACGAAGAGGGCCCTTAAAATAATTATAGAAAAACTCAGCTAGCTTTCTTCTTACCCTTTTTTAAGGAAACTTTAGCAGCGGTTTTGTTACTGCAGTTACAGCCTTCTATTGAAACGCGTGCATTTTCGTCGAGTTTCGTGGGGCAATCAAAGCCAACCATTTCGGTTTTACTGCCAACTTTGATTTTCTTTTCTTTCTTTCCCTGTGCTATAGTAAGCGTCTTGGATTCGGAATCAAAGCCAACAACCTTACCGTTTATAGCCTTGGAGGGACAACCCGCGAAAATAGACGCAGCGAAAAAAAGTGATAAAAGTGATGTGGTTATAATTTTCATAATTTTTTGAGGGTTAAGTTAACATTAAACATTAACCCAATCGCGATTTTGGTATTTCACAAGTTTTATTTGATATAAAATCTTAAGTTATTAATGTAAGGCAAAACTGGTCCCTTCAATTATGACTAAATTTTTTGCAACCTCTTTACTCTTTTTCTTCATACATGTTGGTGCCCACCCTGTACCTGACATACCGGTTTCTGGAAAGTTTCAATCCAATGGAAATACCACCATTTCCGTAGAAATTGATACCCGTTGCTTTGCCGAAGACCCAGAAAAAGTTCCATTTTTTACTGTTGGAAAATTTAACAAGATCAATACCACAGCGAAAAAAAATTTAATATCAGAAGCCACAAACATGATTCAGAAATCACTTGAATTACGGTTTGGTAATCACAAATGGTTTACCCCGGACTTTCAAATGAAGTTTATAAATCGTGAAGGTGGAGAGCTCAGTGAAGAGCGTCTTGTATTCATTGAGGGCAAATATGATACCCGTTTGAGTTTAGATTCTGATTTCTACCAAATTCGCTCCAAGCAAAGTGCACCCTATGATCTCATCTTTACCAATCAAATTGATGGAGAACCCCAGCGTAGGGTCAATGTTCTTTTCCCAGCCGAAGAAAGTTTTCGTTTTGATTTGAGTTTTATAGAAACGACACAGCCCGATTCATCAGCTGAAATTAACCCGGCACATGCAACTCGGACAGAAGAACAAAAAAAACAAGCAGTGGAAGATGCACAAAGTACATTTATATCTTTTGCCAGACAGGGCTTTGTCCATGTCCTTCCTTTGGGTTTGGACCACATTCTTTTTGTAATTGGAATTTTCTTATTATCTCGAAAATGGAAGCCTATTTTATATCAGGTATCAATCTTTACCCTCGCCCATACCATCACCCTTGGGCTCGCAACCTTAGATCTGATATCCGCACCGTCTCACGTGGTTGAGCCCATGATTGCAGCGAGTATTGCTGTCGTTGCCCTTGAAAATATTTTCTTTCCCGGCTACCGAAATTCCCGCTTGTTGATCGTCTTTGTTTTTGGCCTTATTCATGGCCTTGGGTTTGCCGGAGCTCTTTCCGCCTTCAACCTGCAGCCAACTTCTCTTGCAGTCGGATTACTCGGGTTTAACCTAGGGGTTGAATTTGGTCAAATCGCGGTGATTGTATTGGCATTCCTAGCCACCTTTTGGATTACTGACAAAGGGCAATACCGAAAGTTTATTATAATTCCAATTTCCTCTTTGATTGGGGTTGCAGGCATATATTGGACCGTTGAGCGCATTTTTCTTTAATCTCAAAAGAGTGACTTTCATCTTGAATAACTTATCTCGATATGCTGACTAGTGTACCTTTTAATGATTAAATTTTTTCACATATTGGGTCTGCTTGTTGCTGTATCTACAAGCCACCTTCCTATTGCTTTATTACATGTGGGTGTATGGGTTAGTATGTTCGACGAGTTTTATAATGAAACCCAGTCAATTGCTATCTCAACCCAATGGACATTTGACGGAGAACATCGTTGCCAGGGGTGTGAATTAGTAAATGGCATTGCATCGGGGGACCAGCAGAATCTACCCCTGCAGGAGTCTTTAACAAAGGATGTTAAGCTTGGCTGTATTGAAACAGACCATTTAGTTTTGATTCAAGCCAGCTTTTCTAAACGCATCCTATTTGAAAGCCAATCAGGTTGGCCTTTGCGTGAGGGGGTTAAATTGCCTCCTCCTCGTCTCCCAGCCTAATTCATTTTAGTCACTACTGTTCACCGTCATCTTCATGACCTGGTGATTAGTCTTCCGTGTATGTGAAATACACTAAAAGCCTGTGACCTTTTTTAGGCGACACCGATAATATCATTCTCAATTCTACTTAATTTTATGAAAACAACTTTATATACCTTTCTATTCTCTCTTATTCTTTCAGCCCCCTCTTATGCTCACGATGAAGCCTGGACTGCTTCCCGCCCTGATGGGCATGCCCCTATTTCCGTAATGGGGGATCATATGCACGCCATGGGTGAATGGATGATTTCGTACCGCTTTATGACCATGGAAATGGAAAGCTTGATGAAAGGTTCTAGTACTATCTCTAGAGCCCAAGCGGCCCCAGATTATAATATGAGTATGGGAGGAATGATGCTTCCAAAGAATATGACCATGGATATGCACATGTTTGGGGCGATGCATGCAATTTCTGATAATTGGACATTGATGTGTATGGTAAATTACTTGGAAAATGAAATGACCATGCAGAATAATGGATCAATGAAATCAGATGGCATGAGTGACTTAAAAATAGCGGGGTTATATGATCTAGCCCGCTGGGACTCAGGTCGGCGTATCCATCTCAACATTGGACTGAGTGTGCCCACCGGTTCCATTGATGAAAAGTCGGGCAGCAACACGCTGGGCTACGGCATGCAATTAGGATCCGGCACTTGGGATTTTTACCCGGCCATTACCTATTTGGCCCAAACAAAAAACTATTCTTATGGGGCCCAACTGGGGGGTATCCTCCGGGCAAGCGACAATGATCAAGGGTATACCTTAGGGAATCGCCTTGAAGCGGCCCTATGGGGAGCTAGAAAAATTACTGATTCTCTCAGTGCATCTGCTAAGTTTGATTATTCAACTCAGGATGAAGTTGATGGTGAAGATTCTAGAATGAATAATAACATGTCTTCTGCATTATCATCTGTAGATCAAGGCCGCGACATCACCACCTTCGGTTTAGGTTTAAATTACTACTTCCAAAACAGCGTGCTCCGGGGTCATCGCTTAGCTGCTGAATGGGAAACACCGCTCGATCAGAAAGTAAATGGCGTACAATTAGAACTGGATTCCACATGGACATTCGGTTGGCAGTATGCCTGGTAAATGATTTCAGGAAGTTCTTTTTCAAAGCCTGACTCTTCTACAGAGTCAGGCTTTTTTTGTTTAAGGAATAACCGGAAGGTCATCTTTGATTGATTACCCAACCTTTTTCTACTTATTATATTTTCTCTATTACGACTACAGTGTGATCCTAGAAAACTTTCCCAAAATAATGTGTAGGTCTAAATTTTTTCTTTGTTTATTTGCTTTAAATCTACCTGCTGAAGAAAAAGGTACGGGCAATTATAATACCCTAAGCCCTGTAGTTATCACCACCAATGGCGGCTTTAAAGAGTCTGCTTGCACATCGCTTTCTGCTCATCAAATTTTGGATTACGATAAAGCTTTAAAGTTTTCAAGATCTACATCCGAAGCCCTGACCGGAGTTCCTTCTGTTATGGTCCAAAAAACAGCACTCGGACAATCCTCACCTTACATACGTGGCTTCACGGGTTATCATAACCTTTTATTAGTCGATGGCATTCGGTTAAATCATGCAGCTATGCGATCCGGTCCGAATCAATACTGGAGTACGGTTGAGACCTATGGAATGGGGAAACTGGAAATCGTTCGTGGAATCCATGGGGTTACTTATGGGGAGGATGCCATTGGCGGGGTAGTCAATATAATCCCCGAGCCCGCAAACTTCTCTTCCATTGGCTTACACCAAGGAGGCCAAATTCTAGGACGTATTTCTTCAGCTGAAAACTCATGGTCGGCGGGATTACATTCTTATATCTCCTCTTCAGATTGGGAGGTGAAACTTTCTCACATTGCACGCTCGTTTGGAGACCTTGAGGGCGGCAGAAATGTCGGGACGCAATTTCATACTGGCTACGATTCCCATGCTTCAAAAATCCAACTTCATCGCAAACTGAATAAGGACGCTCAGCTTATGCTTGGTTTTCAAAATACATTTATGGATAATGTTCCCCGTACACACAAAACCATTCATGGCATAACCTGGGAAGGACTGGTTTCTGGCTCTGAACTCTGGCGTAAGTTTGACCAAGGACGAAACCTTTATTACGGAAAACTAAACTGGGAAAACCAAGGTGGACTTATGGATGCCGGCATTATCTCTATCAGCTTACATCAGCACATTCAGAAAAGAAATCGAATGATGAAGCGAACGCAAGGGGGAGATTATCAATTTTTCAACTTAGACGATTTTGGAGTTTCTGCTCGATTTGAAACAGAAGGTCCTTGGGGTGGAACCTTCGCATACGGGACTGAATGGCATCGGGAGTCTCTTCAGTCTGGTGGTCATTCTTTTGACGATAATCAAATCAAACTAGCCAATTTTGCCCAAGGCCCATTGGCCGCTGATGCAGATTATGATCGCTTCGGACTTTACCTCAAACACAACCATGAAACAAAATTTGGGTGGACTGTTGAATCTGGTGTTAGGTACTCATCAATTCAGGCCGACCTCCGAAGGTACTACCTCAGTAATGACGATGTTACCACACCTGAAGCACCAAATGTTCAAAAATACCAGAAGTTTATTGGCACTTTACGGGCTAGCACTGAGATCTCCGATAATCTTCTTCTCCTTAGCGGGCTATCGCAAGGCTTCCGCCCTCCCAGTCTGTATGATTTAACCTCAACAGACGAAACCAGCATAGCTGAAACCCCAAATATTAAGATATCTCCTGAAAAATTTCTACAGGCTGAAATTGGTCTACGAAGCTTTTCTTCTCCACTCGTTTGGCAGTTTTTTGCCTACCACACATGGATTGATGATATGATCACACGATCGCCTTTCACAGCAACCGACGGTAAAACCAAAGCAATAAAATCTAACGGAGATGGTTTTATTCAGGGTTTGGAGATGGAGTTGGAATATGATTGGTCCCCCTCTTGGCAATCCAATCTTTCTTTTTCTTGGATGACTGGGGAAGTGGAACAATTACAAGCAGATGCATCGGGCCCAAAGATAAAGCTCGTCGATCACGATAATGATGAATCAACGGCCAAAATTTATAAGCGTTTTCAAATTTCAGAACGGGCAACCAGTCGTCTCATGCCAGTGCAGGCACAGTTCATTACCCGATATGCTCCACTCTTATCGAGTTGGGAAAGTAAACTTTCTATTTTAGCAGTCGGGGAAGCAGATGACTTATCCCTCAAAGATGAGACTGATAAATCTAGAATTCCGACTAAGGGAACACCCTCCTTCTTAGTTTGGGGATTGAGTTTGGCGAAAACCCTATCGGAGAGGACCGAGCTTTCTCTTGAAATTGAAAACTTAACAGATGAAGACTATCGGGTTCATGGGTCAGGGCTCAATGGAGCGGGTAGAAACCTTGTCCTATCGATCTCAAGTTCATTTTAAGACCAAATGTTTAGAAGCTTACGCTTTTAAAATGAAGCTGTTACAAAAATTTATCTGTAACTTTTGCATGGCAGTTGTAGTACTTAGTTTTATGAAATTGCTCTTCATTATTTTTTTTACCGGACTGTTCTTCACTACCGCCTACAGTTCACCGTTGCCAGCAGACTTCATCAATAAAGAAGCCAAAGACATTGATTTGGTACTTGCAGCACTCTTCAAGGCAAAAAATATTTCAATACCGAATAAAGTAAGCGATGCTCAATTAGTTCGTAGAATTTATCTCAAGCTAGCAGGCCGCACCCCTTCCTACAGTGAAATAACATCCTACTTGGCAGACGGTTCTATGAATAAAAAAGACGTGCTCATCGACAACCTTTCACAATCTACTTCGTATGACAGCCAAATGTTTAATTGGTGGGCAGATTTGCTTAGGCTTAAAACCCGAATGTCTGGAGGAAACCAAATTGGTGCAGGACAACTTTATGTACATTGGGTAAAAGAACAGATTAGGCAAAATATTCCTTTCGATCAAATGGCTTTTAATCTTATCACAGCGGAAGGATACCCATGGGAAAACGGTGCCGTTGGGTATTACCTCCGGGATGCCGGGATGCCGCTCGATAATATGTCCAACACAACCCAGGTCTTTCTTGGCACACAAATGGTATGTGCCCAATGCCATAATCATCCTTTTGATCGATGGACCCAAATGGATTATTACAAGATGGCATCATACACTTACGGCATTACTTCATCAAGGGGGGGAGAATTGCAAAACAGAATCAAGAAAAACATCAAGGAGCAAACCAAGCATTTAACCATGAAACAGAAAAAGGAATTGCAGCAATCGAAAGAAGCTGGGGCTCTTAAGCGATCAATTACCGAAATGTTGCGACCCTTGCGATACGGAGCCACCCATAGTAAAAGAAAGTTAACCCTCCCACATGATTATCAATACGACGATGCAAAACCAAAATCAATGGTCAGTCCATCCCCAATATTTGGAGAAGCAATCAATTCTTCAGAGGGGGGTTCTCAAATCCATGCTTACGGAAAATGGCTTTCCTCTCCGGAAAACCCAAGGTTTACCAAAGTAATTGCAAACCGTATTTGGAAAAAGGTTTTCGGGCAAGGCTTGGTGGAACCCCTGGATGATTGGCGGGATGAAACTGTAGCCCTAATACCTGAACTGCTGGACCATCTGGAAGATTTAATGATTCGCTTGGATTATGATCTCAAAGAATTTCAACGAGTTCTGTTTCGAGTAAATACCTTTGAAAATTCAGCCCCATCCTATATCTCAAACTCCGAATCCGTATACTACTTTGAAGCTCCCTTACTCCAAAGAATGTCGGCTGAACAAATTTGGGATTCACTTGTTAACATGTCGATCATTGAGGCAGATGAAAGAAAAGCGAATACCCAACTGGTTGAACAAAGGTTGAAGAAATTTGAAGCATACGAAAAAGCCGTTAGCTCCATGAATGGAAGCACATTTATTAATCTGGCCCGGAAAGGTGCGAAAGAAAGCAAAGCAATAAACGACGAAATGGAAGTCCTGCAAAAACATCTTCAGGAGGCACAAAAAGCGGATGACCGTGAGTTGGTTGCTCAGTTGAGAAAGAAATACTTCAATGCCCGTAATCAACAAAGGTCAATTTTTGCTCAACTTATTATGGGCCCGGATTTTGATGCACCCTCCCTCTATCAATATAATAATAAACTTATGAGCAAAGATGAAAAGTGGAAGAAATTTGGTTCCCATTTGTACCGAGCATCCGAGCTTCCATCACCCGCACCACCCGGGCACTTCCTACAAGAATTTGGGCAATCCGACCGGGAAGTTGTTGATAATTCAAACCGGGACGCCTCCATCCCCCAAGCGCTAAGCTTTCTGAACGGCAAAATTTATGGGGCTCTTTTTAATAAGCACTCTCCTTTAATGATCAATCTCCAGGCAGCAGAACAACCAGCTGAAAAAGTAAAGTGTCTATTTTTGTCTATTTTAAACAGACTACCCACAGAAAAAGAAATGGAAATGTGTTTAGACACCCTATCGGCCAAATCAATGGAGGGTATACCTTCACAACCCATCTTTCCGAAAGGCATATCACCAAAACAAAAGAAAAGTATTCAAAAAGCCTTTGGAAAGAAAAAAAACTATGCCCAATTTGAAGCCAAAAAAGATTTTTTTGCTATCGCATGGTCTCTGATTAACACCCGCCAGTTTTCTTTCATTCAATAAGAACAGGCACCTAGAAATAAAACCGATGAAAAAACCATTACTTTTTTCGAACGAGCAAAGTCGTCGTCGCTTTGTAAGCTTAGCAGCGAAAAGCTTCTTGGGCCTTAGCATACTACCATGGGCATCTCCCCTATCCTCACAGGCTGCCGGGCTGGGTTTAAACCGCCCGTTGAATCAGGCGCCTAAAGCCAAAAATGTAATTTATCTTTATATGTCTGGCGGTATGAGCCACTTAGACACATTGGATCCAAAACCTTCCACCGAAGCAAGTGGCCCAACCACTGCGATTAGAACTAAAGCCGATGGGGTACAACTAGCCAATAATCTGCCCCTTCTCGCCAACCATACAGATAAGATTGCTTTGATTCGGGGTATGACTTCGACCAAAGGGGCCCACCAGCAAGGAAATTACTTCATGCATACTAGTTATGCTCAACGAGCCACTATCGTACATCCAAGTATGGGGGCATGGGTGACCAAGCTAGATGGTCGATTCAACCCAACTTTGCCAGGAGCAGTTGTTGTTGGTGGAGGAAGCCGACATCCGTTATCTGGCTTCCTTCCCACATCCCACCAACCACTTGCAGTAGGCAATCCAAGTGAAGGTCTCAGAAATTGCGAAAGGCTCTGGGGAATGACCAATGAAAAATTTTCTGATGGCTTATCTTTGTCTCAGAAACTCGACCATAGCTTCTTGCAAAAGTATAATTTTGATAAAGTAAATGCCTACTCCGATATGTACGATGATGCCGTACAGCTAATGAAGAGTCATGACTTGCAAGCCTTTGACCTCAAGGAAGAAACTGCATCCACACGCGACGCTTACGGGGAAGATAATTTTGGGCAGGGAGTTTTGCTGGCAAGAAGGCTTGTGGAAAGACAGGTTCGTTTTGTTGAAGTTCAACTTGGTGGTTGGGATACCCATCAAAACAACTTCACTAGAGTTCAAGAAAGGAGTGCGATCTTGGATCAAGCCCTTTCTGCTCTACTCGATGACCTGTATAAAAGGGGCTTACTGGAAGAAACCCTGGTTGTCCTCGCCACCGAATTTGGACGAACTCCGAATATAAATGTCAATGAAGGTCGAGATCATTATCCCAAAGCTTTCTCATGTATGCTCGCAGGTGGAGGTATTCAAGGGGGACAAGTTTGGGGGGAAACTGATCGTGAGGGCAGAGAAGTAAGTGACCAAAAAGTTGAGATTCCCGATCTTAATGCAACCATTGCTTACGCACTTGGATTGCCCCTCGATCAGATTGTATATTCTCCAACGAGAAGACCTTTTACTTTATCAGATAAAGGCCAGCCACTGGTTAAGCTTATCTGAAACTGAAAGAATTACTTTCCAAGTTGGTTAATTTTTTTATCGACCTTGTCATGAGAGTCGATGATAATTTTATTTTTTTTAACCCCCCTTACCCACTACCATTATGATGAAGTATTTTGCGTGTATTTTGCTCATGCTTCCTATTGCTATGACCGAAGCCAAATCACCTAATCCTGAAGACACGCTTACCATTACCCTGAAAGATGGACCTGTCGTGATTGAACTCTTTTCTGACAAGGCTCCTAAGCATGTTGAACGCATAAAAAAACTTGCATCGTCCGGCAAGTACGATGGTGTTGCATTTCACCGTGTTATCGAAGGGTTTATGGCCCAAACAGGCGATATTGAATACGGTAACAAAAAAGATTTTAACGGAGGCCGCGTTGGTACAGGAGGCTCGGATTTGCCTGACTTGAAGGAAGAATTTAATGACACCAAGCATGTAAAGGGTACCTGTTCTATGGCTCGTGCTGCCAGTCCCAATAGTGCAAACAGTCAATTCTTCATCTGCTTTGAGCCTTCTCCCTTTCTTGATCGTCAATACACAGTTTGGGGGCAAGTAATAAAAGGTATGGAATTTGTGGACAAAATTAAATTAGGTTCTTCGGGAAATAATGGTTCTGTTAAAGATCCTGATTTTATGGAGAAAGTTTCGGTTGGAGCTCCCAAGTCTGAAAAGAAAGCCAAACCTGCGAAGAAGAAGTAATTCTTAGCAAATATCGTCTATTACAATGACGGCCCAGTAACTTCTTCACAGGTAAGGTGGTACAGACCTACGAAAAACTCTTCATCCCACCTTTCCTCCACCGTAAATTCGCCTGATACCCGGATCACCCGATCCATCAGGACTTCCACCCCTTTATCAGCTGTCACCACAATCCAGCCGTTGGCCTCGGGGGTTTGTCCAAAACAACAGCTCATTTGATCTGGTAGTAGTAGAAATTCTTTCACTTCATTATTTTCATCCACAACTGTGGGGATCATGAAGCCCTCGATCGCAACCTGACATGCAGAAAGTCCTCTCAACTCTTTTGGAACTCGTTGGGAATAAGCGGGGAAATCAAAGTTCAGCCCATCTGTTTCCCAATCCACTTCATATTTAAATTCGGTTAATTTGTGAAACGCCACGGGCGAATATTGGCCGTCTTTATCCAATGGGGGGAGCACTCCATATTCGGTCGCTGAAGATACATTTTGGTCATCCTCGACTATAACTTTTCCATTTATGATCAAACCTTCCTCTGCAGCAGTTTGATTAAGATCAATATTCGAACCGTTCTCCTCCAGTCCTTTCTGTCTCCTAGCAAGAGAGGTGTTTTGCTCAAGGGAACTTGACTCAAAGCTACCGATGATAGGCTCCCCCACTATAACTGTTGCATCAACCTTCTTGGATGGGGAAGTGGAATTATCACAACCTGTCGTTAATGCGGATATGAATAAGGCTGTATTAAATTGTACGAGAAGAAAAGTTCTGTTCATCGGGATTCTACCATGAGTCTAAGTGGTTTGTTTCAAATTTTCCGACAATTCTGCTTTGTACACTTGTCGGGCAGGCAAAACTCCGCCGGCAAGTCCGATTAATAATACAGTCCCGAAAACATAGGCCCCCATAATATCAATGGAAAAATCATGCATTAATACACCGGTGTTTTCTCGGATGATATAAGAAGCCAAAAAGTGAATGATGTATTGAAATAGAAAACCAGAAAACGCACCGCAACAGGCGAGTATAAGGGATTGTAAGACCATAACACTGGATACGATCTGACGGCTTGCTCCCAAACACCGTAAAATTGCAAATTCTCTTTTTCGCTCATTCATCGAACTTCGTAAAGTTAGAACAATGATGAGGGACCCCACAATTGCAATCATTCCAGCAACTAGTTCCAGCACTTTTTGGAACCAGCTAAACTTATCAAAAAAGCTACTTAAAGTGGACGCAACCGGCCACGCCATAGTTGCTACATTCCCCTGCTTATTATATTTCATATCCAATGAAAATCCCGCTGCTCCTTTGAGGGATAAAAGAACGGCACTAAGGGAATGTGACATAGACTGATCGTGCCCATCCATGAATTGAATCCCCTTGATTGGAACCCATATGACTCGATCTGCCGGAGTACCCGTAGCTTCCAAAATACCCACAACCACATAAATGTCTCGATGCTTATTTTCCTCTTTAAAATTTAAGCCATGGTAAGGATGAAACTGATCCCCAACTTGTAACCCGATTTTGCGAGCAACAAATGAACCAACAACAGCTTCTTTGGCTAGAGGAGTAAATATTCGGCCACCGGCTTCGGTCTTATAATGGTGGCCTGGTTTCCACTCGTGCTTTAGTAACAAATCTGGTTCTGTCCCAACCAAACGATAGCCAAGATAATTATCTCCCACTGCAATAGGATAAGCTTCTTTAACTCCCTTGGTTTTTTTTATAATTTCATACTGCTCCCAGGGAAGATTACCCGGAGAAGCTTCTACATGAAAAAGTGAATTAAGAATTATCTGAAGCTTGGAACCTCTTGCTCCCAACACGGCGTCAAAGCCACTCGATGAGTGATTAAATGCACGTCGTGTTTCGTCGTTTATTTTCCAGGTGCTTAAAAACAACCCTGCTGCCATAGCTATAGTAAAGATTGCCAAAAAAGAAGAAAAGGCATGTTTGCGAACTCCTCGTAAGGCAAGGAATAAGGCAATGCTAAGACCAGGCCGTATCATATACATGAACCAGTCTCAGTAACTTGGTTTAAGTCACCCCAGTCAAATTGGTTATCAAAGGCATGGATCACATTTGGGTCGTGGCTCACGATAATCATACTTGCTCCAGAAGAGGCACACAATTCCTTGATAAGAGCCAACGAATTTTCGGTATTTTGGGCATCCAAGTTACCAGTAGGTTCGTCCGCCAGTAATAAGGATGGCTGATTGATTAAAGCACGGGCAAGAGCAACTCTTTGTTGTTGCCCCACAGACATATCTCCAGGCTTGTGGCTCATGCGGTCTTTTAATCCAACCCGATCTAGCATTTCTTTGGCTTTTGCTTGATTCACTTGACCGCCAAAACTCATCGCGATCAATAAATTTTCCAAGGCCGAACAACTTTGTAACAAATGAAAAGATTGGAAAATGTAACCGATAGATGCTGCCCGGAGATAATCTCTTTTACTTTCTGACAATTCATGTAAGGCAATACCATCTAAGTGAAGCTCTCCCTCATCTGGAAGTAAGAGGCCTGCAATCAAATTTAAAAATGTTGTTTTTCCTGAACCGCTTGCTCCATGTATTGCAACCATCTTACTCTTTTCTAATACAAACTCATCAATACCAACCACAGGCAAAATAATTTCACCTCTCAGCTGAAAGCCTTTCTTTAGATTAGTTATTTGTAACATTTTCGGCTTTTTATGGTTACTCCTATTTTAAAGAAGAGCAAGAAGTACTGGAATTTTAGATATACTTTTTCTGTGCTATCCTTTTCTTGTTTTTTTAATTTCCTTGTTTTCAAGCTTCTAACGACTAGTAGTTATTACGGGTGTTAGAATTTCAAAAAAGACGGGATGAAAGTAACAAAAAAATGGGGCGTAATCCCTTACAGGCAAAATTCACAGGGAAAAGTTGAATTCTTGATCGTATCGACAGCAGGAGGAAAATGGGTTTTTCCAAAAGGCAACTTAATCAAGCGGCTTGGCCCCACTCGTACAGCTCAACTTGAAGCCTACGAAGAGGCAGGTATTGCTGGGGATATTTCTCCCTCCCCTTACACCATAAAAGTGGGAACCACAAAATTTTTCTTCTACCCGCTCCAGGTATCCAAGGTATTCAAAGATTGGCCTGAATCCAACGTTAGGGCAAGAAAGTGGGTGCGACCCAAAGAAGCAGCAAACTATTTAAGACGGCGACCTTTTAAGCAAATGCTTAGGACTGCGACTATGGAACTCGTTTAGGCTTCTTTATCCTTTTGGGTGCAAAATTTATCGTGATCCTAGAGTTGAAGGGTTGACCATCTGCTTTTTAGTTCAACAATAAACAAATGCGGGCACTTTGTGTATGTACTTTATTAACCTTTCATCTGTTTACAGAGAAAGGAAATGGGCAAAATGCAGTACGGACAAAGTACCGTGAGTGGATTGAGGATGACGACCGGGTAGAAGTAAGGTCCTGGTATGCCGAAACTGCAATTGCCTTGCAGGACGGATGGTCCGTCGAATTCCTTGGTACAATTGACGCCTGGTCTGGAGCAACTCCCAATGGATTACCGCCTGGAGAAAGCAAGCCCAGTGACCCCAACGAATGGCTCAACAATGTGTCAGAAGAACTGAGAAAAGCTGGTCAGCTTACCTGCAATAAGGAAACTAAGAGTTACTCCTTGAGCCTTGAGTATGGTGTCAGTGATGAACCTGATTATTTGTCCAGAAGTTACGCCGTTCAATATGCCCGTAAATTTGCAGCTGATACCTTAATTATAAATTCTGGATTTTCTCTCCAGGATGATTCCGTCAAAAATGTAGATGGGCTTTTTGTAAGCAAAAGAAACCCAACAATTTCACTGGGCCTTCAACGTATTCTGGATAAGTTCACATCCATTTCCCTCAACTTTTCATATTCTACTCCGAGTGGATACCTGAGTGACCCTTACAAAAGAATTCCGGTTGATATGGCACCTGCCCCGGTTGTAAACCTGGAACCTGAGAACCGTCCCGATGAAAGGCAGATTTTTGTTTTCTATTCTGAAATATCGAGATACCTAGAAAATATCAAGGCGGGCACTCACATGAGATACAGGTATTTTGAAGATAGCCATGATCTGAACGGACATACCCTTGAACTTGAAGCGGTCAAGAAACTAGGTGACCGCTGGGCATACTCAACAAGTTACCGTTATTACAACCAAAACCAGGCATCTTTTTACACCCCACAAATTCAAAAGTTTGAAACTTTTATGATCCGCCCCAACTCTGCAACCGGACCATACTACTCCGCAGACCACCGATTGTCTTCTTTTGATTCTCAAACTCTATCTCTTAAACTTTCTTATTTCCTCAAAGATGACATGATTATCGATGCTGGCTTCGACCGATACTTTACGCAGGGAAAAGATGGGATTACTGATCAAAAAGTTTATCCGGATGCAAATGTTTTCACCCTCGGGTTTCAATGGCAGTATTAGTAGAAAAGGCCAAGCCGCACAGCCTGGTCAAAGAAAAGCAACATGCAAGACTCTGCTTTCAGGCATTTGGTACAAATTGTAGCCTCCTGCTTCCATATTTTGAGCATCAGAACCTAGACCTTGTTTCCCGGCAAGTCGTCGTATGGGTTAATAATTTCGAGCAGCGCTACTCTCGTTATCTTGAAGATAGCTGGGTCACTGAAGTAAATCGTTCAGCAGGAAAGAAAGCTGTTTCCATTACTGCAGAAGATTTTGAAGTTTTGCGTGCTGCCACTTTTACGTTTTTTCAAAGTAAGCATGCTATTGATCCATCCTGTTTACCACTGACTCAGTTATGGCAAAAGGCAAAAGCCATCAAAAAAGTGCCAAATGAAGATCAAATCCTTGAGGCTTGTAATCTTGTAAACTGGGAATGGGTGGAATACACCCAAACCGAAATTTTCCTGCCCCAGCCGGGAATGGGCTTAGACTTTGGCGGCTTTGGTAAAGAATGGGCTGTTGATAAGATAGCTGGACTCTTAAAAAGCCATGGTCATGAAAATTTTCTCATCAACTTTGGTGGAGATATTTTTGGATTTGGCAAAGCAGGGGGCAATGAAACCTGGAAGGTAGGCATCGAGAAACCGGACGGAGAGGGCCAGGCTGCCTATGTAGTAGCCCTCAAAAACCATGCCTTGGCATCATCGGGGAATTACCGAAAGTTTTTTGATATAAGTAAAAAGCGCTATGGCCATACCCTAGACCCCCGTACTGGCTATCCTACCATTCACTCTGATCTAAGTGCATCGATTATTAGCCCGAGCTGTTTGAAATCTGGCATCCTTTCAACAACCTGTTTACTTAATGAAAGAGAAACAGGAATGCGTATGATTGAAGCAGAATGGGATACAGAAGGCTGTATCCAATCCATTGATTCCTCCTGTACCAGCAATAAATTTTATGATTATGTAGTGTATGAAAACTGCTCTTAAGCTAGCACCCGCAGTCTACCTTTTGCTTGCAGGTTGTTCACCAAAAGTGACTGTCAGCCCATTGGATAGATATCACCATGCAGATTTTGTCATGCAAGCAGATCGCGACAGGCTCTCCCTAAAAATGAACGAGCATGCCTACTTTTCAAGAGAAGGGTCAAGAGGAGGCCGCGGAGCAGGCGGTACTGGATGCGGATGTAATTAAGATGAAAAAAATCAGGTTATTTGTTTCCTTTCTTGTTTTGGTTGAAACTCGGTCTGTTTTGCCAAAACTTATCAAATTTTCAGGAGTTTTGCTCAAACCCGTCCCCTGCTTAATCAAATCAATCCATGCCTGGCTCCCTGCAACAACAGGGGTGGTTACAACCCATGCATTATCTGGGGCCACCACAGAGGTACAATCAGAGCAGGGAAATTCAATCACCCTAAAAGTTGGAGAGGAACTCGAATATCAGTTTCACACATCTCGGCATTCTGCTCAAAGCTTTCAGGTTAACGGCTTACCCGAGGGTCTTAGTACGGATTTAAGCTACGGGTCTGGTAAAGTCTCGGGGAAGGTCTCGCAAGCTGGAAATTATACCATTGAAATTACAGGTTTTCACTACCAAGGCTACTCAGGCAGTGCCACTCCGACTTACAAATTAAATGTAAATGTGGAAGCAACAGAAGCATCCATCACAACATATTTTACTCCGAATGAATTAAGTCATCTCGGTAATACATGGTTTGATTCATCATGGTTTGGCATATTCTATAATCCAGAAAGCACAGGCTGGTTATATCACCATCAATTAGGGTGGCTGTACGGAGAATCCACTGAAGTGGACAAATTTTGGTTTTATGACCTAGACCTGCAATGGCTTTACACAACCAAAGAGTTATACCCTTACTTTTTTCGTAATTCTACCCAAAGTTGGCATTACCACTTGCAGGATTCATCCAGCTATCGCTTTTGGGATTACTCCTCGAAAACAAAGGTTCCATAACCTGACTTTAATTGTCCCCCGCTCGGCGCAAAAAGTACGAACAGCTAAATGTCTCAAGAGTTTCAAAAGATTTTTAAAACTCCGAAGTACACAGGAATTACCCTGTCGCTGCTCTCTATGTTTGTGCTGGCTTCGATGTTTGTGGTTTGGGAAAAGATGCCTCAGAAAAAAGACTTCTCCTCTGGTCAATCTCTTCAGGTTTGGGCCGAAGACACGATGCGGAATGCTGTTGATTTAGCTAAAAATGACTATGAAGCTGAAATGAAAGCATCGGTGAAAATTCAATACTTTTCCGTTTATAAAATGAATGAGATTTTGACCAGTAACTCAAAACCTTGGCCTGATCTTTTTTTATCCACAGATACCACCCATTCATATAACAAAAGAATTTCAAGTTTATCTGCGGAAAAAATTCCCCTTGCTTATCACCCAAATCGTTCAGGTCTTACCAAAACCTTCTCGAGATCCGCAATCCATGCACATGTAAGTAAATTATCACAAAGACCGATCGATGCTATTCGCTTTGCTCGCTTTCTTGCAGCACCTAGCCGCGGACAGTTTTATTTTGCTCAAGATAAGTGGATAGGAGTAGACGGGGATAAATGGAGAGCAACCCCAGAAATTAAAATCCTTTGCGACACACAATTCAAAACAAAGATTACACCCGCTTTACAATTATCTAAAACAAGAGAAGGTATAACTTACGATATTCATTTTCAAAAACCCAAAGAAATCGAAAGTTCGCTAGCTATCTTACACGAAAGCCAAGCAAGGCAATACCTTCCCGATATTATCATTAGTCATGTCCCTCTACTACTTCCCCAAGACACATTTAATTTCTATTCTGCAGATGAAGAAAATTTACGACTTTATTATCTAGTGAAAGGAACAAGTTCCCATTTGTGTAAACGAACCCTTTCCACTCTCAATTTAAAACCCTGAAATAATAAAATTTGCGAGTTATTCCATTGGTAGCTTATTGAGAACTATGCCTTTACCTTTCCAACACATCCTGCTTACTTTCTTTTTATCCGGAGTTATCGGATTTTCTGAGGTTGTTGATCAACAGGCTTGGGAAAAAAAAGTACCGAAAAACAGGGACGATCTAGCTGCCATTCAGGCAAGATTACAAGAGCTCATACCCATGGCTCAAAAAGCGTTAGTTTCTATTGAAGCAAATGATGGTGCAGGTAGTGGGGTGATTGTTTCACCTGATGGTCTTATTCTCTCTGCGGCCCATGTCATTGGACAAACCGGAGTTGACATGGAAGTTCGACTTCTTGATGGAAGGCGGGCTAAAGCAGTCACCTTAGGGGGCTCAGAAATTTCAGATGCCGGCATGCTCCAAATTAAGGAAGCCGGTCCTTGGCCTTATGTTGAGTTACCTAAGCACCATGCGTCAAAGGTTGGCGACTGGTGCTTTGGCCTTGGTCATCCTGGTGGCTTCGATCTCGAAAGAGGTATGGTCGTTAGGATTGGTCGCATCATCGAAAAACAAGATGAAACTATGCAGACTGATAGCCGACTACTTGGGGGAGACTCAGGTGGGCCTTTATTTAACTTCGAAGGCAAAGTTATTGCCATTCATAGTAGGATTTCTAAAGAATCCGATCAAAATTTTCACGTTCCAATAGAGTCTTTCCAGGAAAATTGGGATTTTTTTCAAAATCAGGATTTACTCACTTACGAGAATATTGAACGAGGAGGATTTCTTGGCATAGCTTGTGAAGAAACTGAACACGGGCTTGTGATCCAATCGGTTATTCCGGGAACAGCGGCCGAAAAAGCTGGTTTTCAAGAAAATGACATTATCCTAAAGGTGGATGACGTAGTTATTAAAAATAGAGAAAAACTAACCATTTTCATTTCGGGTAAAGATCCTGATGACGAAATTAAAATTGAGTACCAACGACAAATGTCCGTGGCTACACTCAAGCTTAAGCTCGGCTCCAGGTTAGAATAAAGTAATGCATTTAAATTCTCTATATACAGCTACCCTCTTTTTTTTAATTTGGTGCACTCCATCTTTTTGTGAAGATAAAAATCAAACCAATTCCCTCGCCCCTGCTTTTCGGCTTAATGGTACCAAAACACAAGATGCGTTTGGCACAGGGAAATTAAAAGCCCTGCACTCAACTGTCAGATTGCTGCGTAATAATAAATTGATTGCCTTGGGTACTTTAATCAGCTCAGAAGGGTACATCGTCACCAAAGCAAGCTCTTGCGTTGGGGCAAGAGAAGCCACAATGCAAAATGGAAAATCATATTCACTCAAAATACGTAAGCGATTTGAAGAAATTGATTTAGCTTTATATCAATTAATTTCAGAAAAAGAAAAATTTGATTTTGTTGAATGGGATGATGGAAATCTTACCTCTCCGATTTCTTGGGTTTTCTCCCCTTATCTCGGGCTTCAAGAAATTCGAATCGGCATAAGGAGCGGAAACCTACGGACTGTAGGTCGAGAGGGTGGCGTCATGGGTGTGTTGCTCGGGCGAGATGGGAAAAAAAACGGGGGGGTAGAAATTAATGAGGTTGTCCCCCAGGCAGCAGCCGACCGGGCTGGCTTACTCGCTCAGGACCTCATCCTTTCTGTCGATGGAAAAAGAGTATTAAAAAAAGATCAAGTGATTGAAATTGTTTCATCCAAAGATCCAGGTGATATGGTAATCTTGGAAATTTTGCGAAAAAACAAAAAGAAACAGCTAAAGGTAACCTTAGGACATAACTCGGTAACTTTTGAATTATTTAATCGAAACCTACAAATGAGTGGACCTGTATCAAAAAGGAAAGATAATTTCCCTCTCATTCTTCAACATGACCTCCCCCTCCCCAAAGAAGGAATGGGAGGACCTTTGTTTAACTTAGAAGGAAAATGTATTGGTATCAATATTGCAAGAGTTGACCGGGTCACGACTTTTGCCCTACCCGTTTCAACCATAAAACCTTATCTTAAAGATTGGCTTTCCTCTCCTGACTAGAAATTTACCTTAGAGGGTATCCTAAGACCACACGGAAACCGATTTCAGAACCCCTCCACGAAGGCTCCAGGCTTTCCCTGCAAGCTGAGCGAGCAGCGCGTGCGGAACGAAGGAAACTACCACCGCGTATCACGCGCTTAACTCCACGAATTGGTCCAATGGGGTCAACATGGGCTTCTGCTGGATAGTCAGCGTAGAAATCATAGCACCATTCCTTTACATTACCGTGCATATCGTAAATCCCCCAAGCATTAGGAGAAAATTTAGGTGCTTTGGGTAAGACTGGAGTAAGCTTATTTCGATTAATCAAAGCGGTTACTTTACCAATATTATCACTTTGGCTTCCTCCATTGATATTGGCAATCAAGCCTGATAATTGATTGCCCTCTTCCAATCCGCTGACCCCCTTGTTTCCTGAGCGGCATGCGTACTCCCATTCAGCCTCTGTAGGGAGGCGAAAGATTAATCGATGAGGAAGTGTCCCATGCTCACGAGCAAGTGAGGTTTTCTTGTAACAATACTGCAAGGCTTGGGTGTAAGAGATATCCGTCACGGGTAAACTGATATGGGTTTTCCACAGCCTTTTTAAAATTTGTAACTTATAGGTTATTTCCTGTTTTGATAGTGCACGAATCTGTATGTCTTGGGGTTTTAGTTGGTCAAATACCTTTATCACTGATCCTAATTCCTGTGTATCCAGAATCATTTTATTTTTTTTATTTTTCTTAAATGTCTCAAATTTAGAAATAAAACTGGAAACTTGTTCTACATTAGTAATCTTATCCAAGATCAAATCCTTCAATGGCGTATTTTTTCTGTTATTAAAAAACCATTCTAAAAGATGATCATGTTCCTCGGGTACAAAAAACTGTGCTTCCCTTCGGTGATACTCCCCAAGGATCTGATTCCACTCCCGAATTGTAATCTCAAATTTAGAAATGAAAAATTCTTTTGTTATTTGAACGCGGTGTTGTTTTTCATTTTGTCTCCTACCACTTTCGTTAGCAGGACTACCCATGATAAATTCACCAGGTTTGACTTTAACAAAATAATTTAAATCAATTTTTTTTTCTTCCTTTGAAGATAAAGGTGAAAATGACTGAGGTGCAAAAGCGAGGTACGGTGTATGGTCATATTCTCTTTCCACCGAATCCGAACAGGCTAGTAAAAAAAAGCTTAGTAAAGCCCCAATCAATAAATGTAGAATGGCAAGGTACACGGCAAGAACTCCCTAGCTCGACGCTTCTTGTTCCATTGGTAATTTAATATAAAACACAGTGCCTTGCCCATCTTGTGAGTCAAACCACAGTTGTCCTTTGTGAGATTTAACGATTACATTATGGGCAATGGCAAGGCCCTGCCCGGTACCGACTCCCACTTCTTTTGTTGTAAAAAATGGCTCAAAGATCCTGGTTTTAACTTTCTCAGGAATCCCCCCCCCATTGTCAGCAATGGAAATGATGACACAATTCGCATCAGGGTAATGTTGGCTTTTAACAATCAGTGTTCCCTTCTGTCCTTCCTGAAAGCGATCTCTGATGGCATGGGCCCCATTAACAATTAAGTTTAAAACTACTTGATTAATCTCTCCGACATTACATGGCACAAGCGGTAAATTCTCATCTAATTGAAGTTGTAGATCAGCGTGATATTTCCACTCATTGGTTGCCACTACGGTTGTCGATTGAATTGCTTGGTTAAGATCGTTTGGCCTTTTTGCAGATTCAGCATCTCGATAAGCAAAATTCTTCATTGATTTTACGATGGTCGTAATTCGAGAAATACCCTCTTTAGCTTGGGCAACTGCTTCAGGTGCATTTTCTTTTAAAAAGGAAATTTCTTTGTCATCAGGAGAATCTTCAGATTGATTAATTTTGGAAATAAAACCATCTACAGCATCTTTTAAAAATAGGATGTTATCATTGGCAAATTGGGATGGAGAATTGATTTCATGAGCAATACCTGAGGCTAATTGCCCAACCGCTTCCATTTTTTGAGCATGAACAAGTTGTGTCTCTAGCTCTATTCTTTGTTTCATTTCGGCCTGTAGCTTCAGATTGGTTGATTCAAGCGCGGCAGTCCTTTGCTTAACAGTTCCTTCGAGGCCAACAATGAGCCCCTTCAATTGTCTTGTAACTGAACGGACCTCATAAGGCCCAGACTCTTTGTGAGTAAATGGTTTTTGAAAGTCAATCGACCGCCTTGCAGCATCTTCCAGTTTTTTGATCGGGCTGGCAAAGCCCTTGTAAGTAACGAATGCTAAAAAACAAACAAAAATGAAGTATATTAATCCGGTAAAAATAAGAACGAGCTTCCCGCTATCTTCACTCGCACGTAACTCTTCCCACTTGGTGGTCATAGCTTGTTCAGATTTTATTTTAACTTCTTCCGCAACTAGTTCCAGGTTGTCCAGACTTCTTTTTAATTCATCCCTCGTTTTCTCATAGCCTGCTCGAGCTTTTACATTGCGTTCATTCCAGCCCGAGTCTTGTATCCAAGGTGAAAGTTTTTCCATCTTCATTATATTCTGTTCAATACTTTGAAGATCTTTTGTAATGGGCTCCAATAATTTCCTTTCATAATTGGGGTACTGACCAATTCTATTCAACCCCTCCTTGGCCAGAACCATGTTTTCTTTCGCCACATTAAAGACACCAGGATAATTCTTGGGATAAATCTCAAGGGCTACAAAAATCCCTCGAGTCGTTTGTAAAAATGCCTGCACATCTGAATACTCTTCAGAGGAGTCTCCTGTTTTCTTTGATTCCTCCTGCAATTCACTCGTGGCTTGCTTTAAACCAGAAAATGTAAACCACCCAAGTAATCCAATAAAAACTGCCCCCCCTAGGCTTCCAGCAGTTAGAAGGGCTATATATGATCGAACTTTCAAACTATAAGCATCAGACTTTCAGTAAGGGTACAGTCACTTGAATTTTATTGGGAAATGGACTTTCTTCATAACAGGAATCATAATTTCGAATAACCTTTAACAATTGTCTATCAATATCTGCTCCTGAGGAAGCAACAAGAAAGCCGTCAGCCAATCTTAGGTCCTGAGCCAATCTCATTCCGATGTCTAGCTTCTTAATAGAGATCTCTTCCAGTTGGTATGACTGTTCGGAAATTAAGAGAAGTTCGGAAAGTGATTCTGTAATTGTAGGATCGTATTCGTTCGTACGACTTGCTAACGTTTGTAAGATTAAACTTTTTTCATGACCCTGCTGTTCATAGTAATCGTAATCAAGAGCAACTTTTAAAATCGAGGCTGATAATCGAAGCCCTTCGCTGTCAGGGGTTTCAAATCGATATTGAATATCGAGTTTGTTCAGGATTTCGCCGACTTCTTCAAGGCCAGGTATTTTTTGTATAATTTTTTTTGTATCTTCAGGAAGTTTTTTGACCATCTCCTTGACCTCAGAGCTCAGCTTACGGTTATGATAGACATCTTCGCTAACAGTTTCAGGAATGGAAATGTAGGCAAGTTGAGAAAAAACAGCTGCAACATCTATCCTCCAAATGTTTGGTATTTTTAATTTCTCCCCAATTTCCTTGGCAATACGCCTTATTCTTTGTGCTCTTCCAAAAAATAATGGCTTAGCTGTACTTAGTGATTGAGCCAAAGCATCCACCGCTCCGCGTAAAGTTTGATCTAATAAAATTCTTTTACTGATTATTAGGTCATGTTGAGCTAAGCCATCCTTTAAAACTTTTATTAGAGTATCTGGAGGACAAGGCTTGGAGAGCATTCGAAAAACATTTCCTTCATTAACCGCTGCCATGGCTGATTCGAAGTCAGTATGTCCAGTTAGAAGTACTGTAACCACTTCAGGATCGATTGCTTTAATCTTACTGAGCATTGTGGCACCATCCATTTCTGGCATTCTCATATCGGAAAGAACAAGTGCAAAACCCTTCTCTTGATTAAAAACCTCCAGCCCTTCTCGCCCATTGGCAGCAATGTGCAATTCAAAATCTTTTCTAAGATTTAACTGGAACCCGCGAAGGATTGACTCTTCGTCATCTACGCAAAGAATTTTATTATTCATCCGTTTAAGAAATTAAAAATTTGGTTATGATTATAGCTAAATGCTAAACTTACAGTTTATAAAGTGAGCAAAATAAAAGAATCTCATAATAATCATTATGATTTCAATGAAATTATTCACTATACATAATCTTTACATATACGATTTTGCATAAACTCAAAAGATTGAAGGTTTGTCTCCTTACATTCAAAGCATCAGAAAAACTGTATTTCCTGAGAGTACTGCATAGCAACTAGGTTTTATTTGCCACAAAAAAATCCTATCTAAAGAAACATTATACTTTGCAAAACATTCGTTTAAATTTAAATCTTATATCCATGAATTCCCAAAATGAAACCCGTAGAAGATTCGTTAAATCCAGTTCACTATTAACCGCTGGAGCCATGATATCTGCTCCATACTTAAGTAAAGCAGCAACGAATGATAAGATTATTAAAATTGGATTAGTGGGAATTGGCGGAAGGGGCAGCGGGGCTGCAGCACAAGCGATGAATGCTGATCCTCATGTTGCACTGACGGCTGTAGGCGATCTTTTTGAGGATAGGATCAAATTAAGAAGTAGAATTTTAAAATCTCGCGGCCGTGAAAAATATCAAGTGACGCCCGAAACTACTTTTGTTGGGTTTGATGCTTACAAAAAAGTTATAGACTCCGGAGTCGATGTGGTCATTTTGACATCACCGCCAAATTTCCGGCCGCAACACCTAGAATACGCGATTGAAAAAGGCGTTCATTGCTTCTTCGAAAAACCTGTTGCTGTAGATGCCCCGGGTGTTCGAAAAGTCATCCAACTAGCCAAGAAAGCCAAAGAAAAAAATTTAAGCTTCATGTCTGGCTTCTGCTGGCGACATCATCACCCAAAGCAAGAAGTCTTCAAGAGAATATTAGACGGTGGTGTGGGAGATTTAAGCTCCATGTACAGCACTTACAATGGGGGTGAAATCTGGAAGAAAAAGAGGGAGAATGGGTGGAGTGATCTCGAAGCTCAGATAAGAAATTGGAATGCCCACCTCTGGCTATCTGGTGATTCTATTGTTGAGCAAGCTGTTCATTGTATAGACATGATGCAGTGGGCCATGGGGGACATAGCACCCACCAGCGCAGAAGGATCAGGCGGAAGGCAGGTTTACAATGACCCAGATAAATACGGAAATATTTACGATCATTTTGCCTGTGTTTATCAATGGGAAACAGGAGCTAGAGGCTATCATTTTTCAAGACAGCAAAATGGTGCCGTTGCGAGTTACGAAGTTGAAGTCATTGGCTCTAAGGGGTCATGTTCGGCCAAGAATCGCCATGCGATCATGGCAGATGAAAATTCTTGGAGATATCGCGGTGAAAATAATGATATGTACCAAACCGAGCATAATACTTTATTCAAATCCATTCGTGATGGTATTGCATTTAATGATGGTGAAAAAGCTGCCAGAAGTACAATGGTCGCGATCATGGGGAGAATGGTGGCTTACACGGGGCAAAAAATCACTTATCAAGATGCCCTGAATTCAAAAGAAGACCTGGCACCTCCACATTTGAATTGGGATCAGCCCTTGACTGTACCTAACCCTCCTGTCCCTGGAGTTAGCAGATTTATATAAGCTTTGGCTTAGTTAAAAGGAGATTCCTGAACCTCACTTAGAGAATTATAAAATCTTAAAAATAAAGGGTCTTTCTTGCCAATTTTCTCTAGCACTTCCTCTCCCATTTGCTCAAAACCCAGCCCTAATTTAAGAACCAAATCTCGATTTGAGACCTTTTGAAGATTACGGTCATCAGCATGTATTTGCCTGTACCCACGAATAATTTCGCAGTCGAATGTTGCAAATTTAACAAGTGAAATCTCGTCGCTCTCTTCCATTTCCTGCATTTTTTCTTCCAGCGTAAATAAATCAAAGTCTCGGTCTGCTTTTTGACCAAATGACTTTTTAACTAGTTTGCTCTCTGTTTCCGCCAACCCTTCAATCAACTGAACGGGAGCAACCCGAGGAGATTGGGAGTGATCGAAATATTCCAGACTTTCAAAAAGGTAAGGAATGGCAAAAGATTCAAAATCGGATCTATTCTCTTTCTCTGAGATCTTAAGTAAACCACCAAGCCTTGAAGGATACAGCTTATCTGCATCACGGCCTCGATCGAGCCATGAAAGAAATCCTAAAAGTTTTTCATCTGTATATTCATTGGTTGAAGGAACACCCAATAGAATCCAGGGCATGCCTTTTACCCTAGGAGCAGGAATAGCTTCCGGATTATGTACCATTAAAGCCTGAAATAGTCCAGGATCAGCTTGAGTAACCTCTAAAATAATATCGGCTGCCTCATCATCCCCCCAAACATATAAATCCCGAGCAATCATTGGGTTTTCCCGGGTCAGGTTTCTAGAAATACTCATGAGCTCTTGGGGAGAAGATGCCGAGATCACGGCACAGGCAAGTCCTTTATCGAGGACAAATTTAAAAACAATTTCTAATCGGGTAAATTCTTCTTCTATAATGTGTTTCTCCTTCGAAGTAACTACTCGCAAAAGCATACCCTTTGCGTACTCCATTGGGTCCCCTACTCTCCGAGCCATCTTTTTCTTTACTTCATGTAAAGTCGCCGTTGTTTGCAGTCCTGGAAAAATTACATGTTTGGCAACGCCAATATCTTTTATTTCAAAAGCGGCAAGGGGATCGACTGATGTCTCAAGTTCTTCTTGCAAACGATCCCGTGTCGCCCGACCAAAACTCATTAGGGAAGTTGCATACCGATCTTCCAAGCGGATTCTGTCTGATGGTGGTAAAAGTGGACTGGGTGGGGAAATAAAATGATCCAAAGGTATCTTTTTCAGGACGGAATGAAACTTTCCTTGCCCGGGTTTACCCCAAGCAAGTTCCAACCTTGATTTTGCATAATTCTCAACAAGACGAAAACAGGCTCCTTCTAAAATGAGTAAGGTCAAAATGAGTAAGGTTAATCCAAATAAACTAGAAATAAACGATTTCATTCCAAATATTAATTAGGTTTTCCGGCTGTCCCTGGACTTTCTTTGACTAGTTCAGTTATCACATCATCCACATCTCCAAGGGATTCTTTTTGAGGAAGAGCTTCTTCGCTTTGCACAGAAGATTCCAGCGGTGGAAGAATAGAGCCGCTGGGGAGATCTATGTCTTCGGGTGGTAGAACATTTTCGACTTCTTGCAGTACTTCTTCCTCAGTCCCACCTTCGGCATTGTGCTCCGTCTCATCGTGATCGC
>Ga0206130_10000510_pt1 | contig 65248 bp, 34 predicted proteins | sample Helgoland_Spring_9_FD_148637 | JGI IMG/M metagenome (GOLD analysis project Ga0206130, IMG submission 148637) | Pelagic subsurface seawater microbial communities from Kabeltonne, Helgoland, North Sea - Helgoland_Spring_Bloom_20160512_1 | ecosystem: Environmental > Aquatic > Marine > Epipelagic ... | reverse complement strand
GAGCATGCGGCTATGCAGCCCCGTCACCTTGGGGTGCGTGTGGTGTTGGTCAAGTCCTTTGCCCGTATCCACGAGACCAATCTGAAGAAGCAGGGCATGCTTGGTTTGACTTTTGCAAACGAAGCCGATTACGATGTGATCCGAGAGGACGACACGTTTGATATGATCGACCTAAAGGAGTTTGCTCCGGGTAAGCCATTGACCATTCAGGTTAAGCACGCTGATGGCACCGAGGATTCGGTAGTTTGCAATCACACCTACAACGAGCAGCAGATTGAGTGGTTCCAATCAGGATCTGCATTGAATCTAATTAAAACCCAGAACAATTGAGATACATAGCATTCGCACTTCTTTTGGCCTGCGGCCTGCAAGTCCAGGGTCAGGAGCAGGAAGGGACCGGAATCATCAAAACCAATCCGCTGGGATGGTTTGCTGGCCAGTTTCAGTTTGGTTACGAGCATTTTCTCTCCGAAAAGCTATCGGTTCAAGTCTTGCCGGGAGTGATCTTTTCCAAGACTACGGTGAGTGATTCCGCTTCGTTTATTCTGGACACTTATGATGCGACCCGATTGGGCTTCATTGTGGTGCCTGAACTGCGGTACTATTTGGGAGATGTTGCCCCGGACGGTCTCTACATTGCCCCATTTGCTCGTTTTCGAGCCGTGAGGACCACCATTGACTCGGATCCAGATGTGAAACGTGTTCGTGGTGCAATCGGCGGAGGGTTCGTGTTAGGGTACCAGTATCAGCTGGCGAATGGATTGACTGGAGAGCTTTTCATCGGCCCGCAATACAAGTCGACCAGTAGTGAAACAGAAGGTGGATTTGACCGTTATGAAGATTTGTCCCTTCCTGAAAATGAAGGGATGGGGGTCCGGTTTGGTGCGAATATTGGAATTGGCTGGTAATTGAAGTTGCGCGTTTTGGCTTTTTATCCTACTCAACATTGTCCTTTATGGACGGCATTATTGGTGCTTTCACTGGTCTTTCCTGTGACGGCTTTAGCGCAAGAATATCAGCAAGATGTCCAAATCAAATCCAATCCTTTCGGGTTGTTTGCAGGACAGTTTCAGGTGGGTGCTGAGCGCCACCTTTCAGGAAATAGAGCGCTGCAGGTAACGGCTGGGTATGTGCGATCGAACCTCGAATTGAACACTTCGGACTTGGAGAGTTTGTTGGGGGTGAGTACTTCCTTGAACGAAGTGGATTGGCAGGGTTTTGTGGTGCAGCCTGAGTTGCGGCAATACTTGTCGGCCCAGTCAGGCAAGGGAATGTATGTGGGCGCCTTTGCGCGTGTTCGCTGTATACGCCGCATCATGACCACCAATTTTGTGGGCATACAGCGTCGCACGGCAGTAGGTGCTGGAATGGTCTTGGGTGGGCAATTCAACTTGACCCCTCGGTTCATCGGCGACTTGTTTATTGGGCCACAGATCAAGTCGGTGACCACGACTTATGGTGATCATTTTGTCTACGGAGAGAACGATTGGATTCCGGGCATCAGGTTTGGAATGCTCCTGGGATGGCGCCTCTGAAAGAGGGTGGGCCTTTGGACACCCTCACCATTGAGGTCGCAGGTGCTGCATTGAGGTTGCTTCCCGATGGAGCGGTGTATTGGCCTCAGGCTGGTACACTTTGGCTCAGCGATTTACACCTGGGCAAAGCGGCCCATTTTCGGCGGCATGGTGTGCCGATCGGGTCTGAACCCACCTTGGAGACCCTCCACCGCTTGCGGGAGCAAATCAAGGCTTGGAAACCACAACGCGTGTTGCTGTTGGGGGACCTGTTCCACAGCGATATTAACCGAGAGTGGGAGCCTTTTGCTGGGTTGTGCGATGAGTTTTCAGATATAGAATGGGTCCTTGTTCGGGGCAACCATGACCTCATTCCAGAAACACTGCTGCGCGAATCGGGCATCCAACAATTGGACCGGCTGGATGAGTCGGTGTTCACCTTCACTCATGACCCGGCAGATGCGGCTGCAGATTTTGGGTATCACGTATGTGGACATGTGCATCCCGGTATCCGACTTAGAGGAGCAGGCCGTCAAGCGCTGAGGCTTCGCTGTTTCCATTTTGGGAAAAATCAAGCCGTGATGCCGGCCTATGGAGCTTTCACGGGCATGCATGTGATCGAGCCGCACGCAACGGATCGGGTTTTTGCCATGACCGGTGACGCGGTGATTGAGGTGTAAATCACAATGCGAATGCCCGTGCGAATCACTGGCAAGGTTGACCGTAGAAGGCCAACATTTCCAAGATGTCCCCCGCTGCTGTTATGCCGTCTCCGTTCAGGTCGGTAGGGCAAGGATTCATCAGTGAGAACGCACAAGACCCATCATCATCGTTGGCGCCAGCATCATAGTTTTCTGCATCGAGGTAGGTGCAACCCAAGAATTGGCAACCGAAATCATCGGTAGCGAGGGGGGAAAAATTGTCAGCTAAGAAGTCCGTGCAGCCCTGAATTTCATCTTCGTCACACACGCCGTCTCCATCTGAATCTGAAGAACAGTTTCCTGCGCAGTCAACACCGATCGCAGGATATTGGCAAGTGCCATCATCGTAATTGCTGTCCGGGTCATAATTGCAGGCTGTTTCATCTGTGCAACCGCAAGGAGGCGCGATGAACAATGGATTGACCTGTATTGGGGTAGAAGACCCTGATGGTATTACGGTCACATTGAGGCTCCCTTCTATTGGACTTGAGCTGGTGAACTGACCGATTAGCACCTTTAAATCCGACCCTGCAACCCCGTTATTGCTGGAGGATGATACGCTCCAACCATCATTTGAATTGCCTCCAATGAAGACATCCTCACCGAGTTCAAAGAGCGTTGACCACAGGCCGGAAGTGGCACTGATGGGTTCTTCCCCATCACCTGGAGTGGGGTGATCTAGGCCGATTGTCAACCAGGAGTCTAAGGTGACACTCAAATCATCGGCGAAAAGGGTGGAGTCGATATCTGTGATCAGCAGACCGCCATTGGGGGCCTGATGAAAATTGCTGCTGGCTCCTATGAAGGTTGAACTGCCTCCTGAACCCAATACGGCCGTCACTCGGTCTGCGGAATCTGAACAGGTGAGGTAAACCCTGAAAGTCGTCAAACCCTCTAGACCGGGTACTTCTGTGCCCAATCCTGCATAGCGTTCTACTTCGATGCTGAAGCCATCAGAGCCGTCGTAATAGCTGTAGCAGCAGTAGGCACAGGTTCCATTGTTGTCAGTGGCGTTGGGCTCGAAATTGCAACTGACCGGGTCGTCACAGCCCAATACTTCATCGGCTTCGCAGACGCCATCACCATCGGTATCGATGTAACAGTTTCCATCGCAGTCCAGCGGGTAGAACGGGAAACTACAGCTACAATCGTCGTCTGTGGCACTAGGATTGTAGTTGCAGGCGCGGTCGTCCAAGCAGCCGCCGATTTCCAGTTCATCACAAATGCCATCTCCGTCAAAGTCGTTGAGACAGTCACCATTGCAATCAAAGTAAAGGTCCGGAAAGACACATGTGTTACTGTCATAGCATGGCGAGGAGACCACATAATTGCACGCTGCTTCATCGTTGCAGCCTGGATAGATGCAGCTGCCATTGTCGCTGATGGCGGTGGACAGATAGTTGCATGCATTCGCATCTGTGCAGCCAACCAAGGGGTCATAGACGGCGTAGAACACGACGGGGTCAGCAAGGCTGCCTTGGATGCCATTGGCGACGAAATCCACTTCATCAAGGCATTGAGGGAGGCTGTCCAAGGTTGCGTCCCAAATGCGGACTTCGAGACCAGGCTCTGAAGCGGAGTTGGAATACACCAAAATGAGTCCGGTATAGAATCCGGATGTTCCCATGAAGTCCGCAGTTCCCCAACCGCGGCAGGTACCGTCGGCCCCGAAAATGGCGGCGGCATTGGTTGAATTGGCTCCCACGAGGCCATCTATAGAGATGGTGTAGGTCAGCGTCATGCTGAACTCATAAGCACTCGGTGTGGTCACCCAATCCTCAGGCTGTGCAGAAGCGATTTGAGGAGCGGCGATCAGCCACAGACAGTATAACGGCGCTGTGAGCTTCGTGAACATAGGTAACAAGCGATTCGGCATCTTTTACAAGATACGAACTGCTCCGTAAAACGGCGAAAATCAGTTGATTTCCAGCTTGAAATTGCCTTTCAAAGTGCGCTCAAACCCAACGAGTTCACCGTTTTGTTCGCGGCGGATCAAAAAATCGAGGGTCACGGTCTCTTCGCCACCTGTCAAAGGAGCGGCCATAATGCTGGCCACACCGTTGGTGATGCGGAAAGTCTGGGTGGTATCGAAAGCGACGTTGAAATTGGTTTCGTCGATTTGAGTGAATGCCCCATCGGCAGGGTAGAAGACGGCGCCTTGTTGCACGTTGGGAACGTCTAGGATGAGGCTAACGCCGTGCTCTTCGGACTCGTCGGCAGTCTGCGCATCGGCAGTCACAAAATAGCGGCGGGAGAAGAGGCTGTCTTCTTGTTGGAGATAAACGAATTCAGCACCGAGTACCTCAAGGGAGTCGCCGTCCAGCACCAGGGTGCCGCAATCGCAGGTGTATACAGGGGGCTCGTATTCTTCTGAAGTGCTACAAGCGGTCAGAAGAACGGCGGTGATGGCCGGAAGAATCAGGGATGTAAAGCGCTGCATGGTCTTCGTACAGATGTTGTGAAACACAAGTTCAAGAACCTGTGGGATAGCGAAGGTAACCACTGCGCATTTCCATAAAGCGTGCCCGTTGCATGCCCCACAGGTTTTGAAGGCCTTTGAGGTCTGCATTGCGCTCTAATTCAAGCCGCAATTCAGGTCCTCCAGCAAGTTGATCAAAGAATTGCGGCCGGTCGATGAACGGATTTTGGTCGCCTGCTGGGGTATTGAGCCAGGCTTGGTGAAGCTCTTGGAGGACTTCCATTTTGAGGCGGTTGTCCACTCCTTGTGCCTGCCAAGCGCCCAATCGCCGCAGCATGCTAAACCCTTGGCAGGCTTGGTTGGCGTGTTTGGGGTAGCGCGAAGCCGCGTTGGGAGCGGGGGTAAAAGACAGTGGTCCTTGCACGAATCCTGGGAATCCCACCTTTGTGAACGGCTCGGATGTGCCGCGCCCCACACTTGCGATGGTGGCCTCAAGGAGCACCAAGTGAGGGTAGAGGCGCACAGATTGCGGCGTAGGGAGGTTGGGGCTGGGGGCTATGGGGGCTGTCCAACGTGCGTTCCGCGTCCAGCCTTTGCAGTCGATGACAGTGAGGTCGCAGCGGAGCTTTGGATCAGGAGCAGCAGAGTACCCTCCGCCGAGCCACCCTTCTCCATTGGCCATCTCGGCGAGCTCCCCCAAAGTCATGCCGTGGGCAAGGGGAATGGGAAGGAATCCCACAAAGGAGCGGACGGCGGCGGTATCGAGTACAGGACCATCCACCAGGTGCCCGTTTGGGTTGGGGCGGTCCAATACAATGACGGGAATGTCTTGCTCGGCGCAGGCCTCCATCACCAGAATAAGGGTAGAGAGGTAGGTGTAGCAGCGAACGCCTACATCTTGGATGTCAAACAGGACAATGTCCACATTGGCCAGTTGCGCTGCTGGAGGCTTTTTGTAGGTCCCGTATAGCGAGTATACTGCAATGCCTGTGGCGGGGTCTGTGCCGTCGGGAGCGTGGGCACCATCGGGCAAATCGCCCCGAAACCCATGCTCGGGACCAAAGGCAGCGGCCACATTGACACCAGATTTGAGGAGGGTGTCGACCAAGTGTGTGCCATGGCCGTTGGCATCAACAACCACCGCGGTGTGATTGCATACGATGCCCACGCGTTGGCCTTCTAATAGAGGCAGGTATTCGTCGAATCGGGCATCCCCTGGGGTGACTTGCCCGGTGAGGGGAAGAGCACATACCCACAAGAGGACGGGGAGGAATGCAATGAGACGCATGTTGGCAAAGTAACGCGCCCGCTACCTTGCATCGCATGTCCAAGTCCTCTCGAAATGCCATTCGGTTTCTTGCGCGGCGCATGACCGTGGATCCGACGGGCAAGGGCATCGCTCGCCCCGTGGTGCGCATTGCCGAAGGAGGCGTGGCGGTGGGCGTAGCGCTGATCATCATGTCTTTGGCCATTGTGCAGGGGTTTCAGCGCGATGTGCGGGAGTTGGTGGTGGGCTTTGGTGCCCATTTACGGGTGGTGGCCGCTGATCAGGGCCGCGCCCAAGCGACCGACCGTGTGGCGTGGACCGATGTGGATACAGCGGCTTTACGCGCCGTAAATGGCGTAGAGCACGTTCAGGCTTTTGCCCAGCGGCCCGCGATTTTGGAGACAGGCGAAGAAGTTGAAGGGGTGGTGGTCAAGGGATTGGGAGCCGATGCGGACCCTGATTTTTTGGCGCGGGCCTTGCGCGCTGGACGGCTGCCGGATTGGACACCAGGGGAGCTTTCCATGGAGTTGTTGGTGTCGGGGATACATGCCCGAGAGCTCGGGCTTGAGCCCGATCAAAGGGTGCGTTTGCTGTTGGCCGACGCGAGGGGAGAGCTTCGTCCCAGGGTCTTCACGGTTGTGGGGGTGTACGAGACGGGTCTACAGGAATTCGACGGTGAGTTTGTCTTCTGTGCCTTGCACCACCTGCAGGAATTGAGTGGGTGGGGCATCAAGGCCCGAATCCGTGTGTCCGATGCATTGGTGGGCGATTTGGCGGGAATGCGCGAAGTTGATGTGACCGCCACAGGAGGCCAAGACCGGTTGCGTTATGCATGGACGGGGGTCGATTGGAAGGGCAAGGGGCCACACGCGTTGTTGGGCCAAGGCACAGCTCAGGTGGTGGTTTCTGATGGAGGCGAGACGCTGCCGGATACGGCTTGGGTGACCTGGGATGCCGCATCGGGTGAGCCGCCCTTGGTTCGGCTTGCCGGTGGCAGCAGCAACCGTTATGTGGGTGGATTTGAGCTCAGGGTCAACGATTATGATGCATTGTGGACGGTCTCTGACAGCGTTTTTTATGCTGTGCCTTACGACCTGGACGTGCGGAGCGTTGTGGACGACCATCCTGAGATGTTCCAGTGGCTCTCCATGCTGGACTTGAACGTGGAGCTGATCATAGGACTCATGGTCCTGATTGCAGTTTTGAACATGGCGTCAGCCTTGTTGCTGCTCATGTTGGAGCGCACCCGCTCCATTGGGTTGCTCAAGGCTTTAGGCATGGCGGATGGCCCGCTGATGGGCGTATTTGTGCGGCTTTCCGTGCGCATCTTGTTGCGCGGCCTTGCTTGGGGCAACGCGTTGGGTTTTGGGTTGGCTTTGCTCCAGCAAGAGACGGGATGGGTGCATTTGGATGCCCGGAGTTATTACCTGTCGACAGTGCCGATTGAAATCGATGTGATGCGCATCGCGACGGTGGAGTTGGGCATTGTTTTGGTGTGTGCAGTGGCCATGTATTTGCCTGCGCGGTATATCTCTCGTCTGGACCCTGTGGAATCGCTCAGATTCGATTGAGGGACCGGGTATCTTTGCACCATCGAATCAAGCCTGCCATGATCATTCACGAAAACATCCTCGGCGCCATCGGAAATACGCCCATGATCCGCCTGAACAAGGTCGCTGCTGATTTTCCATGTCCGGTCTTGGCAAAGGTGGAATACTTCAACCCAGGCCACAGCGTCAAGGACCGCATGGCCTTGAGCATGGTCGAGGCGGCGGAGCGCAATGGCCAACTCAAGCCCGGAGGCACCATCATCGAGTGCACCAGCGGCAACACGGGGATGGGTCTCGCCTTGGCCTGTGCGGTCAAGGGGTACCAGTTGATTTGCACCATGAGCGACAAGCAATCGCAGGAGAAAATTGACATCCTGCGTGCGGTAGGGGCGGAAGTGCACGTTTGCCCCACAGCGGTGGCACCCGACCACCCCGACAGTTACTATAGCGTGGCGGAGCGCCTCAACAAGGAGATCCCGAACAGCGTGTGGTGCAACCAGTACGACAACTTGGCGAACCGCCAGGCGCACTACGAGACCACCGGCCCGGAGATTTGGAAGCAGACCGGCGGGATGATCACCCATTTTTGCACGGGTGTAGGGACGGGAGGAACCATCAGTGGAACGGCGAAATACCTGAAAGAAAAGAATCCTGACATCCAGATCTGGGGGGTGGACTCCTATGGCTCTGTCTTCAAGAAGTACCACGAGACCGGAGAGTTCGACGAGAAGGAGATCTACCCTTACATCACCGAGGGCATTGGCGAGGACATCCTGCCGGCCAACGTCGACTTCGACCTCATTGACAAGTTTGAGAAGGTCACCGACAAGGATGGCGCTGTCACCACCCGTGAGCTGGCTAAAAAGGAAGGCCTTTTCCTCGGTTACAGCTGTGGTTCCGCCTTTCAGGGATTGCGCCAGCTCAAAGACGAGCTGAAGCCAACTGACCTCGCCGTCGTGCTGTTCCACGACCACGGCTCACGCTACGTGGGCAAGGTCTACAACGACGACTGGATGCGGGAGCAGGGCTGGCTCGACTGATTCCTCGATGTCCCGTTTTGGGGTGATTATTTGCTGAACGCCAAGACCGTTTCGCGGATGATGGCGACGCATTCGTCGAGTTGCGCTTCTGTCATCACCAGCGGGGGGGCAAAGCGGATGATGTTGCCATGTGTGGGCTTGGCGATGAGGCCGTTGTCCTTCATGGCCACACAGAGGTCCCAGGCGGTGCTGCTGTCCGGCGTGTCGTTGATGAGGATGGCGTTGAGCAATCCGCGCCCTCGGACGGAGCTGATGAGGTTGCTTTCGGAGATTAAGCTTTCCATGGCTGCCCGAAACCGGTTGCCGAGGTCGCGGGCCTGCTGGGCGAGGTGTTCGTCCTTGACGACTTCGAGTGCCGCCATGGCGACCGCGCCACCGACTGGATTGCCCCCAAAGGTGGACCCGTGCTGTCCGGGATGGATGACGCCCATGACGTCGTCGTCAGCGAGGACCGCGCTTACAGGATAGACGCCGCCAGAAATGGCCTTGCCAAGGATGAGCAGGTCGGCCTTTACGTATTCGGATTGTCGCTCGCAATGGCCGGCGCAGGTGCAGTTCCCGCAGGTGGCCAGCAGGGCGCCGGTCCGCGCGATGCCGGTCTGGACCTCGTCGGCCATGAACAGCACATTGGCCGCCTTGCAGAGGGCGTGGGCCTCTTGGATGTAGCCGTCACTGGGAACGTAGACACCGGCTTCACCTTGGATGGGCTCCACGAGGAAACCGGCCACGTTTGGATCCTTCAATGCCTCTTTCAGGGCATCGATGTTGTCGTAAGGAATGACTTCAAAACCGGGGGTGAAGGGGCCGAATCCGCCCGTGCTGTCGGGATCTGTCGAGAACCCCACAATGGTCGTTGTCCGGCCGTGGAAGTTGTTTTCGCAAGTCAGGATCTTGGCCTGTCCGGCGGGGACACCCTTGACATCGTAGGCCCACTTGCGCGCAATTTTAATCGCGGTCTCGACGGCCTCCGCTCCGGTGTTCATCGGCAGCACCTTGTCATAGCCGAAGTATTCGGTGACATACTTCTCGTAAGGCCCCAACATGCTGTTGTAGAAGGCCCGTGAGGTCAGGGTGAGCTTTTGGGCCTGCTCGGTCATGGCCCCGACAATACGCGGATGGCAATGCCCTTGATTGACCGCACTGTACGCACTCAGGAAATCGTAGTAGCGCTTTCCTTCGATGTCCCAGCAATACACGCCCTCGGCCCGATCCAACACCACCGGCAGGGGATGGTAGTTGTGTGCGCCGTATTGGTTTTCCATGTCCATGGCCTCTTGTGAAGAGGCGGGGCGTGAGGTGGGGTTTCCTGACATGCCCCGAAAATACGATGCCGGAGGCGGTCAGAAGCGCACGTAGAGGTCGTCGATGTACACGTGGCCCTTCTCGCTAAATTGAAAGAAGATGTAGGCGATGGAGCCCAGACCATTTGGCGATTCCTTCGTGGACCAATCAAAGGCACTGAGTGGGACACGGCATTCATGCCACTTACCAAATGTCTCTCCTGGAATGTAGGCTTGAGACAGCTCGACCATAGCCCTATGCCCCTGTTCATCTGCCACTCCGACTTGAATAGGAAGCGCCTGAGATGGTCCTTGGTTCACACCAATATTCCTCAATTTGAAGATGATATGAGATTCTTGGGGCTTTTCAGGAGGCATGACAGATTGCCACCCGTTCCAACTGAATCCCACAATGTGATGGGGAATAGGCGCTGGTTCCCTCGAGAAAGGAATGGGTTGAAAATCCCATTCCATGTCCAGTCCCAAAGACTTGTCTCGACCCCGTTTACTATTGATGGTGAAACGTCGGTTTTCACCGAAGTCGCCCAGCCCCCATACATGGCTGGTGTTTTCTTCAAATAGAAAGAAACGTCCGCTTGGAGTTTCGAGAGGTGGACGCTTTCGAGCCTTCCGTTCTACTTTTTTTCTTGTGATGTGGGGAACAACCACAAAGTCCCGGATGAGAACCTCTCCGAAGTGTTCCATGGTCAAGTTCATGGAAGCAATACGGGACCAATCTGTTTGAATTCTTCCCCTTGTAAAGTCGGTAAAGGGAATGCGGACCTCCTGCCAGTTGGTATCTATTGGAAATACCGGGATGTGTCGTGCCGAAAGCGAAATAGAGCTACTGCGTCCTTCCACGTCGGCGACCTCAACGACCAAGACAGGATCGGATTGACTTTCACCTGTCTTTTTGATAAAGAGACTGATGCCTCCAATGTCCTCAACCTCCTCCAGATTTTGAGAAGTGCTGTCCGGCCATGGAAGGTTGATTGAATGCGCGGGGTTTTCATTTCTCCACCAGCGCAACCTGATGACGTCGGTCTGAAGGACACTGTCTCTTTCAAATGAGCACTGGTGCTGCCTGAATTTCCCTGTAATGGATTCGGCTTGCTCTCCCCCGGGAAGCATGGGGATGGAGTCCAACATGAATGCCTGTGATTCATTCAGGGCAGGGAGTTTCCGACTGGAGCTGCAACTGGCCAGAGTCAGAAGGGTCATTGCAAACCAACACCATCCCATAAAGGGTATCAGCGTTTTTCGCTTCCAAATTAGAATTTGCCCCGTAGCCATCATCTTGGAGTTGTTTCATGCAAAACTACTCGCAAGGGACATTTGAAGGGTCATCGTAATTCGGAGCAAGACGGTCTGTACAATTGTCCACATCATCACAGATGCCATCTGTGTCGATGTCACTGATACCGCAAGACCCACAACAGAGCTCGTAGCCCAGGATGAAAGTGTAGCTCACTTGAGGTTGACCAAATGTTGTTCCGCCAGGCGCTGCCAGTACCCCTGGACAACCTTCTGCATCATATACGGTGGCCGAGTAAGCTCCTTGAGGGATGACAATGTCTTGATTGGGCGGCAGAGAAATTGTGAGGTCCGGTGTCATATTCAGTCCCGTCAAAACGAGTTGAGTCGGGTAGAAGTCAGAGGGAGGAATAAAGGGCAGATTGCCTTCCGATAGTTGCAAGCTGATGGTTCCATCTAAGCTATCTGGGTGGGAGGCATTGCTTAGTACAACTCCTTCAAATAAAGGTGCAGTATCACATGTTCCCCGACACACTTCATTGTCGGGGTCATTGTAATTGTCTGCAGCAACATCAGTACAGAGATCTGCATCATCACACAGGCCATCGCCATCAATGTCGTTGCCATCATTGTTCGGGTCAAAAGTTCCTGTGGAGCAGTCGTCACAACCATCATTGTCCGAATCGGTACAAACGAATGGGTCATTGTCATCCGTATCATTTGCTGAACAAATCCCGTCACCGTCATTGTCATCCAAACAGGGATTTCCATCACAATCAAATCCAAGATTGGCTACCGTACATGATCCATCATTCAACGTGGCCCAGCTGTCATAGTTGCAAGCTAGAGGGGCCGTACAACCGAGCAGGTCATCACAGGTGAAGAGTTCGAAAAACAGGTCGTTTTGTCCTGCTGTAGCTGAGGATCCGTCAAAGCTTGCTCCTTCGGTGTAGACGTTAGATGTCCCACGTTGCAGAAACGTTTGACCACCATTCACAATCAAGGCATACTCTTGACCACTTTGAAGCAATGCTGGAAGGTCCCATTCGATGAATAGGTTACCTCCTTCACCTGCCGCGTCGGTCCAGCTGTCATGATTTTCACTGGCCAGCAAAGTCCCAGTATGGACATTGTCCGTATCCATTGCCCTTAATTCAAATACGAGGGCATTGCTGGGGTTGTTGAATTGCCGAAAACGCACTGCAGTCAAGTAGCTGTTGGAGTTTGCGGTGAAGGTTTGACCTGCGCCCGATGTGGCAAATTCAGAGGTATTGAAAATGCCATCATACGTTGACTCTTGGGGGTCACTTTGGCACTTTTCTAAGCAAAGAGCGGGGTCAATCCCAGAGTTGCCACCGACACATCCACAGAGGGCATTGGGAACAGCGGTGCCTCCACAGTCACCATTACAGTCATAGACTTGACACGAACCATCTTCAATGGAAACATCGGCGTCATAATTGCACTTGGAAGGGTCCGTGCATCCGTAACAGGATGCTGCTGTGATACCGGTATTGCCTTCTACACAACCGCAGTCGGTAATTACGTATGCCGAGCCACCGCAATCACCATTGCAGTCCAAGACCGTACAAGAGCCATCGTCATGCGTGACTGAAGGGTCGTAATTGCAATAGGAGGGGTCTGTGCATCCCCAGAGCAATTCTCCAGATGAGGGCTGGCGGTACACCAATCTAAATGCGAGGTCGTGCTCGCTGGGAACTCCTGAGGCTACAATCCCATTTCCGTCTGTGTAATTGGTGGCACAGGTTCTGCTGCCATTTCCAGAAATGAAGTCCAATTGGTAGTTGCTTCCTCCTTGAAGGGCTATTCCAGAAAAGTTCAGTTGGCGCCAATCTGCATCCACTGATTGGCAAGCAGTGGATTCTGCGCTTCTCGAAGAATTGAAGATGACCTCTCCTGCATTGGGCCCATCTGCTCTGGTTAATCGCAGGGTTTGTCCTTGATCAGGCATGACGTGAACCCCAAAACGTTGCAAGAATCCGTCTTCATTTATGTAGATCGTTTGACCAGAGAGTTGGGCGTTGCAGATTGTCCCGTCATTGGCGATGATCTCTTGCAGACTGCCGTTAACACATTGGGACTCCCGAATTCCGGTATTTCCTCCGATGCAACCGCATCCAGATTCGTTCGTGGCTGTGCCCCCGCAGTCGCCGTTACAATCGAGATACAAGCAGCTTCCGTCATCATTGGTGGCGGCGGGGTCAAAATTGCAGGCATTGGAGTCGTTGCACCCCCAAACCAATGATTCCGCGCAGATGTGGAGTGAAAAGACAAGGTCGTATTCGTTGAGACCTTGGGTAGCATTGAAAGCCATACCTCCGACATAATCAGAAGCGCAATTGGCCACGGCTACGCCAGAGACCAATTCAATGATGTAGGTCTTTCCAGCTTGTACGGGAAGGTCGTTGAAGTTGAAATCTTGCCAGTTGTAACCGTCAAATCCGAGTCCTGTTACACAGGCTCCTAAACCACTGCAAGAGCTGGCAACGATATTGCTATATCCCAATATGGTTCCGGAATTCCAGGGCTGAATGCCCCCCGGCGCACAAGGGTCAGAATTGGCTTCTTCACGAATGACAATTTGAGCATTCAATGCGCAGCAGGTTTTCAGTCTTACCCGCTTTAGGCCTCCACCTTGCAAGGGTGTAATGGACTGGCCGTAAAGAATGCCTGGCGAACACGCGGTGGCGTCTGTTGCCTCGACTTCGGTTTGACAACCTCCTATGCAGGATGATGTGGGAATGCCTGTTGCGCCTCCAATACATCCACAAGGGCTACTTATGGCCGTGCCGCCGCAATCGCCATTACAGTCCGGGAAAAGACAGAGGCTGTTGTCTGCTGATGTTGCAGTCGCGTCGTAGTTGCAAGCATTTTGGTCCATGCAACCCAGACAGCTCCCTTGTTCATCGATAGAGTCGAGACAACCACAGTCGGGGTCGAGGTAGGCATTTCCACCGCATACATTCTGGCAATCCAGTTGCAGGCAAGAACCGTCTTCAACCTGTGCATTGGCATCGTAATTACAGGCGTCAGGGTTGGTACATCCAAAGGTTAGGGTGTTCGGACAAATGGAGAGCTTGAATGCCAGGTCTTCGCTAGGTTTTGCGCCGTTATAGGCAAAAGCGCTACCACCAGAGTAGGAGAGGTTGCATGATGTCGCAGCCACACCCTGATTGAGTTGGAACACATACTCAACCCCCTGTTCCATTCCCATATTGGTAAAGGTGAATGTGGTTTCAACATAATTAGAGAACCCATTGCTGCTCACGAAACAGTCCGAAGGAGACCCCGAACCAGGTACAATCTGATCAGCTTCTCCAATCAATTCGCCTTCGTCCCAATCAGCACCATCGCCGTTGTATTTCCTAACAAGAATTCGGGTGTCAAGACCTGTGCATCGGGAAATGGTGATGCTGTTCAGAAACCCTGTAATCGAAGCGGTAAAGCTTTGTCCATAATTCAATCCGGTTCCACACGGTTCCTCATAATAGTCAAGGATCGAGGGGCAAGAGCCATTGCAGATGGCTTGGTAGCAGCTGCCGTCATCTACGGTTGCAGAAGGGTCGAAATTACATGCTCCAGCATCCGTACAGCCAAAGCAGTTTCCGGCATCGTTGATTGAGGGCACACAGCCGCAATCCGGGTCATCATAAGCCGTGCCGCCGCATTGGCCTGCGCAATCATTCATCAGGCACGAGCCGTCTTCAGCTGACGCAGAGCTGTCGTAGTTGCATGCTGAGGGGTTTATACAACCGAAAACAGGTGTGTCGGGACACACTGAAAGTGCGAATGCTAAATCCTCTCCAGATTTACCTCCAGTGGAAACGAAGGCAATTCCCCCGCTGTAATTGTTGCCGCATACGGTGGCTGCCACACCTTCAGCGAGCTCCAGGATATACTGTACGCCAGCTTGAACAGCTACACTCGTGAACGTAAACGTATCAGGCACATAATTGGCGAAGCCATTTCCACCAGAAGTAAAGCAATCACTTGTACTTCCATTCCCCGGAATGATTTGGTCCGCCTCCCCAATGATGTTTCCAGTATTCCAATCACTGCCTGTTCCTACATACGTGCGAAGGATGAGTCGGGTGTCGGTTCCACTGCACCGTGCGATCACCACCGTATCCAAGAACCCTGTAGTTTCTGCAGTGAAACTCTGTCCGTTGTTCAATCCGGAGCCACATGGTGCAGCGTATTGATCCAACGAGGCAGGGTTGGGGCATTGTGCGACCACAAGCCCTATGGGCAAGACCAAGCAGGCTATCAGCAAGCTGAAAGTTTGAGTCCAGAGCATATGGGGACCTGAAGGCATCGTGTGGTTTTTGGTCAATGGTGTGATAGGGGTAGGGAAGCCCCCTGCCCATTGGCAGGGGGCTTTCCGGTTACTTTATAACCCGAACAGCGTGGTGTCCGGTCTTGGTAATCGCATGAATGAAATAGACCCCAGAAGCGAGGTTGTTGGTCACCCAGCGGCAAGGTCCTTCTGCAATGCCCTTGCAATCCAGTACATCAATGGTCTTTCCGCTGGCATCTTCCACTCTGAGTTCAAGGACTTCTTCATCACCATGCCAGTGAATGGAGAGTTCGTTGCGGAATGGATTCGGGAAGGCAACGAGATGTTCGTCGACGCTGGTCTCAGGCATTGCCAGTGATTCTCTGAAGTGCAGAATCATGGGTGCTTCGAGATCGCCGTGCAAGCGGTCCGCTTCGAAGTTTACTGTCTCGTCGGCCGTGAACTCCAATTCGGTCAAGCCAGACATCCAACGGAAGTGAATGTCACCCGCAAACAAATCGGCATTCGTTTCTCCAAACGATGTTAGGAAGTACAACAACCCTTCATCGGTGTCCATCGGGCGTGCTTGTCCGATGCAGATGGGCCCTTCTGGTCCGTCTACGAAGGCGCCCAAGGCATCAATCAGCGATTGCGGTTGGCTGGCTGGAATCTCGAGTCGAATGACCGCGAGCATGGAGGACTCCCATTCCAATACATCCATCGGCCATGTTTTCTCCTCTTCATCAGAACGCACGAGGTATTCCATGCCCAAGGACACAGGCCATTCAAGTGTGCCGGCAGGCTGTCCAACATGCTCAGCATTGGTCAACCCCAAGCGCATGCGGTAACCTTGGCCAGGTCGCATGGTGTTCAAGGAACCGATCCAGTTGCCATTGCCTGCATACATCGCAAATCCGTCATGCCTGCTTTGAATGAGGTCATTGAAGCTCAAGATGGAATCTGCATCAGACACGCTGCGCAGGGCCAGGTCAACGTTGAAGGATTGCTGCGGGATGTACCCGATTTCGTTCCAACCATAGACCAATGGCTTCATGAACTCCTCTTCAGTGGGGTTCGGTGCGAATCCAATGTTGTTCATGGTCCAAGAAGCATCAGGGTCATCTGACTTCATTTCTACCATATAGCGCATGTGCACATCATTCTCGTCACTGGCGTACTGTGTCCAACCATGGTCGCTCTCGCTGGGCAACTTGTACGGTGTGAGGTGTGACTTCACCTGCAGGATGTCCTCATGAGGAACATGCTCGAAGACTTTCTCCAAGGAGAACGTAGCCGGGGTGTCCACAACGTTTACACTGATCCAGTTCCAACCGGGCACCAATTTGGTATTGATGGCGACGCGGCTCGAAGCTTTGAGCAACAGTGGCTCAAAGAGGTTGCCGATGCCGTTCTCGTTTGGTGTCACTTCGACTTGCTGTTCCAGGGTTGGCCAATGTGTCGAGACTTGCGCTCGGGTCATGCCTTTAGAGGCGTCCCAAACGTTGAACTCGATATCCTTGCCTACATCCTCTGTGTCATAGAAGACGGAGAGGAAGGCCAGATTCTGACCTGCTACAGGGAGGTCGAGATTGGCATAACCACGAAGCTCGCCATCGATGTAAGCCATGACGATATCGTCCTCGTCCGTGCTGGCTGCATTGTTAATGTAGACTTTGGTCACGAGTGGCATGATATACTCATACTCCGCTACATCGACTTCCAACTCTGGAGGCGTTGCGAAAATGTCCACACCAAGGGTGAAGCGCTCTGCATAGCAGAAGCCTCCGGCCGCGGCGTTGCCGCAAGGCAGGCCACCTTTGAGTCGCGCATCAAATTCAAAGTATCCAATGGGCAGCGATTCTGGCGCAGAGAAGGTGATTTCCATCGTGCTGTTGGCTGGAATGTTGCCGCTTGCAGGGGAAACCTCGATCCATGACGGAAGACCACCGATCTCGAAGTACTTCGAGGTGTTGCCGATGTTCATGATGCTCGTGGTATAGGTGACCACGTCCATATCGAACTCTTGCTCCACCATTGCTTCTGTCTCGGTCCACTTCAGTGGGTTCCGGTCAATCAACATTTCAAACACCAGGTCACTTTCAGTCGCATTGCCCGCGTCATCGCGAAGCTGTGTCCGAGGAATCATGAATGTGACAAGCTGGTCCTCGTACTTGTACAAGGCCTGTTCGTTGAGCTCAATGATGCACTCATCTTTGAGTGAATTCCACGTTACATCGATGACGTCTCCCACTTGACTCAAAGCGGTTTGTGCTTCGGACTGCATCAGAGGAGCGTCGTCCTCTTGAATGCCTGTGATGATGGAAGTAAGACCACCATTTCCAATGTTGCCCAACTCCACCGCATTGTAACCGTGGGTGATCAGCATGGAACCTGCATCATTGAAGTAGTCAAATCCATCAAATGGAGCGTAGACATATGCATCATACGGATGCACTGCGATGGTGTCGGCCACGATGGCGGTCTCGAACGGCATGTGCAGCACGAGATTTTCATAGCCATAAACACCGTCACGCATCTGCTTCACAATGGTCTCCTTGGTCAAGGCGGTGTTCCATACCCTTAATTCATCCAGCTTACCGGTGAAGAATCGATCATACCCGATAGGTGCTCCACTTGGAGGAGCATCTACACATGCATCGATACAATCCTGCTCGGAGCTATGGAAGGCATTGGCGTAATCCAGGTCGTCCGTCGCAACGGTTCCATCTCCGAAGATTTCGGTGGGGACTCCATTGAACATTGCCCAACCGAGAGAACCAGCAGCATTGTAGTTCTGGTTGCCATCGGTGTTGAAGTTGATGCCCTGTAGGTCATGGCACTCACCAATTCCTGAAGGCAATTGGTTCCGCGCACCGAGGTGGAGGACCACTGGGATCAACTTGCCGTGATCGTAGGCAGGGTCTCCCGCAACTTCCTCGCCATCAAGATAGAGCAAGGCTGTACCATTGTATCGACGGACCAATGCAACGTGATGCCATGCGTCCGAGAGGGGCTCTTGAGTCCGCATGGTATCTGTACCATTTGCAAATCCGAGGCGTCCCACTTCGTCGATGAAGCCGGACCATCCTACACGGCGCAAGTCGATGTCGGGATCTGCTGTGCCGTTGATGCTCATGATGCCCTCATTCAAACCGCCAGGCTTAACCCAGAACTCCAAGGTGGTATTCCGCGTTCCATCTGGCGTCCAGTTCACACCGGAGAGACTTGGAATCAAAGATCCGTTGGTGTTTGACGCGAAATCAAGAGCATGGGAGGCTTGTGGGCTATACCAGTTGGCCTCCATGATGATGTCACGCATCCGAGCGCGGTCCTGTGGTGCCCCGGACAGTTCATCCATGGGCAACCACAATTGCAGTCCAATCTCCTTACCTGTGATTTGGAAGGCTGGGGTTTCAGAAGCATAGGTTTCACGCTGGCTGTTCCACAAGCGGAAGTCCTGCATAGGCATGCTGAGTGGTTCGCCCGTTGCGCTGCCATTTTCCCATCCATTACCCAAGGTGATACGGGTGGGTTCCAAACGGATGTTCGCGATGACACCGTTCTGACCGGCTGGCGCACCATTGACACTTAAGCGCCAATTGTAAGTGCCTTCTGTAGCGGTCGGCTCAAACACCAGCTCAAGCTGGTTCCACAAACCATTCCATTGTGCACCCGCACCAGAAATCTGCACGGTGTATGACGATTCACCCACGTTGGCCACCGTTGAGGTCAACTTGAAGTGGTCGATGTCGGTGAATTCACCGCGCAAGCTGTAACCAGATTGATCACCTTGGGTGAAGACAACACCATCAGCTTGTGAGGGTGGGACTATCACAGAGACTTGAGTCGGAAGGACAATCAAATCCTCTGGATTGGTCGATGTGGCCCCAATGGTTCCGGTAGCGGTGTCTTGGACACCATAGAGTCCACCACCCCATTGTTTCCAACTCACAGACCATCCCGGGAATCCAATCATGTCCTCATCGGCATAATAGGTGTCCAAGTGAGGTCCTTGCACCACGGTGATGTGCTCATCACCCGTGAACTTGATGCCGCTGCTGTTCTTGGTGTAGTCCGAGTTCTGAGTGGCCCTCATCTTGATAGAGTCAGGGTTCAGGGTAAACTGAGGGTTGGATGTTTCCATGCTCTCTGACCACCGCAAGTGCAGCTCGTCACCGGGCTGGTAGAAGCCGTTAGAAGGCAATACACTACCAAACAGTTGAGGTCGCACGTAATCGACATATCCTGTTACCACCTCTGACACTTTGGGCAGTGCGAATGGATCTTCACAAACACTTCTTGCGCGAAGCAAAACTTGTCCTTCGTAACCGAGACAAGATGTTTCGTCTGCTTCTGTGAGTGGGTTGCACAAAGGTTCTGCAATGAGCGGAGCCCAGTCGAAGTTGACGTCGTTGATTGTACCGTCTTCATTCAGCATCACAACACTGTCAGTATTGAATGCCAGTGAGTTCGATACAGGCGCCCAATTGGAGCCGTTTCCGAGTCGATATTCGACCACAACAGGACCAACACCTGTGGTGGGGTCGAGGGCGTTCTCTTGAAGTTTCCAGTTCGTGAAGTGGTTCTGTGCAATGTCCACTACGATGTCCACTTCAGATGCGTTTTCTACCCCGCCGTTGACAACGCGCTCCAGATTGGCCGTCCAATTTTCAAGAGGCTGCTCCAAAGTGACGTCTGAACAGGCCGGCTCGAAATTCAGGTTGACCTCCAACTCATCTGTGATGTTGTCATCACACAGTGACTGCATAACCAAAGTGACAGAGCCCGTCTGGAAATCGGGATTGTCTACACCGGAATGGGTAAACATGACCGGAACGTCATAGGCACCGCCGAGAGGCGCCTCAGGAGACCAGTTGGGATAAATCTCCAAGTTGCTTACACTACTTGAGCTACCTCCGATGTTGACTGAAGCTCCAAGGGTATTCGAAGTTCCATCAGAGAACACATGGAAGTTGGCGCTGCTCGCAAATGGATTTGGCGCCATATTCCGAAGGTGCAGCGTCATGCCAATCGTTTCATCCATAAAGGCCGTAGCTGTCATGGATTCTGCGTCTGAGATGGTTTGTCCACCGGGTTCCGCATAGGAAATCGTCAATGCAGGCTTCTCCAATTGAACCGTCGCAGGTTGTACCACAAACTTCTTGTTTGCATCGAAGATGTCGGCACACATGCCTGGCGCGATGTAGATGTCCTTCTCTTGAGTGGCCGCTTGGATACTTACGAGGGAACTCGCGTCGTATCCATCATCGGCAAAGCTTTCTCCCAATGACTGTTCTATGTTAGACCTCCAAATTGCAGTGGCCGCCATATCCGCCCCATAGATGATGCCTATTCCTGCAGCTGCCGCTGCAGCGAGTCCAATGCCAGCAAAATTGCCCATCGCACCACCAATTGCACCTGAAGCCACTACAGCTCCAACCATTGGCGCTAACATTCCTGCCCCTACAGCTTCACCACCGAGGGTGCCTTGGTTCGCCCACCCATTGGCTGAATTCATGCCATGCCAAACTTGGCCCGTTGAAGGGTTCAGGCTAAGACCACTGGGATCTATAGAACGCTGCCAAGCGGGCTCCGTGAGCTTCTTGGCTTGTGCATCACATGCGATGCGACCTGGCGTCACATGATATTTAGATGGAATCAGAGCAGGGTACCATTCGGCATAGTCTGCTGCGTCCTCAGGTGCATAGGCACAAGAGGTAGCAGCACCTAAGTTCAAGAAGATGGGCCCGTTCAAACCTCTGCCCGGGATGACCGCGACGAGGAAGAAGTCTCCTTCATCAGGGTCCGAAAGGGTGTAGCTATAAGATATGGAGGTCTCTTGGCCTTGGGTTTGCGAACGGGACTCTGTTTGGGTACCCACGTCTCCATACTTGATGCTTGCGCCGGTAGCATCATTGTAATTGGCGACAGGACCCAATGAACCACCTTTTGATGAACTGAGTTCGATGGAGCGGCTCTGTTCTTTTGCATTGGTTTTTTCAATGCTCTGGGTGAACTCTGCGCCACCTCCACTGAAGTTAAGGAAGTAGGGCTCAAAGTCAGACTCTTCCCAAATGGAGTTGTTGCCATTCATGGAAACATCGATTTCGCCTAATTCTTCTGAGGTATAGCTGAAGTCATCCAACGAATAGTTGTTGGCTGTCATGCCACTCGACTCCAAATCTTCAGCCCAGTTGGAGAGTTCGCTCACATCGTCAAACTGAGACAGGTTGTCAAAAATGAAACGACGGGCATTGATCTTCTCAAACTCATTTTCTGCGAGCATCCTTGACCACGCACTGATTTGATTGTTGTAATAACGCACAGAGTCGAGGCCTACATCAGTACCCAAGAATTGGTAGCCGGGGCCAATTTTATCGTTGCCGCTAATGGCATCTTCAATCGCCCTTGCTTCCGTTTCATTGGTTACAAATTCGCTGAAGTCGATGTAGTCGTCAGCCAGCATGGCACTGCCCACGTCATAGCCACGTGTGATGGTGCTTGCTTGGGTTGGGAACGTAGACAAGTGATGGGTTTTCATGGAGTCCATCCAATCTTGATGGAACATTTCCCAACGGTGGTCGTCGTTATTGGCCAACGTCATTCCATCAGGGTAACTCCAGCTTACATCAACGTTGGAATGTTCACCATCTGGCCACTTGTACAGTTCCGGATGGTTTTGGAAATACGCGTCTCGTGCAAACTCAAGGAGGGGAATGTCGACCGTTGAAATGGTCAACTCCGTCTTCATAAAGTTGCTGGCGGGCAGCACAGACGTTTTCACGGCTCCACGCCAATTCAAAATGAAGGGGATGATCTCACCCGTTGGTGAACCACCTTGATTGGTGAGTTTGAGCATCGGGATTTGATCAATTTCTCCATTTCCATCCCAGTCTTGGATCACCATTTGTGTGCCTACGACCCCTTCAGCGTTTTGGTCGAGGTCCACAATGAGTTGATTGGCCGAGGCTTCATCCATGGCGGTTGAAACTGGTTGTGCATCAAAGATTCTGTGCGTTGAAATGGCCGTATTGCGAACTTGGCCAAAGAACAAGTCTTGGTTCATACCACCGCCATAATCCAGAGGTTCTGCTGAGGTGGCAATTTCTTGATTGAAAGAAATTTCTTCCGACACAGAAATGGCACCGGTCTCTGTTTTTTCGTAAGTCTCTTGCTGCTCCAATTCAAGACCTGCTGAGGCAGAATTTGTCCCGTCAACTTTGATTCCTATACCCATGGGTGCAGTGATCAAGCCACCACCAGTTTCATAGGATAAAGTGGCATTCATGTTGCGCTCCTTGGACAGTTCGTTCGCGCTTGAGGTTTCAATCGAACGCTCGAAACTCATGGTTGAGCCCTGGGCAATGGAGCATGAAGAGCCCCCTCCCGGCGGGTCACGGAGGATAAAGTCCAAAATTGGATCCGTCGAAACGGGGACTGGTTGAGAAGCGTTGTATTCTCCGAGGATAATGGCATCGAAACGGTCATGTCGGAATGCCACCTCTCCGGTGCTGGGCACCACGTAGGCCGACGGGATATCCTCAACAGCGATGGTGGATGGGATGAGGTGGGCGAATGGTTCCCAGGTGTCGATGACATACCCACCATAGGTCAGCGAGATGTTCATATTGCCGGTGGGAGCTTCTACTAAACCTCCACCATAATTCTCAACAGGTTCCTTGACTGTGAAGTCGTAGTGTATGCTGTCCTCGTTCAATGTGATCGTGGACAGGTTGTTTGGCGGCAACGCAAGGGTGTTGTTGATGACAAAGTCATAATTGCTCCCTTTGACGTTCGCTGTATCCTGATATAAGTATGTGCCACCATCTGCTGAGAGGTCGACATCAAAGCGCTGACCAGCCCTCAATTCCAAGCAATACTTGTTGTAAGTCCTCACCAGGGGCAGTCCAGCAGGGAAGGGCGCAATCAAAGTGTCGTTGAAATCCTCTGGATCCTTGACAGCTTGCGAATAGGCGTTCAAGAACGCATCGAGAGGACACGCGTAATAATTGTCCCGGTCAGCTCCGTGCAAGGTGACTTCACCCAAGAACAGATTACCAAGCCTTGGGTCCGAAATCGGATCGGAATCAGGGTCGCACTCGTTGTTTCCATTTCTGGTGAGTTGCTTGACGGAAAGCTCCACTGGAGCATTGTAGATCAAGTCTATGCGCTCGTAGACATCATCCAATGATGAATTGGGGTTGTCCGTTGGATAGGCATCAGTATTGGAAACGTCAGGATACAATGGATAGGTCTCGGTTTGGTTCCAGATAGACCGGTCTGTCATGTCCCAAATGGTGTAGTCGGCCTTGATGGGGTTGTATTCTCCACTGGCATAGGCCATGACGTGGTTGGAGAATGCAGCCACCCAAGGCTTGCCCAATACACTGTGAGGAGGTGTCTCCAACTGCCATCCTGAGACAGACAAGTCTTGGAAACCCCCAATTGGATTAAACAGGTGTGCTTTGTCGCTGGCGCTGTCTGGTCCGATTGAAATCCTATAGCGGCTGGGCAACAGGAAGGCTTCATATTGGCCAGTCAAGGTGTCCGTGGTGATTTGGACTGCAGGACACTTATCATTTTGGAAATAGGTCGCGACTCCTTCTGCTACTTGAGAAATGGGTGTCAACTGGAAGGAGGTCAAGCCGAGGTTGTTCTGACTTTGGTCCCAAGCTACAGCGGCCATTTTATCTCCACCGACTACGCGTCCAATGGCACGGCGGACCGTTCTGTCGATGAACCGGTACTCGGGGTCAGCATTCCCGTTAGCATCGCGCCCCGTAGGACCTGCAACAAACACAGTCTTACCTGTTTCTGGAACATCAAATACGTGGTCATCGTCCGTGCTGCCTTCCACGATGTGGGTCAGAACGGGTTTGACTTCGTGATAACCCCTGGAGAGGGTCAGCTTAGCGCGGCCTTGCTGGTCCGTTTCTACGGGCTGATTGCTCTCGTCGTTCATGATGGACCCATCCACTTCGAATTGAACACCTGCCACTGGACAGTTAGAGGGGATGAGTGCACCATCACCTGAGTAGTCACCGAATCCAGGTTGGATGTCTTGGTAGACAACGTCCACTTCGACTTCGAAGGCGCTCTTGTCAACGAAATCCTGATCCTCTGAGAACAGCAGGACGTCACCAATAATCGTGGTGCGTTGGGCAGGTTCGAAGATGTGTTCAAATCCACTTGTAGACTTGCTCGGTTTGATGTCGAAGAAGTCTCCTGAACCTACGTATTTCACATTGTTGATGGCGTATGCACCACCGTCATTCCCATTGGTGTACTCCCAGTTTCCAAGGCTTTGCGGAATGTCGCGAAGTGGCCCATTGGCAAAATAGTTGCGCGATGCATCGGGCACTTGGTACCAATTGGTGTCGGTTCCGGAGAAGCCGAAGTCTTGGTGGTAGAGCACCGCATTATGCCCCAACCAGGATTCTACATCCGTCGTGTACTTGGCGCGGTCATACAGCGCATTTCCAAGGCCTTCATCTGCATCATACATCAGCAACAGACCATCGGTGTAGTTGCTGGGGTATTTCTGCATCCAGAATTTCGCTGCTTCCCAGCTCCTGTAGTCCTGACCGAATAACGGAGATCCTGGTGTAATCCGGGAACCTTCGGCATAGGAATAGTAGTCGGCATTGCCCCAAGTTCTGATTTCATCATATGTAATCTGCTCGGAGGCCATGCGTTGTGTGGTCAGTCCAGCTCCAGTGCAGCTCAATTCGCAGTCAATGAACTGGTTAGCGAACGGGTTGAAGTTGCATGCGTCAAATACACGGCTACATCCTGGGTTGCATTGTCCGTAAGGCGCACGGCGGATGGACTTGCGGTTGATGCTGGGCAAATTGTTCGCACCTGAAATGCCATCAATGGTCAAGGCTCCAGAACCATCGGCTACCTCTGTTCCAACGAAGTATGCTTGGGTGATGGCGTTGGCTTCAAAGTTGGTTCCTTGAGGTTGCAACTGTTTGTCCAACATTTGGTCTGCAAATCGGCCAGCATTATCAGGCACCAAAACAGAACGCAAGCGTGACATCGGAACAGGTCCGTTGTCGGCCTCTGGTAATTGCCAGACGCCGTTCAAGTTCGGCATTGTCGTTGCATTAAACGTCTGGTTGCGCAGAACGTCACCTGCAAACAAGGCTTGACCTTCATTGTTGGTCAGCAAGCCTTCCCAAATAGAGACGCGGTGAATCAGGATGTCGGACCCCCCGAGCACCAAACTTTCGGCATTGTAATCTGCAAATGCATTGATAGGAGGAATGACGAAAGCGGCCTCATTTCCAAGCGGGTTGCCTTGGTCATCCTGGTTATCGAATTTGTAATAACGTGGGTTGTTCCAAGGTTCGTTGTCGGCCAGATTTTGGTCTGTGCTGCGCATGTTGAAGTACGCATTGGGCTGACCGTCTCCAGTTGGTTGACCCACTGCCAAGATCACATGGTACCATTGTCCGGGAATTATGGCATACTCATTGAACGTAGGCTGCTCAGGAATCCTCCTCATGGTGCCCGCAGGTCCCGTCAGTTGGAATTTGGCGTTGCCCATATTGGACGGATCCTGCGTGTCTTCAATAATGGACAACGTGATGTCTCCTGAAGCGTCGTCGCCTTTGAGTTTGAATATGTCTCCAAATCGGTAGGTGTCCCCATCTATGACATCGGCTGTTCTCCACCAGAATTCGTAGGTCGATCCGCCTTGTACGGCATTCATACCTTCATCTGTGAGTGGCAATTCAATGTCTGCATTGTTGCGGAAATTGACGGAGAAGCATTCTGCACAGTCTACCAAAAGGAAGTTGTCAATCTGCCCGACGCCGCTAGCCAGTGCACTGTGGGTCACGACACTGAGGTCATAGGAGCCATTAGTGGCCTCATTAGAGAGGTATTGGCTGCATGTCACATAGTTGACGCCGACACTGTTGTAGAGCGCAAAGTTTCCAGCAAATGAAGTGGCTTCAGCATGTGGGAAGTCCCCATCGCTTTCAATCCGGCTGTCTAACACGCGCAGGCGGTAATCGCCATTCGGCAATTTGACGTTCATCACCACGGAGGTGTAGGGGTATGTCTCACCGAGCACCTGGAGGCTGTCCTGGTAACGGTTCAATGAAGACCAGAAGCTCTTGACGATGGTCTCGCTGTTGTCATCCTCAAGTCGGACAATAACGGGGTACTCATAAGGGTTCGCATCATTGTCGCTAAACCAGTGTAATGAGATGTCTTCACCAGTGCCGTAATACGAGTAGTTACAGGCATCTTCGCCACCGCCGGGCTCAAACAATGCGTATTCGAGGTAGTTCTGGCCCTGTGGGTCTGTACACCCGCTGGGCAACTCATAGTCACAGTAGCGCATAGTGCCACCAAGCTCGTCTCCAGCGAAGTTCACAGCATTGGGGTCGGAGCAGAAACCAGAGGTTCCTGTCGCGGCATTCCATAGCCATGCGCTCCAATTTTCACGAATCATTTGGATGATGTCATCCGGACCTCGGAAATCATAGAAATCCACAGGTTGATCAACAATCGCAGGATCATCGCTGTGTGCCCTCACATAAATCCTCATTCCAGGCACTTCACGACCAGTTTCCACATTGGCCATCGTAAATGTGACGTGTTGGAATTTGTTGTAATCGAGCTCAATGGCCCCAAGATCTGTGAACACACCACTCTGGCGAGCTGACAGTCTGTACTTGGTGGAATCGCCATTGATCTTACGGGCCCAAATGCTCAAGCTTTCTTTCTCGAGGTTGGCAAATGGATCGATGTAGTTCAAGGTGAACAAGGGAGCCTCATGAGCTGCGCCCACTCCTGTTCCGGGTGCGCCAAGCAGTGTCGTCTGGGGGACTTTGATCCACTGTGAAACACTAACTCCTTCGCTTACACGAACACCTGTAGAGTCTACGAAACTGAGGGTGGGGTGGAAGGAGTCGGAGTGAATGTCTGGCCAATGGCCCATAGCTCCACCTTCGCGTTGCTCATAGCGGTTAATGTCGAGTTTGGCGTATTCGCCTTCTTCCAAAATGATGGAGTTGCGTGCCAAGTTCAAGCCTTGCGGCTCGACCACGACGTATACGCTGTCTTCAGGTGCACCGTTTTCAAATGTTACACGTCCCTGGACCCCACCGTAATTGGAACGGAATCCAATCGGATATGGAGTGGGGTTGTAATACTGTTGAACGCTGTTTCCGGTTCCGCATGTGATCACGGCACCGACCCTATACTCATACAGGGTTCCAGCGGCGACATCCCAGTCAATCCAAGTATTAATGTCTTCGGAAGCAAAGATTTGTTCCCATGCATCATTATCTACATCAGCCGGTGTGTAGAGTCGGCGGAACAATCGGAACTGATCAATCATGCCCTCACTGTCCAATGCGGAAGACCAGTCAATTTGGATTTTGTTCCAATACCGTCCCTCAGAGACCACGACCCCGTCGGTGATTTCGTCTATGTACTTCCAAGGGTCAGAGACTGAACCTTGGATGCTCACTTGAATGGATGGCGTGTAGAAGATATCGCCACACATGTCTTGCTTTACCCGGTACTCTGCTGTTTCGCAGCTCCATAGGTTGTGGAACAATGTGCTATCAGTGTAGAAAATGGGGTCGAGGTTGCCATTGAAATCGGCATCTACATTATAGAATGGCTTGGCTTCTTCTTGATTGAATGACCAAGGCTTGCTGACATCACCAGTGGCGTATTGCCAACCGAGTTGAGTGCCGCCATAGTCCTCATAATTTCGACGTTGCAAGTACATGCTTCCCCCGGAACTATAGCTTGCAGCGCTGTGGTTCCACACAAGGGTTACTTGGCTTACTCCCACAGAATCATCGGCTAGATAATTCACAACTGTTCCATCCGCATCCGTAATGGTGCGGTCGACTTCAGTCAAGTACTGCTCTTCTTGGGGGTCAGATTGCATTACAAAGTCAGGAGCAATGTCCGTGCACATTGTAAGGGTGTTGTTTACCAAGTCCCTGTCCGTCCAGAGCATGGTCCGACGTCCCTCGGTCATCCACAAGACTGAGGCTGAAATGACCACAGGGTCACCACCCGTGAATTTCAATTGCCCATCGGAATTGTTCATCTCACTGACTTTGAAAGTCATGTGAATGGAGTCATTCATCAGATGCGGACAGTTCTTGAGCAGCAGCGGATTTTGATCGCTGGTCATGGTGGTGTCAAAGAACACCCCGGTCAACTCATTTCGAACCCGAACATACATCTCAGCATACGCAGGAACACCGTTGGGAACGCCCCAGTATGGAAGGCCATTATTGATCGCGTCAGCACCGCCATAACTTAAGTCTGAGAGTGTTTCACTATTGAACTTTGGAGCAGTTATGGGGAAAGACGCGTGTATTTCATGGTCGTTGAAGTCTCCACTTGGGGACAATTCAATTTTGGTCTTCAGTGTATTGGCATTAAACACCTTCACGTCGCTACCCTCTCGGTATAAGCCATGGTTTGCAGGTGGTGGTGTCAAATAGAATTCGCCCGCATTGTATCCGCTGAGCAAATTCTCAGCACCTCCAACTGAATCGGGATGCACACTGGCATCAACGAGAGTCAAAGGAGTGCCATTGATCGCTTCTGTCTCCGTATTCCAAAGGTTGGAGAGTTGAATGTTTCCAAGGTTGTAGGTTCCAAAGCGCTGCTGAATGTCGCCGAGGACGCCGTCAGTGCTGCCTTGTGCTGTGTAGATGCCGTGCTCATTGTCGTACAGCTCCTCTAAAGTGAGGGGGTCTGGAACCAACAATACGGGCACTTCCCAGGCGGGAGTCCGGCGACGTGTTTGTGAAGCCAAAATCCAGTCTTCTTCTCCGAAGTGGCTCGGACCGTCCATGGACTCGTATCCTGCAGAATCCAACAATACAATGGTTGGTAGGACAAAGGAGCTGTTGCTCTCGTAGTACAGCGGGAATGTGTTGCTGCTTGTGGGAACCATATAGGCGTCACCATTGACCGTCAAATCGCCCAGTGCTTCCATTTCACAAATGGCACGACTCACCGAAATGTTCGACTTGCGGTCCCAACCTGCGCTCGTCATAACGACGGCCACGTCGGTGTTGGGGTTTTCAATGTCCGTTGGGGACCAATCGGTGTAGGATGGTGTAGCACCTGTGGCCCACATCCAAATTCCATTGTTGTCTTTCCAAAGGCCAATGTGTCCCTGTGCTTGTCCCTTGATCAAGTCGTTTTCAGCTGGGGTTTCCAGAGTAGCCAAACGACCGCCTTGAGAAGCACACACTTCCTGAGCTTGCAGGTAGGTGAGGTTGGCATCACTGCCGGAGAAGTAGTTGGAAGAGTCTGTAGCAGCAATGAGGGTGAACCCATCAATTGAGGGGTCGGAAACCTCACTCTCTCCGTCTTCATCACCATTTGTAAATGAAAGGAGGTCACCAGATTCGGAGGCCCGCCAAATACGGCCTTGTGATCCAATGTGGTCTTGACCTTCCAAAACTTCTGCATCTCCAATTCGAGCTCCGACATAGTGTTTGTCGTTAGCAGGGTCATAGATGTCAAAGAAGAGGTTGTCTGGCGTTATTGGAGCCCAAGTCAAAGCAGGAGTTCCAGCTTTTCCGATTTCGAGCGTCGCATGGGCGACGGCGTCGATTCCCTGACCAGAAAGGCCATCAGCTGTCATCGTTGCATGTTGATGATCTGCAGTGGTAAGGTCTTCGGAATGGAGAGGTGGAACGCTGAAATGAGACATCAAATCCCAACTCGGGTCGATGTATTCTCCAGTTATGGGAACCCATACTTGGTTTGTGTCAGCGTCAATCAAACCGGTCCATCCATGCACCCCTTGGAGCTTGATGAACGACTCTTCATCATCATTTGAAGGAACCACCAAATGACCACCTGCCATGGCTGCAGCGCGTTGTGCCAAATCATAAGACATGGTTTCAGTGGACACGTAATACAGGGTGTTCTCGTCGCGGATTTGGAATTCAAAATGAACGTCCACGTTCCCCACTTCGACAAGGATGTCATCTTCAATACCTGCTTCAATGAGAGGGTTTTGTGGCAGCAATGCGACGACGTTATCGTGGCTGTGCTGTGTGAAGATGTTCTCTTCGTTCACCCCTTCTTCATAGTCTGAATCAATGGAGATCGTGGTCAAATTGATGTCATCTACATCGTCCTGTTCTGAGATGGTAGGGGGCAGGTCGACCCCGCCGCCTAGACGAATACGATCCGCTACGAACTGCAAATCTCCAGATTCTGTCAGATAGGGTTGGGGTCCTGTGACCAAGCCTGGAGGAATGAGGAACTCCATCGTGAATTGGTTCATGCCCACGCCATCTACCATGTTTCCAGTGGCTGGATCTTCAACCAAAATGGGTTGTGCCGTTGTCACATCCAGTGCTTGCAGCAGGGTGCATTCCCACTTTCCGTTCAACGTGGCCCCATTCAGAGATTGTGTCAGCTCACTCAATCCACCCTGTGTGAATTCAATGGCATCGCTCTGCCCTGGAACATAGAGATTGAAGGTTGAGTTGGGGTGCAAGGAGAGGATTTCTCCTGTGTATATGTTCTTGACAGAGACGCCGATTTCGCGCAACGTGACTCCATCAGAAACGCCGTTGGAAGTGCCTACGATAACATCAGCAGCAGCTTCCACTTCAATGATTTTGGGAGCGTTAAAGAAAATTTCAAAACGCTTCAATTGCCAACGGTGTCCAGACTCGCTGTCAAAGGCCCAAAGCCTCCAATAGCTGCGTGCATTGACACCATCAAACCCGTCAGACAAATCGCGGTCAAATTGCAGTTCTCCTGACCCCCCTTTCTTGAAGGTGAGTTGGGACTCTCCTGCAGGCAGCATGTTGCCTGGGGCGAGCAATTGCATCCATTCGCTGGTGACGTCGCTCGGCTCTTCATCTCCATCAGGGTCGAACTCCAACCACAACTCTAACTGGTCGTTAGATTCCGGCGTAGAGACGACCGCTTTGACATGCTCTATGCCCGTGTTGACATCTGATGTTCCACTGGGGACTTCAGAACCGATAATTAGTTGACCCTCTGCTTCTAACTGATAAGCTTGTTCCAAATAATTCGCGCCATTCTCAGAGATGGCATTGGCTGAATAGGCCAGCTGAACGCGCGGTGCACGCTCCTTTGGAATGGAGACCAGAGCGCTCAGATTGTTGTATTTGGAGACGTCTCTGACAGATCCAACTTCTTCCAATACAGAGGCAATCTCGGCATGGTTCTCCTCTACCAAGCTCGTTTCATTGCCATCAATAAACCCGTTTCCATTGGTGTCCTGTACTCCATTGTTTGGAGCGTTGTTGGCCCAAGGAACGCCTGTTGATGGAGAACCGTCTGCGAACTTCCATCCTCCGAATGGCTCATCAAAGCCTTGGTCGGTTGTGTCTTGATAGAGTCCAATCCAACCATTTCCGCTCCATCGCTTGAGCGCGTCAGTGGCGCCATTTTCATTGAGGGTCATCAATGCACCTCCGACTTTTTCTGCGGCCAATTGGGCAGCTTCGAACGTGAGTTTCTGGTTGCTTTGGTAGAACCAAGAATTTGTACCCTCTCCAATGGGGGTCCAATTGGCGAGCTCTGGAACCCTCTCGAAGGGGAGTTCGAGAATCGCACCCATTGCGCGGTTTGTATCTGCAGCCATGAACTTGCCATGGGCTGCAGCCAGACCTTGATTGTCTGGAACCTCTTGCTCTAGAATCGCATAAGCAGATCCCAAACCACCATAATTGTATGCTTCAAATGCAAAGGCATCATTCTTTGTGCTATTAGAGGCATCATCCCAAGTAAAGTTGCTTCCGGAACGCCAATACTGGATGGCAGAGCCGCTAGCATCAGGTTGTGCTCGAGCCCACCTTCCTGTGTAGTTCGGCTGGGTCAATGCTCCATCACTTCCAAAAACCTTGGTGCCATCCGCATATCCAGCGACGGGCAATTGAGATGAAGTCCAACCGTGCCAGTTGAAGATGAGCCTCCAGACAAAGCTCCACCAGTTGCCATTGGCCTTGAGTGCCGCTTCGTTTATATAGTGGTGATTTTCATTCTTCAGCAATCCCGACCAAGTGTTCACAAATGAGCTGATGCTTTGGTACTTGGTTACGTTCCGATAACGGTAAATATTTCTGTGGCATGTCTCCCAACCCGCAAACCCACAGGAATATGAACTTCTTCCCGCGAGGTATCGCTGTCGCACAGTGTAGGGCCTCAGTGTTTCCACTGTAGCTCGACGCATGAGGTAACCTTCAATGGCACCTTGAGAATATCCCTTGGCATTGAATGATGCCAAATCTCCGCCTAGGGCAAGTGCCCTGTTATGAGCTTCTCCCCTGTTACGGTTTCCATTGTCTTTAATCCAGTAGTAATAGCTCGAAACATCTTGAATGTCCCAGCCACGCATTTCACCGTTCAGGTCAGCATTGGACGCACTTTCCCAGAAGATCATGTCATTGTTGTCTCTTCCGACTGGGAAGCCGTCGCCGTCGAAGTCAATGGAGTTGTTGCTTTGTTGTTCGTACAACGCAGAAGGGTCTTGGGAGTAGCTCCCGAGATATTGAACCCTGGTTCCGCCACTGCCATATGTGGTGTTGGTTTTGTTCAGCCACAATTTTCCTGACTGGGTCACCGGCACCATTTTCAGGTCCGCATCGGCAATGGTGCTTTTTCCTCTTCCAGCCCCTGTGATGATGGGGACATGGCGGTTGGTCATCAGCTGCGCGTAGTTTGAATAACGGTAGTCATACAACCCCTCTTTTTCAAGTCCATCAGGGAATCCGCTGCTTGCAGCCCATTCCAAGGCAACGTCTGTGTCACCTGTATTACGGAAGGGAACCCAGCCATTTGAGGCCTTGCGGATTCCCAACCAGTAGCGGTCCCTTTTGGTGACGTCTTGACCTAAAAATTCTGTGTTTGCTCCACTTTCAATAAAGCTGAGCTCACCGCTGTTGGGTACCAGTGCAAGATTCCTGTAACGGTAGTACCATTTATTGAAGGAGATGGGGTTCTCAGAAATGATGTAGGCGGTGCCCAAAACACCGTTTTCGGTGCCCGTGTAGTTTTTGAAATGGAGTGTGGCTTCATCCCAAGTGTCCAAAGTCATCCACCAGTTTTCACCGGAGTTTCCTTGCATGTGTGGGAACAGCATGAAGCCCGGACCATTCTTTTCTTCCCCTAGCAATGGGTAGTTCACGTGACCAACCCAATCTCCATTTGACAATGTATTGGCGAGCATATTCTCTGCATTGGGATTACTGCCCCAATGCCAGAAAAGTGTGGCAGTACTTCCTCCAATTTTTCCATCGGCATTGGAAGAGCTTAATCGGCCATCCAACCATGCCATAGTTCCAGTCAGGCTTCCTACCGCAGATGGCGTTCTTGGCTGCGCCAATTGCGCGCCTATTGCGGAGTAAGGGAGGTCAGCCAAGGTTTTGGGCAGTGAAGCCCTGGATGCCGTGAAGTGGTAATAATCCACTGGAGATTCACTTCCAGTGATACCTGGGCTGGAGTTGGTTACTCTTGTTCCAGGCCCTTTCCAGTCTGCACCAGCCAAGTGTAGTGGAACGTCCTCAATTCTGGCCAATGTGCTGTTTACACCAAGAGATGCAAGGTCTGTTCCAAATTGATTGTCTCTATACTCTTGGTAGTGAGTGGGTGACCATGAAAGGAGTGTATCACCGAAGTATGTTCCCGATAGAGGTACTGACCTGAAGCCAATGGGTTCGCCAGCGATAGAAGCGTCGGTGCTGTAGGTCGCTACTGCGAGCAGTCGTTCTGTATGGTCGTTTGATTGCGCAAGATTGTCCTTGGCGTAATTGACCTCCACAAACTCATCTCCATCAAAAACTTGGAAGGAGCCCAACATGTCTGGGTTGGCAATGTTCAGCTGTGCGGTTCGAGTATCAGAACCTGATTTTCCAATCCAGTGCGAAGTTTCATTTGGATCCGCTGGGTCTGCTTGGAGTGAGATTCCTTTGATAGAGTCCAGTTTAAATACAGGTTGAAGGGAGAAGATGTTTACCGTTTCGTTGACAATACCGGGGGGCATATTTTCCGCGGTAGGTGTTGTCAGGAAGGTCTCAAAATTACCTGCGTCTGCCACTTCCAAATTGAACTCTTGACCAAACTGGATAGAAGTGAAGTTCTCGTAGATCACCAGTTCGCGCTTGTGAATGCCAGGAACCTTAAAGTCCCATGAGAGGTCGTCATAAGGACCTTCGATTTCGATAAGTCCATCAAAGCTTGTGCCTGTGTAGGCCATCAATGTCAATGGAATCCGGCGGTTAGCGTCAACAACGTCGCAGACGCCATCATTGTCCTCGTCGCCAGAAATCACAAAGCCAGTGCCGTCCTGAGCCCCATTACAATACTCGCAGGTTCCGGATGTTGGATAGAGCAAGCAGTCGCTCTGGGCATAGGGGTTATTGGGCTCTGCGGCTTCGTTGAAGTCGCATGCATTGGGGTCTGAACATCCAATTTCTTGAATGCACCAAACAGTGCCATCGATGAGGGTGTCTCCACCGAGGACGACACCAGACCCGTCTACGTCACCACTACAGAATTCACATTCTGAGAGTGAGTCTTTGTAGACACAATATGCTGGAATGAGCATCCCTACAGACCCCAAACCTGGAGGGGTGTATAGGATTTGTCCCGATTCGGGAACTGCACCTTCGGGGAGGAACTCATAATTGAGGTCGATGTAGACCTGATCTGCAGATCCATCCTTGGTTGCATTGATGTTGTAGTTGCACGCACTTTCGTCTCGGCAACCTGTACAATTCCAAGCATCCACACAGGAACCGTCATCATAGGTCGCAGTGGCCTTGTAATTGCACGCATTCTCATCCATGCAGCCTTCAAACTCATCACAGATGTTGTTGAAGTTGTCGTCCGAAATGCAAATGCCTGCACAGATATATTCGGTGCTTGGGCGGTGAGACTGCAGTTTGCGGTGTGTCCGCAGCATTCCTTCGGAAACACTGAATACACTTGCGTTTCCAAATTCTCCAGAGATGGTGATTTCTACATCGCCGTGGAAGAAATGTGCACTGGTATTTTCGCCAGTTGCATACTCAGCGGGAATGCTCCCTGTAATAGCAGTGCTTGAGTCACCTGTTACAGAAATGAATTCAGGGTGATCTCCTAAGATGGTCACCGGCGTCTCTGCGGGCACATCAAATAGGGTATAAGTTCCCCAGCCCATCAAGTAAACGCGACTGGCATCAAAAGAGCTGTGTCCGTTGAACATCATGGCGATTTCGCCATCTGAGACTTCCAAGGATACATCTGAGAATACATCTAGACACTCATAGTCTTCTTCGTGGTCACATACTTCATTGGTATTGGTATCGTAACCTCCGATGACCTCGAAGTCATCGTGGGGGAACTCGAACAATACATGTGCAGGGAAGGCGCCGCTTTGAATCACGCCATAACTCGGCATTGCCACCCATGCTCCGGGAGCGGGCTCGTTCTCAGCGACAACTTCATTGCCATTTTCATCATGCCAACGGCGGTCACCACCGTTGAGCCACATTTGAGCGTAATCATAGCGGCCATAGCGATGTCCTTGGATCAAGGCGTCACTGCGACCATCAAAGTTTTCGTCCGAATCCCAATTGGTGTAGACAGCCAATTGGCCATCCCGCAAGTCGCGCCAGGTTGAATCCGATGCGTTGTCCGAAACACCAAGCCAGAGATGTTCTACACTGCTGGCTGCACTGGTTTTGAAGAGCTCAACGATCTCATCGTTTTCTTGCTGACCGCCAATGCGGACCAAGTGCTCAGATAGTTGTCCAAATGCGTAGTCTTCTTCCGAGAGCAAGGACTCCATCGAGACTGCATCTGTAGAGATGTAATACTTACTGCTGTCTGTTCGGCCTATGTATGTAATGGGCAGCTGGTCCAATTCGTCTCTTTCAAAGAGACAGTGCTCGCATTCTTCTACAGGATACCTGCAGTCATTGTATTCATCCCTTGGGATCTCAATCATGGTGATGCGCGGCACATCCTTTGTAGGACAGGCTGCTTGGGTCAAATCGTATCCATTGCTATCTGCGACCGCGAAATTGAAGGTTGGGGTACAGAAGGTGGCGGGCAGCTCCAAGACCAAATGCGCATTGGAAGAGATGAAATCAAAACCGTCATCATCATGGATGAAGCGGAATCCATCACGGTTGGTCATGACCCACTCTCCTGAAGCAATGGGATGATTCACCCCCGTGGTATGTGTTCCAAATCCGGCTTCGGCTGGACGGTCCAATGTCCAGAGTTGGGCGTAATCGTATTCGTTGTCTGGAATGTCTTTTTTGCTCAAGAAGTTGGGGTCAGTATCTACGGGTTCCTCTGCCCAACTTGTATATGAACCTAAAAGAGATGAATCCCTCAGGAAAGTCCAGTTGCCTTCACCGATTCCTATTTTGTCATCATCCGTCAGTCCAAGCCAAGCGCGGTCGAGGCCAGCGTCGTCTAAGAGCGTGGTGAGGGCGTCATTCTCTTCGCTGCTGTTAATGACGACCAGGTTGGATTGAAGTTGAGGCCAACGCACTTGTGGGGAGTGTTCCCAATCATACATTGACAAGCTGTCCGTCATGGACACGTAGTATCGGCTAGGACCGAATTCGCCAATGGTGATAAACTTGTAACCGCTGATGTACAAAGTATCTGCTGGAGCCAGTGCAATGGTGTCTGCAAATCCAGTTCTAGTGGCCACGGTCATGGCCTCTTCAATACTGTGTATCGTGGCGATATGTCCGCCAAGAGAGTCAGCGTCTTCAATGGCAGCATCCCATTCAACAGGCTTGCGAGAAATGTAAAGGCGGGTGGAGTCTGTAGCTCCAATATGGAGGTAGTCTAAGAAGGAGTAGTTAGGGTAGTCATCGGTAGCAAGTGGATTGTAATTGCAGGCCGTAGGATCCATGCAACCCGAGATCTCGTTTTCGTCTAGGACACCATCGTCATCGGAGTCTACTAAAATGGCCAATGACGCCGTCATTTTGGACAAGTCTTCATCTGGTGTCCAGATTCTATTGCCCATTGGGCCCTCAAATTCGCAACGGACTGAGTCTACAGCTGGCGCGAAACCTAAGAAACTAGAAGTATCAACTATGGCGCGGGTGCTAAAGTTGAAGCCGTCTGGGTCCGTACATCCGTAGTCGGCAACCGCATTATGACTGATCGCAATAACGTTCATTTCGCGCTCGATCATTTGTCCATCAAAACGGCTGTCGATCGTGGTCTTTTCGTTATTGGTCAAGAAGGTCACACTGGAACGATCATAGTCGTCTAGGATCGGAGTGTGCAGGTATCTCGCGCCTTCTTGTTTGTGCATGGAGGCAGCCTCACCAAATGTGAGGGCTCTGTTCCAAATGGCGATATCGTCAATGACGCCATCCCATGTGCTGCTGCCGTCGATCTTGCCGCCCAAGGCGAAATCAGAAGTTGGGAGCTTGAGGGGAGTGGTATTGAAGGCTTCAAACTCTTTTTCCCCGTTCATGAAGCCGGTGAGGGTGCTATCGAATTTGTCAAAGGTGACCACAATGTGGTTCCAACTGTGATCGTGCACCTTCAGCTGATGGATTTCACTTCCTGAATGAATTTCAAGAAGCTGATCTTCTTTGATGATTTCAAAGACCTCATCTGCGGCTACGTTTTCTCCAGCGTTGGAGAAGAGTGTATGCCCGTCGTTGAGGGAAGATTCGAGGGTAAACCAGAATGAGAAGGACAGTGAACGGGGGTCACCATCCACGGATAATTGGTCTCCGGGAATAATGATGAGCGGGGTACTCTCATTCAGTCGCAATGCAGCGTGAGTGTTTCCAAAACGGTCAGAAGACCAAAGAGGGGAAGTCTCTGCAACTACATTGTTCGATATAGTGTCTGTTAAGTGATTGTCTAGAGGTGCCCAGAAGGTCATTCCTTCTGTGTAGAAGAACCCGCGATGATTGCTGGGGTCATCTTGATCCTCAAAGTTTTCGAGATAATTCAGTTCTCCTTTTGTCAGCCAAGTTGTTTCCTCCATGACTTGGACGTTGCCGTCTGAATCATCTTCCGCATTTGGTGCAACTAAAGAAACCGCTTTCAGGTCCGCAATCTCTTCGAATGCGTTTTCTTGAAGGCCGTCAAAATCAAGGGCGTAGATGTTGCCTCGAGAGTACAGGTCTTCCTCGCTTGCAACGGCCAGGTTTCCTCCGAACATGGTCGCATCTTCGGTGTTCTGAACCTCTACATCAAAGTGCCTAAATTCTACGTATCCCTCTTGGTCTTCGACGGCGATACTGAAGCGGTTTGAGCCAGAGTAGTTAAAGTCTGGAATGTATCTCCAGCTGTTCGATGCAGTTCCGAGTTCGTTTCTGCCATTCTTTGAGCAAATCAGGAAAGACAACTCCATAATGGCCTTTCTGTCCGAGATGATGTTGTTTGTAGTGGATTCAATATCATTGGACCCATTGTCTAAAAATCCGAAGCAATCCGAATCAGCAGGACAAGACTCATTTTCACTGTAATAAGGAGTGCTTCCCGATACACTTTGCCATTGATTTGATCCTTTGGATTTAAACTCGCCAGTCCAACCGGATGCCGCGCTCAAAAGGTTGGCCTCTGTGCTATTTGAAATAGAGACCAGACGACCGCCATATATGGCTTCAGTAGCCGTGCGGGCAGCATACCAATTGTCATAGGTGGATAAGCTTTGCAGGTAGAGAGCACTGTCTGTAGAAGCGATCAGCTCCCATCCCTCAGGAACATCAGGTGCTCCACAGGTCGAAATTTGGACAGCGTAACTGTCGTCTTCAGCTGACGGAGAATCGCCAAATGTGAATTGGACGAGGAGTGAGTCATCCTCCAAAGCTTGCATGTTGGCCAAGCTAAAGTTGTAATCGCACAGCCCGTCACAATTCACGTCTATGCAATCATCTTCATTGTCGCAAATTCCATCTTGGTCAATGTCTCCCCCGTCGCTGTCGCAATCTGCGTCGGTAACGATTGAATCGTTTTGGTCACACTTGTCTTGGAGAGCAGCAGTAAGCGTCAGTGGGTCATTTAGTGACTGCACCGAAATAGAAATGTCAAATTCGCTGCCTTCATACCCTTGGTCGTCTTTCACAGAAATGGAAATGTTATCCATTCCGTGGAATTCGGCGTCAGGGCTGTAGATGTAGTCTATTTCCAATGTTGTTGGGTTCAACACATCTTTCCGCACCAACTCAGCTGTTCCGTGACTACCATTGGTAATGTGCACGTCCTTTGCCTGGAGTCCGTCTGGGTCAATGAGCTGTATTGTCCTTTTCACGAAGGCATCTTCATACCAATCGATGGCACTTTCCCCAGTATAGCTGACGTCGCCGTCATTTTTGTGGCTGACGATAAAGTCAATGTTCACCTCGATCTTATTGCCATCTTCGTCTTCCAATACTAGGGTCAAGTAATCGTGGTTTTCACCAGCGGCAATTTGAGCCTCTGTGGGGAATTCGAAGGCTGGAGTGTAGACCTGGTTCGCCTGCAAGGATTGAGAAATAGCGAATGAGGCTGGTGAGCTTCCATGCGGGCTTGAGGCACTAACACCTGCCCCGTTTAGCATGGAAAGTGGGGCGTTCCCGATTCCGTCAGCATCATCTACCGCACTCAGGGCGAATTGCAGGGGCACATCTTCCTCGACTTGGAGCTCAATATTCCAAACGCCAGTTGCTGCGGGTGCTGTTCCCGACAATTCTTGTTGTGTTGAATTTTCTGGATTGGCGGGGCAATCCAATGAAACCAAAACAGGGTCATTGACCTGATCGAGCGTGATCGTCAACGGGACAATGACTTCTGCACCAAAACGGTCCATCGAGCTGAGTAAGACTTCGATGTTGCCGTTCTTGTGCAGGTTTGGCTCTACATCTAGCACGGCAGTCTTGATGTTGTGGCTTCCCGAAGTCATGATATTATCTCCGAGAACAACATTTGAAATGGACGTTGTTGCGTCTCCACTTTGGGCATCAGTTTCAGTGGATGAAGGATTCTCGAAAGGAGGTAAACTCAAGCCGTCATTATCATCAAAGAAAAAGTCAAGGCTCAAGGGGGTGTCCTCCGTTCCCTGAATGGTTATGGGTTCAGATGTTCCCGATGAGAGCGTTCGGGTATTGCTTGAAGTGACATTGCCACCAGTAGCTTGCTCAAGTGCTATGTATGTTACATCCGCAGTTTGACTCAGGGTGACTTCATATTCTTGCGTCGTCGCAAAACCCTGCTCGTCGTAGATGGTGACAAGGAAAATGAATGGTTCTGGATAGTCGGGGTGATACCCTTCAGAATAATGACTTGGGGGCGAGCATTTGCATGAAACCTCCAGGTTGTTATTGACCAGATTGGCTTCAAAATCAGAGCAAATACCTCCTGCATCTTCGAAGATGGCATTGCTTAAGCTCGAGGCATTCCATTCACCCTGATTGCTGAGTCCGTCAGCATCAAAAAGTGTCAGCTCAAAATCGAAGTCGATGTCTTCTTGGAATGTCAGGCTTGTGGATGCGGGGGATAAGAAATGTGTTTCTCCATCATCTACCCCAAACTTCATGACAGGAAACACCATGTTTGCAGTGTTGTCATGAACATCTGTGGCCTGAATGGTGAATTCATCGTCCCCGACGTGATTCAGATCACTCACATATTCCACAACGGCAATGTCTGGTTGGCTCAGCCCCATCAACGTGAGGTCAAAATCAAAAGACGCTGATTGATTGGGATTGACGTTGGTCAACGTAAAATTCCATGTTCCGTCCCCAGAAAGGCCGATGTAGTCTGAAGAGAAAAACTCGTACAGGCCTTCGCCTGAATCGGAAAGCCAATCTGCTAGAAGGGGAGTCCAATGGTAGTCCGTTGCAGAGATTGATTGGGCTTGATTACTTCCCAGGTCAACGGAGGACTCTCCAGAGGATGGATTGTTGAGACCAACCGTAGCAGAGTGACTGTTTAAATTGATGTCATCGTGCCAAATATGAATGACTCCATCGGTCTCATTGAGCACGAGTTGAGCGTTGATGAAAACCCCTGCATTTCCCGTCCCGTAGGGGTCATAACCGTAGGGGTCATAACCGTAGGGGTCATAAGGATCGTAGCCATAGGGGTCATATGAGCCATACTCCATGACATCGTTGTAGCTAATAACTACCTGCCTGTTTGGAGCTGACCCCACAATATTGTAAGTAATAGAACCGGATTGACCAGGGTCGAGGTCTGTGTGGAAAACGTGTATGGATGGATTTGGATGCTCCAAGGATGGAAGCGTTGCGCCTTGGCAACACCATGCGTTGGAATTAGCCCCAAGCCATACTACTCCATTTGATGAGACGGAAATCTCATCGTATTGATTTCCGTAAAAATCAAATGTAAATGGGAGGTCGACGGTTTCTGTGCAATCGTCACAAGTTGAAACGATTGCTAGCATTGAACCGTTACTATCCATTGGGGAGTCAGTGGATGATCCGTCTTCGATATTCAGTTCGAAACCATCGTTGCCACTTCCAAATTCAACGCAGTTATTTAATGGAGAACAGATTTCAAGAATCAGGTCTTGAGGAGAAGCGCCAGAGGATGAAGCTTCAGTCAAAGCGAGCGCGACCTCTTCCAAGCTGCCCGTAGCATAGAAGTTTGTGGATTGGCTGCTGTTAGGCAATAGGGTAAGGGTTTCTTCAAATGGAGAAAGCTCGCCAGCTGATTTCATTTCAAGGGTTAGCGCACCATGATTGGGCGCGTCCGAGATTGAATAGCCTTCAAGGCCATCTCCGTCTGTCCCTATGATTTCAATATTAAAAATGCCTTCCTCGGGAATTTCGGTGGAAAATGCGGTAGCCGTTCCTCCGTTTTCAGAAATAGAGATGTTTTGCGGGTTTCCATTTCCACCATTCAGAGTGAAATCTGCGATGAAAGGATCCATAACACTCGTTACTGTGATGGAGATGGTTTTGGTTGAAGAGTTGTATTGCCCATCATTCACTCGGTAAGTGAATGAGTCGCTACCGTACCAATTAAGGTGAGGTGTATAGTTCACGCCAGAGTTTCCTACCAATGCCAGTGTTCCATTTGTTGGCTGTGAGACTATTGATCGGGTTAGTTGTGCATCGCTATTGTTGTCGTCGGATGCGCCCAGCAGAATTTCTTTTACAACGTCCTCATCAGTTGTCACGTTCTGACTGAATGCTTCAGGTGCATCGTTTACGCTGTTTACTGTGATGGACACAGTTTTTGAGGTTGAGTTTAGAGCTCCATCGTTTACTCTAAAGGTGAAGCTGTCTGAACCGTGGTAGTTAGCATGGGGCGAATAAGTGCGTTGATTACCTGAACCGGACAAGGTTCCATGTGATGGGTTGGAAACAATACTGTAGGTCAAAGCAGACCCTTCAATGTCAGAACCGGTTAAAGTGATGGATTTATTGGTGTCCTCATTTGTTGAAACGCTTTGAGCGTTAGCAACTGGGGGGTCATTCACCGCCTGGACGTTGTAGTTCAGAGTTTTGGTGCGGCTCCGTCCTGGAAAGGACACCGTGTATGAGCAATTGCCTGAGCCATTATAGTTGGCCGGTGGGTTGATGCTGAATTTGGCATGGTTGCCCGTATGACTGCCTTCAGTAATCCAGTTAGGACATCCAGAAAGAGAGATGCTTGGCGCGCTTGCGCAGTCATAGTTATACAGGGCTGCGCTCCACGTAGCGCTGTTGTCTTCATTCAATACGTCGTTGATTGCAGCTACTTCAGGGGCGTCATGATCAAACCATACATAACGAGAGGAGTACCAGGTTGCGTAGTTCGTCGTATAACATGTCTCCCATCCAAAGGCCCCACAGCTATATGAAGTTACGTAGCTGTAGGGGCGACTAGCCGAAATGAGGATGTGATCGCTATGTCCAAACAAACCAGTAGAACTGTTCTTGTAGCTGCTGGCTGTGTAGGCCCAATTTGCACTGGAATTCCAGTTTCCGTTTGTCTTCGAAACGGTAGAAGACCCATAGGGAGGGTTGCTAACGGTGTAGGCTACCGACCCAGTCCAACTAAGGCCGGGAAAGTTTGGCTGCCATGTGCCGCCTTCTGAATCACACAAATCGACACCGCTAATCGTCTGGGCATTTGCATTGCATGGAGCAAGAAAAGAGGCGAGGAAAAGGAAGAGAATTCCTGCGATAGACTGTCCCACGTTAGGACACACCGGGATGCTTCCGGCAGGGGTGAGCTTGAACATATTGAGCTTTGGTTAAGGCTTGTCTAAAAGTAGTTTTTAAACCTTCTTGAATGGTATAAGTAAAACCTTTTCGTTCGTCTACGATTAAAGATGATAGGGCCATATTTATTGACTCCCCGAAGGAAGGTGTCGTTTTGTAAGACGTTTCCTACAGAATATGTGTCATGTGATTTTGGTGAGATATTATAAATTTTGGGCTCGGCTGGTTTCATCTCGCCTCCCACTGAATTTGAACCTGTATTGAGGGGGATTTGCTTGTTGCTTTTTGGAGCCTAGGCTGAATCATTTGGATTTTGAGATGGAGTCGTGCAGTCCTGGTCAAAGCTGAAATGGTTGTCTTGGTGAGCATCTGCAATTTCATTGTTGGCTGATGATGCGTGAATGTGCCAGGCAGCTTGGATGTTGACGAATGCCTGTCTTCGCGAGTCATGTGGCATGCCTCGTTTAAACCCCTATTTTTGCTCCTCGAAATCGCACACCTACAAAAGAGAGGACCATGGCCACCAACCGCACCTTTACCATGATCAAGCCGGATGCTACCGGCGCAGGTCACACCGGCAAAATCATTGACCGGATCATCGAAAACGGCTTCACCATAAAAGCGATGAAGTGGACCCAGCTTTCGTTAGCCGATGCCCAAGCGTTTTACGCCGTGCATAGCGAGCGCCCTTTCTACGGTGAGCTCACCGAATACATGAGCAGCGGTCCCATTGTGGCTGCCATTCTCGAGAAGGACAACGCGGTTGCGGATTTCCGGACGCTCATTGGAGCGACAAATCCAGCTGAGGCTGCCCCTGGCACCATCCGTGCGGACTTCGCAGAGAGCATTGCCGCCAACGCCGTCCATGGCAGCGACAGCGATGAGAACGCGGCCATAGAGGGCAGCTTCTACTTCAGCGAGCGGGAGCTCGCCTGATTGTCGGTTTTCCGAACCTCATATGTCGTGTCCCTTTGACACGATTTGAACGACCCCTCAGGTCGGCAGTACTTTCGCGCCCCAGCCTTCCATGCACAGGGAGGTTCAATACACAGAACGAACATGGAAAAGATCAAGGTCCATAACCCCGTCGTTGAGCTCGATGGAGATGAGATGACGCGCATCATCTGGCAATTCATCAAGGATCGCCTCATCCTTCCTTACCTCGACATTGAGTTGTTGTATTACGATCTCGGTATCGAGAAGCGCGACGAGACCAACGACCAAATCACAGTTGACGCGGCGGAGGCCATCAAGAAGCACAGCGTGGGCATTAAGTGTGCGACCATCACGCCTGATGAGCAGCGTGTGGAGGAGTTCGACCTCAAAAAGATGTGGCGCAGCCCGAATGGTACGCTCCGTAACATCATCGGAGGAACGGTGTTCCGCGAGCCCATCATCATGAAGAATGTTCCGCGATTGGTGCCGGGTTGGACACAGCCGATTTGCATTGGCCGTCATGCCTTCGGTGATCAGTACAAGGCGACAGACACTGTCATTAAGGGCAAGGGTAAACTGACCATGACTTTTATCCCTGAAGGTGGGGGGGAGCCTACTGAATGGGAGGTGTACAATTTTGAAGGTGATGGCGGTGTGGCCATGAGCATGTACAACACCGATGAAAGCATCTACGGTTTTGCGCGGAGCTGTATGAACCAGGCGCTCGCCAAAACTTGGCCCTTGTACCTGTCTACAAAGAATACCATCCTCAAGGCCTACGACGGTCGCTTCAAGGACATCTTCCAAGAAGTGTTCGACAACGAGTTTAAGGACCGCTTCGAGGCGGCGGGCATCACTTATGAGCACCGCTTGATCGACGACATGGTCGCCGCGGCCATGAAGTGGAACGGAGGATTCGTTTGGGCTTGCAAGAACTATGATGGTGACGTGCAGTCCGACACCGTGGCCCAGGGCTTCGGATCACTCGGCCTGATGACGTCTACCCTTGTGACGCCCGACGGCAAGACCATGGAGGCCGAGGCCGCTCACGGAACTGTGACCCGTCACTATCGCCAGCATCAGCAAGGCAAGAAGACGTCCACCAACCCCATTGCGAGCATCTTCGCTTGGACACGAGGCCTTGACTTCCGCGGCAAGCTCGATGGAAACGACGCGCTTCGCACGTTTGCCCAAACTTTGGAGCAGGTGTGCATTGACGTTGTGGAAAGTGGTCGCATGACCAAGGACCTCGCGTTGTTGATTCACGGAAAGGATATGACGGAAGCACACTGGCTCACGACGGAAGAGTTTTTGGACGCCATTGACGGTGACCTCAAGGCCCGCATGGCCTAAGTCACACGGTGTGCCACCTGAAAGATTGACTCAGGAATGAGTATTAAAAGGCCCTTCGGGGCCTTTTTTTTATAGCGCCATGAGGGCTTCAAAAATGGCCTCGAATTCAGCGGCGAGTGGGGGCCAATGGGTGTGAATGTTCTCGCTGTCCAATGCCATGAGACCCCGTTCCAAGGTCAGGGCATTCCACTGTTGAAGGGTGGGGCTGAGGGCATGCCTGACCTCTTTGATTTGATCCATGTCTCCACTTTCAATGGAAGCCTTGATCTTGTCGCAGCCATCGCGATACGTGTTCAGATTGACTTCAATGAAATCACGCCAGTCTTCGTTGTCATCACCGAAGATGGATTTAAAGTAATCCGGGTTGAATTCAGTTTTGGTCGAAGCGCTCATGGTTCGGGTATTTAGCCAGGATAGATTGCAATTGTTGTGGGGTAAGGGGTTTGGTTAAAACGCCGTCAAAACCGGCCTTCTTGAATTTATCAAGCTGTTCAATTCCTCCGTGGGCAGTAAAGGCATAACTCATGGGGCGGGATTGTTCAAACCGCTCCAATTCTTGCAGTGCAGTCAATGTTTCATACCCGTCCATTTCAGGCATTTGAATGTCCATGAGGATCATGTCAAAGTCTGCATGAGAACAAGCGTGAATGGCTTCTTTTCCGGAGGAGACAATGGTTAAATCCACATCCATTGGCTTGCACATGGCCTTCATGACCATTTGGTTGGGCATCAGGTCTTCGACATACAATATTTTGAGGTTGCCTATAAAGGGGGAATGAGTATCCGCGCCTTCATCTGGTAAACCTGATTGAACCAGGGGGAGCCTCAGGGTAAAGGAGAAGGTGGTGCCCCTGCCTGTTTCGCTGTCAAGAAGGAGCTCACTGCCCATAAGCTGCAACAGTTTGACCACGATTCCCAATCCTAAACCTGTTCCTCCAAACTTTCGAGTGATGCCGGTGTGTACTTGTTGGAAGGCTTGCAGGACTTTCCTTTGGTCTTCTTTTGAGATGCCTATTCCTGTATCCTGCACGGACCAGTGCATCACAAATTCATTTCCTTGTTTTTCTCCCGAAGCTTTGAGTGTGACCTCACCTTCTTCCGTGAACTTGAAGGCGTTGGACAGGAGGTTTTGTACGATTTGATTGAGGCGTGTTTCATCGGCTTGCACAAAGACGCCATCGCAGCCATTGAAGTCTTTGGAAAAGGAAACTTTGTTGGACCTCGACTCTGTGTCTACACGAACAACCTGGTTCAGGAAGTCGAGCATATTGAGGGTCTTTGGGGACAATTCTAAGCGCTGAGCATCGGCCTTGGAAAAATCAAGGATGTCATTGACGAGGTTGAGCAAATGACGGGACGAGGATAGGATGTTGGCGTTGAATTCAGCACTTTCGTCAATGCGCTGAGGGTCATTGAGCAATTCCGCCAGCACAATAATGCTGTGCAAGGGAGTTCGGATTTCATGGCTCACAGTGGCCAGAAATTCATCTTTGGTTTTAAGTGCTTCTTGCAATTGAAGCTGTGCAGCTTTGAGTTGTGAGATTTCGAAACCATATGTCAACAGGTAGGATGTCTTTTCCTCTTTTCCAATGCTGATCAGGTAGCGTCCAATGAGGTAGTCTTGATATCCATCGCCGGTTTTCAGCCTGTACTCGTGGGTTTCAATTTTCTCGCCCGCCCAAGTTCTTTTGTCCAAGCTGACGGATTCTTCGACCCATTCTGAGTCAAACACCTCGCTTTCAGTATGGCCCAACATCACCTCTCTACTTTTCCCTAAAACCTCAATGGCTTTATCGTTCACGAAGCTGTACTTCAAGTCTCGCTTTTTGAGCGTGACCAACAGCGGAAGACCATTGAGCAGTTGAGAATTGAGTTCGCGCTGCTTCTCTAAGTCTTTGGTCAGTTGCTTTGATTCGGTGATGTCTCGAATAAAACTGGAAAAGACTTCTTCATTGTCCATTTGAACTGAGGTGATATACAGTTCAATGTCAAAGACCTCTCCATTTCTGCGCAAACCTTGTGTTTCAAAGCTCTTGTTGAGCACAGGTCCGTGTCCAGTGCTATGGTAGTGAGACATGCCACTGTTGTGGTTTTCTCGATGTTGATGAGGAATGATGAGTTTGGCCAGTGATTGCCCGATGGCCTCCTCTCTGCTCCAGCCAAAAATCAACTCTGCTTTCCGGTTCCATTCTACGATGCGAGACTGGCCGTCTGCAATCACCATCGCATCCAACGCTGATTCAATGACACTTCCAAACAAGTTTCTGCTGTCCTGAAGCTCGCTAAGTGTTTTTCGGAGGTCTTTGGTTTGCCGTTTGATTTCGTTTTCCATGCCCTGGGTCAGGACGCTGTTCCTGTCCCGTTGTTCTATGAGTCCGGCTCTGAGTCTTTCCAACGCTTTATTTAATGACTTCAACTCCCAAATTTGAGAGCCACCTTCCACAGCGGTTTGTAGGTCTCCCTTGCCAATCTGATCGGCCAGATTCCTTACCGCTCTGAGGGGTTGTGACACCTTGCTAAAGAGGAAGAAATAAAGAAGGGTAACTGCTATTAGAATGAACAACATCGCGACCTGCAGTGGGAAGTTGAGTCGCGCCAATTCGGAGTTAATAAAGGACTGTGAGCCTAAGACAATCACCTGGCCTGTGAAAGAGCCTCCTTTGAATGGAGCGCTGACCAGAAGAAAATTCCCTTCGGCGGCTTGGATTTGGGCTTCAGTGATGCCAGGCGGGGAGGAAGCCACGAGCGCATTCACACCATTCGATTCGAGCAGGAGGGCTGAATACTCTAGGCTCGGTCGGTTACTGGCACTTTGGAAGACATTGGACAGATTGGACCAGTCGTCATATTTTCCTGCAACACTGATGTTATTGGCCATGAATTTGACCAACTCCGACAGTTCAGATATTTGAAATTCCCTCAGTGTTTTGGCCTGTTGATTTGGGATGTAAAATCCTACCAAGGCGGTCAACAACAAGGCCATGAGCATAAATGGCCCCCAAATTCTGGCGATAAGAGAATTCAGGAAGTTCATTTCACGTCAATCTCCAACTCAGGGGGCGGAGGGAGGCTATACAGCATGCCAATGGCACCTGGATGCGCAGAAATGTATTCCACAACTTCTGTTTCGCTGTCCAACAAAACGGGTGCTCCCGATCGACCCTGAAAGACAAGAGATAACCAGTGTTTTTGATATTCAAAAGCATCTGTTCCCAACGCCCATTGTGCTGTTGCTTCAAAGTTCTGAGAGTTACTCGAAGTCAGGACGACGGTTACTGTTTTGTTGTTGTCCCAGAGGCTTTTGTTCCCAAGAAACACAGCCTTTAGTTGCCTGTTCGAGAGGGCTTGGGTTCCGATGTCATTTGCAATGGGTGTGCCGACTTGCCCAATCATAAGAAAGGGCAGTATGAGCATCGGAGGAAGAAGAAGAAGTCTAATCCGCTTCATCAGAAAATGCAATAAGCGAGGCGAAACTTGAGCTCCCAAGCGTCGTCTGCAGGAACTTCATATCCATCAACACCCAAGTAACGTTCTATCTGGATCTGACTCTTGATGTAGGGGCTGAATTCCCGTGACCAGCCCAAACCAAATTTGTATTGTCGATGCGATTTCAAGTGCAGGTCTACTTCCTCATAACTTGAGCAATCGAAGAGGCCATAAATCCCATCGCGCTTCGTGACCTTCCTGCTCGCAAAAAGGTACATTGTATAGTTGTTGGATGTGCCCAAAGAGTCCAATCCTCCAGTCAAATCTGGGTCGTTGGTGTCACTGATTGCTGTGCGGTTCCATGTACTTTCTATCAAAGTCTCCCACTTGCCTTTGTTCCGCCAAAAGCTGAAGCAATACAGCTCAAAGTCGAGGTCCAATGCGTAGAAGTTCGGGTCCCCCATGGCATAATGGTACTTGCTTGAATGTCCTGCGTGGCTTCCAATCATGTTGCTGAAAATCCGATCACGGTACGCACTAAAGCCAATGCGCATGCGCTCCTCTGGTTTAATGTGAACCGCTGCCGTGATGGACTTTTGCGCCGACCCGTCCGTTACATCATTGGCGCTCATTCCATTGGCAACGACAAAATCATAGCCGAACCCAATGCCTCCGATATTTTGTCCTTGTAGCCGAAGCCCCAAGGAGTGGATGGGTATGCTCAGGCCGAAAGATTTAGGCCGGTCAATGGTTGGGAAGAACAGCCTTCCGTGGTGATAGACGTCATTCCAATAGTTGACGGGGGTGTGCATTTTCCCTACGATCACAGACAGCCAATTGCGATGCTGGTACTTAAGTCGAGCACGTTCCACGCTGATTTTGAAACCCGAACCGCCATGTCCTTCGACATTATTGGGACCCACCACTGTCTCTCCCAGGAGGGATATCCGAGGTGTGATTTGGCTCAGCACGAAAAGATCTTGCTCTCCCAGACTGAAGTTGGAGGCATATTCTCCATCGACCTCCTCTGCTGCTGCCGTGAGGTGACCAAATATTTTGAATTGAGTGTCAGGGTCTTGTGCAAGTAGCTGCTGACCTGCAAATACTGCTAAAAGGAGGAGGGGGGTTAGTCTCATTGTTATTCCGCGACGTGAATAAAGATAGGGCTTGCCAGACAGGTCTAATCGATTCAGCTTCATGAGCTTTAAGAATTTGACGAAAGTCATGGCATTGTGATGATTTCGGTCATTTAGAGTGTGTACGGCGGAAATTAATTTCGGTTCCATATGCCCATTTCAAAAACCGGAAACTTCCGTTTTTCACTTGTTGTAGCGGCTTTTGGTACTGTTGCTTTGTGGTTTGCTTTGGTAGGATTGCACGCGTTGGGCCACATAGGTTCTAGCGACATTCCAGGTATTGCTGGTTTTACAGCCTTTTACGTCTTGTGTTGGGCCGTAGTGCGGCTGGGCGGCGGTCGCCAACGCTGACCTGCGATGTCGGATGTCCAGTGAGGCCGAAAGCGTTATTGCTTGGCCGCTGCAGACGAGGTCGGGACGCTCCGGTTGAACGGCAATCCCATCTGGTACTTGATGTTGTCACTCTGCGACGGGTCGGTGATGTCGAGCCCGTACACCACGTCGGCGGTGTCGCCATAGACGAAGGTGCCGAACAGTCGGTCCCAGACGCTCAGTACGTTGCCGTAGTTGCGGTCCGTCCACGGCACTTCGTGGTGGTGGTGGAACTTGTGCATGTTGGGGGTGACTACCAGCCAGCTGAGCGCCTTGTCCACTGCCAGCGGCAGCGCCACGTTGCTGTGGTTCCAGTAGGTGAAGAAGATGGTCACGATGCGGTAGAACCCGTAGAACGCCACCGGCGCCCCCGTCACGATCACGCCGAGGAGCGCAAACGTCTCGCGGCACACGAAGTCGATGGGGTGGTGGCGCGTCCCGGTCGTCACGTCCACGTGGGTGTCGCTGTGGTGCACCATGTGCAGCCGCCACATCCACTTCCAGTTGTGCAGCAGGTAGTGGACGGTGTACTGGGCAATGAGGTCCAGCGTCATCACCGTCACCAGCAGCTGCAGCCAGAGCGGCATGGCGACCCAGTGCAGCAGCCCGAATCCGGTCGCCGCCGTCCATTCGAACAGCCCCACAGCCGCCACCCCGAAGGCCACGTTGATGGCCATGGTGGTCGCCAGGAAAGTCAGGTTGGTCCGCATGTGTTGCCCTCTGCGGAAGCCCTCGCTAAACAGGGGCCTGACCGACTCCACGATGAGGTTGACCGACATGCACACGACGATCCACCCCAGCTTCTGCCAGGCCGGCATCGCCTCAAACATCGAAAGGAACTGCTCCAGCGTCATGCCGACAATCTACGCCACCGCGCCGCACCGCCGCTCCCCGCGGTCCACCGCCCCCTCAATCCTTCACACACCGCACGGAAAGGCCGTTGCTGTGGGCGTAGTCGGGTGAGGCCACGTTGTTTTGGATGGCACAAGCATAGGATCGTCCTGTGCTGTGGGGGGTGGACGTCCACCAGTAGCCATTGGTCAGGGAATGGGCAAATTCACCCCAGTAGGGATGGGTGGGGTTGTAGTGGAAGCCTCCTGGAGTGGCGTTGAATCCGAAAGCATCTGAACCATTCCCCGTGGTGCTCCACCCTGAGGTGGATTTCAGGGCCGCGGCTTCCGCTCCAGCGTGTCCATTGGCTGCCGCATGGGCTTCGAGCGATTGCCAATCGGGTAAAGTGCTAATGTGCCAATCCGTGGGGCACAGGTTGCGGGAGTCCGTGATTGCGGCGCCCTTGTAGAGCAAGCCATAGCTGTCGATGCTGACGGAGGCGTTGTTGAATGCTGCGTAATGGGCGGCATCAAGAGTGCTCCCGTCCGAATAGGATTCTGTCCGCAGATTTTCGGCGAACCAGCATTGGTCTCCGATTCCCACGACGCTGTAGTCGTAGCTATAAAACGTGACGTGATCCTGGCCGACGCATGGACCTTCAACGCTTGTGGACCCATCCTCCGTGAAGTTGGAGCAATTCGACAGTGAATCTTGCAACGCGAGAATGAGGCTGTCTTGAACCGCGTTTTGTGCCATGAGAATCTGATAGCCCTCTGCCAGCTCTTGAAGATTCAAGAGCGTGCATTCGGCATCGGGTGCCACGGAGGGCGGCGTGATGATGCAGGACTGCGTTGCGGCATCCCAATGCATGCCTTCCCCGCAGCATCCGGGGCCTGGGCAACAGGAGTAGTCGCATGAGCCATCATCCGCTTCTGCAATTGCGCTGTAATTGCAGGCGGCAGGATCCATGCAGCCGTTGTAGGTGCATGGGCCTCCGGTGCAAGTAGCATTGGGCGCATAGTTGGTGGCCTCAGCATCTCCGCATTCCAATTCCGTGACGGTGATGATCACATTTTGGCTGCAACCTGAATTTCCTGAAGTGGCCGTGATGGTGATGGTTTCATCGGCAACAACCATCAAGGTGTCTTGTGTTGAGCCATCGGACCACGTGATGGTGTCTGCTGATTCAGAGGCCACATCACTGCCAGCTGCCATGGGAATCATCCATTCTGGCAGCAAGGAGAGGTCGCATCCCATGTTGGTCCCATTTTCACCTGTGCCGATGCAGGGTGAGCCTGGTGACAGGCTGAAATCGAGGTTGTTCGCATCCACGAATAGGGGGGCTCCCGAGATGTTCCCATTGCCGCTGATGCCTTCGCCCAGACTGTAATAGAAATTGACGATGCTCTGGTTACCGGACACGTGATGTCGTGCAGGGCCACCTTCGAACAGGATACAGCTGCGAACATCCCCTTTGTGGTCCCCCCAGCCTGAGCTGTAATAGACGCCTGAGTTATTGTGAAAGGTGCAATGGTCAATGGTGTTGAGGCCGGACCAGTTGGTGCCGAGATACGTGATGGCGTTTGTCGGAGCGGTATTGTCGATGAAGAGGCAGTTTTCAGCTCGTTTTCCGTGATCCAACCGCAGGATGTAGCTGCTTCCCGTGTTCCGAAACCAGGAACAGTTCCGGTACTCCTGAGCTGGATTGGCCACGTGGCCATTGCCATGGGAGATGCCGGAATTATCCATGAACAGGCTGTTATGACAGTAGAAGGATTTCTTGCTGGCCGCGATACCTCCACCTAAGTTGTTTTTGAAGACGCAGGACTCCACTCCGGTCTGCGGTCCGCTGGTCTCAGTGTCCCCAATTTGAATGGCAGTTCCTGCGACATCCCCAGCCCTCTTGCATTCGGAGATGATGCAGTTTTGGATGAGGAGCCCTGAATTGTCCTCAATGAAAATGGCGGTGCCGTAATTCGTCGGGCCCGAGGTGGGAAGGCCTTGCGTGATGTGGAATCCTTGAATGATGGTGTTCATTGACTCGCCGGAGTTGGCGATGAAGCCGCGGTCTAGGTGCTCGCAGTCGATGATGGTCACCTCCGGCCCATCTGCAGATTGGATGGTGATGGACTTGCCGAGCGGGCTGATGTTGCGGTTGCCTGTTCCCGTGTACGTCCCGGGAAGGACCGTGATCACGTCCCCGTTGCTGGCTTGGTTGACGGCGGCTTGAATCGTGCCGAATGGGCTGGCTTCCGAACCATTTCCTGAGGCACCGGATGAGACGAACCATTCACTGTTGCCTGTTGTCTGTGCATACGGAAGGGTTGCGGGGGAGAGGTTGTCTATGAAGAGGGTCAGCGTGTCGCCGGCGCACACAGTGGTGTCGGAGAGGTTTAGGGAAAACCCTTCGGCACAACTGCCGTCGTCCTGATTGGCGTCGGGGTTGTAGTTGCAGGCGGCAGGATCCATGCAGCCTTCTGGAGGGGTTACCTCCATGGCATGCAGGTCGAGTATTTCGGTTTCCGTCAGAGCTCGGGACCAATATCCAATGTGGTCGATGTCCCCAATCAGTTCATGCCAACCATTGCCCCTCATGCCTATGGAAACGGGAAGAGTGTTGGAGTTCATGGCTCCCGGAGAGGAAGCGGAGTTGACCAGTTGCCCATCGAGATAGAAATGAATAGTCGAGGGTGTGAAGACCCAGGTGATGTGGACCCATGTGTTTTGTGGAATGGTGGTGCCAATCCCTGCACCGCCATTGCTTCCAATGGTCCAGCTGAGGCCTCCACCGGGCGAATGCTCAAAACTCGATCCCCATCCGGAGGGTTCTCGTTTGCTCATGAGAAGCGAGTTTCCATTGGGCGTGGCTGAGGAGTTGTTCTGCCAACGATATAGTGCGGTGAGGGTGTACGAACTCGCGTTCCAGATGCTGTTATGGGGGATTAGCACTTGGGCGTCACCATTGAAGTGTGCGGCTTCGATGGCTTCCCCAGATGCCCCGGTGGTGAAGGTCACATTCGACATCGAACCGTTCTGGCCGTTGACGCTGGCATCATTGGCGTTGCCGTTGAACGGATACCAGGCGACGAGGCCGTCGGTGGGGACGTAGGAGGGGAGTTGGGCGGAGGCGGTGAGGGTGGCCAGGAGGGTGGCGAGTAGCAGCAGGGGGCGCATGGCAAGTGGTTTGGTATAACCAAAATACTGGCACCAGTGTGTAAAAACTGAGCTGTAATTATGCGCTGTCTAATTGCGGATAATCGTGTTTCTAAGAGTCGTCGGTGGATGTGGTGAGGAAGCGGGGGTGGAAGTTGAGGAGGTGGGCCTCCTGTTGGGCGCGGGTGAGGGCGGTGTAGAGCCAGCGCAGCCACTCGATGTCGACCATTTCTTCGGTGAGGTAGCCTTGGTCGACGACGATGGCAGGCCATTGGCCGCCTTGGCTCTTGTGGGCGGTGACGGCGTAGGCGAATTTGACCTGGAGGGCCTGGGTGCAGGGGTCCTGCTTGGCGGCCTCGGCGACCTTCCGCTTGCTGCCGAGGTGGGCGTGGTCGAGCATGACGTCTTCGAAGAGCGTTTTCATGCGGGCGCCGGGCAGGCTGGGCCCGTCGACGTGGAGTGCGTCGAGCATGATCTGAGCTTCGAAGGAGGGGGCGTCGGGGAAGTCCTCCATCTTCAGGTCGGCCGTAGCGTAGCGTAGGCCGTATCGTTCAAAGCGGCGCACGATTTTCTGGACGACGAGGGTGTCGCCGTTGGCGATGAGGTCGGTGGGGTAGGCGTCCTCGTCTTTGAGCCAGTGGTAGTTGTTGCGGACGACCATGAGGCGGTCGCCAGCGTCGAGTTCCTCCTCGCGCCAGAGGATGCGGCGGCGGATCTGCTCGTTGAAGTCGTTGGCCCGGCGGTTGGACCGGGTAATGACCACCACTTCCTGTTCACCATATCGGTGGTGGAGGTCATCGAGCAGTTCCGCCAGGTCATTGCCAGTGACCGAATGCAGGTCTGGGTAAGGAGCGGTGTCGAATTGGGGAAGTGGGGCATCGACGTTTTCAGGCAGGTCCTTGGCCAAGGCAATGTTTTGCCTCAGGGCATGGGCATTCGCGAGTATGCCGCTGTCCAATTCCTGACGGACAACGTCATCGAGGGTGCGTTCGGCGAGGGTGAGGTCGAATTCGCGGGCCAGCCTTGGGCCGTCGAGGGCGGGGGAGATGGGACTGCCAACGGGAGGAAGCTGGGCGTCGTCACCCACTAAGATGATCCGGCTGCCGGGGGCCTGCAGGCAGAATTGAAAAAGGTCCGAGAGGAGGTCGCGTTGCCCGAACCCAGCACCTGTTGCGCCGGTTTGCCGAAGACCACTGTCGCGGCCAATCATGGAGGCCTCATCCACGATGAAGACGGCTCCCTTGCGGGTATAGGGCGCAATACTCGCAGATGTCCCGCCATCTGGGGTGGCTTTGCGGAGATAGATGCGCCGGTGGATGGTGCTGGCCTGGAGGCCGGCATAGCGGCCCATGACCTGCGCTGCGCGTCCAGTTGGCGCAAGCAGTTCGACGGGCCGGCGGAGGTCTCGGAGGACGCGGACCAAGGCGGCCATGGTGGTGGTCTTTCCCGTTCCGGCATAACCGCGAACCACCAGGCAACAGCGCGGCTGCGTGCTCATTAAAAACCTTCCCAGCGCATGGATGAGCCCGTCCTGACTTGGCGTCGGGGCATGCGGAAATGCGCTTCTGAGGCGGTCTTCAGCTTCTTCTGAGGTGGGGGTTGATGGCACGTTACAAAGGGGCGTCGTCTACAAGTTGCAAACGGTCGGGGCAAAGTACGGACCCAGAGGGCGGTCGTCCGCTTGGTATTCATTAGCTTCGCCACGCTTGATTCGCACCCATTTTTGCGCCCACGAGCATGAACGATTCGAACGACAAATACCGGAACCTCTTGTTCCTCGTCCGCAGCCACAGCTTTAGTCTGATTCTATTGGTGGCTGGTATTGCATGGACCACCATGTATATCCGCAGTGTCTTGGCTTCGACCGACACGGCAGATTTGAGCCAGCCCACAGAGATGCTTTTTGCTGGATTGGCTTTGATTTTAAGCGCCGTCTTGGCCATGCCGGCCGTTTTGGACCGCATTCCCCAAAAGGCATATCGCGTGCTCATGGCTGCAGGCGTCATAGGTGCCGCTTATTTCTTCATGGCGTCCACCAATTCTGTGCTGGATGAGGAGCAATTCTTGGCAGACCAGAAGGCCGTAAACGCCATCACGATTCAACGTTTGACGGACATCCGTGATGCACAATTGGCGTACAAAGACGTCCATGGTGAGTTCACCGACAGCTTTGACACCCTCTTGGCTTTTATCAATGCGCCCCTCGTGCCATTGAACTTCTCCATTGGGTCTTTTCACGATACGCTTCCTGAAGCCATGTGCTACGAGGAAGGCTATGTCATCCGGCGTGCCGATGTGCCTGGGGTTGCCGCAGAATTGGGCTGGGACGAGCAATCCTTGCTCGACAGCATTACCGCTGATGCGGTCGCTTACAAAGTGCGTGACACCTTGTACACTTCCTTCTTTGCCGAGAATTTTGTTGAGGAGAAGAGGACCGACAAAAAGCTGCCCAAAGTGGATTTGGATTCTCTGTCGTTCAGCCCGACCTCGGGTGAGCGCTTTATGATTGACACCACTTATGTGAACCAAAGTGGATTGCGCGTTAGTGCGATCAAGGTTCAAGACCCTACGCCATTCGGACGGGCCAATGTCAAAAAGGATACGCTCCGTTTTGGCTCGCTGGTGGAAGCGCATACAGATGGAAACTGGCGCCAATAAGGGCCAGAGAGACTTTGTTCTCACTGCACTTGACGGCACACAGGATGTGCCGGAAGGGGCATTCCCATTGTGGGTATTTGACTCTGGTCAGTCCATGCGTTGGCTCAGAACTTCAGAGGATGGCAGTGCCCTGGTAGAAGGTGGTCTGCACATTTGGAAGGCACCTCCGGGACCGGGCAGAATGCAAGAGCGCGTGAATTGGTTGACGTCCAGTATGCAGTTGGAAACCGCTGGATCTGTGACGTGGATGTCGGATGGTGCCGCCACTGTCGTGCCCGATGCTTTGCGCGGACAGGCGACAGATGTGGAATGGCTGGAGGCGGAGACGGGCTTGCGTCATTTGGGCACAGAAGCCCACGAAGTGGTGGGCTCTCCTTATCTCGTGATTCACGCCCCTGACCATGCTTTGAGGCAGGCGCTTTCGGCTTTGGTTCCCACGATGAGGTTTAGGCATCCACGTGCTGTTCTGGCAGAAGCTTTTATCCGGGAGGAACGTCAACGGGGCCGAACGGCCATGGCGGTGCACCTCCGCGATGATGCGGTCGATTTGGTATTGCTGTCAGAGCAAGGGCTCCAAGCCTCAGTCTCGCACATGGCGGCCACGCCGGAGGATGCAGTGTACCGTGCGGTTCACCTGTTGCATGCGCTGGGGTTTGGCGATGACGTTGCCATACAGTTGAGTGGAGCAGTGAAGCCGTTGGGTGATGTCCACAAAGCTTTCCAGCGTCATTTTGGAACGGTGGACTTGCATTACGGAAAATTCATCCCGGCACTTGGACCGGTGACGGGCCTTCACAGGCAGCACTTTTTGCCTGTTATCCAGCTTATCCGATGCGCATAATTGGGGGCACCCTCAAGGGGCGCCGGTTCTCACCGCCACGGCAATTTAAAGGGCGTCCGACCACGGATTTTGGTCGTGAAGGCCTGTTTAATCTGCTGCGTTCACGATTGGAATTGGACGGTATTGAGGCGCTGGACTTGTTTGCTGGTTCTGGTGCGGTCTCTTTTGAATTGGCCAGCAGGGGGGCATTGGCGGTTACATCTGTAGAGCGTGATGCCGGTTCGTGCCGCTACATTCACAAGCAGGCACAAGAATTCGAACTCGAGGCCATCCGGGTACTGCGTGCCGATGCTTTTTCCTTTCTCGGCAAAGCGGTGACCCAATTTGACTTGGTGTTTGCTGATCCTCCTTACACAGAGCCCAAGCTGCCAGAGTTGCCCGGAATGGTAGCTGCGGCTGGTATTGTGGCCAAAGGAGGACTCTTTGTGCTGGAGCATGGTGACCGAAGAGACTTCAGCAAAGAGGCGGGATTTGTTGAGATGAGGAAGTACGGTCACGTGCATTTCAGTTTCTTTGACTTTCATGAAGCCCTCTCAGAAGACTGACCGCGCCCGCAGGGCGGTGTTCCCCGGATCGTTTGACCCCATCACCCGGGGGCACGAAAACATCCTGCGCCGTGCCGCTGTGCTGTTCGATGAAGTCACCCTGGCAATAGGGGTGAATCAAAGCAAGGAGGGCATGTTTCCATTGGACCAGCGCATGGAATGGTGCCGCGCGACTTTTTCTGATGTGTCCAACATCAAGGTGGCCTCCTTTGAGGGTTTGACTGCAGACTTTTGCGATACTGTTGGAGCGGGTTGGCTCATTCGTGGCGTCCGGAATGGGGGCGACTTTGAGTACGAAAGAACCATTGCTCAAATGACGAAGTATCTGGATGCGGGCCTTGAGACGATGATCCTGTTTACCGATCCAGAGCACGCTCCGATTTCGAGCAGTGTGGTGCGTGACATTGTACACCACGGAGGTGATGTTTCGCGTTTCGTTCCCGATGCAGTGGACCTCAAGGGGCATGTCAAGTAAATGGTTTCAGGCCTTTTGGGTCGTGCTATGTGTTGCCGTGTGCGGGGGCATGCAGGGCCAACAGGCAGGGGCGTCGTTTAACTTGGAAGGGTTGGATAACCGGCCCTATCGGTTGAGCACATTTCATCCGTTGACCAACACCTTGGCTCTATTGGAAGAAGGTCAAGTGGGGATGAAAGGGCAGATTAAGCTCACCTGGCCGGATGATGGCCGCGTTCATTTTTTGGAGCTTGAGTGTGCGGGTATTGTTTGGTCTTTGCCTGTTTGCGGGCCCTATGTCCAAGGCGCTACGCTGAGGGTGCCGCCTCTCGGAGGCGCTCCTTTCTCGGCGCGCCAAGGCTCTGTTTATTGGGCACCGGAGGAGGGCGTGGAATGGACGCCGATTGTGGTGTCCCAAGCGCAAGAAATCCTGGCTGAAATCGAGCGCGAAACGGCTGCGGATATGCAGCAGTCCATGCTGTGGAGCGGAGTATCATCGCAGGCCAACGATGGAGGGGTTTTGGGCATCCCTATTGGTCAAGGTCCTTCCGAGGTTGTCAACCAAGATTCGCTTTGGACAGCACACCAAACGAGGTTTCAGAAAACCTATGGTGACTTGTTGAACCGTTGTTCTTTGGGAGCTGAGCGCGACTATTTAGCGGCATTGCAATGGCGGCTATTGCCTGAATTGTATCCGGACAGCGCTCAGGTTTGGAGAGCGGCGTGGTGTGACCGCGATGTCCCTCATCCAGATGATGCTGGAGGGGTCGAGGTGTTTCTCCAAGGCCTGAACCGCGTTGCGGGTTTCGATGGCTGGAGCATGGCAGAAAAACAAAGTTTACGGAGGGCATTGGTGGCGGGTGATTTGGACAGCTTGGCTGCAGCCACTGCGGTGTGGTGGGGAGGTGAAGATGTGGACAAGACCCTGGCTTGGTTTTTGTCCCGGTTGGGCGATGGAGGCCTTGGCGTGCAGTTCCCCCAACGCTTTGATCATCAAGTGGCAGTTCCGAATGGCGTGCATGCTTTGCTGACCGAATGCCTCGACCACCCGCTGCTGGGCACAGCGGCGCAGCGTCTGATAGAAAAGTGTACCCACCCCGGTGCCTTGCCGGCTTCATTGCGCGCTTTTGCGGCTTCTGGAAGTTTGATGCGCATGGAGGAATTGGCCGGTTCAGGACCTGTGGCTTGGCTATGGCTCGATGCCAGCGCCCCCACGACAGTGGTACAATTGCAAGTGTTGGAGCGGATGATGACCTCTCAAGGAGGGCAAGGGCGCCGTGGTCCATCCGTCTCCAGGGACCTCAAGTGGGTGGTAGCGGATGTTGGGCAGGATTGGACGGCATTTGAGCAACTCATTCGCGATGCAGCAGCCCGTCATGGGGGCTTGCAAAAACTGCCATACACCATGCTGCATACTGGCGGTGATGTCCGGTGGACAGAGGCTTTTGAACTTCAGACCTTGCCCGCCATGCGGCACAGTGGGCCTGGACTCGTTCCGACGCCCGAGGCGCCCCCTATGCCTGGGCCGGCGCTCATTGGCTGGCTCGCCAAGCGTTCATGAGCCGGGCAATGTTGCCAAAGGCGTCTGGTTCCATTTTGGCCACTTCTTTGGGCATGGCCCACCTGACTTCGGTGATGCCTTCCTCAGTTTGGGGTTGAAGCTGCACGTTTTCTGATCCAGGACTTGGGGCCATCGCATACCATTGCGTGACTTTCATTTTATCGTCTTTGCGTCCATAGACGTGGAAGGTTTTTGCGAATGGAGCCCCTACAATGGGCAAGGGGACGCCGCATTCTTCGTGCACCTCTCTGGCTGCTGCCGTGGGCAAGTCTTCCCCGCGTTCCACTTTGCCTTTGGGCAGGTCCCAGTGGCCGAGCCTGTGAATGCACAGCAGGGCGCCTTGCTCGTTGGTGAGCAATCCACCCGCCGCCAAGACGTCTTTGGTGTGTCGATTCAATGACTTCCATGCCTTCTCTACGTCCGGACATTGAACCCAAACGTGGGCCGATTTAGAAAGCCATTGGGGCACGGATGCCATGGGCTTTCCGTCGTGTTGGACGACCGCAGCCGAACCATCTGGAACCACTTGCGAATCGGCGACTGTAAGCCGCCGTTCGCCAAAATCCACGTCATACCTTCGCGCCATGTCTCTTTCTTTGGATGAACGCCGGAAAGTAGCAGAATCTCTGCTTCGTATCAAGGCAATTCAGTTGGCTCCGGAAGATCCTTTCACATGGGCCTCAGGATTACTTTCTCCCATTTACTGTGATAACAGAATGGCTCTGAGTCATCCTTCAGTCAGGACGCACATCCGTCAGCAGCTGTGTTCAGCGGTTGAGCATGCTTATGGAAAGCCTGATATGATCGCTGGAGTGGCCACTGGAGGGATTGCTTGGGGGGCCTACGTAGCCCACGAGCTTGGTTTGCCTTTTTGTTATGTGAGGGGAGAAGTGAAGGGTCATGGAAAGGGCAACCGTGTAGAGGGGGACTTGGGCAAGGCGCGCAACGTGGTGGTGATTGAAGACTTGATCAGCACGGGTAAATCCAGCCTGTCGGCAGTAAAAGCGCTGCGTGCTGAGGGTCTCGAAGTCAAAGGGATGGTGGCGATCTTCACCTACGGGTTTGATGTAGCGGCTCAGAACTTCGCGGAAGCCAGTTGCCCGCTCGAAACCTTGAGTGATTATCCGACGCTCATTACCGAGGCTGCTCGACGAGATTATCTGACTGAAGAGCAGGCTGGCGCATTGATCAAGTGGCGTGAAGACGCGGCAGCTTGGAGTCAAAACTTCAATTCAGCGCTCGCACCTGATGGATTGAAGGGATGACTGAAATCCGCAGTAAAGAAGTCCATGTAGGGGTAGATGCAGGTGAGCTCAAGGCGCACTTGCAGAATCTGGAGAACCTTGAAGGCTTGTTGCCCGCAGATAAGGTCAAGGACTTTAAAGGGACCGCGGACGAAGTCAGCTTTAAGATTCAAGGGGGTATAGAAATCCGTTTGACGCGGACTACGGAAGCCTTTGAAGGAGATTCATTGCGGCTTCAAGGGGGAGGGGCCCCATTTACTTTTCACCTGGACTTGAAAGTCGTTGAGGCGTCCACTGGAGCCCGAGCATCGGTAGTGTGTGAGGCTGATTTGAACCCATTCTTGAAGATGATGGCGAAAAAGCCATTGGAGGCCTTGTTCCAGCACATTGCAGAAGCTGTCGAGGCCAAATTCGGTGCAGCCTAAAGGGTTAAAGGGGTTCGAGCCCCAGCCATCCCACTTCTCCCGGAGCAAAGCACTGTTGCTTTCCGTTGGAATTCACACACAAGCGGCCCTGAATGTCAATGCATTCCAAGGAGCCTCTCACTTCTTGACCATCTAATTGCCAGCGTTGCCGTTGCCCCCAACCAAAAAGCCGTTGGTGGAATTGTTGGAGCAAAGAGGTGGGGTGCACCATTTCTGCCAGGCGGTCATCGGTTTTATTCAGGATGGCTTGGCGCAAATTGTGCAACACCTCGGGAGATGATTGGCCTTCGGGTATGAGGCGGGTGGCATTGGGGAAAGGAGGGGTGCCGGCCAGGTTGAGACCAATGCCAATGGTGGCTGAAGACCAAGAATTCCCCCTCCAGCTGTTTTCAATCAAGATGCCCCCCGCTTTAGCGCCTTTGAGCATGATGTCATTGGGCCATTTAATGAGCAAATCCTTGCTTTGAATGGCCGGAATGGAGGTTTCTATTGCTTGCACAACTGCAAGGCTGACGGCGATATTCAGCGCAAATGGGGTCCGTGTCGGCAATTTGTGCTCCAAAATGAGCGTCATGGCGAGGTCCTGAGGGGAGGCCGCCCATGATCTTTGTTGTTGCCCACGACCTGCAGTTTGATGGTCTACATGCAAGGCGAAATGGTCTAAAATCCCCCCTGGAGAGGTTCGTAAAGCCCTCATTGCGCGAGAGTTGGTGCTGTCGGTTTCCGCCCAACCTAATGCCGTCCACCTGCCTTCCGATCTGGAAGTCAGGGGCGGGGTGCCCATGGCTTTGGACAGATGTGATAGAGCAAGGGTGTGCAGGTCCTCCACGGTGGCTATTTTAGCGCACGTTGGAAGAACAGCAAGCACCATCCGATCCGCGTACCTACGCGACGACCCCGAGAAACGCTCCGGAGCGCACTGAAGGACCATCTACAGATGCTTTAGTGACCTCTGTTGTAGCCGGCATTCAGGAGGTAAAGGGCCACAGAATTTGCATCGTCGATTTCGCAGCCATCCAAAACAGTGTGGCGGCGCGCTTTATCATTTGTGAGGGGCAATCCAACACACAAGTGGAGGCCATTGCACGCAGTGTCGAGGAATTCACCGAGAAGATGCACAAAGAGTCCCCATGGATGAAGCAGGGATTGCGTGGCGGACAGTGGGCGCTTTTGGATTACGCGGACGTGGTGGTCCACATTTTCCACAAGGATTGGCGAGCGCACTACGGCTTGGAGGAATTGTGGGCCGATGCGCCCCAACAATTTGTACCGGACTTGGAGGAAGCCCGGCCATCTCCAGAAGACTTCCCGGAGTACTGATCAATTAAAAAGCAGTACCGTTGTTGCGTGGACGAGGGCCATCACCAAAGTGGCTACGGAAAGTCCGATGTGGTACGGCAGGTATTTCTTGATGTTCGGTTCCCCTTCTAACATGGACCCGAAATGGCCCGAGGCCAATAGCGTCAGCGGCAGGATGGCCAGCAAGCCCCACCCGATTGAAATGGAGTGAGCCAGAACAGAGAATGGCAAAAGCAGTGAAGCGCGAATGTGCCAATCGGACCATTTTCCCCACTGACTGCCTGAGCGCTGGAAGACCGTTCTGCCCAAGGTCAAGCTCCATTGAAACAGGATCAGGGCCATCACAATGATGCCGCTGATGTTGCGGAAGTCGCGGTCTTTTTGGAAAGAGAGGGCCTCCAATTGATCCAAATTCAGGATCCAAGCCAGCAGCATCACGCTGGCGGTGATCCAAATCAGGTATCGAGAGGCTGCACGCATTAGAGGGTGGCTTTTTCCATAAGCCCCATGAATAACGGGGCATTGGCCATGCGGTCTATGCTGTCTCTCAATGCCTCGTGGGCTGGAATGTAGAGGCCGTGTGAAGGCCATTTCTGTCCGACTTCTGGCCGTTGTCCATCTTCGAGGGCGTCAAGCTCTTCGAGGTATTGACTCCAGACGGTTTCGACCCCTTTTCGGTACTCTGAAATCATGGCGATAAACTCATCAGTGGTGACGGAGTCTTCCGGATATGACCATGTTGTGGCGCCCATGAGGTCGCCCAATACCCAGTCGGATTTTGTGGTTTTAGGGTGCTCGTTGTGGCAAGAAACGCAGGCAGGTGCCGAAGCAAAATCAGGAAACATGCTCACATGTTCCCCCGTGGTGGGGTCGATGAAGTGCCGGGGTTTTAAATCGGTGCGCATGGCTTTGAACTCCTGGGCTTGGAATTCATCAAATGCGTTGGATGATTCGATCGGAAAGTCAGAGCCCAAGAAAAGTTGCAAGGGAACATCGCCCATGGAAATTTCGATGGCTACGCCGCGAAGAAAAAGGGCGGGCAGGGGGCCTGCAATGACGTCTTCATCGGCCCAAGCTTCGTCGAACTTGAGCCCCTGGGCCTTCCCTTTGCCCACAATTTCCTTTGTAAACAAGGTTCGGGTGAGGTCGTTTTCCAATGCCAGCATCGTGAGTGCCTCCTCTGTCGACAGGGTGTGGCGTTCTGAATCTCCAGCGCCAAGAGCCTCTGGCGCCGTGGCAAACAAATACACGATGAGGGATGCGCCCCCGAGTGCGGTGAACGTCCAAAATTTGATGGGGCGAGAGATGCGCTTCATTTCAGGAGAATGGAGGGACTGAGATTGAGATAAAACCGGCACAGAGGACAAAATCGTGGGTACAGCGTGTCATTTGCTTTCTGCGGTATGGGTTTTATCTGGGCCGTATGGATCGGCTGCTCCCTCCAAATATTGCAGGATTTTTTCAGGAGCGATGCCTTCAGTAAGCCGATGAGGGACTTCGCGAATGTGGTTTCC